>Ga0180430_10000402_pt1 | contig 47358 bp, 45 predicted proteins | sample SS_ome_9_FD_132999 | JGI IMG/M metagenome (GOLD analysis project Ga0180430, IMG submission 132999) | Hypersaline lake sediment archaeal communities from the Salton Sea, California, USA - SS_1_S_2 metaG | ecosystem: Environmental > Aquatic > Non-marine Saline and Alkaline > Hypersaline >...
ATCTGCCCGGACTGCAAAGCACCCGATCCGGCGCCTGACAAGAGCGTCTTGCAGGCTCTGGGATTCCGAGGCGAAGAGCTGGAAGACACAACCTTTTACAAGGGAACAGGTTGCCGCAACTGCAACGGCACCGGCTACCGAGGCCGACAGGGCATATTCGAGATGATGGCGATGGATGCAACGCTTCGAGAACTCGCGTTCAACCGTGCCCCTCTCGGCGAATTGCGGGCCGCCGCACGTGCCGGAGGCATGACCACGCTGCTTCAGGACGGACGAACGAAGATCAGAAACGGCGTAACGACGCCCGACGAATTGGTAAGAATTACGCAAACTGCGGATTTGATCAACGGCTAGAGCGAATAATCACTTGGGAGGGAAGCCGAGCGGACGCGCCCACCAGAGACCAGCAAGAGGCCAACAGTAGGAAAGAAACTAAACTATGGCGACTATCCAGATTGACCGGCTTTTAGAAACATGCATCAAACGCGGCGCCAGTGACTTGCACCTGCACGTGGGAAGGCCCCCCACTCTTCGTCTGCACGGACGACTTCGCCCGCTGGAGACGAAGATCCTCGATCCCGAAGACACCCTGAGCCTGATGAAGCAGATAACGCCTCCCAGAGCACAGGAAGAACTGTCTGAACAAGGCGGCACTGACTTCGGTTTTGAGTTCGGAGACGCCGGCAGGTTCAGAACGTCGGTCTTCCAGCAGCGAGGCGACATCTCGCTCACGCTGCGACTTATCCCTTCAAAGCTGCTTACGTTCGATGAAATCGGTCTGCCGACGATCACCCAGAGCCTCTGTCGCCGACCTCGCGGCATGTTCCTGATCACCGGACCGACGGGATCGGGCAAGACCACGACGATGGCCACTATGGTCAACTACATCAACGATAACTTCGACAAGCACATAATCACGATTGAAGACCCGATCGAATACTACCATCCGCACAAGAAATCGATGGTCAACCAGCGCGACGTCGGCGTCGACGTCCCGAGTTTCGGCGAGGCGTTGCGCCGAGTGCTGCGAATGGACCCCGACGTGATTCTCGTCGGCGAGTTGCGCGACCTGGAGACCATCGAATCGGCGCTGCGTGCGGCCGAGACGGGCCACCTGGTGTTCGGCACCCTGCACACCACCAGCGCACAGGGAACGATCACGCGAATCGTAGACCAGTTCCCGGTCAATCAGCAGGAGCAGATCCGCGTGCAGTTGGCCTCTTCGCTGATCGGCGTTCTTTGCCAAACGCTCATACCTCGAAACGACATTCGCGGGCGAATCGCCGCGTTCGAGTTCATGATGGTCACCAACGCCATCGGGAACCTCATCCGAGAGAACAAGGTCTTCAGAATCCCCAGCTCCATTCAGACCGGAAAGCGGTTCGGGATGCAGTTGCTCGACGATCACCTCCTGGCTCTGTTCCGGGAGGGCAAGATATCGGCCGAGGACGCGATCGACAACAGCCACAGTCCATCGGAAATGCAGGAAAAGACGGGCGCCGGCGCCGGCGCCCAGCTCAACGGAGCCGCCGGACAGACTCAGAATTGAGAACATAAATATGCCAGCAACAATTGACGTATCCGCGCTTCGAGGCAGACCCCTGGGCAGAGTCCTGGTCAAGATGGGCCTGATCACACGCGATCAGGTTCACGAAGCCCTCGAGGTCCAGAAGCACAAAGGCGGACCGATCGGACAGATACTGATCGATCTGGACTACATATCCGACGACATGCGGACAATGGCCCTGGCCCACCAGATGGGAATGGACGGCGTCGATCTGGAGGAGTTTGAGATCGAGCCGCAGGTGATATCCCTGATCCCGCCGCAGATGGCCAACGCCTACAAGATCATCCCCCTGGAATACGAGCCGGAGACCAAGAACCTGACGATCGCCCTGGCGTCGGCGGACAACTTCCGCGCCACCGACGACCTGCGGACGCTGATGGGTTTCAACGTCACGGCCAAGATCGCCGACCCGACGCAACTCCGCGCAGCGCTGCTGAAGTACTACGACGTGGAGCCGGAGTCCATCGGCGACCTGATCAACGAAATCGCCGGCGACGATCAGCTTTCGATGATTGTCGGCGGCGAGCACAGCATCGACCTGGACGATCTCAAGGAGGCGGCCAACTCCAATCCCGTCAAGCGGCTGGTGAACATGGTGCTTTTGGAGGCCATCCGCAACCGCGCCTCGGACGTCCATTTCGAACCGTTCGAAAACGAGTATTTCATGCGGTACCGCATCGACGGAATGCTGTACGAAATGCTCCCGCCGCCCAACTCGATCGCGATGGCGATCGCATCCCGCATCAAGGTCATGTCGAATCTCGACATCGCCGAGCGGCGCCTGCCCCAGGACGGGCGAATCGAGCTGATCGTCGGCGGACGCCCGGTCGACCTGCGCGTCTCGGTCCTCCCGACGATGTTCGGCGAATCGGTCGTCATGCGTGTTCTGGACCGCGGAAACGTCAGCCTCGACCTCGAACGCATCGGTATGCGGGAAGACGATCTCCAGTTGTTCAGACAGTTGATCAAACGCCCCAACGGAATCGTGATCGTCACAGGCCCGACCGGATCGGGCAAGACCACAACGCTCTATTCGGCGCTTAACGAACTCAACGAGCCGGACACGAAGATCCTGACCAGCGAGGATCCGGTCGAATACGACATCGACGGGCTCATACAGGTCCAGATCAACGAAGACATAGGGCTGACCTTCGATCGCTGCCTGCGAAGCTTCCTGCGTCAGGACCCTGATATCGTGCTCGTCGGCGAAATCCGCGACCTGCAGACCGCCGAGATCGCCGTCCAGGCGGCGCTGACCGGGCACCTTGTGTTCACCACGCTGCACACCAACGACGCCCCGTCGGTCATCGCGCGACTGCTGGACCTGGGAATGGAGCCGTTCCTTATCACCGCGACCGTCGAAGGGGTCGTGGCCCAGCGTCTGGTGCGGTGCATCTGCTCGCGGTGCAAGGAAACCTACCTGCCCGACGAATCGATGCTGCTCGAACTGAATCTGAAGCCCGAAGAAGTCGCCGGCAGGACATTCTCCCGCGGCATAGGCTGCGACTACTGCCGCGGAACCGGCTACAGCGGTCGAATGGCTATTTTCGAGATCATGCTGTACGACGATCGCATTCGCGGGCTGGTGATGCAGCGGAAGTCAACCAACATGCTGCGTGAGGCCGCCCGAAAGCGAGGCATGAGAACGCTGCGTGAATCAGGCTTGCTGGCGATCTATGACGGACTTACGACAATCGAAGAAGTCGTCGGCCAGACCCTGACCGAAGATATGGACTCGTAACTGACCAGCGGTGACCAGTGACGGCGAACGGTCGTGGTCAGCGGCCTCTGACGGCAACAGCGAACGACAACGACAGACGGCTAGAGGACACGAGCGGCGTTTTGCCCGCTGACCGAAGCCTTCTGACGTATGGTTAAGTATAGAGCGGACGGAAAGAGTTACAGGAGACAACTATGCCGACTTTCACATACGAGGCGATGAACAGCGTGGGCCAGCCGGTCAAGGGCACCGTCGACGCGGCCAACAGCGACGAGGCTATCGCAAAAGTGCGGGCCCAGGGCAACTTCCCCACGAAGATCAAGGAACGTGCGGCCAAGCGCGGCGGAGGAGGCGACGGGCGCAAGGCCGCCGCCGCGGGCGACGCAGCCAGCCCCACCCGCGCCAAGCGCGGCGGCGGCGGAAGAGCGCCGACCAAGATCGTCTCGCTGTTCACCCGGCAGTTGTCGACGCTGGTCAGCGCCGGACTCCCGATTGTCCGCAGTCTGCAGATCCTCGAAGAGCAGCAGAAGCCCGGCCCGATGCGAGTATCGGTTCGGCTCATCAAAGAGGACGTAACTGAAGGCGCCTCGCTGTCGGAGGCGATGAAACGCCACCCCAAGATATTCAACTCCCTGTACACCAACATGATCCGCGCCGGCGAGCTCGGCGGCGTGCTGGACATCATCCTCGATCGCCTGTCTGAGTTCATGGAGAAGGCCGACGCCCTGAAGCGGAAAGTCAAGGGCGCCATGATCTACCCGATCGCGGTGATCTCGTTCGCGCTGCTGATCGTAACCGGCCTGATGGTGTTCGTTGTCCCGAAGTTCAAGGACATCTTCGACAAGCAGGGAAAAGCGCTTCCCGCGGTGACGCAGTTCCTCATGGACACCAGTGACTGGATACTGGGAGGCGGCTGGGCGGTCATCATCATCACGCCGATCGGACTCGTGCTGGCGGTCAAACTGATGAAGAAGTCGCCGACGACCGCGATCCACGTCGACAGGGTCCTGCTGAAGATTCCGATCATGGGACAGATCATCGCCAAGACCGCCATCGCAAGATTCTCCCGAACGCTGGGCACGCTGCTGACCGCCGGCGTTCCGATCCTCGAAGCGCTCGACATCACCGCCGACACGTCCGGAAACGCCGTCTATCGCCTGGCGATGACGAAGGTCCACCACGCGATTCGCGAGGGTGAATCGTTCGCCACGCCGCTGCGTCAGGCGAAAGTCGTCGACCCGATGGTCGTCAACATGATCGACGTCGGCGAAGAGACCGGCGAACTGGACAAGATGCTGACGAAGATCGCCGACACGTACGACTCCGAAGTCGAAACGCTGGTCGCGTCGCTGACCAGCCTGATGGAGCCGATCATGGTCATCGTGCTGGGATTGATCGTCGGCTTTATCGTAGTCGCACTGTTCATGCCCATGATCGGCATGCTTGACAATATGTCGAATAAGTAACCGGATAACCGAAAAGAGCCGGAAGGAAGCATTTTGATGACAACAGGGCAACCGGAATCGCGACGAAGAAGCCGAGCGTCAGGGACGGGGTTCACTCTGGTGGAACTGCTGGTGGTCATAACCATCATACTGCTTCTGGCGACGCTGTTGATACCAACGGTTAACACGATCATCAACCAGGTCTACGTCGGGCGTTCGGCCGTCATGGTCAAGACCTTCCACAACGGCGCCATGCTCTACAAGGAGAAGACCGGATTCTTCCCCGGCGAGATCAAGGAAGGCAGTTTCGATCCCAACTCCTGGAGGCTCTACGGGACGGGGGGATGGACCGGAAGCCAGGTCCTGGCGGCCTGCATGTTCGACATTGACTACAACAGGCTCAACACGCCGGTGGACGTCGACGATATCGACGCCTCGAAAGCGTACATACCGTTCAAGCCGGAGTATCTTTTCAGTTGCAACGTCAGCAGGACCAAGAGTCCGGATTACAAGCACAACACGATCTCCGACGGCTTCCCCAAAGGCAAGGCCAAAGCGATGCTCTACTTCCTGGCCAGCAACGCCCTGTCGGACAAGAACAAGCTCACCCAGTTCAAGTTCAAGCAGAACGAACCGTATCTGCGGGCCCAGACCGAGGGTCCGAATTTGAACCAGACGATGCTGCAGACCTGGGTCTCCAGCAGATCCGTCTCGGCGACTAATGTCCTGAACAACGGAGAATTCATACTGATCGCGCCGGGACTCAATCGGACGTATCTCCTGACTCAAGTTGAAAATCCCGCAAACCCCAACGCCATGCTGTCCGAAACCGACAAGGACGACATCGCCAACGATTACAGCGGACTGGTGAAGTAAGATGAAAGAACACGATAAGACAGAACTGGCCGGACCGGGGGCGTCGCCGGCCCACGGCGGATTCACAATGGTCGAAATGCTCGTGGTGATGTTCGTGATCACTATGCTGCTGACGATCGGAGTGCCGGCGATAATCAAGATTCGCACCCAATCGAAGATCAACGCCTGCCAGACGACGGTCAACATCATTCATGAAGCCGTCAAGATGTACCACGGGCAACACAAGCGGTATCCGGCCAAGGAGAGCATGCCCGCCGAACTCTACGGCCAGAGATTCGGCAGCGTCGAAGACGGCCCCAATGCCGGGCAAACCTCGGAAGTCAACGACTACTGTCCGGGATACGGCTACAGGCTCCAGCCCCGCGGACCGATTTACGGGCCCTGGAACGGAGTCGATAAGCTCAAGCGGAGCGGCGAATACGACGGAAATGCACGCGTATTCTTCCTGGACGCGTTCGGCCGGACGATATGGTATTGCCCGTTCAAGGTCTCCCAGGAGCCGGGCGAACAGGAGTATCACGATCCCGACTTCGACACAGCCTCGGTTGAACCGGGCTACTCGCTAAGCAACATAGCCGACTACGCCAAGAATGAATCGGGAAGATTCTACCGCCGGGACTACATACTAATGAGCCAATCCGCCGACGGGCGATGGGGCAAGCCCCGCGGTCCGGACCCAACCGACGATGCGAACGCCCCGCCGACGGACGACGTGACCAACTTCACCAACTAGCAGACAGCCGGAAGACACGCCAATGACACCGACAACGAAAACAACCCGAATCGTAAGCCCCGCGGGCTTCACCCTGGTCGAACTGCTGGCTGTGATGCTGATCCTCGCGGTCTTGATGACCCTGGTCGTCGGAGCCGCGCAGATCATCTTCCAGGACGTCTACAAGGATGAAACCAAGAACAGCATGAACATCATCATGTCCGCGATAAAGGAGTATCGGCGATCCACCGGCTCCCTGCCGCCTGAGGGCGACGCCGCCTGGGTCAACGCGTTGAGGAACAACGCCAAGTCCAGGGCTCTGATCACCAATCTCGACGAGAAATGCTGGAAGGCGTCGGACAATGACGAGTTCAAGGACGCCTGGGGAAATCCGATCAAGTACTCCCCTTCCGGCGGACTGGCCGGGGCGCCGGGCCTGACATCCGGCGGACCAGACGGAGAAATCTCAACCGAAGAAGACAATGTGCGATACGACAAATAACAGCCGCACGCATAGAGAAACGCAATGACGCAGAAAACAAAGATATCCCGTTGGAAACCGTCGCCGGGCCGAAACACGCGACAACAAGCCGGAGGCTTCACCCTGATCGAACTGGCCGTGGCGCTGACGGTCATCCTCCTCATAGTCAGCATGGTCGTCCCGACACTGACGAAGATGCTGTCGTCCAGGTCGGCGGAGGAGGCGTTCAATCTGGTGGCCGCACAGTTGACCGCCGCACGCGCCGAGGCGATATCCGCCGACACGTACGCCGGAATCCACGTCCAACTCGGAGCCGGCGAAGACATAAAGGATTCGGCCTACTCTATGGTGATCATGATCGAACCCGAAACGGAGATCCTGAAGGACAACCCCGTGTTCACCAGGCATCCTGATTTCCTCCCGCACGAACTGCCCGGCGGCACCGCCATGGGCGAACTGACCGACGACTTCGTCAGAGACAACACGACCTCCACTGGTTCGGGGCAATCGGCCCAGCAGGAAACCTCGGGAGAATACAAGAATATCGGAACCGAAGCCAATCTCCAGGATTTCTGCGCGTTTTCGATCGTCTTTTCGCCGGACGGTTCGGTGGCCACACAGGTCAAGGACGGCAAGGTCATGTTCAGTTCGAGCGACCCGATGTTCACGGGCAACACCAAGCTCTGGGAGCATTCATACGCCAACAACGAGCCGGGCATAATGGCCTTTACGATGTTCGACTACCGTAAGCTCGAGAAGCTCGAGTCGGCCGACCGGGTGACTTTCCTGAATGAAACCGGACAGTTCCTCCCGGTCAACATGCACACCGGACAACTGTTCGACAGACAATAGCAACACCCCTGGAGTTGAAGATGACAGAATCGACCCCGACATCCGCTCGAATCGCCGAGCCTCAGGTCCGCGCCGCCAAGGGCTTCACACTGCTGGAGCTTATGGTTTCGATAGCCATCATGTCGATCATCATGCTGGCGTTCGGAGGTCTGCTCACCCAGGCCAACGTAGTGGTCACCGAAGGCGAGAAGCGAATGCGCGCCGATGCGGCGGCCTCGGCGATATCGCGAATCATCAGAAACGACATACGCAAGATGACCAAGAACGGATTCCTCCGGCTCAGCGCGGACAAGATGTCGATGGTGACAGCCGGCAAGACCCAGAGTGCATTCACCGAGCAGGCCGGCGATGGGGCCATTATCGTGTACGGATGGCACGAGGACGCCAAAGTGCTCTACCGCAAGGTGCTCATACTGGCCAAGGACGCGCCGACTGATGTTGACAATCAAGTCGCCGACTGCCTGATCTGGAACGACTCGGGAAACAACAGAAGGACTCTGGATTTGGCGGAGCTTCAGATAATGGGCGCCGAATTGATGAAGGAGATAATTAACCAGGTTTCAGATGAATCGCCTGACATGGCGTATCCGCCGAGAACGCTCAGCCAGGTGACCAAGACAATGTGGATGGTCCTGGCCGGCGGATGCACCGGGCTGGAGATCTCGTCCCGGACCACCAAGGAGGCCAGGTGGGAGGAAGGCGGCGGAACGCACACGCGGCACAATCAGAGCAGTTGGCCCGGCGCCATAAAGTTCAAGTTTATCCTCTCGTCAGACTCTCTTGTAGGTTCGGCCCTCGCCAGAGGCGGCGAAACGGGAGACATCGCCTACGAAATCGTCTGCCCAATAGGACATTGATCAACGTCCAACGCACGATGTCCAACGCCCAATTTCCAAGTTAACGACATAGTCAAGAGCAAAGGCAAAGACACGCCGGCCAGATCAAGGCGCAAAAAAACAAGGCGTCGCCGACCGCCCCTCCCACGGCCGACAACACCTTCTCCTCCATCCTCATATTCCAGCATCGGCTCGACTCGGTCTGATCGGCTTCTATCCTCCGACAATCGCCTTGGCCCTCGCGGCAGTTTGATTTCGAACAGCTCTCTTCCTTTTTCTACGACGCCCGGGCTCCGGAACGTCGGGACGCTCGACTCGTATCGGGTGTTCGGCGACAACCTTGATCGCATCGCCGGCGTTGTCGGCGAACAGGTCGGCGCGAATCTCGTCGGCCAGACCCTCGGCTCGATTGAACACGCCGCCGGCGACCAGGACCTGCATATTGTCGCACGGCTCCACTTCCCGGATCAGTTCGATCAGCTTCCGAACCGCCGGCACGTCAACCGGCTGGACCCCGTAAACTGTAAGGATATCGGGCTGAACTGTGCCGACAAGCTGCAGAATCTCGTCGTTGGCTACGCCTGATCCGACAAACCACACGCCCCACCCCTCGGCCTCGAAAAGATCCGCGGTTATCTGGGCTCCGAGTTCGTCCACTTCGCCCTTGCCGCAGACCACGATCATTCGCTTTCCGCTCTTGGGCTTACGCGCCAGCATTCCCTGGAGCTGATCGGCTATAGTCCGATTGATCCGAGTGGCCATGTGCTCCACTATCCGCGACAGGTGATTGTCGCGATACAACCGTTCGGTCTGCTCCATCGCAGGCCAGACCACTGATTTCAAGAGCTTGCTCGCCGAAACGCCCCTGTCCTGTGCGGCGAATATCAACTCCCTTGCCGCACTTCGCTTGCCCGAAAAGATATGCTCAAGGTACTGTTTGAAGAGATCAGCAATTGTCATCGCAGGTTTCCTTTTACTATCGTACCAGATAAATCCTATTATGGCAGCTTAGCTACCTTGCGAACTTTACGTTACACTGATAAATCGGCATCAGATATGGGCGTTCTTAAAGGAAAATGTTAATTTAGGCAGTTTGTGCATTATGGATAACCATCAACATGGGTCACTTTCGGGCTGAAATACTGGCTCGCCGCCTTCACATACGCCTTCTAACTGCTTTTTTATACAGTTTTTAGTGACATAGTCAGCGTGGATTCCCTCCAGTAGTGCTGAAATGTGATCAAGCCGCACAACTGCTTAACGACCCATAGGTACGCCACGGAATCCAGCTTGCAACGCTTGTCGCGAATCTCAAACGGGAGTGCGGGCGACCCTTGTTTTCGATTACGGAGGTCCCTGGCCAGCTCTTTCAGTCTTGTTCATTCGCCAATTGATCGTTAAGCTGGCTCTATGCAGACAATAGGATTGGGATACGATTCACATCGATTCGCCGAGACAGGCGTGCTGAAACTGGGCGGCGTGGAGATCCCGCACAATTGCGGCCTGCTGGGGCACAGCGACGCCGACGTGCTGCTCCACGCGGTTACCGACGCCATACTCGGCGCCGCCGGGCACGATGACATCGGCGAGTTGTTCCCTGACACCGATCCGCAATACCGCGGCGCTGACAGCAGCGTGTTTCTCGCCGGGGCGCTGGAAATCGCGGCAGGTCAGGGGCTGGCGGTGGTCAACTGCGACGTGACGATCCTGGCCGAGAAGCCCAAACTCGCGGAGCACAAGCAGCGGATCAAGGAGCATCTGGCTATGCTGCTGTCCGTCCCCGCGGCGCGTGTGGCGATCAAGGCCAAGACAAACGAACAGATGGGATTCATCGGTCGAGGCGAGGGCATCGTCGCGCTGGCCGCGGTGATGCTGGGCGATGGGACAAACTGCTAGATGGGACTGTTCAATATGAAGCGACATACTGTCTCCATAGCTGTCGCGCTGTGCGTCGCGGCGTCTCTGACCGCCGCCGAGGCGCCCAAAGGGCGAATCTGGCTGGTCGTGACCAGGAAGATGTTCGTCGACGATCTGAAACCGCTGGCCGACAGGCGCCGCGCCAAAGGATTTGACGTCCGCATATCTCTGCTGCCGCCCGACAAGGCGGTCGCATCCCTGAAGCAGCGCCCGGCGTACATACTGCTGGTCGGCGACGATCAGCTCCAAGGCGAAACTGAGAAATGGCTCTTGCCGGCCCCCCGTAGGAAGCTGTATCGATGGCGCTCGGCCCAGCGCAAACAGTTCGCCGCCGGCGACCCGACCAGCGCGGGCGGACGGACCCAAACAATAGAATCACATCCGGCAAGTATGTATAATCTCTCCATTCGCCCCGCCGGGGCTTCATACCGCGGTTGAAAGTCGAGAAACACCGATGAGCATCACTCTGTACAACACGATGACCCGAAGCAAGGACCCGCTCGAGCCGCTGGAGGCTCCGAAGGTGAGCCTCTACACCTGCGGCCCGACGGTCTACAACTACGCGCACATAGGCAACCTGAGAACGTACGTTTTCGAGGATATCCTCAAACGTGCGCTGGACTACTGCGGATACGAAGTCAATCACGTGATGAACGTAACCGACGTGGGGCACCTTGTCTCCGACGCCGACGACGGCGAGGACAAGATGGCCCTCGGAGCCGAGCGCGAAGGCAAAACGGTATGGGAGATCGCCCAGTATTACTGGGATGCGTTCCGCAGGGACCTCGAGCGGCTCAACATCATAGAGCCGACAGTATGGTGCCGCGCGACCGATCACATCGCCGACCAGATCGAGCAGGTCAGAATACTCGAAGAGAAGGGTTTCACATATACGATCGAAGACGGTGTCTACTTCGACACGTCGAAACTGTCGGACTACGGCAAGCTTGCTCGCCTGGACATCTCGGGGCTGCGGGCCGGAGCCCGAATCGAGGTGACCGAAGGCAAGCGGAACTACACTGATTTCGCGCTGTGGAAGCTGTCGCCGAAAGACTCCACGCGACTGATGGAGTGGGAAAGCCCCTGGGGCATGGGCTTCCCCGGCTGGCATCTGGAATGCTCGACTATGGCGATGCGGTACCTCGGCGAGCACCTGGACATACACTGCGGCGGCATCGATCATATCGCGGTGCACCACACAAACGAGATTGCCCAGGCCGAGTCGGCCCTCGGGCACGAATGGACGAAATGCTGGATGCACGGCGAGTTCCTGACGATGGCGAAATCCGACGAGTCGTCCGGCGGCAAGATGTCCAAGTCAAGCGGCGAGTTCCTGACTATGGACGTCCTTGCCGACAAATACGGGTACGATCCGATCGCGTACAGATACTTCCTTCTGGGCGCCCACTATCGCCAGCAGTTGGCGTTCAGTTGGGAGGGAATGGACGCAGCCGCGAGCGCCATGGCGCGGCTGAAGCGGTTCGTGCTGGAAGCAAGAGCCCAATACGCCGGGACCGAAGAGCCCATCGCAGAGTGCATGGACGAATTCGAGGCCGCAGTCACCGACGATCTGAATATGCCGCGAGCACTGGCGGCGATGTGGAAGGCGACCAAGACCGCCGACGCCTCCAGCGGCGAAGTCTACGCCACACTGCTGCAGATGGACAGGATACTCGGCCTGGGCGTCGCCCAAATGGAGCCCGAGGAAACAGGCGCATCGGACGAGGACATCGACGCACTGCTCCAGGAGCGAACTAAAGCCAGAGCCGACAAGGACTACGCTCGAAGCGACGAGATCCGCGACCAACTCGCGGAGATGGGCATCGAGATAATGGACACACCCGATGGCGCAAAGTGGCGCCGGATATGACGGGATCGCAGCGATATCGAGTATTGGGCGTTGACCCGGGCCTGAACATCACCGGGTACGGTATTGTCGACTTCTCCTCCGGCTCTCACGGAGCTTCGATAGTCGAAGGCGGCGCGATCCGCACGGACTCGAAAGCCGACATCGCACGCCGCATCCAGCAGATCCACGCCGACATAACCGCTATCCTGACCGAATTCTCCCCGGATCTCGTGGCGATTGAAAACCTGTACGCCCACTACGCGCATCCCCGCACGTCGATACTCATGGCCCACGCCCGCGGCGTGATACTGCTGGCCGCTCAGCAGGCCGGCGTCGCGGTTCGCGGACTGGCAGCGACAAAGGTCAAGAAGAGCCTGACGGGGAACGGACACGCCTCGAAACTGCAGATCCAGAAGGCGATTCAGGCTGTCTGCAAACTCGACGCCCCGCCCGAGCCGCCTGATGTCGCCGACGCACTGGCGATAGCACTGTGCGCCGGCAGACAGTTGTAGACCTGGCGTGGGCGATCAGTTCCCCGCTGCGGCCTCAAGGCGTTTCTTTCGGGCCTCATAGAACGTTTCGGTCTTGGTTCTCATCTTGGCCCACATTCCCCGCAGAGCGGCAATCGCCTTTTGTCGCCTGGCCGGAGCATCCGACGCGTTGAATCCGGCGCTGACGCCGAGGATCTTAACTATCGCCGCGTTGGCGCGTCGCCGAACATTCAGGTCGTCATCCGCCAGCGCATCGAGAAGCTTGTCCATTTCCGTATACGCCCTCATTCGTCCCAGCGTGAGCGCGGCCGCGGCCCTGACCGCGGGCGATTCATCCTTTATCAGAACAGCGGACACCGCCGGAACATCGGTTTCATCTCCGGCGTTGCCGATAGCAACAGTCGCCGCCTGCCTGACCAGAGGCCTCCGATCCATCATCGCTTCTCGAACTGCAGGCGCGGCCTTTGGCCCGATTCGCCCCATCGCCCGAACCGCCATACAGGCCTTCTTATCATCTCGCACTCTCGTCTCGGCGACAAGCGCCTCTTGATCTCCGCTGTCGGCGATCGCCTCGACCTTTCGCTGCACGGCGAGATATCCTTCCGCCCCGCCGCTGAGTCCCGGCCTCATCCAGGTCCACAGAACAACCGCCGCCAAAACAGCGGTGACAGCGATCAGAATCCATAGTCGCCGATTCACGTATCCCATAATAACCCGCTGACCCGATCAGGGCAGCCAATACCTCGTCTCGTTCATAACTGTCGACGGGTCAACTTCATACGGCGCCATGGAATCGACCTTGCCGCCGGGGAACAGCACGTTCAAACGCCCGTTGTGGCGTGCGAAATCGTACTCCCGGTCATGATCGGCGTCGAACTGTTCGTTTCCGTCCCAGTTGTCGGTCGACCTGGCCAGGACCCATATGTAGTCCATCGCCATGATCTTGCCGAGCGCATCTGTCCCGACAGTGTGTGCGTTCATGGCGTAGTTGCTGCCGGTCCCGCTTCCGGTCTCCACGTATTCGACCTTGGTCTTCCAGGTCTTGGGGGGGGCGCCGTAGTGGTAGTTGAACTCGGTGTAGTTGATCAGAACTCTCTGCTCCTTCTTGTCCCATATGCACGGCTTTCCGGAAGTCTCTGACTTGCATTCGAGTTCGGAGCGTCCGTCGGGGGTCAGGGTCTCCTTGACCAGCACGTCCTGGTAGTCGTCGCCGCCGGCGCCCTGGTCTTCGTACCCCCAGTATATGACTCCGGACCCGTCGTCCTGGTACCCTTCGCCGCTGGCCCATACGTTCTTCATGTTCTCGCCGTACTTGGAGTACTGCGACTTGGACGCCTTGGCCATTATCCCGCTTTCGACAAACTCAATGACCCGCCCGGTGTAGTTGGGCGGATAGACGATGCTGGCGAACTCCTCCAGCGGCTTGTGAACTCCGCCGGCCTCGGGAATCCCGTCGGCCTCGGGGCATTCGAGCACCATCGATCCTTCTGCGCCGAGGTACTCCACCAGCACGGTGGGCCAACCGTAAGGTTCGAGCCTGCCGGCGGCCCGGGAGGCCAGACGCCCCTGGACAGCCTCGCCTATACGCCTCAGGTTGTTGGCGCACTGCACCGTTCGCGCGACCGACGCGGCGCCCTGAAAACCGGGAACCAGAAGCATTGCGATCAACGCGATCAATGTGACGACTACAAGCAGTTCGACAAGCGTGAATGCGGAATTGTTCGTGCTCATGACAAGATCGCCTCTCCAACTCTTTTGCGGACAAGCGTAGAATCCTGTTTCCAGTATTATATTACCAGCCAGGGAGTTGTCACCGAAGAATTTTCCTTCCGCCGGAGAATCGCCGCCATCATGGAAAACTCTTTTCACGCCGGACGGATCGGTGTACTGTATGAACTGCTCTGGCGGCCCGAGCGTGCGGGCTGCTTATGGAAAACCTCTATGATCGCTAGAATATCAGGCAGATTGCAGGAGATGCGCGGGCCGACGGCGCTGGTCGACACCGGCGCGGGGCTCTGGTATGAAGTCATGGTGCCGGCGACCGACGCCGAGAGACTCGCCGGACGAGTCGGCCAGGACGTCGTCCTCCACACGATACACCACGTCGAGGGCGACCCGACTCGCGGGGCGATGACGCCGCGGCTTATCGGATTCGACACCCCCGCCGATCGCGACTTCTTCAGATTGTTCACAACCGTCAAGGGCATCGGCGCTCGCAAGGCTCTTCGCGCACTGATGCGCCCGATGGGTGAAATCGCCGCGGCTATCCAGGCCAAAGACGCCAAGTTCCTGATCGCACTTCCGGAGATCGGCAAGCGAACCGCCGAGACGATAATCGCCGAACTTCACGGCAAGGTCGAGGATTTCGCCGGCGAACTGAGCACGGTCGACAGCGACGGGCCTGAGATTCCCGAGGCCGGTCACGAGGCGGTTTCAGTGCTGATCCAACTGGGGGAACGGCGGGCCGACGCACTGGCGCTGGTCGAACGAATCCTGGCGGTCGCCCCGGAACTGGCCTCGCCCGAAGACATCATCCAACAGGTCTACAAACTCAAGGCCGGAGGCGGATAAGACAAGATGGCCAGAGAGAAGATAATCTCCCAGGAACAGCTCGGCCCCGAGGACGAACAGTTCAACTCGGCGCTGCGTCCGGAATCGCTGGACGCCTGCATCGGCATGAGCGATCTGCTGGAGAAGCTCAGCATATCGATAACCGCCGCACGCCAGCGAAACGAACCGATGGAGCACGTTCTCCTGCACGGCCCTCCGGGACTCGGCAAGACCACCCTGGCTTACGTGATCGCAAACGAAATGCAGAGCACGATCCGCGTTTCATCGGGTCCGGCGCTTACCCGCCCGAGCGACCTGATCGGGATCCTGACGAATCTCGAATCGCGCGACGTGCTGTTCATCGACGAGATACACCGGCTGTCGCCGGCCGTCGAGGAGTACATCTACCCGGCGATGGAGGACTACAAGGTTGACTTCATAGTCGATTCAGGCATGCACTCGCGGACGATCAACCTGCCGCTCAAGCCGTTTACGCTGCTCGGGGCGACGACCCGCAGCGGAATGCTGAGCCCGCCGCTGCGAACGCGATTCGGCATAACGCACCACCTGGAGTTCTGGACGCCGGCGGATCTGATGAAGCGATGCCGCATGTCGGCCGACATGCTCAATCTGCGATACGAGGAAGACGCCCTGGCGATGCTGGCCGATCGGGCAAGGGGCACCCCGCGAATCGCAAACCGCCTGCTGCGGAGGTGCCGCGACTACGCGCAGGTCAAGGGCGACGGGCATCTGACCGTCGGCAGCGTCGAGGCGGCGCTGGAACTGGAGGGAATCGACCAACTCGGGCTCGATGAACTGGATCGAAGCTTCCTGCGCCGGATTATCGAAATCTACAAGGGCGGACCGGTTGGGATCGAGGCCGTCGCGGCGACGCTCGGGGAAGAGACCGACACGCTGGTCGACGTAGTCGAACCGTTCCTGCTGCAAAACGGCCTGCTGGCCCGCACTCGCCGCGGACGAATGGTGACCGCCAGGGCCTACCGGCACCTGAACGTCAGCGACACCCCTCCGCAGGAACAGGGCGAGCTGTTCGACGAGCAGTAGCCCCGGGCGACAGCTTGACGATGAGCGGATTCATGAGGGCGCGGAGACGACCGCGTCGGGATCGGCTCAGGACGGCGCGAGATTGTCTCGTCCAACAGACCTACAGATCCCAGGCCTTGGCGAATGCTTCAAAGCTGCGATCGTAGGTCTTCTCGGCCTCGGGAGGGAAACAGCAGCCGGGCAACTGCCTGCTCTTGAGGTGATATTGCAGGCAATCGCAGCACGCGCCCTGGCGCGGGCACGAGGTGTACGTGCAGGTGCAGAATTCGAGGTTGCGGTCCTTCTGTGAACAATCGGCCATTGTCGTTTCCTTGTGCTATTTCTCGATAAGCGTTCTGATCTTCCGGGCTCGCCTGGCGTCTCCTGTGCTGTTAAGCAGCGTCGCCAGGCGATCGCCGAGGATGTAGTATGAGTGCTGCCCGGCGAATATGCCAGACACTTTGGGCGGTTTTCTGGCGGCCTTGAACAGCCTGGTGTACATGAGCACGGCGGTTTTCGCGTGACCGGCGTCGATAAGCAGTCTCTCGGCTTTGCCGGACGCTTCGGTGACAATACTCGCCAGATCCACGTTCTCAGTCGCCGCGGTCTGGTAGAACTTGAGCGCGAGCGCCGGTTTGCTCCGTGAGGCGCAGTCGTCGCCGCAGGCGATCAGTATTCGGCCCCGCAGATCCCGCCTGGCCGAGTATGCGCCCAGCGCCTTCTGGTAGATTTTCATCCTGTCGGCCGGCCCGGGGATTGACGGGACGATCCGCATCACCATTTCGCAACTGTAGTCGGGATACTCCCTGGCGGTCCTGGTGATCAGCACGTCGAAGAACTCGCTGAGTTGCGCGACCTTGAGCATATCCCGCGACACGCGCAACTCCAGAATGAAATCCCACGCCGCTCGGTTCGCCAGGTTGCAGTTCAGCGCCGTCTGCAGGAGGCCCTCGACCAGCAGCATGTCAATCCTGATCTTCGCCTCCAGCGATTCGGCGTCGATCGGCGATTTTCCGAAGCGCTTCTTGTACATCTCCGCCAGGGCCTTGAGGTCCGCAAGATCGGCCGGCTGGCGGGCGTTAGCCACGTCGGCGGCCAGTATCGCCAGCGCCGTTGCAGTGTCAGCGTCCTCCCGCCTGACCGGAGACAGCAGCGCAGCGGCGCCTTCCAGCATCAGTTCGCAGTCGAGCAGCCTGGTCCCATCGACCGGATTCCGCACGTATCCCACGAAGTACTTCTGCTCGGCGTACCGTCCGGTAGTCGAATCCCAACTGGCCGACCGCCGACCGGGATTCCTCACAAAACACATCATCCAGGCGTGGTATATTCCGTCCCCGCTTCTTCCGGTGACGATCTGAGCCGGGATGCCGACGGACTTGCACACCTCACTGGAGTAGTACGCCTGCTCGATGCAGACCCCGCCGACCTTCCGCAGATTCGCAAGCGTAAACTCCAGCTTGGATATCTTCTTCGGATCGCCGCGTTCCAGATGCTCCTTATCGTACCTCAGATCGAAATACGATTTCGCGGGGTTGGGATATCGGTTGTACTTTCCGTAGGCCCACTTCCGCTCGGCGATGCTCAACTTCGAATCGGTGAGATATCGCGACAGTTCGAAAGGCATGCTCTTGAGATCGTATCTCATCCTCCGCGTCGTGTAGTACTTGAAGGCCTCGATCATCGAGGCGGGATTGGGCTGCTTGTGATAGCACTCCGCCGATCGGCTGGTGGCGAACGCCGTGGCCAGTTCGGCGTACGTCAACAGTTTCTTTTCGCCCACGCTTCTGAGTTCCGCGATCGCATCAAGCGACGCCTTGGGAGAGCTTGCATCCTGCATGCCTCGAAACAGCACTCGCGACAGCCTTCTGTTGGCGATCAGCCATTTGAAAAGCTCCTTGGCGTCCTTTGTCGCGGGTTTGGGCGCCGCGGTCTTGGCTTCGGTCTTGGCTTCGTCCTCTTCGAACTCGGGAGTTGCGGCTATCTTCCCGTACTCGCAGGCCCGCAACACGTATATCAGGTCCGTCATCACAGCCAGATCTTCGATCTTGCCGGCGGATAGACGCCCCAGTATCGCGCCCTTGACCCGTTCGGCCAGTTCGTCGAATTCGCCGCCGTCAGCGGCGCGCTCCAACGCCGACAGTGCTATCCGGCTCATCCAGACGTCACCGCCCCGAGCAGGACTCACTCCGAAAACACCAATCAAGGCACAAAGACAAAGCGCCGTCGCAATATTCTCATGCACATGTTTCATAGTACTCACCCTTCCCCAAGAGCTCCCATGCTGCATTATTGTCCTGCGGCGCTGCTGAATCAAGAAAAAGCACCGCCTCCGAAGACCCGGAGGAACAAGGGCGAATCGGCTATGCCGGGAGTTCAGGCCGCACTGTCGTCCCGGTGGTCCCGCTCCCCGGTCACAGAGCCCGCCATCAGGCCTATTGCGAAGATCACGCCCCCAGTCACGGGCCAGACGATCATCGCCCACAGGGGTCCCCATCGCCCGTCCGGAGCGGCGATCTCCCAGGCTCCCGCGGCAGGACAGAATCTCCACAGCACGTCGCTCCAGGCCAGTTGCGGAAAGAACTCCGCCGAAACGTACCACAGCCACGGAAGACCAAGCGCAGCAAGTACGGAAATGAACATCGCCCCGACGCCGGCGCGGCTGTTCGACGCCAGCAAAGCTCCGCAAGCCAGAACCACAGGCCAAAGACAGCATATGTACGCCGCGGCTCGAATTGCGTCGTAAGGCCGCGAACCGCTCAACCAGACCGCCGGAACATAGAACACCGCCGAAATAGCTGTCCAGAAGAGCATTTCAACAATCGCATCGGGCCAGGCGCGCCACCCGCGGCTCGTCCGCGATCGAAACAGGACTATCACCGGGTAGACAAGCAGATAGAACAGCGCCTGAGCGACTGCAAGCGTCTGCACGGCGGGGACGGATGCGGGCCAATACGGGTTGACCGAGCCCCTGATGCTCACCGGCCATAATCCGACCGCCAGCCCGACGAGCATGGCCGCCAGATACGCTATTCCAGCCGGGCGCCAGAGCGCATCCAAGGCGCCGGATCGCGATTCGGGATCGCCAGGATTAGTCTGTATCGATGTCATTGGGCGCCGCCTCCGGTGCTCTGTCGGACGCCGCCCCGCTCACTCGTCCGGCGGTCGAAATCCTGCAAACCACTTTACACGACAGTATCGCCCGGTCAAAGAACTAGTCGAGTTGCAGGTCCAGTCCCGGCGCCCCGGCCAGCGTGCCGTTGTGCCTGGCGATGTGGTTCCTGAGAACGTCCATCTTGTGGTCGACCGATACGTTGTAGTGGTAGCGGTCCTGCGGGAATCGACCGAATTTGAAGTAGGATTCTCCCGCCCAGAACGCCAGGTGCGGAGCTACGGTGCTCCGTCGTCCGGCGTAATTTCTGGCGTCGATTCGGAAACCCTGCGGAGCATCCTTGCGGGTATTGAGGGTCTTCAGCAAGGCAGTCAGTCTCAGAGCGTGTCCGACCAGGGCGTCGGTGTCCCATATTTCGCCCGGCGCGGGCGGGGCGGGGTCCATTTGGCTGTCGAGTTCGATAAGAACGTACTCGATGCCCCACGGCTTGGTGTTGATCGGAACGTCGGCGAGGTCTATGAAAGTCTCCTGCCGGGCTCTCGTCCCGTTGCGCCCGGGCAGGACGGCCGTCCAGCGGGGAACATCCTTGTCTCTGAGGCGAACGCCCTGCTCGTCAACGAAGAAGTATCGTTTGCCCCAGGAGACCATCGCCGCGGGTCTGCGGAACTCGCAGTCGACGCGGACAAAGGGCCTGCCCTTGGCGTCTCGTGCCTTTCGAACGGATCGAACCTTGCGGACCCACGGATTCAGGCTCGCCTGGGCGGCGATAGCCTTGGTCAAATCGGGCTCATCGTACCTCGCCGGGCCTTCGACGGCGAAGGATCCGGCGATCCTGTAGGCCAGCTCCGCCGGCATCCATGTCGGTCGCTGGGCCACCTGCAGCCGCACCGGCGCGTTGTTCATGGTGCTGCTGGTGGCCCGCACGTGCGCTTCGAGCCACTGCATGCCCCATCCGGCCGCGACAACAAGCGCAGTCAACAGGACAATGCGCAAGACCACCTGCAGCGCTCCGACCTTGCGTTCGAGACTCACGCCGTCCCACCAGCGTCTGACAAGCGAAGGCTTTCCGGCTTTTCGCGAAGTCCGTTTTCGAGTTGTTCCCGCCTTCCGTGACATATCAACCTTCCTTACATCATCTTGGCGCCGCCGGGCCTCCGACCCGAGCGGAACTACCTGTTGACGGCCATAGCGGCGATGCCGTCGACCAGTTGCTCGAAGCTGATCCCGGCGGCCGCCGCGGCCTTGGGAACCAGAGAATGACTCGTAAACCCGGGGATCGTATTGATCTCCAGGACATTGGGCGTATTGTCGCTGTCGAGTATGAAATCAACTCTCGATACGTCCCTGCAGCCCAATACTCGATGAGCGTTCAGGGCGTCGGTTCTCATGCGTTCGACGATCTTCTCGTCCAGGCCGTGCGAAAACACATACGACGTGTCCGCATCGTCGTCATACTTGGCCCGGTAGTCGTAGAAGTCTCCGTCGGGCAGTATCTCCATCACGGGAAGCGTCGAATTTCCGATCACTCCCACGGTGAATTCGCGCCCGGGCGCATACCGCTCAATCATCACCCTGCCGTATTTGTCGACAAGATACTCCAGCGCCTCGTCGCGCCGGGTGATGTCGGCGACGATCTTGATGTCGACGCTCGATCCGCCGTCCACAGGCTTGAGCACAACTGGAAGCGGCAGCTCCTCGAGCCAGCAGGCGATCTGCTTTGCAGAATGGTACTCCTCGACGATCATCCAGTCCGGCGTGGTCAGTCCGGCTCGTTTGAATATCTGCTTGGCCGCGGCTTTGTCCATGCCGAGACGACTGGCGCGTTCGTTTGAACCGGTGTACTTCAACCCGCGGGCTTCGCACAGCGCCTGGACTTGGCCCGACTCGCCGAAATCCCCGTGCAGGGCGATGAAGACCAGTTCGATTTCGCCGCGATCCAGCGCCGCGGTGTTCTGGGGCGAGATGTCGGCCCGGGTCACTTGGTGTCCGCGGGCGGCCAGACCCTCGGCGATCGCGGCGCCGCTGAGCAGTGATACGTCGCGCTCCGACGACGGGCCGCCCATCAGTACAGTGATGTCCAGGGCTCGGTCTGTTTTGGGTAATTCGATCACGACGCCTTCCTTGGCTGCGACAGATTCATCCATAGATCACCAGACTTCTATTTCCATCTCCAGGTAAACCTGCGAGTTCTTGTATACCGTTTCCCGAATCGTGTTGACGAGCTTCAGCACGTCGGAAGCCTTTGCTCCGTCGTCGACGAGTATGAAGTTGGCGTGCTTGTCTGAGACAAAGGCCCCGCCTACTCGCCGTCCCTTCAGTCCGGCCCGATCGATCAGCGCACCGGCCGACAGTCCGCGAGGGTTCTTGAAAATGCATCCCGCGTTGCGATGCGTCAGCGGCTGGGTGTTCTTCTTGTAAATCCAGATCTGCTTGACCTGTTTGAGTATTCTGTGCGGATCGTCCTCCGACAGCGCGAAAGTAGCCGACAGTATGAACGGGGCGTTTATGTTTGAACTCCTGTAGGCGAACGCCAGATCAGGTCGGTGCCGCGTGTAGACCTGTCCGTCGGGAGCCATTACGTCGACCGACTGTATAACGCTTCCGATATCGCCAAACGCCCCGCCGGCGTTCATCTTCACGCATCCGCCGACGGTTCCGGGAATACCGGTCAGGCATTCCATGCCCGCCAGCCCGTCTCTAACGCATTTCAGAACGAGCTTGCCCATGTCCGTGCCGGCGTTTGCACGCAGCGACCCGGACGCAACCGTCGTCTCGCGGAAATATTCGCCGCCGAGATGTATTACCGCTCCGCTTACGCCGGAGTCGTCGATCAGGACGTTGGCCCCGCTTCCGAGAACGTATATCGGGATCTCGTTCGCGCGGCACCTCTTGACCACCTCAGCAAGCTCTTCGACGGTGGTCGGCTCGATGTAGTAGGCGGCCGGACCACCGAGCTTCAACCACGTCCGCGGAGCGAGCGGGTAGTCTTCCTTAACGATCTTTTCTAAGCCAGTGAACAATTTCATCAGCAACTTCCCAGACGTTTCCAGCCCCCATGGTAACCATGAGGTCTCCTGTTTGAGCAATATCCTTAAGATGCTCGACAATTTCCCTGAACGATTTCAGATAGACAGCCTTGCCTCCGTGCAGGCGAATTTGTGCGACAAGGTCGTTCGATGAAATGTAATCCTTCTCGCGTTCGGAGTCTCTAACAAAATAAATATCGGGAACGACGACCGCGTCGGCCTCGCCGAAACTTCTCGCGAAATCCTTGAGTTGGAATCGCGTCCGGCTGTGCTGGTGCGGCTGGAACACGCATATCAGCCGCCGGGGCTTGTAGTAGTCCCGAATCGCCTTCAGCGTGACCTGTATTTCAGTAGGATGGTGCGCGTAATCGTCAACAACGGTGATTCCGCCTTCGACGGCTTTCAATGTCATGCGCCTGCGCGCTCCGGCGTACTTCTCAAGACAGCACACTATTTCCTCGGCGTCCAGTCCGGCGTGATGCAGCACCGCAATCGCGGCCAGTGCATTATAGGCGTTGTGCAGACCGGGAAGCGGAACTCTCAGCCGACAAAACTCCTGCTGCTTCATGATCACCGACATCGTCACCAGGCCGTCTTCAGTCTGCAGATCCGCTCCGCGCCAAGTGCAGCTTTCATCCAGGCCGAACGTCTCGACCTCGCAGGCGGCGTCGACCACCGTCTTCATAGCATCGCGATCGTCGCCGTTGACGACAACCAGACCGTCGGCGGGGACCTTGGCGACGAACTGCTTGAACGCCTCGATTATCTCGCCGATATCGCGATAGCAGTCGGGGTGATCTTCTTCGATGTTGAGAATCGCCGCATACTTCGGCTCGAGGTTCAGGAAGCTCCTGTCGAATTCGCAGGCCTCGGCGACAAAGTGCCTGCCCTTGCCGACGCCGCTGGGTCCGCCGAGCTGCTCCACCGTCGCTCCGACAACGAAGCTCGGATCGAGTCCGGCGGCCTTCAGGACGTATGCGACCATGCCGGTGGTGGTGCTCTTGCCGTGCGTTCCGGCGATGGCGATCCCGGCGCTGTGGGACATCATTCGCCCCAGCATCCGGCTGTATTTCACGACCTCGACGCCGCGCTCCCTGGCAGCCAGGAGTTCAGGATTTCCGTCCTTTATCGCCGCCGAATAGACGGCCAGATCACAGTGCTCGGGAATATTCTCGCCGCGCTGCCCGATACTCACCGCCATCCCGGCTTGGATCAGGCGAGCGGTGGCGGCGCTTTGGGCCATGTCCGACCCGCTCACGACGGCGCCTCTTCGCCAAAGCATCTCGGCGAGCGCGCGCATGCCGCACCCGCCAATTCCGATCATGTGAATGCGTAATGATTCAAACGGACCGGCGGCTTTCTCGCGCGGTCTGGTCTGCTTTCGTTGTCCAGTCTCCAGGCCTTCAGGCATGTTCGATTCGTCACCCTTCATTTCACGCGTCGCGCAACAATACAAACTCCCCGCAACGGCGGGGACTCAGCCATTAATGATTCTATATACTGTATCGCCCGGCAAGGGCAAAATCCTTTAATCGGGCTGGTTTCCGAAGTTAAATCCGCTCACTCGCCGCGGCGCATCCATGCCGCAACATCTCTTGCCGCGGAAGGGTGAGACATCGCACAAGCGGCGTTTCTCATGGTTTCCAGGCGGTCTGAATCGCCAAGAAGCGGAATAAGATTCTCGCGGAGCATCCTTGCGTTTTCGACTCCGTCGGCGGCGTCCTTGCATATGATCGCCGCCCCGCCGCTTTCCATCGGAAGCGCATTCAATCGCTGATGATCGTCGGCATGATACGGATAAGGCATTATTATCGCAGGCGTTGCGCTTACAGCCAGCTCGGCGGCGGTCGACGCCCCGCCTCGACACACCGCCAGGTCCGCCGCGGCGCAGGCCAGGTCCATCCTGTCGCAGTAGTTCAGAATGACCGACGGAATCGTTTTGCCGCCGTCGGCGTCGGCGACCTCGGTGATCTGCGACAGGCCGGTTACGTGAAGCATCTGCCAACTGTCGGCGAATCGGCCCAGATCGTCGCCCAGGATTGCTATCGCTTCATTTATGGTGGCCGCTCCCTGGCTCCCGCCGCTTACCAGCAGGGTCTTGCGTCCGGGATCCAGCGAGAAGTGCTCGATCGCCTCATCGCGACAGGCCCGATCGAATCCGTCGCGGATCGGACAGCCCACGGGGCGTACTTTTCCGATCGTCGCGGACGGGAACATCCCGGCAGTCGATTCGAACTGCGTGAACACTACATCTACGTATTTCGCCAGATACCGGTTGGCTTTTCCCGGCACCGCGTCGGGATTGAGCATAGCGGCGGGTATTCCGAACTTGGCGGCCTGCTTGACCAGAGGCGCCGCGGCGAATCCGCCGGTCCCCAGGACGGCGGTCGGCTCGAGATCCTCCAACATCGTCCCGGCGAGCTTGCCGGACTTCCGCCAGGCGGTCAGAAATCCGAAAACGGCTCCAAGCCGCCTGGGCAGCGGCTGGATCGGCTGGGGAACAACGGCGTAGTCCGTGTCGCCCAGCACGCGGCGATCAATAGGCCTGTCGCTGCACGCGAAAACTATCGCCGCGTCGGGCTCGGCGACCAGCAACTGCTCGACGACCGCCAGGGCGGGATATAGATGACCTCCGGTCCCTCCGCCGGCGAAAATATACGTGGGCCTGCTCACTTATTCTGCTCCGCTGTAGGTGCGGTTGTCACGTTACACGAGGTTAAGATCCGTCCGGTGAAATGTAAAGAAACCAACTGTCGCGTCAACCCGATGGAGGCGTTTCTTGCTCGGGTTCAGCGTGCGCCGACACTGAGACGATAAGCGACGCGGCCGCCGCGGTCACAAGCAGCGCAGTGCCGCCGACCGACACGAACGGGAAACTCATGCCGGTGGGAGGCGCCGCTACAGTGTCGACGGCTATGTGGAGCACCATCTGGATCGCTATCATCGCACCCAACGCCCCGGCCAGGATGAATCCGAATCTGTCGGAGGCGCCCGCGGCGGATCTGCGTGCGAACCAGATCCAAAGCATCACAAGTCCCATCAGGAGCATCGCACCTACGAAACCCCACTCCTCGCTGAAACTGGCGAAGATGAAGTCGGTGCTTCGTTCGGGCAGATACTGCTGCTTCACTATCCCGCGTCCGAGGCCCTTGCCGAACCAGCCTCCGGTCAGGATCGCCAGAAGACTCTGTCGCGGCTGGTACGCGCTGGGATTCGTCAGGCACCAGGGATCTATCATGGCTTTCATTCTCATCATTCGCTGCGGGTCGGTCACAACGAAGAACCAGAACCCGCTGACGCCGGCGGCGAGCAGGCCGGTCAGCGCGTACCATCGCACACCGGCTATGAACATCGTCACGAAAACCGCGACAGCCATTATCACACCGGTGCCGAGGTCCTGGGTGACAACCAGCGCCAGGCATCCGCCAGTGACTATGGCGGGAACGAGGAAGCCCCATCCGAATCTTCGCGCCTCGAATCGTCGCCGGGAATACCAAGCGGCCAGGAACACCAGCAGCGCGATCTTCAGGAGTTCCGAAGGTTGGAATATCCCGAAAGGAGCCGGGGCGATCTTCAGCCACCTCAATCTCCCGTTTCGCATGTGCCCAAGCGGAGTAACGTAAACCGCCAGGGCCAGCATCGCGGCGATCGCGAGCAGGACAATCGCCGTGACGGGGAGTTTCCGCGTGTCTCCGCACAGCCAGCGATATCTGAAACGCCATCCCAAACACATTATCACCGCGGCGGCGGCGGCGAACAGCGTGTGCCTCATATCGCTTCGCGCGTGCCAGGAGACGGTGCTCGGCAGCACGCCGGCCAGCGCCGAGTGCACCGCGACTATGCCGACAGCCAGCATCGCCAGCGTTACGACTATAAGACCGCTTCCCGACGGGTTGGCCGTCAGGGGCAGGGTTGTCAATTCGCCGTTGTTACGAGCCATCTGTCGCTCCCGCACCTCATCGGTCTAAGTTCTAAGTTTCAACGTCGCAAACGCAAGCGCCGCAAATATTATTCCCAACACCCAGAACCGTATCACTACTTTGGTCTCCGCCCAGCCGCCCAAATGAAAATGGTGATGCAGCGGCGCGCAGCGGAAGATCCGTTTGCCGGGAAGCCCGGGGCCCGGGCGGGTGAGCTTGAAGTAGCCGACCTGCATAATCACACTGGCGGCCTCCATCACAAACACCCCGCCGATAATCAGCAGCAGCAGTTCGTGGCGTATGACCACGGCGATGTACCCGATCAGGCCGCCCAGGGGGAGCGATCCGGTGTCGCCCATGAAGACCTGCGCCGGCGGAGCGTTGTACCAGAGAAAGCCCAGCGTGGCGCCGAACATCGCCGAACAGAGCACCGTCATCTCCGCCGAGGCGGGTATAAACGGAAGATCGAACACCCCCGCCCAACTCCGCACGCCGGCCAGCCACGAAAACACCAGCAGAACCAGCATTACGATGCATACGCAGCCGGAAGCCAGTCCGTCCATCCCGTCGCTGAGGTTCACCGCGTTGCTCGTGCCGACCATAGTCAGCATGGCGATGATTATGTACGCCACCAGCGGAAGCGCTATCGACGCGCTGCTGAACGGGAAGTGGAAATTACGCGCCTCGGGACTCTGGCGTCCGTAGGACCACATGTAGATCGACAGCAGGACCGCCAGGCCGATCTGGAACAGGATCTTCTCCCACGCCTTCAATCCGTCGCGCGAGCCCCTGCCGGCGGAATAGCGAAGCTTGATCCAGTCGTCAACGCCTCCCAGCAGCCCCAGCCACACCAGCGCGAACAGGGCCATTCTTATGTACATGTTGCCAAGATTGGCGAACACGAGCACCGAGACGATGATCGCCGAAACGATCAGTATGCCGCCCATAGTAGGCGTGTTGGACTTGTGCCTGGTGAGGTTGTTGAGGTCAGCGTGATCGAACTGAGCGTTGTCGCCCAGCCGCTGTTTGATGAGAAAACGGATAACGCTCGGAGCCCAGACCAGGACCAGCAGAAAACTCAGCACGCCGGCTCCGGTAATGCGCAGGATCAGACCCTGGTACTGGCCGACGAAATATTTGATCGTGAGCAGAGCCCCCGCCGCCAGAACGGCGCGGAGCACAAGAGTTCTATAAAGCCTCTGAATCAACGCGGTTTATTCCTTCCCTGCATCATTGAAGCCTTCAGTTATGGCCTCGACCAGGCGCTCCATGCCCATTGACCGCGAACCCTTGACCAAAACGGCGTCTCCGGGTTTAAGCAGATCGACTATCTCGGCCGAAAGCTCCTCCACCGAGTCGAAGCTGAGCGTCTCAACATTCGCATCTTGTGCGCCTACTGCAATATATCGACCCAAAGCCCCGACGCCTATGAGCAAATCCACGTTGCTTTCACCAAGCCTCATCCCAGCCTGGCGATGAAACTCCTCGGCCGCATCGCCGAGTTCGAGCATGTCGCCGGCGATCATCACGCGCCGATGCCCTTCTGCGCTGCTGAGCACTTCGCCGGCGGCCGCCAGACTCGACGGATTAGCGTTGTACGCGTCGTTGATTATCGAGATCGGACCTGCCTGGACCCACTCCTGACGCATCGGCGCCCCGGCGAAGTCGCCCAGACAGGCCCCGGAATCCGCGGGATCGACGCCCATCCGCTGGGCGACGGCTATGGCGGCCATCGCGTTCAGGGCATTGTGCGAACCGGTTACCGACAGTTCGACCCTGAGGCGTCCGTTTATTTCGAATTCGCATCCCCGCCCCACCACGCGGTAGTCGCTGAGGCGGAGCTGGCATTGCTCGGATCGTCCGAACCTTATCATCCGCCCGTGAAAAGCTCTCGAAGCGTGATTGAGCTCGTCGCTGTCGCCCCAGACAACCGCCAGGGCGTCATTGGCCAGCAATCCCAGCATCGAGGCCTTCTCAGCGGCGACATTCTCCAGCGAACCGAGCCTCTCAAGATGCGTCGGCCCTATCGAAGTGATCACGCCGATATTCGGGCTGCTCATCGCCGTCAGATGCCGGATTTCGCCGGGCGCGTTGGTTCCGATCTCGCAGACTACGTAATCGTCGTTTCTATTGACGCCCAGAAGCGTCAGCGGGACGCCGATTTCATTGTTGAAGCTCTTGGGGCTCCCCGACCCGGTGAAACGTCGACTGAGGATATGATCGATCATGCGTTTGGTCGTAGTTTTTCCGTTCGATCCGGTCACCCCGATCACTGTTGTCACCGCGGCTTTCTTGCGGTGCTCGACCGCCAGGAGGCCGAGGGCCTTGACGGTGTCGTCGACCTTGATCATCCCGGCTCCGAATCTCCGATCGCTTTCATCAGCAAGCCCGACCTGGCATCCGTCGATGTCGACCAGCGAGCCGATACACCCGGCGTTCGCCGCTGATGCGAGGAAATCGTGGCCGTCGAAGTTTTCGCCGCGAATCGCAACGAAAAGATCTCCCGGCCGGGCCGTCCGCGAATCGATCGACACGCCCTCGATCATCACGTCAACGCCCTCGCTGCACCAGCTTCCGTGAACGCAGCGTCTGATTTCATTCATGCTCATAGGAATCATGTGCTCTCCTCCAGGGTCCCGAGTATCTCCGAGGCGACCTGCACGTCGCTGAAATCCGTTCGCCGCCCGGCGATCTCCTGGTAAGTCTCGTGTCCTTTGCCCGCTATCAGCACAATGTCGCCTGACTCGGCGATTCCGATCGCCGCCTGAATCGCCTCTCGACGATCAACGCGGACTTCGCAACGATTCAGATCGCCCGGCCCGATTCCTTTCAGGATTTCATCGATGATCGCCTGGGGATCTTCGCTTCTCGGATTGTCGCTCGTGACGACTGTCAGATCGGCCAGTTCGCACGCGACTGAACCCATCCTCGGGCGCTTCGTGCGATCGCGATCGCCACCGCAACCGAAAACGACGATTAACCGTGCGCGTTTTATCTCGTTCAGCGCCGACAGCACGTTTTTCAGTGCGTCGTCAGTGTGCGCGTAGTCCACAAAAATCCTGAAATCGCGGCGTGATTCGACCGGCTCCAGGCGTCCTGGAACGACTGGAGTGGACTCCAGCGCCGCGGCGATAGCGGGCAGTTCGACTCCCAGGACCCGGCACGCGGCGATCGCCGAAAGATTGTTCATGACGTTATGCCTGCCGATCATAGGGCTGCTGATCTCGATCTGACCAACACCTGTCGACACCCTGAATCGCGCGCCCGAATCGTCGAGGCTGAGGATCTCTCCGGCGCAGTCGCAGTCGGCGCTCAAACCGTAGAACACCACTTCCGAACCGCCCTGGCGCGCGGCGAGGGCCATCTCGTCGGCGCAGCAGTCTTCCCGATTGATCACGGCGACTCCATCCGCTCCGAGCGATTCGAACAGTCGTCGCTTGGCGGCGACGTAATGCTCAATCGTCTTGTGATAGTCCAGATGATCGCCGCTGATGTTCGTGAAAACCCCAACGCGAAACGCCACGCCGGCAGTTCGGTCCTGGTCCAACGCGTGGCTGGAGACTTCCATCACCAGATTGGTTCGACCCGAATCAACCATTTCCCTCATAGTCGAAGCGAGCGTAACCGGATCGGGCGTTGTGGCGCCGGACTCCAGCGATTGTCGCCCCGTCCGGTATCCCACCGTTCCCAGCAATGCTGTGGGATGTCCGGCAGCGGTGAGGATGTTGTAGATCAAATACGTCGCGGTCGTTTTGCCATTAGTACCGGTAACACCAATATTTATGAGCCTATTTGCGGGTTTTCCCGCCATCGTCTGGGCCAGCAGCCCCAGGGCCGCGTGGGTGTCTTCGACAACAGCATACGCCGCGCCTTGCGGAACATTGGCCGGATCTTCGCATACAATCGCCGAGCATCCGGCCTCAACCGCCGCGGCGATGAAGTCGTGCCCGTCGCTTTGCCAGCCTTTCACGGCGACAAAACACGCCCCCGGCCCGGCTCGCCTCGAGTCGTAGACCACCGCGTCGACTTGGACCCGGCCTGTCGGGCCGGTTGCGTCCAGACCTGCTGATGTCAGCAATTCGTCGAACTGCATGGCGCGTGTGTCTCTGTTTCGATTATACAGGTCGCCCGGGATCACCGTGCAACGAGCACGGCGAGAGCCCGGGCCGACGCTGGGTTTCGTCCCTGCAGGGTCTCAATGCCTCAATGCTGAGCAACAGTTGAAGCGATTCGGACACCCTTGTCAGGGGGAACTTTCAAATACGTTAATGATTTCTCGAGCACCTGTTTTACGTACGGCGCCGCGACAGTGCCTCCGTAATACGCCTTGGATCTGTCCGGCCGGTAAACCGAAATCACGCACAGCAATCTGGGTTTCTCAACCGGTGCCCCGCCTACAAAACTGCCTGTGTAGGCTCCGTCGAGGTAACCCATACCGCCGGGTCCTGCTATCTGGGCGGTTCCGGTCTTTCCGAAACTCGACCACTTGTCCATCCTGCATCGCTTGCCGGTGCCGCGTTCGACAACCTCCTGCATCACCAGGCGGCACTTCCGCGCGATCTGGGGGGTGAAGACCGGACGGACTACTTTGCGTCCTTCAACGTGCAGCACCTTGCCCTTGGGATTGACAATGCGCTCGACCAGCCTGGGCTTGAGCAGCAGACCGTCGTTGGCGACCGCTCCGAACGCCATGGCCAGTTGGAGCGAAGTAACCGCCATCTCCTGGCCGAACGGCACGCGCGGCGTGCTGTATGTGTCCCACCGCCGCAGGGGGCGGATCAGGCCCGGGTCCTCGCCCGGCAGGCGGATTCCCGTTCGGCTCCCGAATCCGAATTTCGTAACCCACGTATGGAGTTTCTTGTTGCCCAGCATTCCGCCGAGCTTGGCCATCAGCGTGTTGATCGACAGCACGATGCCGTCAGTGACGCTCTTCATTCCGTAGCTTTTGCCGTGATCGGTGATCCTTCCGCCGCGAGGAGGTCTGTAGCAGCCGTTTTCGCAGAATATCATAGTGTCCCAGGTCGCGACCCCTTCGCTGACGGCCGCGGCGGCGAACAGCGGCTTGACGACACTGCCCGGTTCGAAAGGCATTATTATCGCGCGGTTGGTCGCCAGTGCGCCCGGTCGATTCGACTCGTTGGGATCGAAATTGGGAACCGACGACATCGCCACAACGCGCCCTGACTGCGGTTCGATAACCACGCCGGCGGCCCATGTCTTCGGACCTCCGTATTTGGCGACTGACTCATTCAGCGCCTCGTGCAGATATTCCTGGATGACCGCATCGAGACAGAGGAACACATGGTTCCCGTCCCGTGGAGGAATGCTGGTTCCCGGTTTCAGACCCACCGCCCGCCCCACCGCGTCGGCCATCAGCTCGCGTCGTCCGTCGAACGCCTTGAGGTAGTCGTTCAACGCCAGTTCAACGCCGCCGCCGGGCTTTCCGTCCCTCATCCTGAACCCGATTACGCTGCCGGCCAGAGGCCCGCACGGATATCCGCGCTTCCACTGGTACTCAATGCCGACGGCGGGATTGCCCAGCGCGACGATGGCGGATCGCTGACCCGGGGTGATCTCCCGATTCGGATTGTCCTTTATCGGCGCGTACCGCTTGTCGCGACGCTCGAACAGAGTGTGCTGGATCTTGACCGGATCAACGCCAAGCACGTCGCCGACCTCGATCGCGACCTCGGGTATGTTGTAGTCCTTGAGAAGCGACGGATCGACAAAGCACGTCGGGGCCTGCCTGCTGGTGGCCAGGAGGACCGGGCGGCTATGGGCCACGCCGTATATATTGCCTATCCTGGCGGGGATCCTTATTATGCGGCGCTGCTGGCGATCGGCCATCTTGACGGCCTTTTCGCCGTACATCATCCGCATCGTCCAAAGGCGCACGCCAAGAGCCAGCAGAATCACAATCATCCCGCCGAAGACGACGTTCTGGCGCCATTTTGAACCTGTCTGAACTTCCTGCATCAGTTAGCGACCCCGCGATTTCCAGGCGCCGAGCCCCGCCCTGTCGGACCGGCCAGCCGCACGGGATTGTGATCCGCCTCGATATCCAGTTTCCTGGCCCGCTGCGAGACCTGTTTGGGCGTGGTCAGGAAGCCCAGCTCGCTTTCCAACTGCATCGCGGTGCGTCTAAGCGGAAGGCGCCCCTTTTCCAGTTGCAGCAACTCATGCCTGGCGATCGATTCGCGCTTGCGCAAGTGAACAAGCCCTACTCCAATAACAGCCATGCACGCTATAACGAAACACAGTCGCATATGAGGGCCCTTTCGTCCGGTTACTTGTTAATTGGGGATCACGATCTTCACGCCCACGCCGAGCGAATCGGGGCTCGGCAGCACCGAGCGATTGGCGTTGTAGATCTTCATGACGGCCTTACGGTTCGGCGTGCGATAGAACTTTCGCGCAATCGCGGTCAGGTTGTCTCCGCGGCGCGTAACATACGTCCGGGAATTGCCGCCGGCGGCGGGTACGCCGCGTGATCTGGCGAACTCGTTGATCGTCATCTCCCTGCGGTCGGTTCTTCGCGGGCTGGGAGCAGGAGGAACGGTCGGCCCGACAACTCGTCTCGGAGTTCGGGTCGCGGGCCTTGCCGTCTCCCGCACCGGCGTCGTCGGTCGCGGTCGGACCCTGGGCGGCTGGACGCCCGGGGCGGGCGCCGGGCTCTGAGCTGCAGCCCGACGCCGCGCCACCAAAGGCGATTCCCGATGTCTTGGCCGCACCGGAGCCGACGGCATTACCGGCGCGTCGATGTAGAAGTCTCCCGCGATGCGATCGGGCTGCTCGGCGGGCTCCTGGTGCGTCGGACCGAGTTCAGACAGAACGACCCCGAACAGAACGATGAACATCAGCCCCACAATCAAACCTATCCGTGTTTCTCGTGTCATAATCCAAGGCTCCATCCCGACCCGTTGTTATCCGTTTCGCCGCGTTGAGCATTTGCGGTTATTCAACTCGTTCGACGCATCTGAGCTTCGCCGACCGGCTGCGGTTATTGACCGCCTGCTCGGCCAGTGATGCGGTAATCGGCTTTTTAGTTATTACTTTCGCCCGCCCGGTCTGCGACCATTGCTTGAAGGCGCGCTTTACTTTGCGATCCTCCAGCGAATGGAAGCTGATAATGCAGGCCCGCCCGCCTGGGGCCAGCACGTCAGGCAACGCTTCCAGCAGCTTATCGAGCGCTCCAAGTTCGTCATTGACGGCGATTCGCAAGGCCTGAAAAGTCCTCGTTGCCGGATCTACTCCCCGGCGCCCGGGCCGCGAGTCGCGCCGCATGGCGCGGCGAACGATGTCGGCGAGGGCTTTTGTGCCCAGGATCGGACCGGCGACTCTGGCACGCACTATCTCGCGGGCGATGCGTCGACTGCAGCGCTCCTGCCCATATTCAAATATCAAGTCGGCCAACCGCTTTTCGTCGATCTCGTTGACCAGGTCCGCGGCGGTCGGCCCGCTGGTGCGATCCATTCGCATGTCCAGCGGTCCGTCGGCCGAGAAGCTAAAACCCCTTTCGGGGTCGTCCAACTGCGTCGACGCTACGCCAAGGTCGGCTAAAACGGCGTCCGCCCGACCCGCGGCGACTTCATCGAGCACGTCTTGCACATTCGAAAAATTAGCCTGAAACAGCCTGACCCGCTGATCGAACGGTTCGAGGCGCCGCTTGGCGAGGCGAAGGTTGTCCGGATCGGCGTCCATGCCTGTCAACAGACAACCTTCGCCCCGATCGGCCCGCAGCAGTGCCTCCGCGTGCCCACCAAGCCCAACGGTGCAATCTACGACTAAATCCGCTCGTCCGCCGACGGGAAGCAGGAGATCAACTACTTCACGCAGCAGGACGGGCACGTGACCTTCTTGGTGATCCGTCACCAGGCCGCCTCAAACAACCCTTTTCATGCGACGGCCTCGATGCTCTCCAGAGCCGAGACCGCCGATTCGGAAAGACCAACCCGGAGACGTCCATCAACCATCGCCGTTAACCGCGTCAGCCGTCTGTCCAATTCCAGCAGGCGCTGCCGGGAATCGTCGGTCAGATTCTCCGGACAAGACAACTCTTGACGCAACTGCGAGAGGCTCGCTGCGGGACTTCCATGCCCCGATCGGCCGCTCTCGGCATTATGGCTAATGAACATCCTGAGATTCCTTTCTCTCACCGGGTCGGATCCTTTAGGCGTGCGCTTACAGCCCCGGACTTCCATGTCCCACGCGCCGCCGGTTCGTGACGCCCGTCTATCTTCTATTTGCAGTTCGAAAACCGTCTTCGAACGAGCGATGCTATTGGTCTTCAAGCTCTTCAGCCGCCATGTCGAACAGGCTGCGAGGCAGCGTCGCCTCGATTTCGTACTGGGCCTCCCACTTGGCGCGGGGCCAGATCTCAATGTGATTGCCGTTGCAGGACAGCTTAATCTCCTCGGGAACCACAGCGTATTTCATGGAACTCTCGGGCACGACGATCCGTCCCTGCCCGTCAGGCTTGACGCGCTGTGCGATCACCTGCCAGCGGTCCAGGCCCGCCTGCTGATCGGGAGTCATAGCCGAACGCTTCATTCTCGACGCCAGTTTGCGAAAGTACACATCGGGAAACATCCACAGATACGTCTCGCGATCGTCCTGCGGGTCAGGATCGGGGACAAGCACAAAGTTCTCGCCGTCTGAGGCGGATATCTGTTCGCGTATGCCGGACGCAACGGCCATACGCCGCTTGCCGTCCAGTCTTGCGTTGAAATTCCCAATCAGTGCTTTCACGTGGTACTGTCCACTACCCGCATGGTATTCTCAGGTCTTGATAGGGATACTATGCCAATAACAGGTACACGGCAACCAAAAAAACGAAAATCCGATTCGATATTTTTCGTCACCTTTTCCATTATCTGATCTCTGATCAAGTTCAATACAACCTCTGGTCATCGGTCAACTCACGACGCCCAACATCTGGGGTCCGATCCTCTTGAGCGACCGGATCGTGGTTCGACAGTTTTTTTCGGTTTTGATTACGTCCACATATTCTGTCTCGGCTGGACTGGCGTGTGTCCGGCAAACTCGCGAGACTCACGCCTCCTGTTGAGGCAATCCAACCGCCCGGGCCGATTCCCGCACCGGGGGTTATTTCGGTTTATCGGCGCACTTGTGAATTTTTCATGAACAAAAAAGAAAAGATATGCGGAAAAGCCCATTTACCGCGGAAAAACAAGGATGAAATGGATACAACATCGAAAGGAATTCTGAAACAACCCCGCCGACTACGGTGTCCGCCGTCAGCCGTTCGCCGTTCGCCGTTCGCCGTTTTTCATCATTCAGCACTCATCATTCATCACTGCCGCCCATCACTGCCGTCAAACCTCCCAGTCGGCGTCGATCGGTTCGGTGATGTGCGAGGCGGCTTGCGACACCACGTCGAGGTAGACCGCCTCCACCGCCTCGATCATCGACGTGACCGGATACTGTGCTTCAACTCGTTTCCGGCCGCATTCTCCAAGCAGTTTGCGGAGTTCGGCGTCCTGCCCCAATCTTTCGATGCGTTCGGCCAGGCCGAAAACATCTCGCGGAGGGGCAAGGAGTCCGGTCACGCCGTCTATGACTATGTCCCTGAGCCCCGGGGCTTTCGTTGCCACGACCGGCAGGCTGGCGGCCATCGCTTCAGTCGGGCTCATCGGGTGCCCTTCGGAGTGACTGGCGGTGGTGAAGATATCAACGGCGCTGAGGACGGGTCGAACGTCTTCCACGAATCCTAGCAGTCGACAGCGAGCCCCTCCCTCGCCATGCCTTATGAAGTTCTCGACAATATCCCGTTCGGCCCCTTCGCCGGCTATGACTATGTCCATCGCACTGCCGCGTGCGGCCAGGTGGCTGAACGCCGACAGGAGCGTCTCTATTCCCTTATCCCTGTCAAGGCGCCCCACGTAGGCGACGACCGGTTGCGAATCGCTGACGCCCCACTCCCGGCGAAGGCGTTTTCTCGCGTCGAGGTCCGGCTTGAACGCTTCGACGTCGATCCCGCTTGGAATGACGTGGTATTTATCTTCGGGCAGTCCGCTTCGTCCCTCGTGATACTCCCTGACTGACGGCGAGACGCATATTATCCTCCCGCAATACCCGCTGAGGAATCGTGCGTACGCCAACTGCCAGGGCCTGAATCGCCCTTCGGCGTCGTGCACGGTGTGAACGAGACTCGGCACCGAGGCGAGCCTGGCTGCAGGTCTGCCGGCCAGATCGGCTCGAAAACCGTGAGTGTGCACCAGATCGGGCCGGCGGTCTCGAATGTGCCCGGCGAGTCTGAGCAGACGCGCTAGGCCCAGCACGCCTTTAATGTCGAGCACTTTCACTTCGTCCGACTCGTCCTGGAGCGATTCGGCGAGTTGCCCGCCCTGCAGTGCGATGACCGAAACGTCAAATTTCCCGCGGTCCATACGTGAAACTATCTCGCAGACCCGGCGTCCGGGTCCGGAAGTGTTGAGATCGTTTACTATCTGGCATACGCGTATTTTTGACATCTTCACGACCTGTCGTCGCCGCCAATGGCGCCGTTGGCGTCCATATCCAGCGGCATAATATACCGCTATCTCATCGCGGCCGCCACCATATCGTCAACGCTGGAGACCGCCGCGGCGCAAACACGGTCCGCTGCGCCGTAAAACACCGTAAGCGTCCCGTCATCATCCGCGATAAGACCGTTTGTAAAAACGCAACTGCTGAACACGCCTTGCAGTTCATACCGAGTCTCGGGCTCGAACACCGGATCGGTCGAATGCGACAGCACTTTGTGGGGACTTTCCAGATCGCTGAGCATCGCCCCGAGGCAGTAGCGTCCGTCCTGATCGGCTCCGTGGAATATCTCCAGCCAGCCTTGCGGCGTCTCGATCGGGACACCGCCGCAACCCACCCTCTCGGACGCCCAGGAGCCGGGAATCGGAGCCAGCGTCATCTCGTGCGAACCCCAGGCCATCAGATCCGGCGACGCGGCGGTCCATATGCTGGGATTATTGAACTCGCTGCCGTAGGGGCGATGTCGGCAGAAGTACTTCCCGCCGATCTTCCGCGGAAAAATGACAACATCCTTCTGGTACGGAGGGAAAACCAGGCCGCGTTTGTTGAAAGTCACGAAGTCTTCTGTGCTGGCGATCATGACAGTAACGCCGTGTCCGCTCACGGCGGTGTATGTAATGTAGTACCGATCTTCGATGAAAGTGATCCTGGCGTCCTCGCAGCCGTAAGCTTCGTATCGCGTGGTTGGCGTTATCGCCGGGGCGGGATCGAAGGTGAAGTTTCGACCGTCGCGGCTTCTGGCGATATGGAGGTGCGACAGGCTGGACAGCATCATCTTGCCGCGGAGGTAGCATCCGCGTCCGTCGCGAATTTCCAGATCCGGATCATCAACGGATATTCGCCTGATCTCCCGTTTTCCGGTCTGTTCGTCGTGCTCCAGATAGCTGACGCAGCCTTCGGCGGGGACGGGTCTCTGGCCGACCCGCACCAGCAGCAGTATCTCGCCGTTGAATTTCACCGCCGCCGGATTGAGCGTGCAGAGGACCTCCAGCCCCTCGTCGGTAGGCGCCAGGTCTTCGGGAGTCAACAGGGGATTGGCATCGCATCGAGTGAGTTTCATAGTCATGGGAGGCGCGCTAGATGCAGTAGTCGGCGACGCTCATCCCCTCGAGGCCGGACTGTTCCTGCAGGAGATCCTGAAATGAAGTCTCATCGTAAACTTCATGTATGGCCTTTCCCGCCCGACGCCACAGATTCACGAAGCTGCAGTTGCCCTCCAGGGGGCAGTTCCTGCCGCCGCCGCAGGGCTCGCAGTCAACCGGCTCGTAATTCGCGTCGACGGCCCTCATGATGTCCGACACCGTCAGTTCCGCCGGCTCGTACAGCAGAACGTATCCGCCTCGCGCGCCCCGCTTGGAGGAGACCACCCCGGCCTGGCGAAGTTCGCCTATTATGAGTTCAAGAAAACGCTGCGGTATGGCCTGCGCGCGAGCAAGCGCCGCAACTGACGTCGGCCCGTTCCCGTGTCGCTTGGAAAGCTCCAGAACCGCACGCAACGCATATTGACATTTTTGAGAAACAGTAGCCATTTCGCCGCATTCCTTTCCAGTTGACCAATGCCGCAATGACGCTCAATTCGACAACAACTCCCGATCGATCAACACTTCGTATTCTAACAGGAACTCGGCGCGATTATCCACTACCGAATGCGGTTATATCGACAATAGGCGAGGGCCTCCATACGCCGGCGCAGTTCGGCACACCGTAAGATCACCGCCGTGGCGGCGCAAGGCCCCTGGGCAGCGCGGCTACGGAAACCTGTGGATTGGCCTTGAACGGATTGTACAGCGGATCGGTGATTCGCGTGTCACTAATGAAGCTGATGAGCCCCTTCAGACCGTACAGTTCCCGCAATACAACGCCAGCAGTTGGCGCTCGGCGAGGAGTTTCTGAGCCTTGTCCCGCATGAACCGAACCTTGACCTTCTTGCGAACCACGCTCTTTCTTGCAACTGTTGGCCGCGGGGCTGTACAATGCGCCGCATCGCGGTCCCCCGGCCGCAGGGAGCCTTCATGAAACGATATATAATACTGCTGATGCTGGCGTGGATTCTTCCGGGCTGCCCGGTGCCGTCAACGCCCGACACGCCGGTCAAGGCGATGAAGAAGAGCCACTTCGTCACTGGAACGAAGTACTACATTTACGTTCCCAGCTATCACAAGAATAACCGCAAGTGGCCGGTAATCATCACGCTCCACGGTTCATTCGGATGGGACGGCCCGATGCGACAGGCCGAGGAATGGCAGTATTACGCCGAGAAATACGGGTTCATCCTGGTCGCGCCCAGCCTCAGCAGCGCCGAGGGGATACTCCCGGTCCTCTGGTGGGACAGCAAACTGAAGAAGGACGAGATCAACGTCCTGGCGATCCTCGACGAGGTTGTCGAAAACTACAACGGAGACCCCAAGTCGGTGATGCTGTCGGGATTCTCCGCCGGCGGATACCCGATGTACTACATCGGACTGCGAAATCCGCAACGGTTCAGCATGCTCGTTTCCCGAGGCGGCAACAGCAGCATGAAGATCTTCGAGAACATCGAGTTGACCGACGAGGCCCGGAAACTCCCGATAATGATCTTCTGGGGAAAGGACGACCTGTTCACCAAGACCGCCGGTTGGCGGGCGTTCAGGTGGCTCAGGCAAAACGACGTATCGACCGCGGAGATGAAGAAGGTCAAGGGCGGGCACCTTCGCCGCCCGGAGGCTGCGTACCTGTTCTGGCGGCGTCATCTGCCGAAGGAATACAGGATCGACGATTCGCAATAAGCCGCGTGCGGCTCAGGTGCGGGCGGCCTTGGCGGTCTTTGCTTTCCTGGCCTCGGCGGCCTTGAGGGCGTCGGCGGCGGCCTTCTTCTTCCTGACCCTCTCGATCTCATCGGGCGTGGGCGGAAGCACCGGCGGCAGAGTCAGCGGGATCTCCTTCCTGGAATTCCGCCTGAACACCACGTGGCTCGGAGCATACAACTCCTCGCGCTGAGCCTTGAGCTCCTCCAGCTTCTCCGGATCGGTCTCCTCGGACTCTTCGAAGCTAACCACGTCGGTCTCCATTCTGGGCATGCGATAGACCCACAGCACCTCCTGGTACTGCTCCTTCCTGCTCTCCCGGAGAACCACCAGGCCGGTCATGTCGATTTTATCTTCGACGACCTTGGCCGGAACGAGCGACCACTTGAACCCGATCGGCTCGAGATACCCGATCGGGTAGAGGCTCCTTCCGGCTCCGGTGACGAGTCTGAAATGCGTGCCGGGCAGGCGATACCAGCCGTCTTCCTCTCCGCCGTTGGAGGCGGTGTTCGACACGGTGGTCTTCACGACGAGCACGTCGGTCTTCTCGTCGTCAGGCCCGGCATACTCCGGCAGGTTCCGGTGCCCGATGACCTTTTTCCATTCGGCGTCGGTGGGCTTGGAGACCGCGGCGATTCCCAGAGCCTCGGTGTCCGCGTCGATGCGCCCGTTGAGACCGGCGGTGTTCCTGGCGCAGAACAGCTCCAGCAGCAGGTTGTCGTGGTTCTTGACGAAAGGCCTGTCCGACGCCAAGCCGCCGGCGGCTTTGAAGAGCCCCACCACGAACTGGTCGCAATAGATGCTGCTTTCCCGCTCCAGCGAACTGTTGTAGGGCGTGAAACCAAGAATCGTCGCGCCCAGCGGAAGCATCTGCAGCATAATCGTCAGCACGCCGACCATAACAGCACCGGTGTAGAAGCCGATCACCCCGCCGGCGATGCGGTCGGCCCTGCCGCCCAGCGGAGCATTCTTCGTTATCAGCTTGTCAAACAGTGTGCGAAGGACTATCAGAGGGATAATGAAGTGAATCGCCAGTGAAAGCGCATCGGCATACGCCGGCTGGGAGGCGTACAGGAACATCGGGCCGAGCCACTCGTACGTTCCCAGCGCAAACACGGCGCATATCGTCGTAAGCACGGCCAATATGATGGCGCTGAACATTCCGTACATCGACTGGTACAAAGCAATCGCCAACACCAACAGCCACGCTGCTGCGATCAGAATCATTCTGAAATCTCCCGTGCGGCGTTCGGCGCCGCATAGCTCACACACCGGACCCTGAGCGAGTCCTATTTTTTCTTCTTCTTGCCCTGCTTGCTCTGCTGGGTTACGCGAATGACTTCCTGTATGCTGGTCATCCCGTCGATGACCTTGGCCAGTGCGTTTTCCTGCAGGTACTGCATGCCGTTCTTTCGGCAGGCGGCCTTAATCTGCGCCAACTGCGCCTTTTCGCTCACGAGTTTTCTAATATCGTCGGTGATCTCCATCAACTCGAAAACACCGGTTCTTCCGATGTATCCGGTGCCCTGGCACGACGGGCAGATAATCGGCTGGCCATCTTCGTCCACCCGATTGGGATCGGCGGCCTTGTAGAATCGTTCGATCTGGCTGGCGGCCATGTTCGCCTTGGCCAGGAACTCCGGATCCGGGCGGTAAGGCTGTCGGCAGGCCGGGCACAGGTTGCGAATGAGCGCCTGGCACAGGACGGCGCGAAGATTCGCCATGCCCTTCTCGGCGTTTCCGCACGCCTTGAGCCACATCGCCAGAGCCGTGAACGTGTCGGCGGCTCCGACGCCCAGGACAACGAGCTTGTCGGCGGCGGCCTCGGCGATCAGTCCGGCGGTCTTCTCGTCAGGGCAGGTGTCGACCATTATCACGTCCGGGTCGCGGCGTATCGCCGAGGTCAGCGCAGCGGGGAGGTTCTTCGGCTCGCCGTAAACCGTCTGGGTCACGTTCTCCATGTCCGCCGAAGTTCTCGCTTCGAGAGTCACCAGTCGCTTGGTGTAGGCGTCCATGCTCCGCAGCAGCGAATACAGCGTGCTGGTCACGCCGCTTCCGATCTTGCCCGATACGATCATAAGGCCCGAATCCTGGGCCGCAAGCCGCCGGGCGCTCTCGAGGATGCTGTCGGTCATGCCAAGTTCGTCGAGTTTGGTCCGCAGCGCCTCGTGCATCGCGCGGAACTGCATCCGCTGTCCGCCGGTGGATCCGGTGGTGGTGACGCCTATTTCGATCTGATTGCCGGCGAAGTCCAGCGACAGCACTCCCTCCTGAGGGCGCCGGCGTTCTTCGGCCTCCAGACCGGCCAGCGGCTTGAGGGCCTGTATAAGCATGTCCGAATCGACCAGCGACATCGAAGGCTGAACGCTCAGCACGCCGTCGACAACGAACCGAACAACCGCCGTCTGCTGGGAGCCCGGCGAAATATCGGCCTCGCTGGCGCGATTCACGAGCATCGAAGCGAGGAAATCCTGGACCTTGTTGTACGTTTCGCACTCGGGTATCGACGCGGTTTCCGGGTCCGGCGGAGGGATCAGAACGTTGCGGTCGTCGTAGATCTTCACACGCTCGACGACCTCGATCGTCACGCCCTTGCCCCGCAGCAAGAAGCCTCTTGCTCGAATCACCGAGATGAGCTTCTGGCCCGGACCGACGCGGGCGTCGCGCCATACGACGTATCCGGCGACCGCGGCGGCGACCAGGACAAGGTAGACCGCCAGACCGAGGATGTAGATCGGCGAAAGCAGCCAGACGATGAACCCGATCAGCCCGGACAGGGCGACTATGATCGTCCATTGGGCCTGTGAACCGCGAACGATCCCGCAGTCGCGATGGACCCAGGGAAGGATCATCAACCACGGCGCGATCAGCAGCACCATGAATACGAATTTGACCAGCGAGACATACCCGCCCAACGGCGGAAGACCTGCCAGGATGAATGCCATCTGATGCTCCAGTGCCAAAAAACTTCGATCCGACGCCGACGTCGCGTCTCTTAAGCTCCGTAAACTCTACTCAAACCGCGGCGAACGGTAAAGTGAATCTTTTGCGACTGTCGATTCCCGCGTCGCCTATCCCCTCAAACCGGCGCGGCTGGCGGATATGCCCGTCAGCATCATCTGCAGTTCATCGGTGTCCGGGGCGGCCTCGTAAGCCGCCTTCGGCTCGACCAGTCCGGCGTCGATCAGACCGCAAAGGCTCTTGGCGAAAGTCTGCATGCCTTCGATCTCGTGCGATCTCATCGCATCTTCGAGTTCACCGTCCCTGCCCTCGGACACGAGCTTGCGAACGTGATGGTCCATGAGCATCACTTCGCAGGCCGGCACGCGATCTACGCCTTCGGCGATCGACGGCAGCAGCTTCTGGCAGATCACCGCGCGCAGATTGAAGCCTATCAACTGGCGAATGCGGTCTCGAGCTTCGACCGGGAACAGATCCATCAGCCGCCCCACCGTCTGCGGGGCGCGCGAGGCGTGGACGGTTCCCAGGACCAGGTGCCCGGTCTCGGCGACCTGAAGCGCCGCTGAAAACGTGTCGACATCACGCAACTCGCCGATCAGCACCACGTCGGGGTCCTCCCTGAATACGTATTTCAGGGCGGTCCGGAAATCGGGGGTGTCTATGCCTATCTCACGCTGGGAAATCAGCGCCTTGTCGCCTTCATAGAGATACTCGATCGGATCCTCGAGCGTTACGATATGGCACGCGCGAGTGCGGTTGATGTGCTGTAGGATCGCCGCCAGGGTCGTGCTCTTGCCGCAGCCGGTCGGGCCCGACAGCATCACCAGGCCCTGTCGCTGGGAGGCGATCCGCTTGACGACCGGAGGCAGGTGCAGAGATTCGAAGTCCGGTATATCGCGTGTGACCCGCCGGACGGCGACAGCGGTCCGACCGCGCTGGAGGAACACGTTTATGCGGAACCTGTCCGAGCCGGGCAGTTCGTACGCCAGGTCCGCGCTGCCGAACTCGGCGTAAGCGGCGCGCTGCTTGTCGGTCATCATCTCGTCGACCATCGAGTAGATTTCTTCGCTGCTCAGCGCCGCGCCCGGGGCCGAGCGAACGTCGCCCCCTATCCGCACGTGGGCCGCCAGCCCAGGCTTGAGGTGCAGGTCCGACGCGTCGGCGCGTATCATCGCCTCGAAGAAACGCGTCAGCCTCGGTCCTTGCGCGGCGCCCTGGCTCATCTGCTATGCTCCCGTTGTGAGTCTGACCGGAACGTCGCGATCGGCGAGATACTGCTTGGTCCGCCCTACTGAATGCGTTCCGAAGTGGAATATTGACGCCGCCAGCGCCGCGTCGGCGCGCCCGTCGGTCAATACGCGGTAAATGTGCTCGGGACTTCCCGCCCCGCCGGATGCGATAACCGGAATAGTAACCGCTTCGGCCACCGCCCGTGTGATCTCTATGTCGTATCCGTCGAGAGTTCCGTCGGCGTCCATGACCGTCAGCAGGATCTCTCCGGCGCCCCGGGCCTGGACTTCCCTGGCCCAGGCGACGGCTTCGAGGCCGACGGGGATTCGTCCGCCGTTTACGTGGACCTCCCAGCGATCGCCCTTTTCGTCGCTGATGCGTTTGGGGTCTATGGCGACCACCACGCACTGGGCTCCGAACCGCCTTGAGGCCGCGGTTATGAAGTCCGGATCGCGGACGGCCGATGAGTTGATCGAAACCTTGTCGGCCCCCGCGTTCAGAAGGTTGCGGAAATCCTCGATCGAACGCACCCCGCCCCCGACGGTCAGCGGCATGAACACCTGGTCGGCGGTCTTGCCTACGATGTCCAGGATAATGTCGCGCTGCTCGTGGCTGGCGGTGATGTCCAGAAAGACAAGTTCGTCGGCGCCCTCGTCTTCGTAGCGACGGGCGACCTCGACGGGGTCTCCCGCGTCGCGCAGGTTCAGGAAGTTCACGCCTTTTACGACGCGCCCGTTTTCAACGTCCAAACACGGTATTATTCGTTTCGCCAGCATTTTATCCGCACATCCGTTTCGCTGTTTTCACAAGGCCCCGTCCGCCGCCCCCCGGATCGTCTTGAATTAGACATTGGTTCGCATGCTGTCGCTGGGTGTCGGCCCGCGGTTGAAGAACCGCGATCGTTCGAACAGCAGCCAGAGAACCAGAGCGCTCCATACGACGACCGCCACGCCGAGCACGACAGGCAGCGACAGTCCGCTGACCTTCGCCATCGTCGTGCTTTCGGGCGCCGGAGTGGCGTCGATTGTCGGTCCGAACGGCAGGAACGCCGCCCAGGCCACCAGAACCGCGCCCCACGCGGCGACAAAACTCTGGCATATCGCAGAGACCCACGCCCACGATATGCTGAACTTCTGCCTGCCGGCGAACACGATCAGCAGCAGACTCACCGCCAGCCACGCCAGTCCGACAAGGTCGATCACGATACCGGCGTCAACGAAGAAAACCTTCACGCCGCTGGTTATCGAAGGAACCTCCTCGCCCATGGACTTAGTGGCCAGGATCATGTCCTGGATAAGGTAGCGTGCGGTGAACGAAACCAGAGCCCACACCAGATACGCAATGCCCGTGAAGGCAAGCGCCAAACCCACGTCCACTCGGGATGTCCGCCTCGTTCGTCCCAGCATCGTTTCTTCCTGCTAAAACCGCGAAAAAGTAAGCCGGTTCACATTACACCGCCCCGCCGGCCCCGCGTCAAAACCATTATGACGCAGTCGACTGTTTTTTTCCATTATCTGCGCTGGCGCCGAGCCGCCCCGGCATCGCCGCACGATAGTGTTCGGCGATTTCCGCAGGCTTCAAAGAGCGATTGTAAACGCTGACTTCGTCCATCCGTCCTTCGAAATTGGCGAAATTGTCGTTTCGTCCGCCGATAAACAGGCCCCCGGCGCCGCCCGGGCAGCCCGGGGCCGCTTGTCCGGAAATATCCGGGGCGGAGGCGCCGTTGAGATAGACCGCTACGTCGCGACCGGTGCGGACGAGGACTACGTGATAAAACCTGTTGACCGAAAGCTTTGTCTTGCCGATCAGGAGCTGGTTCAACTTGTTTCCATTGAAGAATATCATCCGATCGGGCTTGATCCCGGTGGTCTTCGCCGCCGAGGCCTTGACGGCGTCCAGAAGCGAGCGAGGCATCATCAGCGTGTCGACAACAACAATTGCAACTCGCTCGGATCCCGCCTCCAGCACCAGGCACCGCGCATAGAGCCGATCGCGGACCTTGCCGGCCCTCCCCTCGAGGAACCCGCCGCTTATGACAACCGGCAGTTTCTCCGGCGTGATGTCGACAGCACAGGCGCCGGCGCGGATGGGTTTGGGCTGATCGATCTCCTTCGCCCCTGCGCTTTGAGTCAATGTCGCGACAATAACAATCAGCATTGCGGCCAGTAGATCTGTTATGCGTTCCATGTTATGCAGTCTAGCTGATCGAACCGCCCGATGGAAATCCGAATCTGCTTGTCCGGCCTGCGGTTCGGGGATATCCTCCAGTCGAAGGAGCATATTATGAACGGTGTTGTCAATCGGCGGGGGTTCGTCAAACGCATCAGCCTGGGCGCCGCGGCTCTGGCGATTCCGCGATCCCTGAGCGGAGCCAGGGCCGCCGGAGGCGACAAGCCGAATATCGTGTTCATACTGGCCGACGATCTGGGCTGGTCGGATGTCAACTGCTACGGGCACCGCTTCCACGAGACGCCGAACATCGACCGCCTGGCGGCCGGCGGAATGCGGTTCACCGACGCGTACGCCGCCTGCCCGGTCTGCTCGCCGACGCGCGCAAGCATAATGACCGGAAAATATCCCGCAACGCTCGGGCTTACCGACTGGATACCCGGATTGCGGAACGGAACACGGTACAAATTGCTGATGCCCGATTTCCTGAAACGCCTCCCGCTTGAGGAGATCACTATCGCCGAGATGCTCAAGGCCGCCGGGTACGTGACCGGAGCGGTCGGCAAATGGCACCTGGGCCCCAGGGGCTACTGGCCGGAGAATCAGGGATTCGACGTGAATATCGGCGGCAATCATACCGGCACGCCCGCAGGCGGGTACTTCCTGCCGAATCGGATGACGCTGAAGAACATGAAGAAGGGAGACTACCTGACCGATCGGCTCAGCGACGAGGGAGCAAAGTTCATCGAGGCCAACAAGGACCGCCCGTTCTTCCTGTACCAGTCGTATCACTCGGTCCACACCCCGATCCAGGCCAAGAAGCAGTACGTCGAGAAGTACAAGGGCAAGAAATCGCCGGATGGAAAGAGGTATCACCCGACTTACGCCGGGATGGTCCAGAGCCTCGACGAAGGCGTCGGGCGGATACTCGACAAGCTCGACGAACTAAAACTCACGCGAAACACGCTGGTGTTCTTCATGAGCGACAACGGCGGTCTGAACGCGGTGACCGCCGTCCGCCCGCTGCGGGCCGGCAAGGGGCACATATACGAAGGCGGGATCCGCGAGCCGATGATCGTGCGCTATCCCAGGGCGATCAAGGCCGGGGCGACCTGCGCCGAACCGGTTTCGAGCATCGACTTCTTCCCGACAATCCTTGAACTCGCGGGCGCAAAGTTCTCCCACAAGATCGACGGGGTGAGTTTCGCCGAACTGCTGAAAGGCGAAAAGAAAACGCTCGGCCGCAAGGCTATATACTGGCACCACCCCCACTAC
>Ga0180430_10000403_pt1 | contig 47230 bp, 36 predicted proteins | sample SS_ome_9_FD_132999 | JGI IMG/M metagenome (GOLD analysis project Ga0180430, IMG submission 132999) | Hypersaline lake sediment archaeal communities from the Salton Sea, California, USA - SS_1_S_2 metaG | ecosystem: Environmental > Aquatic > Non-marine Saline and Alkaline > Hypersaline >...
CCAAGACGTTGATCTCCATCTTCGCATCATCGGGGATGACAACGCTGCGGCAGACACTGGCCACATCAGGAGCGCCTTTCTCACAAATCTGGCTCTCCTTGCCCAGCATGACCTTGACGTATTTGCTTCCGTCGATGTCAATGCCCTGTGCCGTGTACTCGCCAAACGAGAAGCTGAGAACGATGTTATCGCCTTGCTCCTCCATGGCGACGTCCACGCCGGGCCTGATACCCGCCGCAAGCAGCGGAGTCGTAACCAGCACCAGCCCGACAACGCCCATAATCCGTCCGTAGCGACGGATCTCTCCAGTGAATCTGCTGTTCCTTGCCATCCTACTTTCTCCTTATGTAAACGGCACCGGGCAACCGCGCCTTCCCGGCGGCTAGCTGATGCTCCTCGCCCACGAAATTCTGCACAAGCCCGCCCCGGCCCCGGACTGAGCAAGTCCGAGGCCGGCGGGCCAAGACACACATCAAAGGGCTAGATACCGAAAAGACGGAATCGTCCCGAAACCCGCTACGGGCAAGGACCGTAGTGGTCCTTGACAATGCCTACGTCGACTGGGTCGACTGCTCCGTTACCACTGACGTCGGCCTGGTCACACAACGGATCGCCGGTACCGACCGGACAGCCGTAATACTGTTTGACGATGCCGACGTCGACTGGATCGACAATATCGTTTTCGTTGAAGTCCCACGGACACTCGACGACAATGGGCGCAACCGCCCAGATCTCGACGTCGTCGATATTCCATCCACAGTACTGCCAACTCGAGTCCGTCGTCCCCATCGTCCACCGCAGGTAGAGCGTCTGTTCGCCGTCAGCGATCTCGGAGATGTCGAACTCCTGATAAGTCCACGACGAATCAGTTACGGATTCAGTGTTCGTCCAGACGTCTGTCCACACCATGCCGTCCTTACTGACGCGGAAGTAGGCATGGTCGTAGGATGGCTGTTCCACGCCCAGCCAGCGGCGGAACACCACACTGACGTCCGACAGCTCACTACAATCGAGCGCCAGCGTGGTCAGGTGCTGCTCGGACATGCTGTTCTCATAGTCTCCATTGAGGTTGTACCCGTAGACATTGGTGCCCGTGAATCCGCTGGTGGGATCGGGGTTGCCGTACTGACCGCCCCCGCCCGTCGGCTGGCCGAATGCCCACGAAGCCTCGGTTTTCCAGAGAGGATCGACATCCATGGGGAAGTCGTATACGACTTGTGGCCCGCCGACCATCACGCTTACGGTCGCCTCGTCGGAATCCAATCCGTCGTTGACCTTGTAGTTGAAGGCGTCCGGGCCGACATACAGACCGGTCGGATCGTAAACGACGGTATCGCCATGAGCGGCCAACATGTAAGGAACCGCCCCGATGGGGCCGCCGTTGGGATCGGACAGAACACCGTGGTCCGGCAACGAAGTAATTATATAATCGAGCGTTTCGCCGGAGATTGACTCACCGTCGAGCACGATGTCCGAAGGGACAATCTCAGTGACCGCAACGTCGACGTCGTTGGCGATCGGTGGACAAGTGTCGCCCAACGGGACGATGCGCAGCGCCCAGTGGTTCAGCGAACCGGTATCTCCGATAGCGTGATCCTCAACGGTCAACGTCCATGTACCGGTTACGCCCATGTAGTTGAAGTCGGCGAGCGAGCCGGGGCCATCCGGCATCGTGCCGTCCTGCTCATCATAGGTAGTGACTATGTCATCAGATGATGATCCGCTACGATCATGTAGTCGCACTACGACACCACTAGGTGATTGCAGATCGACGGTGAGGTCACCTATGTACGTGTGCGTGATGTCGATCTCAACGTTGACGTCACCGACGCAGTATGCATCAGTCACCTCAATCACGCTGGTGATCGTACTGTTGTCGTTGATGGGCTTCGGAACGTCGGTGGACACGTAAAGAACTCGACCGACCTCCAGGTACACATCACGCATCGCATCGCCCTCACCGCTGGTGAGGTTGGTGATGCTTACCGAACCGTTGTAGACGCCGATTCCTAGCGAATCAGCTTCGTCGGAGATGCCCACGACGACGTTGGCCGAGTCACCCGTACCGGTAAGAGTCAGATTCACCGGTCCCGCACCGCCGTTGAGGCTAATCCACGAATCGCTGGCAACGATCTGGACGTCGACCGGAGTCGGACGTTCACTGGTGATCGTGTAGGTCACGGTTCCGGTGAACGGACCGCCGAGAGGACCGCCGGTTTCCAGGCCATAGCTCGGGGTGACGTCGATGATCGTCCGACCGACATCGAGAACAACTCCTCTAGTGGTGTCGCCGTCATGCGTGGTGGTATTTACGAAATCAACGGTGGCTTCGTAGTGCCCCTGGCCGAAGGTGTAGGCCTCGGTTCCGAGCGAAACCGTTACAGGGACCTCGCCACCGACCGGGATGGTGCCCGACGGAACGTCAATATCCACCCAGCTCTGATCGGCGGACACTTCAAACGAGATGGGAGCAGCCGAGTTGTTACCCAACATATAGACTTTGTTATCCGGGTCGAAAGGTCCGCCGCTCATACCTTCGGTCTCAAGACCACCGCTGGGCATGACGCGCAGGTCTGCTCCGCCACCGGGCTCGGGGAGATACAGGCTTGGGTCGCCCATCAGGTTGTACATCTCGAAGTAACGACGGGTCGTGCCTGAGTCTCCGAAGTGGGCCATGTAGAGCAGCATCCCGCCCTGCCAGGCGGGGCTCACTTCTCGGGTAGGCGGATCGTCATAGATGAAGTCGAAGAGCACCCTTTCGAGAATGTCGTCCTCGGTCCAGTAGCTGTTGACTGATGAACCGTACATCGTCGCCGCACCCTTGCCAGGCGCGCGAATCCATGTTTCCACGAAACACTCATCGTAGTTCTCGTAGTCTCCGGTAACACAGGCAAAGCTGCAGACAAATGGGTACATCTGGTAGTTGGTCAGGTTGTTGACGTCGCTCTGCGAGAATGGAGGACCGTCGGCCCAACTCGTGCTGCCTCCGTGACCTGAGTAGATGCCGTACACCCTTCCGCCGTTAAACGAGTCCCGCACGTCTTGCGTGTCGGCGCCATAGGTCACCTGATACAGCTTGTCGCAGGTGATGCCAGCTGCAGTCAGGTGGGTGCCGATGACGTAGTTGTGCGTGCCCTCGCTGATCTCGTAGTTGTCCACAGAGGCCATGAAGCATGCCCGTTCGGCATATTCGGGGTCAGCCCAGTTGCCTGACTCGAGGTCGATTGTCTTGGTGACGATGGCTTCGAGCTGACCGGTGGTGCGAACTGGAAAACGCCCGAAGGGAATCTCAGGCAGGTAGTCGCTGTCCATGCAGCCGTAGGGGAGGTCTGTGTCTGGCGAGCCTGTTCCCCCCCCGGTCCAGGATGGGATCGTGTTCGTGTCGCCGACCAGCAAGATGTAGTCGGGCGAGTTCGCCCCGCCGTAGAGACCCTGTATGTAGGTCTTGATCGCGGCGGCGCTGGTGCCGGATGAAACTGCGTTAACAGTAACATTGTAGCCCTGTCCCGTCTTGAAGGATGCGAAAGAGGCGATGTCGGCCTCGAAAACGTCGGCCACAATGATCAGGTAGTTGTCAGACCGAGAGCTCACAGGGGCATCGGTGTCGGGGTTGAGCACGATCTTCTGGACCTGCTGGGAGGGGATCACCTCGTATGATGGCGCGATCCCACCTTTGAACTCGACCTCGGCACTCATTCTCGGCCAGACGGTCACCTGCTCGGTTACGGGGTTGTAGGAAACAGGACGGACTTCCAGCAGAAACAGACGCTGCCCGCGTACGCTACCGACCTCATGGATCGAAACTCGTTCTGTCGGTAGGGTGACGTCGGTTGCGTAGGCATCAGCATCAAAGTCAAACGGGGCAGCCTCGATGGCCCCGGGGATCTTTTCGATCGGCGCCTGCACTGGTTTGGCGCGGAGCTGGAACCCGATCTCATCGGAACCAATCAGCACTCCTGTGCCCGCATCCACGGATACCGACACCTGTGCTTCCGCAGGAGCAACGACAAAGTGACGAACAACCGGGATCGCCGGCTTACCGATCTGGCCGGCATACGGCGACATGGGCCAACCGATATTTACGAAACCGCCGCCCTTGGTCTTCTCGCCGGTGAACTCCAGACCCGTAAGTTCAACCGTCACGCTCAAACCGCTGCTGTCGTACCAGTTCACGTCGACCTGAGGAGCCTGAGATGTCCCCGCCGGCTGCAGACCGACCTTGCCCTCGGGTGTAACGGCAACCCAGGTGCCAGCCGTCGCGCTGGAGACCGCAACCGTGAGCAACACAGCCGCAATCAAGACCCGGCTCCATACGCCAACGCGTAGTTTCGATAACTGCATTTAGATTCTCCTGACTAATAGGTTCACGACCTTCAGACTTCACCAGTTACTTCTGTTCTGAGTCGAAGCCCGATAAGGGTCCGACTGGGTATACGTAAGACTCTTCTGCGCAAAACAAAAGGCCCGCGTCAAGCGCAGACCTGCAAACCCGATATCGATGTCCTCGTGCGGATTAGCTACCCCACAAGGCCGAAGCGCACACTCGCTACGGTAATACCGATGCCTGTAACGATTCAGGAATATCACCCCTGTCAACTCCCAGCGCCTGTTCTCTGCGCCGCGCCAGCGAAACAGAATCGCGGCGTGTAACAGCGGGGAGATTCGCTTTCAGGCGACAACCAGCAACGAGGGCTTCCTACCGCGCACCCCCCAAGGTGCGCCCCTCATGCATCGCCTTTAGCGATAGCATACCTAAACTGCCTGAGCGATTCAAGGCATACCGGTCCCTATTCCAAGCCCGAGAACCGCCCTGAAGACCGATAGGCGTACAACACGCTATTATAGCATAACCAGTCCAAACGCAGAGGTCGGAATCGAGGAACTCGCGGACGACACCGCCTATTGCGCACCTCGATCGGGTTGAGCTTGCTCAAGTTAGCCGTACCGGTCCTCATCGGACGGACGGCAGAAAGCCGGAACCAATCTCAAGTGTCGCTTCACTCAGGTGCCTGGGTTTGGGTGTCGCTGTGATGGCGGAGAAGGCAGGCTTCGATTGAGGGGATGCGGGCGACAGACAGCCTGTCTTCACGTGCGTCCCAGGACAGACGAACCCGCCGGTGCGGGGGGCGATGGTTGAGCTGATGGGCACGTCGTTAGTGTTGCCCAGATGCGTTGGCCGCCCACCATTCGCGAGGGGCGCGTTGTTAGGAGCTACGCTTGGTTTCTCGGCGGTTTGGCTATCACTAGTAGGTTGCCGTCGGGGTCGGTGTAGTAGGCGGCTTGGTCGCCCCAGTCGTGTTTGTCGAGTGGCCTGTCAACCTTCGGGAACGTTTGGGTCGGACATCTGGGTTTACCTGTTAAGCGGATAGTGGCTGATTGTCCAGCACGGTTACTACGCATAGATGGGTCACCCGATCAACGGCGGATCATCCCACCAACGGTAGGTCATCTGTTCGAAGGCAGAGCATCATATCAACGTTGGCGGAGCGCCGATTCTAGCTTGCTTCGTTGATGCGGTCGATCAACAGCCTCAACCGCCCGGCACTGCGGCGGTCGAATGAAAACACGAGCCGCGCGAGTTCGGGATGCTCCCCGCCTTCACCTTCGAGCGGGCTGCCAAGTTGCTCGAAGGCGCCGGAGACGAGGATGTCGGCGAAGGTCTCGTTGATGTCGGACAGCGTCTTCTCCGGCAGCGGGTTCTTGAGGCGTATGGCCATCTGGTCGTCGACGTACCTGGCTGAGTGGTATCGCCGGTAGAAGTTCAGCACTTCGGCGACGGCGTCCTCCGCCCGGTCGGTGAGGCGGAAAAGGTTGAGATCTTCCGGGTCTATCATTCCGTTGCCAAGGAGCTGGGTTTCGAGGTAATCTCGCCAATGCTGCCAGTAGCTACCGCCCGGCTCGTCACAGAGCACTATCGGCACGGGTGTCGTCTTTCCGGTTTGCACGAGGGTCATGGCTTCGAATCCCTCGTCCTGTGTGCCCAGCCCTCCGGGAAACAGCACGATCGCCCGGGCCTCCTTCACGAACATGACCTTGCGGGTGAAGAAGTACTTGAACTTGACCAGTTTGGGGTCCGCGGCGATGAAAGTATTGGTCTGCTCAAAGGGGAGCGATATGGACACGCCGAAGCTCGAGTCGCGCCGTGCCCCGTCGTGTCCTGCCTGCATGATCCCTCCGCCCGCGCCGGTGATCACCATCCATCCTTCCCGCATCATCATCTCGGCGAATTGCTTCGCTTGAAGATACTGTGGGTGGTCGTCCGGCGTACGGGCTGAACCGAATATGCTGACCTTTGGGATATGGGCGTAAGGCGCGAAGACCTTGAAGGCGTAGCGTAGCTCTTTGAGAGACGAGTTGAGGATCTTGAGATCGCCGCGATCAGCGCCGTCCGCCGCCAGTCGACAGATGCTCACGATCATCTGGAACAGCAGGTCCTGGTCATCGCAAGCGGCATATCGATCGAGAAGGTCATTGATCGCTTCGGATCGTTCGCGCCGCCGTTTTTCTCTCAACGGTGATTGCTGCGGTTTCGCCTCTTTGGTCATCAAGCGGACTCCCGGAAACAAGGAGCCTTAGGCCCCTCCGTGCGTTTGGTGCTACGGCACACCGGTTATGGGTTTTGCTCATCCAGATAAGGTTTGATAGCCAGTTCCATGACGATCTCGTCGTGCATGGGGATACCGTCCTGACCCATTTTTGGTATTTCCGGCTTGGTCTTGCGGGCTTTGTCAACCGCGCCGACATTGACCGCCTTGATCCTAAAGCCGATCTTCTGGTAGAACCGCAGCCCGCGGATGTTGTCGTTGGTGGTTGCCAGTGAGACAATCCTGCATTCGTGTACTCGGGCCTGCTCGATGGCGCTGAGCATAAGTGCCGTCCCCAATCCTCTGTGCTCCAGCATGCTGTTAACTGTGAGGATCTCCAACTCGTCGCCTTCGATGCGGAAGGTCAGCAAGCCTACGATCTTCCCCTCCTGCCGCTCGATAAAGCCTTCCTCCTTGTGGGGATAGAAGGCCCGCCCGCGGGTCAGGACCATCTTGCGGTGCCAGTGGTGTTCGACGAACTTGGCTATCTCGTCCCGGTCGCCGTCTTGGATCTTCGTGCGTGACATATTCGAGAGTTGTACCCGCCCCTCCGCGCTCACGCCAGTCCTCGTCTCGTTGTGTTCTGTGGGCAGGCACATCCCAAGATGGGCGGCGAACCGGCGGTAAGTGTGATCGGTCTGGACTTGCCCGGGGAGGCTTGGGTCCTGATCAGCGCGGCGAAGGTGACTGCGGGGGACCCGTCCCCGTTTCGTGTGGAAACTACCTGGTATGTGGATGCGGCTATCTGCGATGGGCCAGGAAGGTCCGAATCAAGATCATGAGCCGTTCGCAAAGGAAGGCGCGGAATGACGCAACCGTAAGATGGCGCAGTCGAAGCGAAGGTCCGCTGACCATTTCACCGCTGAAACCGCTGGAGTACCTGATCTCGCTGAAGGCGATGGCTTCATTGGTGACGATGCCACGCAACTCGGTGCGGTTTCCCTCCATGGCAAGCTCCAGGGTCACCTCCCGCCCTCCGCCCATTAGGTTCGACGGGTCGAAACGAATCCTGATGCCCGCCTTGGAGTACTTGGCGGCGAGATTCCTCACCTCCGCGATCAGCTCATTCCTTATTTGCTCGCGGAGTTTGGACACCGGGTCCTTCTCGGCTTGGTTTGCCGCCCTTTCGGCATCGCGTTTCGCTTTGCGTTCCTTCAGGGTGTTGATGAGTGAATCCAACTCGGATTCCGCACCGACTGCAGCCGGGCTCGGTGTGCTCGTCTTGCGAACCAGATCCTTGTAGCTGTTCACTTGCATTTCTGCGCTCAACAGTCACCTCCAGTTTCGCGGCCACCCGAACGAGGGCTGCCCGCGATCGAACCGCTCCATCTACACACTACGATATGCGACGACCACAAGACCAGACGGGTTCAGGGAACGCAGACCGGGTGATTGAAGGCAGGTAATCTGTTCCGCATTTCCGGCCAACAAGGTCCCATCGCAGGGCAATCGCATCTTGATTCCAAGCGGTTTTTGCGTGCCGATAATGCGGGACCGAGTCACCTGCACCGAGAATCGCGGTGTGATCGAGCCCTCCGTTTGCCGCACCACGCGGCTTTCGGCAGTCTGGAACAAGTTCTATTTTGTCGTAGCGTCGGGAAGTCGATTCGTTCCTGAGAATCTTCCAGCCCGGACGCTACAAGATGGTTGAAACCGCTCCAGATGCTATTGCCCCGGGTCCGATAGCAGCCGCCACCGCGCGAGATTGACATAGGCTATGGCGGCTTCTATTATGGTTCTGGCGTTTCTCGGAGTGGATTGTGCTGGCGACCGGAAACGTGTGCTACATTTCTGGTATGTGCTTGGGTCTGACCGGACTGTCTGTGGTTCCGAGTTCGCCGTCGCGCAACAGGAAATCAAGTCGTGTTTACGCTTCAGGTACTTCAAGGCCCCGACAAGGGGCTGGTCTACCGATTAGGCGATGAGCCTACGCTGATCGGGCGTTACTCGGATCAGGTCCGGCTCACCGATGACAGCACTTCGAGACGTCACACGGAGATCAGACCCGCCAACGGATCGTGGGCGTTGGTCGACCTGGGCAGCTCAAACGGTACGTACCTCAACGGCCGGCGGATCGTCAACCCCACGCTCCTGAAACACGGAGACCAGATCAAGGTCGGAACCACACTGTTGGTGTTCGGCGGCCAGGAGCATGTCCGAGCTTTTACCGGGCCGGACGAGATTCGTGACCTGGTGGACCTGGACATGGGCGGCAAGGAGATCGGTGCGTCGATTCTCTCCTCGGTGGCAGCTTCCCAAGAGAGCGTCATCCTCCCACCTCCGGAGACCGCCGACGCCGTCGCCGCCTGGAACATCATCTACAAGATCGCCGAGATGATCGGCACCAGCGAGTCAGTCCACGCACTTCTGGAGAGCGTGGCTGACATAATTCTGGACGATCTGATCGTCGATCACCTCGTCATGCTAGTGAAGGACGACACAACATCTGAGCTGATTCCCCAGGTTCTCCGTTACCGCTACGAGGATCGCAACCACAAGCCGCAGATCATCACCTCGAAACGGATCATCAACCACGTCTTGAGCACCAAGGACGGCGTGCTTTGCGCCAACGCGATGACCGACGAACGGTTCTCGCCCGAGAACAGCCAAGACAGCATTCACCGTCTCGGGCTGCGAAGCGTCATCTGCGTGCCGGTCGCCGTTCGCGGAGAGGTCAAGGGCATCATCCACATGGACTGTTCGATGTCACGCCTCACGTATACTCAGGAACAACTCCGGTTGGTGGTCGCCATCGGCAGGCTTGCCGGTATGGCCATCGAAAACGCCCGCCTGCTCGAATCGCGAATGCGAACCGAGCGTCTGGCTGCTGCCGGCGAGACCGTCTCCTATCTGTCCCACCATATTCGCAATATCGTGCAGGGTCTGCACGGCGGGGGTGACGTCGTCGAACTGGGGATGAGAAACTGCAATATTGAGACAATCAAATCAGGTTGGGAAATAGTCAGGCGAAACCTCGAGCACACCTCGCGGCTGACCATGGACATGCTCACGTTTACCAAGGACAGGCGGCCCAACCTCCAGACCGCCCAGCTCAATGCTGTGGTCGAGAAGGCTTTGGCACTTGTTCAGAACCTGGCTGACGAGAAGTCCGTCATGATCTTGAAAGAGCTCGGGGAGATCCCCGCCATTCCGTTCGATCCCGAGGGAGTGCATCAGGTCGCCCACAATATCCTGCTCAACGCCGTTGAGGCTGTTCCCGAAAACAGCGGCAGAATAAACATCCATACGGCGTATGATTCCGATTCTGCTTGGATGGTCCTGACGATCGCGGATAACGGACCGGGCGTACCTCCCGAACATTCGGACCACATCTTCGAGGCTTTTCATTCCACAAAAGGCCACGCGGGAACCGGGCTGGGTCTTGCCGCCGCCAGGAAGATCATCGCCGAGCATGACGGTTTGATCGACGTCGAGAACACCCCGGGCGGCGGAGCCACCTTCCACATCAAACTTCCCGTTGTCCACCCGCGCACCGACGACAAAGACGGAACACACGGACCTGCGCCGGTTGACACGCATTGAAGCCCCGCGCCATCATCCCTCGGTAGTAGAATGGTAAGCGGTGGTTACTTCTTGCTTACTTTCCGGTCATGTCGATGACCTGCACGCCGGCGGGAGCCTTAAAAACAAACCGAGACGGGTCGATCTTCACATTGATCTTTACATCGGTGAAGGAAAGCGTCATCACCGTGACCCCCGCGCCGTCCACACCCACCGTCTTGGCGATCGCGCCGGTGTCCTTGAGGAAGTACATCTTCATCTTGAAAGGTGTACCTGGCGTCGGAGTCTTCGCCGAAGCCTCGATCACCCAAGCGTCTTTCCCGCCGATCTTCTCATCGGCCAGAAGCTTGAGATTCGACTCTTTTTTGAGTTGCTGGAACCTCGCCTTACTACCGGAGCCACTGAAGTTGGAATCTTCCATCCTGGTTTTCACGGCCGACTTGTGCCCCATGGTCTCGGCAAGGGTGTAAAGAAAGACGCCGTCAGAAATCATCAGCGTGGAAGACTCCATGGTCATGCTTCCGCCGTAGGATACCGTCATCTTCATTTCATGCCGCTGTAACTCCTTGCCGTCCTTGGTGATGTACTCGAACGTGCCGCTGCCTTTGCTCTCGGCCTTCATGCCTTCGGTAGTCATGTTCGTGGTGATGGTCATCTTGGATGACATGGACTCGACCTTGTCCCACTTCTCTGTGATCTTCTTCTCGACGGATTCGAGCGTCTCCCCCGCAAGCGCAACCGGACAAAAAACGAAAAAGATCGCAGTAAGGGTAATAATGAGAGTCTTGCAGTGAGACATGTTTCTGTTTCCTTTCGATAGTCGCGTCCAACCAAGCTAACGGTCAGCCAGCCTTCCAAACTGACCGGCGACGAAACCTTACCACCTACCCCGCAGCCTGCAAAGGCAACCGACGGGACGTTTTTCGAGATTGTGCTCTTGTCTATGCTGACACGGGTTGCCCCACGCCGGCAAGGCCGAGGTTCGCAACTCCAAGCCGCCAGCAACACCACAATCGGACTGGTAGCCACGGCCAACAAGGTGCAGTACGATGAGGTTCACCGTTACGATCCGCAGCGCTCTTTGCGGTTAGAGCAGTATCTGGTTTTTGTGTAGCGGCCGAACAGTGCCTTTCTGCTTAACCGTACAGAAAGCCGACCGCTGCACAAGAACCGGGAATGCTCGATTCTGGCGTACTGCCCATGTTTGGGGACCAATCATGACCCGGAAACAACCAACGCTCATCTCTCTAGTTGCCGGGATCGTCCTGTTGAGTCACGGCACCGGATGTGAGAGACAGGAAGAGAAGACAGCCGCCGGGAAGCCCGTCACACCTGTTCGGGACGTCCTGATTTTTCCGGACAGCCTTCGCGTCCAGGACGAATCGGTCAATGAGTTTCTGTCGGACGCGATGAGGGCGTGTATCTCGGGCGATTACGAGGTCTTCAGACTGCTGTGGAGCGCACAGTACGATCCCGTCACACGGGATCAATTCGAAAGTGCTTGGCGGGCCGTTGAGAAGATCACGATCGCCGCCCTGGAGCGAGACGCCCAAAACGACTCCTATGCTGTTTTCGCCCGGGTTACATTCGATCCGGACCAGCTACCGCGAAAGCACGAACTTCACAACGATCCGAGGCGAGACGTCGTCCTGCTGATTATCCGGGAACACGACGATTGGCGGCTCGCGCGTGCGCCGAAACCCGTTCGCAAATACTTCGTTGAGAAGTTCGCGCCGGTTGAAGACGCTCCAGCACTGATACGGCCGATGCCCGTTCCTGTCGATCAACCTGGCGGTTGAACAACCCGCCCCGAGTGGGACTCCGTGCTTACCGATAAGAGACCGTCTACCAGCCCTGGTAGACGTTATGGACGCTGCAGGCGCCCGGCGATCGGGCTCCTGCGGCAGGTCCATCCAGCGTTAACCGCACACATGTCACGCGAGCGGGACGATGCGGACGATTTCATCGAACCGGTTTGCCCAACCGCGAATCATGGCGCATACTTATAAACGTAAGCCTATGGGCTTTGTTCCGGTGACAAAACCGGAGCTATTATACGTTAGAAGCCTCGCAGGCTGCCGCGTGAAAACGTCGCAGGAGTTCGGGGCTTCTCTTATGCGCGCCACATCTTTCTTAGACCGTCCCTGGAAGCGATAGGACGCTGCCACACAATCAGTCCAGACGTAGCGGCCTGAATCGAGGAGTTCACGGACGACACCAACGACTGAACGCCACGATCAGAAAGGGCTTGCTGCTGAGCCTCATCGTTCGGGAAGCCGTGCGCCGCACTGGGCGCAGAAGACGGCGGCTTGGCGGTTGACCTCATGGCATCGAGGACATTGCTTGCGTGCCCGTCTGCCGCGTGTGGAGAGGAACGCGATCAAGGCTACTGCCGCAATGCATATCATTCCGTCCAGGCCTTGGAGGAGACCCAGTGTTGACAATGTGACTTCAACAGAGAACAAGGGATGACGCCTCGAAGAAAAACGCAGAAAGCACAATTTGGCGGACGAGAACTCCGTACCCGCCGCCCTCTGCAATAATCCGTTGACACTCATGCAGCTGCGCCGCTGCGGTCTTGTCAGCCTCCCAGGTCGGCACGAAGACGCTTGCAGAGCTTGTAGTAATCCAGGACGGCTTGGACTTCCTCCTTATTGTCCGCCTTGGCCACCTTGAGGGCCTCCTCTTGGAGGGCGATCGCACGATCAAGCGCCCCGATCTGATATAGAGCCAGCGCATAGGTGGCAGTCACGGAAGCGTGTGGCGAGTCTTTGCCGCGCAGATAGGCGCCCCGTGCGGCTTCAAGAGCGAGGTCCGGATGCCTGAAAAACAGGTTGCTAGTCGAGCAAAGAAATTCGGCGAGTAGGTGGAGGACGTCTCGTCTGTGGCTGTTCGCCTTGACGTGCGATTCCACCCACTCACGCATGCCGTCCCGGTCGTGAAGCTCGTTGGCATAGACGTGAAACAGATTGAGGATAGCCACTTCGGATGCGGGGTCGATGTCCAGGACTTCCTTCAGGCCTTTGCATACACCCTTCCAGTCGCCCATTTGCAGGTGAACATCCAACGCCGAGATTTTCTTGTCAACCTTTTCCTGGACGGTTCTATCCCAAGTTCCCTCCGAGACACGGCGGATGATACTCTTGAGGTTCGGGTCCAGCGGACTGCCCTCCCAGGCCACCTGTCCGCCCTTGTCCACCAGGAAGGCATGGGGGATGCCCATCCTCTTGTCCATACCATACGCCAGGTTTGTCTTGTTGTTCGGGTCGAAGGCTACGGTGTAGCCCATTTTCGCTCCCTGTTGAGCGACGAAACGCTTGACCATGTCGCGCGTGTTTCGAGGGTCGGGAGCTGTGACCCCGATGATCACCAGGTCGTCCGAGTACGTCTCTTGCAGACCAGTGAGCAGTGGAATACTCATCTTGCAGGGCGGGCACCAGGTCGCCCAGAACTCGACCATGTGCATTTTCTCGCCAGCGGCCTTCTTGAGATCTATCGGGCCGCCTTTGATCCACTCCAAATCCACCAGCGCAGGTGCGGGTTCGCCCGGCTTGACGTCTGCCAGGGTGACAGCCGCGAAGCACAGCAGCAGCGAGAAAAAGGTCATCTTGCCGTAACGTGAGACCATGATAGAGAAAGCTCCTTACGTCTCAAACCAAGACGCCAGCCAAAGACGCCCTGTGGTGCGAATGCGAAGCATGCAAACGATGCAAGCGGGTCCGCAATGCGCTGGCTTGGAAACAGCCACCGTCGCAGACCGTCAGAATCACCGGGACGGGCACAGGGCCTTTTCAAGTCAACCGTCCGCCTCACTCTGTCTTCATTTCAGGCAGGCGTCCTATTCGGGACGCCGGTCTCCTGTGGAATACCCCAGTCCCGTGCGCAGGCTATTGTATGTGCCCCACGAGGATTTCACAAACTCACCCCGCACCAGGTGGCTAGCTGCCGGACAGCTACTCGATTGTCGGCATCAACGCCACGCACCAAGCTAACCACGTGAGCAGGATGATGCTTGTCACGGCTTGGATGAGCATCTGCACCTGTCAGCCCCTTTCTGTGTACGATCCTGTCTGATAGTCGCCGAGTGAGACCAAGCGTATGATCCACTCGCATGATCAGTTTGACAACCCCCGGAGTGTCTTGTCCGGGGCAGACGAATACCCTAGCATGCGTGGGCTGAGCAGTTCCAAGCGGCGTGCGTGAATACGCATCTGGAGCAAGCTCTATCCAATCGTAGCGTTCAATCGTTGGTTTCGTTCGTGAGTTCCTCGATGTCGGCCGCTACTTTTGGACTGGTTGTGCTGTAGCTCAGGCTTGGCCTTCAAGAACTCGCAAGGAACGTTCCATGACAACGCTTGTCTCGATGGTGGTCCTGATGGTCGCTTCATTGGGTCTCCTTGAGGATGTGCCGCCAGTACCGGTTTCCAAGGCTGACACCGACAGGGTATCATCCTCGAAGGTCGACGAGATACTAACCCGCCTGGAGAAACGCAGCGATGGAATAACCGACATCCGTTGCACAGTCAGACTCCGGGAGGACGACCGTCTCAATCTCTCAGAGAGGGTCAAGGATGGTCGAATCCTGTTTCTAATCGCCGACCCGAATCCCAGGTTCTTGGTACATTTTGAAAAGACCCGCGTGGATGAGACGCTCGGCAAGCAAGAGTGGTATTTGTTCGACGGGTACTGGCTTTTTCAGGGCCTTGAGCGCACTGAGAGGGTGACTCACCGGGAAATCGCCCGCCAGGGAGAGAGCGTGGATCTGTTTGACATCGAGACAGCCCCGTTCCCACTTCCGTTCGGTCAGAAGAAGGACAAGATCTTGCGGCATTTCGATGTCAGAATCGTTCCGCCGGCCAAGACAGACCCGACAAGAACCGACCACTTGGTTTGCGTGCCCAAACCCGGAAGCCGGCTCGAGCGGAAGTACGACAAGCTCGAGTTTTTCGTGCGCGAGGATCTGAATCTCCCGGTCCGGGTGGTCGCCACTCGCAACAGCGGGCTGGAAGTTATCACCGCCGACTTTCCGAATCTCTCGGAGAAGTCCATCAACACTGGCCTTACGAAGAAGCACTTCTCCCAGCCCAGAGAATGGAAGGGCTATGAACTGACCGTCGAGCCGCTTGAACCTGTCAAGGAAAATCCGAAGCCGGAATCTACGGGCAGTTAGGGCAAGCTCTGCTCAATTGAAGCGTTCAATAGACGGAGTCGTTCGTGTATTTCTCGATTCCGGCCTCTGCGCTTGGACTGATTGTGCCAAAATCGGTCTATTCGAATTTCAGGAGGATCTTGATGCTCTTGGGGTCCTGGGCGACTTCGAAGGCTTCAAGGGCTTTGTCGACCGGGAACGTCCGCGTGATCATGGACTGCACGTCGATGGCTTGGCGAGCGAGGGCGTTGATAGCCTCCCCGAATGACCCGCACCTGCTGCCGAGCAGTGTGATTTCGTTGATGACGATCGGGGCGAGGTTGAGCGGTCCCTCGTCTGCATATGTGCTCTTCAAGATAATCGTACCCCGCGGGCGCACCAACTCCATGGCCAAGCTCAGACCCTCGGGCGAACCGGTGCACTCGGCCACAAAATCACGATCCTGCTTGGGCGCCAGTTCGTCGATGTGGATAGTCTGAATGTGTTTTTTTTCGCAGAGTTCGAGCTTCTTGGGATTGTTTCCGATCACCGTCAGTTTGCAGCCGGTCGTTGAAAGCACCTGGGCGACGAGCAAACCCAATCGCCCGGGACCCACGACGCTTACGTTCATGCGCTCGTCGACCGGGCACTGTGCCAATACCTGATAGGCGGCTGCCACCGGCTCGATGAACACTGCCTGTTCGTCTGGGAGGTTGTCCGGGACGACGCACAAGTTGTGCTCGGGCACGGCGATGTAGTCCGCGAAGCATCCGTCCCTGCCGGCAATCCCCAGCACCGTCCGGTTGCGGCAGTGGTGGGCAAGACCTGCAAGGCACATGTCGCATTTGCGGCATACGCAGTTGATCTCACATGCAACACGCTTATCGAGTAAGGCTTCGGGGCCGTCAACGACCGTGCCTACAAACTCGTGCCCGACCACGCCCTTGAAAGTCAAGTAACCCCTGGCGATCTCCAGGTCAGTCGAACAGATGCCCGCAAGGCGGACCTTGACCAAGCACTCCCCTTTCTTGGGCTTGGGCTTAGGGCGCTTTGGGTCGAAGCGGAGTTTCCCATCGAAGACAACAGCTCTCAAAGGTCACCCTTCCTGCGTCAGGCGAAGTTCCGAAAGTAGCGTCTGTGGACTCTACCGCAGGCAACGACAGATTACAACGTCATCAACCGCCAACGTACAGGGTGCGAGATCAAGCGGAGTTAAGCGCGGTGAACTTCCTGAAGGCCTCGCAGATCGACGGATCGCCGCAGCAAATATCACGGATATGTTCATAATAGACATCCGGCGGGAACCCGAATTGCTTTCGCAAAGGACACTTCAGCGCCACGCGAGGCTTGCTGGTCCTGCCGCCGCCCTGGATGAGCGACTGTAAGTAGACTTGGTTCTTACCGGCAACACACACCATATTGTGGTTAAGCCTCTTCTCCAACTCGGAGAGATTGGCGCCAGCCTCCTCCGCGGAGACGGGTGGCGTGGTACTGCCGGTGTCCGTGGTCGACGGTAGAACATCGGAAATTGCCTGATCGAAGGCCGACTGTTCCATCGGGTACTCGATAAAATCGGAAGCGCCGAGGTGCATCGCCGTTGGCAACAGTACGCCGGCTGCCGCCGGACCAACCAGAATAACCGGTGTGCGAATGTGGTGACGCCTCAGGTATCGCAGCATGTCCATAGCCGCTGAACTTCGCGGGTCTACTTCCGCGATCAACAGGTCCGGGCGGTATGGACGAATTGTCTTCATGCCCGAAGTCCAACTGTCCCGTGCCTTCACGAGGTGATGGGGGGTTGCCAGTTTCTCGATAAATTCCCGTGCAGCCTTGTTGCTGTGAATGATGAGTATCTTGGGCATTGGCCGATGATCCCGCAGGCAGCCGACGGACCCGAAACAGGACTTCAACGGGCGGACCGAAAACGCCGCAACTCGCACGGCATTGCATCCGACACCGACGGGTTTGGCGACCTACTTATCGTATGAAGCGGACATCCGAATATCAAATGGCAGATCAGCGCCCCTCCGGCCCGGGTCCCCGATAGCTCCGACCGGGGCTTACTCAGAGCTCCAGGTGTAAGCGTGGGGTCTTCGTGGGCGGGCCGTCTACCCAGCAGGACCCACTCGCTTGCGCTCGGGGCTCGGAACGGAATACATCAAACTACAAGAAACCGGGTAGCTCCAGGCTGAGTCAGAAGGCGTCGGAGTCGTCTTCCTCGTCGCCGTCTGCGCGCTTCCACTCGTCCGCTTCTTCAGCGTCGTCGATCTCCCTTTCGAGATGGCGGAACATCTTCTCCTGGAGTGGAGCCAGTCTGTCGTACATTGTCTGCATCTTCTCCTGGGCTTGCACGAGAAGGTCCAGCTTGATCAGTTGCCACTTGATCAGGCAGTGTTGTTCCTTGATGTTCTCGAACGGATCGCACGTGAGGTGGGAGGTTCCACGAAGTCCCTTGTTGTAGTGTTCACATTCCCGACATTGGATCATCGCTGTTTCTCCGGTTGCGTTTGAAGCGCGTGCTTCTTCCATGCCCGTATTTTACAGCGGATGGTATTGCAGGACTACCCAGACTCACAGATGAGTTTGCCAAGCGTGGCGTCGGTTTTTTCTTAAATGCGCTCTTGCCATGCGAATCAGCTTTGAGGAAAATAGTTCCGGTTCAAGAAGTACACCTACCGACCCGTCCCCCCATGGGTCGGTTCCCCAAGGCCCGGTCTACCCCACCGGGCCTCTTTGTTGCGCGCGTCGAGCACACGCGCTACTACACCGGGCGGACACCGCACCAGTGCGGGTATCCGTCACGGCCTCTCGGGCTGGGTTTGGGAGCCGTCATGTACGACGACGCGGCAGTCCGGCAGGGCAGTTAGGAACCGTCGACCGTAGGGCTTGGTCAGCACGCGCGGGTCGAGGATGACTACCGTTCCGCGGTCGGTGCGGGTGCGGATGAGGCGCCCGAATCCCTGCTTGAGTTTCAGGATAGCCTCGGGCAGTTGCAGTTCCATGAAGGGCCTGCCGCCTTGTTGGCGGATGTGCTCGATCCGGGCTTCGGTGATCGGGTGGTTTGGGACGGTGAAAGGCAGCTTGGTTATGATGACGTTGCTGAGCGCCTCACCGGGCACGTCCACGCCACCCCAGAAGGTGTCCGTGCCGAACAGGACGCTGCCGGGCTCCTTGCGAAAACGGGAGAGCATCCGCGAGCGCGGCATGCCCGAACCCTGCTTGAGCAGGGGCATTTTGTGTTGAGCCAAGAAAGCCTCGATAAGCTCGGCGCAGTCGTCCAACATTCGATAGCTGGTGAAAAGGGCGAACGCTCGCCCTTTCGACATGAGGAGATACTTCTTCATCGCCTCTGCGACGGCCTCCGTGAACCGCTTCGAGTCGCTCGGGGCGGGCATCTGCGGCTCGATGTGGACGGTTACCTGCTCGTGGTAGTTGAAGGGCGAGCCGAGGACTTTGCAGTCCGCTTCGCCCAATCCCAGACGCTTCTGGACATAGCCGAATGGCGGGTCGCCGCCGGTCGTGAGAGTGGCTGAGGTGAGTACGACACTCTTGACCGCGTCGAAAAGCACCTCCCTCATAACCGGTCCCACGTCGATCGGCCTGCCGTGCAGCGCAGTGTATCCACGTCGCAGCCCGCCAACTTCTAGCCAGTACACGCACCCGTCCTCATCCTGGGCGTGCAGGTGCGAAATCGAGGAGGCGAAATCCTTGCAGCGGTTCATCAAAGACGTGACCTCGAATCGAGCCTGTTCGTCTTCGAAGTCGTTGCGGACGCTCTTGAGCGACTCGCCAAGGTTGTTCAATCCAGTCGAAGCCCGCTCCTGAACAGGCGGAGGTTCGACAAGCCTTCCGTTCCAATCGGGCTTCTCTCGGCGCAGATAGGCCAGTTCCTTGAAGTACCCGTCAACCAGGTATCGCGTCTCACGCACCACCGGGATGGCCGCCTCTCCCGGGCCACCCGCCAACAGGCCTCTTTTGGTCTTGTCGTTGTACAAAGCCGAGAGAAGAAACCGGACCTGCGTGTCCGAAATACTCAATCCGAAGTGATCGCCGGCTACCCCTTCGACGGTGTGGGCTTCGTCAAGAACGACGTAGTCATAATCAGGCAGAATCGCCGCACCACCGCGTCGCAGCGTCAGGTCGGAAAAGAGCAAGGCGTGGTTCACGACGAGAAGATGAGCTTCGGACGTTTTGCTTCGTGCTCGCTGGTAGAAGCAGGCGTCACGGTGCGGACAGCGGCGCCCCATGCACTCGCTTCGATCGCTGTTGACCAATCCCCACAGATCCGGGCTGGGCTGTTTCTTAAGATCCGATCGCGACCCGTCCTCGGTCTCGTATGCCCATTCCTCGATTTTCCACAGCTCCTCGCGCTCTTTCTTGCTGAGAAGCAGTTCCTGCCTCTCGCTGGCCCGGGCAAGCCGCCGCAGGCCCAGGTAGTTTGATCGACCCTTGACCAGGACGGCTGAAAACTCTCGAAAAAGCGCCTTCTGCAGAAACGGGATGTCCTTGGATATAAGTTGTTCCTGGAGCGCGATGGTGTTGGTGGATACGACGACTCGGCCGCCGCTTTCGAGGACACGCTCGACCGCGGGTATGAGATAGGCAAAGCTCTTACCTACTCCGGTGCCGGCTTCGACGACCAGATGCTCTTCGTTTTCGAACGCGTCAGCGACCGCCCGGGTCATGTCAAGCTGCTGTGGACGCACCTCATACCCGGGCAGCTGGCGAGCAACCCGCCCGCCGCGATCCAACATGTCAACAGATGACGGCAACTACGATTCTCCGCATTCGTGCACGACCTCGTTTGATACCACACGTATAAGTCAGGAGGAGGGTTTCCGCAAAGGTGACGGAGGTTCGTATCTCAAAGCCATCCGACAGCCTTCGATGGGGTAGCATAGTGTACGGGTGTCAGGCGTTTGCCAGCAGTTCCAGGATTTGGATTGCGTTTAGGGAGGCTCCTTTTCGGAGCTGGTCGCCGCAGATGAACAGGTCTATCCCACAGCCGTCGGGTTGGCTGGTGTCCTGGCGGATTCTGCCTACCAGGACATCATTACAGCCTGCCGCTTCTGCGGGCATGGGGAATCGCCCACGATCGACGTCGTCGACGATCTTCACGCCCGGGGCTGATGACAGGAGATCACGAACTTCCTGGGGTGTGATCGGCTGGTGGAACGTAAGGTTGACCGATTCGCTGTGGGCACGGACCACAGGGACACGGACGCAGGTGGCGGTGATGGCTAGGCCCGGTTCGTGGAAGATCTTCCGTGTTTCGGCGATCATTTTGGTCTCTTCGGCGTTTAGCCCGTCGGAGCCCACGGGCGAATCGTGGGAGAAGAGGTTGAAAGCGATCGGATGGGGGAAGACTCGCGGGGCGATCGGGTTGCCAGCCAGCAGACCGGCTGTCTGGGTCCGCAACTCAGCCACGGCCTCTGTACCGGCTCCGCTTACAGCCTGGTAGGTGCTGACTACCATCCTCCTTATAGGATTGACCTGATGAAGAGGCCAAAGCACCAGGCCGAGTAGGATGGTCGAGCAATTCGGGTTGGCGATGATGCCGGCGTGATCCGCAAGGTCGTTCGGGTTGATCTCGGGAATGACCAGCGGGACGCTGTCGTCCATTCGCCAGGCTGATGAGTTGTCGATTACGACCGCCCCAGCCTGGACTGCAATTGGGGTAAACTCTCTGCTTCGATCCGCTCCTGCTGAGAAAACTGCGTAGTCGACGCCATCGAGGGCGTATGGGGTGAGTTTCTCGACCGAGATTTTCTCGGTCCCCACAGCGACCGATGTACCTATACTCCCGGTAGAAGCGAAGAGGGAGATTCTGCGCGGTTTGAGGTTTCTTTCTTCGATGAGGGAGCAGAACTCTCTGCCGACGGCTCCTGTCGCTCCGACTATGGCGAGATGCTCGATCATTCGGAGGGACCCTTGTCCTATAATCCATGCGGACCCGCTTGATGTTACGCTACGGCAACGGTTGGACGAGGTCAATCGGCGTGTGTGGATGTCAAGGCATAACGTGGGCTGTTGTTTCGGTTAAGAGGAGTCGGCCTTCCGCCCGAAGAGTAGTGTGAGGGGGCGGGGAAAGAGCTTGAAGAAGGTGGCAGGCGTGGCTAGACTGCGTCGCCGCTGGGGAAGGAGACCGGCATTTTCTTGAGGAACTCGGGACAGCAGCGTTGATACACGTCTGTTCGTCGCTTACAACCGTCCGTGGCGCAAGATGGGACGGCGACAATGAGCCCGAAGAACTCCAGTAGCCGAGAGTATTACAAGTATGCTGGGCTGGGTTTTGAGTTTGCGGCCGTCGTCGGTTTATTCGGTTATTTCGGCTATCTGGCGGACCAGCGCTGGGGGTGGAATGGGAAAGGGATAATGATCGGCGGAGGCGTGGGTCTTGTCGGAGGCATCTATCTGCTTGCCAAACAAGGCTTTGAGATGATGCGGGAGCTGGACGCCTCCGGAGACAACGAGCCCCACGAGTCGGAGGACTCGGATTGATCAGGCTTGTTGTTTTCTCTTTGGTGGTGGTCGTCGGCGTTGGATTTGCCGGGTGGTTTGCCATCGGGCGTTGGGCTCCCGAGTGGGGCGTCGGCTCGCTGTTTTTCAGCGCGGGCATCAACCTGGGCGCTTGCTGGTTGTCGTTTATTCCTTTGGCGGTTGTGGGCCGGCGGAACAGGGACTATCTTCCGCAGGCGGCGATGGCGGGGATTGCCGTGCGTCTTTTTGTGGTGGGAGCCGCCGCTCTGGTTGCCCTGAGCATCGGGCCTTGGGACCTGTGGTCCGTGTCGGTCGGGATGATCGTGTTTTACCTGAGCTTGTTGGCTGTAGAAACTGCGGTCGCGGTCAGGTCGCTCGGATTCATGTCTGAAGGCAAGGACGGGACGAGCTGTTAATGATGGGAAACGCTGTATTCATTGCGGCAGGTGACCCGATGGAGCATGTGCTCCCGCACAAGCTCTTCGATCTGGGTCCGATTCCCTTCACGAACCACATGCTCATGTTGTTGGTCGTGGCCGCCGTGATGCTGGTCGTTTTCCCGAGGTTGGCGCGCAACTATCCGCTGGTTCCTTCGGGTTTTCGCAACATGATCGAGGCTGTCATGGTTTTCCTTCGCACGGAGGTGGCCAAGCCCGCGTTGCACGAGCACACCGATCGCTTCTTACCGTTTATCTGGACACTGTTCTTCTTCATTCTCTTCAACAATCTCATTGGCATGGTGCCTCTCGATCCGCTGGCGGTGCTGGTTCTCGGGAAAGGTCACCTTGCGGGGACGGCTACAGCAGGTCTTTCCGTGACGGCGGGGCTGGCTGTGGTTGCGTTCATCATGATTCACGTGTCGGGGATCATGGAACAATACCGCGTGGCGCTCGGGCAGGACAGGTCGTCTGTAGCTGCGGCCTTTCGCGGTTTCTTTCTGTACTGGTACAATTTCGTGCCTCACATACCCGGAGTTCTGGGTGTTATTTTGTGGCCTTTCTTGTTTGTGCTCGAGATGATCGGAGCCGCGGTCAAGCCGTTTTCGTTGGCAGTTCGACTTTTCGCCAACATGATGGCGGGCCACACGGTGCTGGCTTCGTTGCTTATGATGATCCCTGCGATTCGCCATGCGAGCGATGTGGGTATCGCCATCCCAACGTTGTTGGGGTGTGCCGGGCTTGGTTGTCTTGAACTGTTCGTCGCCTTTTTGCAGGCGTATATTTTTGTGTTTCTTACGTGTATGTTCATAGGGGCAGCGGTTAGCCCTGAGCATTAACTTCTGTTGAGTAACTACGCATAGGACACTCTAAACCTGGAGAGCCTAACGATGACCATGGGAATCATCCCGTTTCTGGCAACAGCCCTGAGTGATAGCAGCGGTCTGGCGCTACTTGGTGCCGGTCTCGGTGCCGGTCTGGTAACCATTGGGGCGGCCAAGGGTATAGGTCAGTTGGCCGGTTCGGCCGTCGAAAGTCAGGCGCGCCAGCCCGAGGCAGGCGGTCGGATCTTCACGTCGATGATCATCGCTGCGGCCCTGATTGAGGGCTTCACCTTTTTCGCGCTTATCATCTGCATGGGGATCGGCGGGCAAGTGGTGAATGCGATCGAGATCGCTGCGCAAACGACGGGCCACTGATGCCAAACTCTCTTTGCGGAGAATCACTATGGCAAGGGCCATCCATCTGCCGGCGGGTATGGTGTTGATTTTGCTGACGGCCTCCGCTGCGCTGGCGTCCGAAGGCGGGGGTTCCAGCGGACCGGTGCACCTAGATTATTGGCAAGCCGGTTTCACGATTGTCGTCTTTGTGCTCCTTGTGCTGATCCTGGGGAAGTTCGCATGGAAACCGATCCTCAGCGCCTTGCAGAAGCGCGAGGAGTTCATCCGCGACTCGCTTGAACAGGCGAAAGAGGATCGCGAACAGGCCCAGGCGAAACTCGAGGAGTACGTCGAGAAGGTTGAGGCTGCCCGTGCGGAAGCCAGCTCCATCGTTGACGAGGGTCGGCGTGATGCCGAGGTCCTCAGGCGCAATCTCGAGGAGGACGCCAAGAAGGAGGCTTCTGCTCTGGTTGGGCGAGCCAAACGCGAGATCGAGGCAGCGAAGGACACGGCCATCCGGGAGCTTTACGATCTCGGGGCAGTGCTGGCGACCGACACGGCTTCGCGCATCATCGATAAGGAACTCCGCGCCGAGGATCACAAGGAGCTGATCGCAGAATCGATCGAGAAGCTTGGCAAGGTCGATCGGAACTGAGTCTTCGTCGCGTGCTGGACGGTGTTGCCTGTCGTCCGAAACGGCGGCGGCACGGATAGCGGGAATGAGTTGAAGATCCAATGGCGACCGTAAGCGACAAGGAACTGGCACTCGCCGGAGTCTATGCCGACTCGATGCTCGAGTTGGGCGTGGCCCGAGACGAAGCCGACTCGTTGCTTGACGAGTTGCTCGAGCTGTCGGGCTTGCTCACGAAGAACGTCGAGTTCGACGCGTTTCTGGCGAGTCCTTCGGTCGATCCAGACGTGCGTCGCGAGACGATCGAGAAGGTCTTTCGCACGCGGGCGAGCGATCTGCTTGTGAACTCGCTTCAGATTCTCAACCGCAAGGGTCGCCTGCAGATTCTGCACAGCGTCATCGAAGCTTATCGCCTTGCCCACAATGAGCTGCGCGGGCGGATCGATGTTCGGGTGCAGACGGCTGTCCCGCTCGACGACGACCACCGCGACAGCCTCAAAAGGATCATCAAGGAGCGCACCGGCAGGGAGGGCATCTTGGTGGAAACCGTCGACGACAGAATCATCGGTGGACTCATCGTTCATATCGGCGATGAGAAGCTCGATGTCAGCATCAGCCGACAGCTGGACAGGCTTGGCGTTGCCCTGAACGAACGCGCCTCGCAGGAGATCCACAGCAGTGATCGGGCATACTGGTCCGAGACTGTTTGACGGCGGCTGCGCCGGCAGATCGGACGCTGGTGGTGGAGTTTGATTGTTCTTTCGGCTGCTCGACGGTTTAAGGCCGTCGGGATGGAAACGCCTGAAAGCGAAGGTAGGTTCATGAAGTTCAAAGTCGACGAGATCACGTCGGTCATCACGGAAGAGATCCAGCACTACCGCTCGGAAGTGGATGTGGCGGAAGTGGGGAAGGTGTTGGAGGTCGGCGACGGTATTGCCAGGGTCTACGGGCTCGGGAACGCGATGGCCAGCGAACGCCTCGAGTTTGCCAACGGTGCCCAAGGGCAGGTTTTCAACCTCGAAGAGAACTCCGTCGGCGTGGTCATTCTCGGAGATTACCTGGGAATCAAAGAGGGGGACGAGGTCAAGCGTACCGGTGAGTTGCTCAGCGTACCCTGCGGTGAGAAGTTGGTTGGTCGAGTGGTCGATCCGCTGGGCAGGCCGCTGGACGGGATGGGTGTCATCGAGTCGCCCCATCGCCGGCCGCTGGAGTTCAAGGCGCCGGGTATCGCCGAGCGCCAACCTGTCAACCAGCCTCTCCAGACCGGCATCAAAGCTATCGACAGCATGATTCCCATCGGTCGCGGGCAGCGCGAGTTGATCATCGGCGACCGCAAGACCGGTAAGACAGCCATCGCCATCGATACCATCATCAACCAGAAGGGCGGCGACGTGGTCTGCGTCTACATCGCCATCGGACAGAAGGAGTCCACCGTCGTGGGCGTTGTAGAGAAGCTCCGCGAAGCCGGGGCGATGGACTATACGATCGTCGTATCCGCGTCAGCGGCTGACCCCGCGCCGTTGCAGTACGTCGCCCCCTACTCGGGGGCAGCTATGGCTGAGTACTTCATGTACTCCCAGGGACGACACACGCTTTGCATCTACGACGACCTGAGCAAACAGGCGCAAGCCTATCGCCAGCTTTCGCTGCTACTCCGTCGCCCGCCGGGTCGTGAAGCCTACCCCGGCGACGTTTTCTATCTCCATTCCAGATTGCTCGAGCGCAGTGTCAAGCTGCGCGACGAATATGCGATCGTGCCCAAGAATGTGCCGGAGGATTCCACCGACCGGTCGATCATCCTCAAGCATCCCGAAGGGCTCAAGGCTCCGCCAGAACATCGTCCTGATGACATCGAGGGGTTGTACCATCGTCCTGGTGGTCTTGAGCACGCTGAGGCATACCTTCAGACGCTGGCAAACAAGGACGACCACCGGGTCCACCACTTCCCCGACAGCGGTGGTTCGCTCACTGCCCTTCCGATCATCGAGACGCTTGAAGGCGAGGTGTCGGCCTACATTCCGACGAATGTGATCTCGATTACCGACGGACAGATATACCTGGAGCCCGATTTGTTCTTCGCCGGCGTTCGCCCGGCTGTCAATGTCGGTATCAGCGTCTCGCGAGTCGGTGGAAACGCACAGCGCAAAGCCATGAAGAAGATCGCAGGTACTTTGCGGCTTGATCTGGCAGCCTACCGCGAGCTCGAAGCTTTTGCCCAGCTCGGGACCGATCTTGACGCAGCCACCCAGCGTCAGCTTGATCGTGGTCAGCGGATGGTCGAGTTGCTGAAACAACCGCAGTATCAACCATTCCATATTCTCGATCAAGTAATCAGCATATTCGCCGGTGCGAAGGGCTTTTTGGACACTCTTCCGCTCAACAAGGTTAGGGGATTCGAGACGGAGATGCTGCAGCATATTCGACATGAGTTCCCGGAGATTCCCAAGGAGATCGAAGAGAGGGGTGAAATGAGCGAGGAGCTAGCTACCAAACTAGGCGAGGTGATAAAGAACTTCAAAGACCGTTTCGGGAAGGAAGCGTAGATATGCGGGGTCTGCTCTGCGGGCCATTGACGAATTGAGCGGTTAAGAGCCGGTGTCGCAAGCGAGAGTGTTGCCAGGCAGGACCGGGCGGGTTTTGACGATAGACCGATGGCCAACAGACGAGTCATTATCAAGAGGCGAAAGGCGGTTCGCAACATCCGCAAGATCACGCGGACCATGCAGCTGATCGCCACCGCCCGTTTTCAGGCGACGTACAACCGTGCCGTAGCCACCAAGCCCTACTCTGAGAAGCTCGGGGAGATGGTAGCTTCTCTGGCGGGGCTGGGTGCCGACATTGATCATCCGCTGATGACAGAGCAGGTGGACGCCGAGCGGTCAGCGCTTCTGGTCATCACCAGCAACCGCGGGCTTTGTGGCGGGTTCAACTCCAACGTGCTTCGTGGAGCCGTCAGGCACATCGACACATTGGCTGGTGAAGGCATCGAGAGCGACGTGAGCATGGTCGGCAAGAAGGGTGTCAATTACTTCAAGTTTCTCGGCAGGGCTATGGTGGACCGTATTACCGATCTGTCCCACACTCCGACGTTCGAGCAGATCGAGCCGCTGGCGGGCAACATGATGGACCGCTTCAAAAAAGGTGAGGTGTCCTCCGTGCACGTGGCGTACATGAGGTTCATTTCCACCGGCCAGCAGAAACCCGCTGTGGTGCAACTTCTGCCTTTCGCGGATGAGTCTTCCGACAGTGCGCGCGACGCGGAAGAGCCCGGCGGCGCAGACTTTGAGTTTTCGCCCGAGCCTAAGGAGTTGTTGGACGAATTGCTGCCGGCGGCTGTGCGCGTGCGCCTGTTTCAGTGTTTCACAGAGGCAGCCGTCAGCGAGCAGGTCGCACGGATGGTGGCGATGAAGGCTGCCACCGACGCCGCCAACGACATGATCAAGACCCTGACCCGACAATACAATCGGGCCAGGCAAACGCAGATCACGATGGAATTGCTTGACATCGTCGGAGGAGCGAACGCCCTGGCGGATTAGGGATGATCAAGAGGCGGAGGGTTGTGCGGGAGTCGTATCTAAGTAGAGAGAATGGCTGGAGCAAGAACGGGCGATGGGGATCCGGATTTGTCGGGGTCTGCGTTCGACCTTTCTTTTTGCCCTTCGATTTGGCTGTTCGCCATTGTCAGTATGCGGGTTTGAACAATGCAAAAGGCTAATTACGGTTCTGTAACGCAGGTCATCGGTTCGATTCTCGACGCGGAGTTTCCCGAAGAGAAGCTGCCCGCAATCTACAGCGCTCTTACGACGGAGGTCGAACGGACTGTGCTCGGTGAAACGGAGAAAGACACGCTCTGGTGCGAGGTGGCTCAGCACCTGGGCGGTGGGCAGGTCCGTGCTGTCGCCCTGGGGTCCACCGACGGACTGAAGCGTGGCGCCAAGATCACCGATACTGGCGCTTCGGTCACCGTGCCTGTTGGTGCGGAGACATTGGGGCGGGTATTCAACCTGGTTGGCGACGTCATCGACGGGCTGGGGTCTATCGACGCCGAGGCGCATCGTCCCATCCACTGCGATCCTCCCGACCTTAAGGACCTCTCGTCGAAAACCGAGTTGTTCGAGACCGGCATCAAGGTCATCGATCTGCTTTGTCCGCTGGTACGTGGGGGGAAGGCTGGTCTATTCGGCGGAGCGGGCGTCGGCAAGACGGTCATCATTCAGGAACTAATCGCTCGCTTGGCGCGGTTCCACAGCGGATACTCGTGTTTCGCGGGTGTGGGCGAGCGTACCCGGGAGGGCAACGACCTCTGGCTCGAGATGCAGGATGCCCAGATCGGCGACACCGGGAAACGCGTTCTCGACCAGACCGTGATGGTCTTCGGACAGATGAACGAGCCGCCTGGTGCCCGTCTGCGTGTGGCTCTTACCGCTTTGACGCTGGCTGAGTATTTCCGCGACAATACCGATGCGGACACGCTGCTGTTTGTGGACAACATTTTCCGCTTCTCGCAGGCTGGCTCTGAGGTCTCGGCGCTATTGGGTAGAATGCCATCCGCTGTCGGCTATCAGCCGACTCTGGGTACGGAGATGGGAGAGCTGCAGGAGCGCATTACGTCGACGAGCAAAGGGGCTGTCACGAGCATCCAGGCCATCTACGTACCGGCGGACGACTACACCGACCCCGCACCAGCCACAGCGTTCGCTCACCTTGATAGTTCGGTGAACCTGGAGCGCAGTATTGCCGAGAAGGGCATCTACCCGGCTGTTGATCCGCTGGCGTCGGGAAGCCGGCTTGTCTCGCCCGAGTTTATCGGGGAACGTCATTACTCCGTCTCTCGCCGGGTGCAGCAGATTCTCCAGAAATACAAGGACCTGCAGGACATCATAGCGATTCTCGGTGTCGACGAGTTGAGCGAAGAGGACAAGATGGTGGTAGCCCGGGCGCGGAAGATCGAGCGGTTTCTGTCTCAGCCGTTCTTCGTGGCTGAGCAGTTCATCGGCATCCCGGGCAATTATACCTCGCTCGAGGATACGATCCGATCGTTCGAAGAGATTCTGGAGGGCAAGTGGGACCATCTTCCGGAACAGGCGTTTATGTATGTCGGGGCGATCGAGGAAGCAGCCAAGAAGGCAGAGCAGCTCGAAAAGGGCGAGTAACACCCGAGCGGAAAATGTCGGAATGCGGAGGCTTCGGCCCGCACAGATTCTGACATGCGGAATCTCTTGCGACAGCGGTTCTTGCAGTTGAAGTCCGCGTGATGGATGATCCGGAGCAAGCGACAGGCGACGATGACAACGACCGATACATTCAAATGCAGCGTCATATCTCCGGAACGTGTCATTCTGGAGTGTGATGCGAGCTTCATTGCCATGCCCGCCCATGACGGCGAGATCGGCATCTTGCGAGACCGCGCTCCTTTGATGTGCAAACTGGGTATCGGCGTTCTGCGGATCACTTCCGAAACGCAGGGAGGCTCGCTCTTTATCGACGGAGGTTTCGCCCAGGTCTTGGACAACAAAGTTACGATTCTCACCGAGCAGGCAAAGAGGCCCGATGAGATCGACGCCGCCGCAACACGAGAGGCACTCGCCGCCGCCAAGGACTTGAAGATCACCGACGAAGCCGCCGGCGTCGCCCGCTCAAGGGCCATCAAACGCGCCCGGGTACAGCTCAAGCTGGCAAGACCCTAGTGCTTCGGCAACCTTCATTTTGCAGGTTGCATCAAGTGGGTGGCCCATGGCTTTAGCCGTGGGGGGCACGATTCAGCGCAGCAATCGCATCCCCCACCTCTAAAGAGGTGGGCCACCCAACCCTCAATTGAGGAGTGACGGTGCACTGGTGTTCTGTCACTGCTCAATCGAGGGATGGAGCGGGTGCCCCATCCTTGCGCAGCAAGGGTGGGGGACGAACAGGCCAAACACGACGCATGCTCCTTGACCACCTGCCAATCCGTCCCCCACCCTTCGCCTTTGGCGAAGGATGGGGCACCCGCGCAGGAAAGTGTGGTCCGCAAAGCGGACCCTACTTCAAGTACGCTGCAACCCTACGTTGTCAGCCAGGGCATGAGAGCCCGGACGTTTTCTCCGGCCTTTTCGTAGGGCGTGTCGACGTCGGCTTCGAAGAGCTTGCGGAAGTTGACACCCCCGGAGCGGTATTCCCTGATCCATTCCTCGGCGAAGGACCCGTTGCGGATTTCGTCGAGGATGCGCCTCATCTCCCGACGGGTCTCGTCGGTGATGACACGCGGACCTCTGGTCAGATCGCCGTATTCAGCCGTGTTCGAGACTTTCTCGCGCATGGCGGATAAGCCTCTCTTATAGATCAGGTCCGCAATCTGCTTCAGCTCGTGCACGCACTCGAGATAGGCGAACTCTGGCTCGTACCCGGCTTCTACCAGTGTATCAAACGCCGCCTTGGTCAGGGCTGTCACACCACCACAAAGAACCGCCTGTTCTCCGAAAAGGACCGTCTCGGTCTCGGATGCGAATGTCGTCTCGATGGCGCCGGCTCGCAGCGATCCGATTCCGGCAGCCCAGGCGAGCGCAGTCCGCCAGGCGTTCCCGGTGGCGTCCTGGTGAACCGCGACCAGTGCGGGCAATCCTCGACCTTGCTGAAAGTTGGACCGCACCAGGGTTCCAGGCCCCTTCGGCGCAACCATGACGACGTCGACATCGTCCGGCGGGTTGATGAACCCGAACCGAATATTGAACCCGTGTACGAACCCCAGCGTCTGCCCAGCCCGCAACGTGGGCGAGATATGCTCCTGGTAGATGGCGCCGGCTGACTCGTCCGGGAGGGACAAGATCAGCAGGTCGGCTTCACTGGAAACCTCGGCGATGGGTCTGGGATTGAAACCATCGGACCGGGCTGCTTGGGCCCCGGGTCCTGGGCGCTGGCCTACCATCACATCGAACCCCGAGTCGCGCAGGTTCAGAGCGTGGGCTCGACCCTGGTTGCCGTATCCCAGGACCGCCGTCCTGAGCTTGGGCAGTTCCTTCCCCTTCAGGTCGGCTTCTCGATGGATTATAAGTGTCATGGGTATCGCTCCAAACCTGCCGTCCCTTGTTTCGTCCTCATTATCGATGAAGACCTCTGCGGTCACGTTTGCGTTCCGGCGACTGGAGATCATAATGGAGCACCCTCGGTTTTTGTATAGCGGTCGGCTTCTTCCACCGTTCGGCAGAAAGGCACCGTTCGACCGCAACACGAGACTGGGGCTTGCACTAGTGCTCTGTCACACCCGGAACTGTGGGTCGTGGAAGGCGCTCACGAAACCGAACCGCGACCGTGAGGGAGCCGCGACGCAAGAGATGACAGCCGCAGAGGGCGGCCGCTTCCTGACGGGCGCGGTTCGGTAACCGGCAGGAACACGTGTGATGCGACACTAGCCGTCTTCGTATCGAAGCAAGGCGGCCCCGGGTTCGGATCGCTGGCGGGGTCCCTGTTTACTCGAGTTGAGCAAGACAATGGACCTCGACGCCCTTCACAATCTGGTTGTCGAAGCTCTAGAAGCCGGGGACGACGCGCGCCTGCGGGAGGTGCTGGCTGAGGTCCGTACAGCCGACATCGCCGAGGTTTTCGACCTGCTGGGTGACGCAGAACGCTCGCACATCCTGATCGACATTCTGTCCAGCCACAAAGCCGCCGAGATTGTGATACTGCTGGATGAGGCTGTCCGCGGTGATGTTGTGGACGATCTCGATTCGGAATCGCTCACCGAGCTTGTTGCGGAGCTGCCACCGGACGACGCGGCTGACGTGCTGGGAGAGCTCACTGACAAGGAAAGCCACGAAATCCTCGAGCAGATTCCGGACGCAATCTCCGACCGGATCGAGGAGCTCTTAGTCTACGACGAGGAGACCGCCGGCGGGATTATGAACACCGACGTAGTGTCGGTGGCCTTTGACAAGACGGTGAAGGACGCCGTCGAACACATCCGCCAAGCCGCCCCTGAAGAGGAACTCCACCGCGTATACATCGTCGACGGCGACCAGCGCCTGGTCGGCGTCGTGCCTCTTCGCCACCTGGTCATCAACCCGCCCCAGACCAGGCTTGAGGACATCTGTGATCGAAACCCGGTCTACGTCAACGTCGGAGACGACCAGGAGACTGTGGTTCAGATCATCCGCAGGTACGACGTGCCGACGGCGGCTGTTATCGATGAGAACCACCGTCTGATAGGACGCATCACCCACGACGACCTGCTCGACGTCGCCGACGAAGAGGCTGAAGAGGATATGCTGCGCCTCGCAGGCACCGACCCTTCAGAGCTTGACACCAGTTCGGTCTTCCGGGCCGCCCGCATCCGGCTGACTTGGCTTTTGCCATGCATGTGTGGCACGCTGGGGACAGCCATGGTGATGATGCTGGCGAGCGCCGAGTTTGACGAGAGGCTGTTCGCAGTTCTGGCGATGTTCGTACCCATGATCGGGGCGATGGCTGGCAATGCCGGAATCCAGACCTCGACTATTATCGTCCGCGGGTTCGCGATCGGTGAGTTGATAGGCACGAAGCTAAGCAGGGTCTTGCTCCGTGAGGGGCGGATTGCCATAACGATGGCACCGATATGTGCAGCCGTTGCGTGGGTTTTGGTTTCACTGATCTTGCCAGTGTTCAAGGAGGCTCTGACCGCCGGTACCGATCCCTCTCATGTCGCCCTTGCCGTTGGAATATCCATGGGATGCACGGTTTTGACGGCGGCGCTTTTGGGTATTGCGTTTCCGTTCACGTTTCGACGTTGTGGCGTTGATCCTGCGATCGCCTCGGGCCCGCTGGTCACGACCTTCAACGACATCATCTCAGTTTCGATCTACCTCACGCTGGCCATGGCAATAGCCCGGTAGCCCTGACGGTTGTTCGTCTCCGCTTCTGCTGTTTTTTTGGACCGCCTGGCGTTAGCCCGCAGCCGAACTTGCGGCTTGTCCGAAGCGCGCCCGCCAGGAAGCGGCAGCCTCCTGCGCTGCGGTATTCTTCATTTCCGCTCCCTCACGGTCGCGGTTCGGCTTCGGTGTCCCCCACGGCCCAAGCTATGGGCCGCCCATATGTCAGTTGAACGTTGGCCGAGTGTCGGATGCAATCATAACTCCGTCTGGATGATCGTTGGTCGGGCCGCTACGGAGAATCGGGATCGACGTTATCACCGTGTCGTGATTGGCCTCGCAAGGCGCGCGGACCCGTCTCCACGATCACAGTAGCCATCAAAAGGAGAAGAGCCTTGGCACTGACCGAAGACCGTAACGTCGACCACTATCTCGATCAGCAACTCCGCACGTATCTTGTGGCTGCAGACGCTCACATCTATCGGGGAGCTCTTGTCACAATCAACGCCAGCGGTTATGCCCAGCCCTTGGTGGCCACTGGCGCGGAGAATGTGTTTGTGGGTATTGCATACGAAGCCGTCGACGCGACGGAATGTGCCGACGGAGCGAAGAGCATCCGCGTTTTCACCGTAGGCGACTTCCTGTTGCCACTGTCCGGTATCACCATTGGCAATATCGGCGACGTGATCAAAGCTACCGACGACGGGACGCTCACCACCAACCCTCTGGTCGGCCGATTCGTTGGGCGAGCTGTGGACGTGCCGGGTCCTGACCAGGTTCTCTTGCGCCTGATCACACTTGAGCCTATCCCGTAGAGGAGGACCTCTCACACCAATTGGCGCCGGCATCTCCACGATCAGGCGTAAACGAAGAGGCGTCGGGAATACCCGACGTCTCTTCTAGATGGTATCTAAGCGGTCTTAGGGAAGTTTGTAGCGATTGAGGCGAGTTTGTTGATGAGTGGCGACGGGTCAAAGTACTCTTGGATGAAGGGAGTCATCCATGCGCCAGCCACTCTTCGTAAGGAAGCTGACCTGCCGGGAGTCCCGCGAACTTGTCGGGTTGATCCGCAGCAGCCCGGAGGCCCAGGTGGTGCGGCGAGCTCAGGTCATTCGGCTCTCAGCCCGCGGAAAGACGGCCCGGCAGATTTCCGATCTGCTCGACCGAAGCTGGTCAGGCGTCCGGAAGATCATCAACCGATTCAACGCCGGCGGCTTCGCGTCCTTGAGCGACAAGCCAAGAGTGGGTCGGCCGCGCAAGCGGACGGACCGCTACGTGGCTCTGCTGAAGGAGGCCGTGCAGTCAAACCCGCGAGATTTGGGCTATCCTTTCAGTTGCTGGACGCTGGAGCGACTGCGGGAGCATCTGGCGCGGCGCACGCGGATCGTCCTCAGTCCACCTTACCTCTCGCGCGTGCTGCACGAAAACGACATCGTCTACCGGCGGCCGAAGCACGGCATGGGCCACCTGCGAAACGAGGCGGAATACAACGAAAAAAAGGCACTTCTGGAGTTCTTAAAAAAAGGGCCCTGCATCGTAACGCCAAGTTCGCCCTGCTCTACCTCGATGAGTGTGAGGTTCACCTCCACCCGACCCTGAGCAAGGTCTGGACGATTCGAGGGACCCGGCCGACGATTCCCGCGGCGGGCACCAACCGCCGGGTCTGCGTGTACGGGACGTTGAACTACCGTACCGGCCAGTCACACTACATGGTGCATCCCAAGAAGAACGGTAAGCAATTCGCGGAGTTCCTGCGCCAGTTGGTGGAGGCGAATTCCGAGCGTTGGTTGGTCCTGGTGATTGACAACGCCAGTTACCATCGGACGCGTGCGGTCCGTCAGCTGCTCGCAGACCACCGCGATCGCGTATTCGTGATCTGGCTACCGGTATACAGCCCCGAACTTAACCTGATCGAGGGGCTGTGGGGCTACCTGAAGCGGTCGTCCCTGAACAATTACTTCTTCGGAGACATCGAGTCCTTGGAGGCTGCGATCCATCAAGCCTTCGGCGAACTCCAACAGCATCCGGAGACGGCGTTGTCTCTGGCGTACGGAATCGGGAAGAACTTACGTAAGACCGCTTAGACCGCAATCGCGCGGCGATCGAGCGCCTTCCCGTAGGTCGTCACCCATTTGTCGAGAATCTCTTGCCAGTCGTAATCGCGTTGAACGAACTCTCGACCCGCGTCGCCCATTCGTTGCCGCCGCTCGGAATCACCGAGCAGCGTGATGATGGCGTCAGCCAGCTGTTCTGGAGCTTCGGACGGGACGAGGAGGCCGGTTTCGTTATGAAGGACCGTGTCGGGAAGTCCGCCGACATCGGATGCGATCACCGGAACGCGCATGGCTGATGACTCCAGGGCGGCTACTCCGAAACTCTCACAAACCGAAGGGATCACCGTCAGGTCCCAACCGGCCAGGTAGTTGGGCAGATTGGCGTGCGGTTGGCGACGGATCCACTTGATGTGACCGTCAACGTTGTAGAATCCGGAGAGTTCCTTGCACCGATCGAGCTGAGGCCCATCGCCGATCATGTGAAAACGTGTGCGCGGGTAGACGTCTACGACGGTGGGGATGGCCCGCATCAGATACGTAGCCCCATAGACCTCGCGGAAACCCTTGAAGAATCCCACGCGGAAGGGGCGATCGTTCGATTCCACCATGCATTGTTCCGCCGGTTTAAACAGCTCGAGGTCGACACCCAGCGGAAGCAGGTCTATGCGCTCAACATCGATCCGGGCGAAGTCGGCCATCATGCGGGCGAATCTCGGCCCCAAAGACGTCACGCAGTCCGCGTGGCGGAGCATGGTCGTCCGGGAGGCTATGAGGTCCGCTCCCGGCGGGTTTTCCCCAGGCGGAGGCACGACATCCGAACCCCAGGGCGAGGCTACGAAACACCCGTCAGCCATGATCTCCGGAGTGAAACCCCAATCGCTGAGGAAGTGTACGTGGACGACGTCGAAGCGGCGCATCAACCTCTTTAGATACTGCGTTTGGCGGCGGTAGTAGCGGTGCGGATACCCGATCCCGAAAGGAGGAACCTCGAACTTGCTGACGGTGGCGCCGGGGATTGCCTCGGGCTTGTGAGAGATAACGTGGACGTCCAGCCCCCGTTCGACCAGACCGGGAACGATCCGCTGGAGGTGAACCGACTTCGCATCTCCGAGTATGCATACTCTCATGTCCCGATCCTCCCGGCTATGAGGGCTTGCTGGTCGGGAAATGCCACGTGCGTTTCGGTCTCGATCTTGTGTTGCCAATCGTGCGCGATGCACAGCACGCCGTTGGTGCGTCCGCCATCGTCCAGCACAAGCGGATAGCGAAACGGTGTGTCCAGTTTCGCGGTGCCGCTGTCGGCGTCCCAAATGCGCAAGTTCCAGAAATACTGTCCGCCGCTAAGAGGCAGGGCCGGGATGTTCAAGACCACGCGGTGCAGACCCGAGGCGAGGTTGAATGTCGAACCGTCTCGACCGGAGTTGACGCTTAGCAGATTCTCGTTGACCGAAGCGCGCATGTTGAGCTCGATCACCGCCTTGGGAATCGGCCGGGCGACTCGGAGCTCAACTTCCACCCTCACCGGTTGGCGTGATCGTGCCCATACGATTTCCTCATCGGCGTCATCGAGGCATCTGAGATTGACGAGCGCGACTCCGTCGGCGCGGTCCTGTTCGTTTGAAGGGATGTCCGTCGGTCTCGTGGTGTAGCTGCTCGACATTGCTTTGAGGTAATGGGCGACGGCTTCGCGCGACGGTCCGGAGAATACGGATTTGCCTCGGTCGATGACAACAGCCCGCTGGCAAACAGACTGCATCTGGTCCAGATTGTGGGTTACGAATACCAGTGTGGTTCCGCCGCGCAGAAGCTCATTCATACGATCGATGCATCTGAGACGGAAGACCGCATCACCGACGGAGAGAACCTCGTCGACAAGCAGGATGTCAGGGTCGACGTGTGCGGCGATGGCGAAGCCCAGTCGGGCGTACATGCCTGAGCTGTAGCGTTTCACCGGCATGTCGAGAAACCGCTCGATGCCGGCGAAAGCGACGATAGCATCGAGTTTGTTGCAGATATCGCGCTTGTCCATCCCCAGGATGGCACCGTTGAGGAAAACGTTCTCCCGACCTGTCAGATCGCCATGGAAACCGGCCCCGACCTCGATGAGCGCCGCCAACCTGCCGTTGACTTCTATGCGGCCTTTCTCGGGCAGTAAGATGCCGGCGAGCAGCTTGAGGGCTGTGCTCTTACCGGCGCCGTTGGGTCCGATGATTCCCAGAGCTTCCCCACGACGAACTTCGAAGTTCACATCGTCAAGTGCCCAGAACGCCGAGCGGCTGCTCTCCTTGCGGCGTCCGATCAGACGGGAACCTGCCGACGCAATCAGGTCGCGCAGTGAATCGTGGGTTTCGCCGAGGCGAAACCGCTTCGAGACATGCGAGAAACTCGCCACCAGATCGGTCATCTAGATGCACTCCGCAAAGCGATAGGAAGCCCTGCGGAAGCAAGCCCATCCGCAGACCAGCACAATAAATGCCACCACTGTGGCATAGATAAAGCCACCCGCGCCGGGCAGATGCCCGTGGATAACACAGTCGCGATAGGCGCCGATGATGGGCACCATCGGATTAAGAGCGATGATCCGCCCAAGCAGCGAGCCATCCTGCGGGATGGGAACGACCACGTTCGACACGAACATCAGAAGCTGGATGGTGACGCCGGCAATCTGGCGCACATCACGGTAGAAGAGGTTAGCCATCGCCAACATCATCCCGATCCCAACGCTCATCACGATCTGCACAGCCACCACGACTGGCAGAAACAGCAGAGTTGTTCTCGGCGTGAAGGTCCAGGTGCCCGAGAAATGGAAGTAGGCGACCAGCCCTACCAAAACAGCCATCGCGATGCAGAAATCTACAAAGGCACCGCCCACGCACGACAGCGGAAAGACCTCGCGGGGGAAGTAGACCTTGGTTACCAGGTTGCGGTTGGCCACCAGCGAGTTGACACAGCCCGTGAGGCTTTGGCTGAAGAACGTCCAAGGCACCAGGCCAATGTAAGCGAACAGCGCGTAGGGCATGTTCACCTTCAACACCGACGATGTGTCGATCGCCCGTGTGAAGACAAAAGTGAAGATGAGCATCATCGACAACGGCAACAAAACAGCCCACGCGACACCCAACAGCGATTGCTTGTAGCGGATGCGGATGTCACGCCAGGTGAGACTGACCAGTAGTTGTCGATAACGCACCAGCTCAGAGCCGACGCCTGCTATGCTCGCAGTGTGCACCTTAAGCGAATCCTCCGCCAAGAGGGTATCGTTCCTTGACCGTCACTCCCGTTCTTATCGGTCGCGCGTCGGTGTGTCTTTGCTTGCGGGTGGTGGAGAGCGACACCGGAGGAACGTCCGATAAGGTCAGCGGCAATGTGCCTGCCGGGCGCAATAAGAAAGCGGGGGTAATGACGGGTTTAATTCCATCATTACCCCCGCTGTTGATTTCGCCTTCCGCCGCGAGCGCTATCACGACAGCTCGCGCGTCATGCTATTCGCGGCAGGTGGCGCTAGTCGGCCATTTCCGGGGGCACAGGCGTGACATCGTAGAAGATCTGAGCGCCTTGTGTTCCCATACCTGCCAAGTTGGTTCCAGCAGTTGTCCAGAAGTCGTACACCGAGTCTCCTTGGTCATAGAGTAGCTTGGCGGAAACGCCCAGCAGCGGCTCCGCGACGCTGTCTTCACACCAAGCGCTGGCGAGACCGTCGATTCTGGCTTTGCCCTTATCCGTATGCAGATTCTCGATCAGGAAGTGGTTGGGCGCATCATAGCTGCTAAGCAGAGCTTGGTCCCAACCCGTAACACATCTGTGCGTTCCGGAGAACTTGATCTCGTTCATGCTCCAGACGTCGAACTTGGCTTTCGTGATTACCGGGTCTATCACGCCGCCCTCTTGGGTGAGGTCGACCGAAATGGGTAGCAACGTCAGATCAGTGTCGACGAGGATGACGTCGTCCTCCGCCTTCGTGAAGGCGGTGCCATCAGTCGCGAAGAAATCGAGCAGTAGCTGCGTGAACCCGAGGGCATACTGGAACCCGTCCATATCCAGGCGACCGGGAATGACCTCCGCATCGCAGCAAACGCCGTTCTCATCGAAATCGGTGCAGTCAAGAGGCTGCTCTCCGTCGTCGACGCAGTTGGCGGAGAACGCCCACGGGGTGTACTCCCACGCGGTTTGGTTGGCCCAGTTGACGATCATTCCCTTGCCCTGGAGATGGTTGAAGCGAATCTCCCGACCCTGACTGTCTATGACCCAGACGAGGATGTATCCCCGCATCATGCGATCACCATCCATACCTTCGGGGTCCGGTCTGCCGGGGGCGACGGGAGTGCCGAAATTCTCCGGATCCAGGATCGTGAACGGGGAAAGCGGCACCTCTGCGTAGTGGTTCGGATCACCCGGAGCAGGGTCCTGATGGCTCACATGGAACCCCGGGAACCCGGTGGCCGCCGACCAGTAGATCGGGGAGCCGTGCGTCGGCTTCCACGCCAGGGAATGACTGATACCAATCGAGTTCCAGCCCAGGTGGGCTCGTTCAACGCCGGGAATTTCGCCTAGAGGAGGATCGCCGTGGACATAGTAGACCTGCACGAAGACATCTTCCGCAGTGGTACTGCTGCGGTCACAAGTCAACTCGATGAAGGTGTCCTGGATGAGGTCCCATTCGCCACGCCCTTCGCTCCATCGCCATCGTAGATCCACTTTCGAGTAGACTAAAAGGCTGCCCTTGGTAGACATGTCGACGCGATGGGGAGGCTTGATCTTGATCGTCGACGAGCAGGTTTCGCCCACGTTGCCACAGTCATCGGTGGCGGTCCATGTAACCTCGGTCGAACTGCCAAAGGGGAATCCGCAGTCGAAGCCACCGTCGGCGGAATCGTTGACGATGGTTACATCCGTGTCGCAGTTGTCGGTGGCCGTGGCGCTGTCGAGCCAATCCTGGACATCTGAGCCGCACAGCTTGTCCCCACGATCGAGCGTAATGCTGTCCGGACATGTGAGCACCGGAGGCGTGTCATCGACGACGTTGGCAGTGGCCAGACACTGATCAGCTACATTGCCGCAGCAATCCACTGCATCGACAGTTACCTGAACAGTAGCAGGGCAACCCGTCAGGTTAAAGACCAGCACACTTCCAGTTACGAGCACCACCTCGTCCGAATTGCCTTGAACAACGTCGATCGTTGGCGTGCCCAACGTCGCATTCCCGGTCGGCAGCGTGACATCCACCACCACATCGTCTGGCCTTACGCAGAAGTCGTCTGTGACCGTGGCGGTAAAGGTCACCATAAACTGGCAGTTGTCGTCGACCTCGCCACCGACCGCGACGCAGTCAATCGTCGGAGGTTCGGTCTCGCCGGCGGAATCCAAACGCGTGAAGAACCCGGCCGGGAGCCCACCAACCCCGTCACCCTGGATTGTCAGGCTGTGGTCACCCGCCAGAAGTAAGATCTCTCCACCTGTATGGTCAGCGCTCTCCCAAGCCTCATCCGCCTCAACATGATCCCCGAACGCGGTGCCCGAGAAGCTCTCGGTTGTCAGAATCAAATCGCCGGAGTCGTAGACGTAGTACACGTCACCGACAATGCAACAGTCCGTGATTCGAAACCATGCGCAGGTTGGCAACGTGAAGACGTAAGGGCTGTCATCGGAATCGGCAAACGCGGCGGCCACCTGATCGTAAACCCAGCCTCCGTCAAGCGTCGGCACGGCACGCCCAGGGTTGGGGTCGTGGTTGAGCGGTCCGTTTGCACCCTGCGCATGAGCGTCCAAGTCAAGGTCCGCCTTGTGCAGCGCTTCTTGAGCCTGCGCCGGCATGATGAACAGTAGAACACAAACGAGACCCACGGCTAAGTTTTTAGCGGTCATAGAATCCATTTGTTCGCCTCCTTTACCGCCAGCCCGCAACATCTGAAGAATGTCCTGACCGCCGGTGTCAAAATGAAGTTCTCTCCTGCGAAAAATGCGATCCACACCAGAGGTGGAATGAATCTTTTCCCCGCCACAATGATCCGCTTCTTTCCCTACCTCAGCCTCTTTCCCGCTCCTAACTTCGCGACTGCCGCACTCCCCTCCCTTCTCGCCCGCCTGGCGGCTTTGGCAACCTGCGTCCGGTGCGATCTCTCGCTTGGGGACAACCGGCGGAGCACGCCGCCAGTATCCCTTCCCCGTTTCGACAACGCCACCACAGGCGCACCAAGCCACCTACTTTCAGGCGATGTATACACAACGCCCTAACCTTCGCTAATGCAGTTTCAAGCAGATACAAGAGTCGCCTGAACACGGCGACAAGTGAAACACGTATGACGCAGCTTCAATCCCCTCAGACCGTCCAGTCTGCCGAAACCACGTGTACGCATAATTGCAGGAACGAGGTTATCGAACGCGCATCCGCAAGTCAACAGGCAAATCCCCTGTCTCGTCAATCAGGGACGTGCCTGCCAAATCGTTGTAACAGTCCTCTGCCCGCGACCACACGACAATCCTTGCCAAGGAGCGGAGAAGCCTTGGCATAATGTCATGCGCGTTCAGTCGGAGTTGACTTGGCCCAGTTCAACAATCCATGGATGAATGGGACGACTTGGGTTCATGGAAACGCACCACTGAATGGCGGCAGCTGGGATACGGGCGAACGGGAACATCCGGCGTAAGGCAGGTAAAGTGGACAGCCGCCGCCGCGCGAACTGATCCGGAAGGAAACCGCACACCTCTATGTTAAACGAGGTCGATTTCTGTGGGCTGTGTAATGTGCGTTTGACAGGATCGGCGCTAAGCGAAGGTGGGTAGCATCCCTCTCAGTCTCACTCAATCGCGAGCGGCTGTTGAGCCAGGACCTGTTGCAGCACGGCGAAGTCGGCCAAGTCGACGGTCAGGTTGCCATCCAGATCGGCGGCCACGCAACCCGGAGCGGAAAGCTCCTCCTTGGGTCCCGCAACACAATCAAGAAATCTCGCAAAATCTCCCATGTCAACATCACGATCATGGTCTAGGTCGCCAAATTGCCCGTCCGGGTTGCTCTGATATCCGTCAGCCGACGGCAAGACGTAGCCTGTGCCGGTTGCAGGATTTGACGGCTCCTGCGATGGAGGCGTAACGTCGTCCAGGCTTCCGCATCCGCAAACTGTGGCGAGCAGGGCAACAACATAGCCCGTGCGGTGACGTACCGAGTATTTGGGCGTCTTGTGGTTCACATAGGCCGTATCGACGTCCAGAAAAGGGTACTTTATCGGATGCTGGCACTTTTTCCGTCTTTTGGTGCCTCATCCGGTGGAAGGACCCTCTCGCCGTCCCTCGCACGCCAGGCCAATGCATCCGCCACTCAGGCGTCAGTCGTCGATGTCGACCTGTATTTTCAAGGCTGTATTGCGGCTTGAGCGCTCGCGGAAGCGAACGAAACCGGTGGGAACCGTGCCGTCCGGTGCTTCGGGCACGTCGCCGCTCGATGCTATCGCCAGCTTAATGGGCACCCCGGGAACGAAATCGATCTTCGACGAGCCGTCACGAGTCACGCCTATGGACACCGGGTTGGCCAACATGCGATCTATGTTGACGATGATTGGCGTCTTGCGCTCAAAGTCCTCGACGGCGAACCCCGCCCGGATCTTAACCGTCAGTGTTGGTGATCCGCCGGGTGACCGGACAGTGGCTGTGTAGAAGCGGTTACTGAACGCGCCGGAGTGAATCGCCTCTCCGTCGGAGTTTTCGACAGCCACTCCGATGTCGGTTGTCGTCGCATAGGCTTCGGGCGTCATTTCGAGCTTGATTCGGGCGGAGGAATACGCTTCGTCCATCTCGACGGTGTACGTGAGCTCATCTTTGAGCCCCTCGAAATTGTCTTCCTTGTGCATGCGGAAGCCTTCGATCAGCCCGTCCGCCTCCACCGGCAGGCGTTGCTCGAAGATGTTGGTCACGACCGGCTCGTCGGACCACGAGGTGATGTGCTCGGTATCGGTGTGCAGGCCGAAGAAGCGGGCTGTAAAGTCGTAAGGCCATTCTCTGTCCGGACGATTGGCGACAACGTCGATCTCCCAGATTCCGGGGATCAGCTTGTCGGTGATGATCCACTCGACTTCGCGCACGCCGGTGTCAGTGTTGAGCCGCTTGCTACGCGTATAGTGCTGCATCCCGGTCGGGTCGAATATGCGGTCCATCCTGGCGCGCGACGTTTGGCCGTCGGGAGCGGATAGTGTCAGTTGCATGGCACTTGCGCCCGGGGGAACCGCCAGGAAGTAGCGGTCGACATTCCAACCATCAGCCATGCGGTCTTTGAACGACCGCGTAAAGTTCTCCTCGGCGGAGAAGCGGTAGGGAACAACAATGGTGTTGTGCAGTCTGAAGGCCACCTGACCGTCGTGGACGGCTTCGACTACTCCCACGTGGACGCCGGGCTCGGTGAGCGACTCCGCATCATACTGCACGTAAATCCGCGCCGACTGCTCGCTGCGCAAATAAACATGTTCTTGCGTAAGCTTGCACCAGGGGGTTGCGGAGCGCAATTCGAAACGGCGCGTGAACGACGTTCTGGCGGCTGCGTCTACTCCGGGAGCGAACACCGGCGACACGGTGAAGGTCTGAGGCTCATCGGTGGGGAAGTAGGTGCTTCGCCAATAGGATGCCGGCGCCGTTCCCTTGTATCCATGCGGACACGGCGTCGATATGTCGTACCCTATGACCGGGTCATCCCCGGCGCCGCGCACCAGCTTGTCCAGTAATCTCGACGCCTCCGGCAGGCGAGGAACACCGTACCCGATATCGAGCACAGTCGTGTTGGGCACATCCTCGGCGGACAGACACAGCGCTCGACGAACGTCGCAGGCGCGGATCTTCTCGCCGGGGTGGCGGGCCATAGCGTCGCTGATCAGCACGGCACACAGCCCGGCGGCGTATGGGCTTGCCATGCTGGTGCCGGGCCAGAAATCACCGCCGGTGACATATCGCGGCACTGTGGATGTGGACCATCCGGGAGTAGCCAGGTCCGGTTTTGGGACCTCGCCGCCGCGCGAGCTGAAGGCGGTGAGGACGGCGCGATCGATGTCGATACCCTGAACATCCCTGGCTGAGTCCGCAGCCAGAAGAGCGGCTACGCTTATGACCTGGTCGGCGGCTGATGGTGTCCCGACGGTCGAAAGTCCTGGTCCCTCGTTGCCCGCCGATGTGCAGAAGATCAAGTGCGGGTTCTTCTTGAGCAGCTTGTCGAAGAAGCGATCGAGATCGGATTGACCATCGATGACCGACTCGACTCCGTAGGACATGTTGCAGACCACGGGCACGTTGTTTTCGCGGGCATATCGAGCGGCGTATTCGAGAGCGCGTTTCATGGCTTCGGTGCTGCTGACCCCGCCGACGCTGTTCTTGCCGATCTTGAGCCCCATGACCTTTGCGCCCGGGGCGACGCCGCTGAGACCTTCCTGGTTGTTGATGCGGTAACCGGCTGCGATACCGGCTACGTGGGTTCCGTGGGCGCCGTCGTCGTAGACCACTGTGATCTTGTTTTGCCGCAGAAAGACGTTTACGGCGAAGGTCACTGGCACGATCTGCTCTTCCGGTTTTTCGCGATGGAGTGTGAAGGTGTCGTAGCTCAGCTTGTAGTTGCGGAGTGGCTTCTCGTCGGCGAAGCTGCGGTTCATGTTGGTATCGACGAAGCAGATGGCTTGATCGTCGGCGTCTCCGATCAGCGCAGAGACTAACATGGCGAACTTGTCGTCGGTGGCTCCGTTATCGTTGAGGTCCGGCACGTCGGAGTTGATGAACCTGCCCTCGTCGAAGAAGCCAAACCGGAAGCGCCGCTGTTCGTCGTCTGCATCGCCGGCTAGAGACGCGGGCAGCGCGTAGGCGATCGGCGAACCGTCATCGTCATGGTTGACGACGTTGCCCTTTCCATCGGGGTGGACCCAGTGCAGCTCGATGTCACCTTGGCCGGTGAAATCCTGGACGTCGATTACCTTTACCTCGCCGGTTGTCGTCCGGGTCAGTCCGGGGATGGACGGATCCACACCTGTATCGAGCACCGCGATGACCACGCCACGCCCGTCGCTTGTGGGATTGTCAGTCAGGAACTTGTCAACCGAGCAGGTGGACAGGGACAACTGGGTCCACTGCTGCGAAGAGGTCGAGTCGACCTTGAGCCCGGCACACGCCAGTCCCGCACAGCACATCAAAGCTCCAGTTGTCAGAAGTACACGAGTACGCATTGTTACCTCCGCAGTCGTCATCCAAGGAACAAGGGAATAGACTTCACGCCTTACGGGCTGGGCCAGCCACAGCACTTTGCACTTCCCAAACGACGGATGGGTGGCCCATGGCTTCAGCCGTGGGGGACACTAATCAACGAGCCATTCGCGCGGCCCACCCCCCAAAGAGGTAGACCGCCAGAACAACTGTTACACCCGAAACCTTGGGTGCGACAGAGTACCAGTAAGGCGTGGCTCACAGTCGCCACAAGTGGAGATTGTAGCGGCTTTGGTATGGTGTAACACATGCCATGTTGTGGATAGATGTAAAGCTGTCCTGATCATGCAGCCCCCCTACACCGCTTATGGCGTGGTTCGAGCCCGCGCGCTATGGACAAACGCCTCTTTAGGACCGATAATATCGCTGTTGCTTTGGAGGGGGCGACTTGACGTTGCGGCGACACCGGTTCGGCAGAGTTCATGGCTCTTGAGCCCAAGATGGAGCCTCACTGGAATGGACGGTCGTCGCGGCGGGCCACGAAACACCGACGCCTGTTATGGGAGCCCCTCACCAAGTTTTGCCGATTTGATTGGCAAACGGCATGAATACATCCGACTAGATAAGACGCGTAGCGGAGGGGCAGCACGGGATTCGGTCAATTCCTTGGAGTCACGATATCATGCAACCTAGAGGCTTGAATGCGGCGGCGTTGTTGGTTCTGCTTAGCGTGGGTGTTTGGGGAACCGCCGGATGTGGGATGGGCGGTACCGGGTTGCCCTCGTCCCAGAATGTCGATCTGCCGGACGGCTCGACGCTGGCCGCCACAATAGGAAGCGGACCTGCCTCGCTGGCCAACACAGAGTGGGCCATCTACAGGGCGGCCTCGAACGGGCAAGGCGCGCAGTTCCTCCGACTTCTTTTCGACGAGGATGGCGGGCTCGAGCGTTTCGAGGATAACACGATCGCCGCAGAGTATTTCGGATCGTCGATTATTCTGGACGGGCAGAAGCACAGCACAACGCAGGCGGGCTTGTCCTACGCAGCCGGTGTATACGGCGCGGAAACATCTGACGGGATGGGGATAGCTTTCACGGTTAGCCTCCGGGCGTACGCCGCCGGGCTCACAGCCGCCACGGGCGAGGCGTCGGCTGTCGCCACATTCGACGACGAAACCAAGACGTCGATGCGCGGCACGTTCTCATACTTCACCCAGGCGACCCTGGTGGACATCGAAGGCGTGAATCAGGAAGACGAGTTCGATTTCGTTGCCCACCGCCTCGACTGACGCGGGCGACTAGCGAGTACCGCGCCCGCATCAGACGGCGGGTTGGGTGGCCCACCTCTTTGGAGGTGGGGACACGATTGGGAGGGTCAAGTCCGCGTCCCCCAAGGTTGAAGCCATGGGGGACCCACTTGATGCAACCAGTCCGCAGGGGACGGTCCGAAGTTGGTGCGTCCGGGACGCACTCTACGATGCTTACTCAGCGGCGAGCAAAATGAGAATAAGAGTGTGAAGTAATCAGCGAACGCGGCCACGCCGCAACAGTGTCACTGAGTATCCCCACAAGAAAAACAAAACAGACGACGGCTCAGGGATATGCACAGCCCATGGCTCCGGTTGATCACCGCGATATCCGGTTCCCGCCAGAGTCAGGCCATCATCTGAAACACCAGCGACGGTGAATGAGCTGTACGGCCATTCGCTGAGGTCGACCGAGTACTCAGTCTCCAGTACGTCGTACAACGCACGCATCCCATGTTCTGCATCCCAGACGAAGGCCGTACTGCCGTGTTCGCTGTCACCATTTCCGTAGATGGTGCTACCATCCCGGGTTACAAACTTCGCCTTCGTGGCAATCGATCCGCCGGGCAGATCCCCTATGCTCTGCATTCCGGTCTCCGCCGTCCAGCGGAAAGCCTCGTACTGCGCAACTGTCGTGTACACCATGCCGACCACAACGGTCCCGTCTGCCGAGGCATCCCACGCCTGACTGGGATGCTCTCCACCCAAGTTGCCCAGGCCAATCGCCCCTGTCTCCTCGGACCAGATGAAGGCCTCATCATTGTCAATCGCCTCGCTCGGGGAGGTCCCCACGATCACGCTACCGTCAGCGGAAACGCCCAGGGCAGCTCCCCTGCCTCCCGGGTTGAGACAAGGAATTGCCTCGATGCCCCCATCGGCCGTCCAGCGAACGGGCTGGGTCTTCGGACTGCCGACACCGTCGCTGTAGTTTCCGCGCCCCACGATCACCGA
>Ga0180430_10000404_pt1 | contig 47164 bp, 35 predicted proteins | sample SS_ome_9_FD_132999 | JGI IMG/M metagenome (GOLD analysis project Ga0180430, IMG submission 132999) | Hypersaline lake sediment archaeal communities from the Salton Sea, California, USA - SS_1_S_2 metaG | ecosystem: Environmental > Aquatic > Non-marine Saline and Alkaline > Hypersaline >...
GGATCGATCCGGTCACCATCACCGGCGCCGATGTTGACGTGGAGCTGCGCATCGCGATCGCTCTCGGCGGTACGTTGCGAATGAAGTTTGATGGGTTCGACGGCACGCGCCAGCGGCGATTTTCTCTCTTGCTCGTCGGCGGCGGCAGGGAGGAAGCGGCGCGCTGGTCGAAAGATCTCAACGTGACCGGCAGCGGGACGGAGATCGTTCGCGTTGAACCCGGCGTCTACGAGGCGACGCTCACCAGCGACGGTCTCCAGCCTCTGACGCGCTCGTGCAGGGTGACGCGCGGCGAGACGACGGAGCTCTTCTTCGACGCCGGAGACTTCGCAAAGGACGCGTCCCTCGTCGAGGTGTCGGGAACGGTCTCCTTCGAGGACCGATCGGTTGCGGCGGGCGCGTGGATCTTTTTGAGCGGCCCCGGATATCACTCGACGACGACCGATTCGGAAGGGGGATTCCGATTCGGGGCGCTCAAACCGGGACGCTGGTCGGTCAAGGTCGAGCTCTCCGACGGCGCCGAGTGCGACAGGCTCGATTTTGTTGTGCCCGAGGGTGCGGCCGATCCCCACCCGGTTCCGCTCGTCTTGCCCCTGGGGCGCGTGTGGGGGACGCTGTGCGATTCGACCGTTGATCAGCCCCTCGGCACGGACAGCGCGCGCTGGTTTCTAACCCTCGTCGACAGCGCCACCAAGGAGGCGTGCGGCACGGTGGGCAACCGGAGGGGTTCGCGATTCGGTTTCGCCGGGATTCCCGACGGACGCTACCATCTCTCGATTTCGGCGCGCGGTTTTGCCCCGCGCGAGACGGAACCCTTCTACCTTCTTGCGGGCGAAAGCATCGATCTCGGCAAGATCGTGCTCGATCGGTCGGGTGTGGTCGACATCGAGGTCGTCGACGCGCGGGGCGCGGCGATCGCCTCTTTCGCCGTCGCCTGGGGGGAGCGCACGGTGCGGTTCTGGGAGCGCCAGGCACTGTCGCCCGGAAAGTGCCGCTGTTTTTCTCTTCCTCTGGGAGAGGTGGAGATCACGGTCAGCGCCGAGGGATTCGCCGCCCGATCGGCAAAGATCGTTCTCGAGCCTGGCCGGATCGGTGTATTACGCGTCGCGCTGGAAGAGGAATAGGTTTTTGCATTTTCGCGGACATGGTTTGTGTTCCCCGATCGGGTTGATTAGTCTATAGCGCGCAGGCAAAGCGGGACCTTTGCCGTCAGAATAGACTCAAAAGGAATCGCCATGTCCGTCGATCGCCCCATGTTCATCCTCGGTCCGCCGCGGTGCGGCACCACGCTCCTCTACCGCTGCATCGGAAGCCACCCCGACGTGGGTTACTTCAACCGCGCCAACCGCAAGTTCATGCGCTCGCCGCGGCTCGCGCAGGCGCTGACGCGCCTCGGTGTCTACGCCGACCACCCGCGCGAATCGCGCTTGATCTGGGATCGTTTTCACCAGGGGATGGACAACGCCGTTCTCGGCGCAGGCGATGTGGCGCCGGGCGAGTCCGAGTGGTACCACACGATGATCGAGCGCGTTCTGGCCGCGCGGGGCGCCAGCCGTTTCGTGGCCAAGCTTCCGTCGCACTCGGTGCGCGTGCCGTGGCTCGAAGCGCTCTTTCCCGACGCCATCTACGTGCAGGCCGTGCGCGACTGGCGCGCCGTGGTGAGCTCCACCATGGTCAAGCGGGCCAAGGATTTCGGCGGCAAGTGGTTCGGCGTGCAGGCGCCCGGCTGGCAGAAGGCGGCCACGCTTCCGCCCGAGATGGGCGCGGCGTGGCAGTACAGGATGTGCCACGAGATTCTCGAGGAGCAGGCGGCGCTCTACCCGGGCCGTTACTTCCAGGTCTGGTACGAGGATCTCTGCCTCGATCCCGTTCCGGTCATGAAGAAATTGGCCCACCACTGCGGCCTGCGCTGGACGCCCGAGATCGAGGCGTCGCTCCCGCCCGATGTGCGGCCGCCGTCGGACAAGTGGAAGAGCGTGGTCCTTCCCGAGATGATCGAATCGATTTTGGCCGAGCACGGCGACGTTCTCAGCCGTTACGAATGGAATGGGCAGTCCTCAAAAATTGCAGAAAGAGTTTAGGACTGTTTTTCAATCTTGGTGAGCCGGCCACCTCCCCACTCCCGCCGGAGCAGGGCGTAAAGATACTCGTCGCCCCACTTTCCCTTGAACCAGACGTTCTCCACAAAATGCGCCTCGCGCCGCAGGCCGAGCCGTTCGAGGAGCGCGATGCACCGTCTGTTTTTGCAGTCAGTGACCGCCACCACCCGGTGAAGGTCGAAGAGGACGAAGGCGCGGTCGAGCAAAGCGATCACCGCCTCCGTGGCGAAACCGTGCCCCTGGTGGGCGCGCGCGAAGGTGAAACCGATCTCCCCCTGGCGCGTTGAGTCGCGATCAAGGCGGAATGCGAGATCGCCGATGAGCTCTCCCGTCCGCTTCAGTTCGACGGCATAAGCCCCCCAATGTCCCGGCAGGTCGAAGGGCTTGAGCTTGTACGTGGCGATGAAGGCGCGCCCCTCGGCTTCGGTCATTCCTTCCCAGGTTTGATAACGCGCCACCTCAGGGTCGTTGTGGTAGGCAACAAGGGCGTCCCTGTCGGCGTCGCGCAAGCGGCGCACCAAGAGGCGTGGCGATTCGATGGGAACCATCTTTTCTGCGTCCATGGCCAAGGCCTTCTTTCTCTCTTCCGATCAGAACTGATTCTCGGCCCCGTCGCGCGGCCGCGTGTCGTAGAGAACGTCGCCCCAGAGATAGAGCTGGCCCGGTTCGATGACGTGGGGCAGGCGGTCGGTGTCCCTTTGATAGTCCTCGTAGACGTGAACGACGAGCTCGCTGCAGTAGAAGCGTCCGGGACAGTTGATCCCGAAGATTCCGGAAAGGTCGTAGCCGCTCCCCAGCAGGCTTCGCGCCTTGGACACGGCTCGGGAGCCCCGCTTCTCGGTCGACCAGATCGGCCTGATCAGGATGAGCCGATGGGTGTTGTGCACGAATGTCCAGAGGTCGGTGCGGTGAACGCCATCGGACTCCGCCTCGACCACCTCCCAGCGGGTGTGGTCGAGGAGCGCCGCGTGGCTGAGCGGCATGGTGGTGGCGCCGGCCACAAACGCATCGCCCGCCTTGTAGCCGCGTGTGACGAGCCAGTCGCCGTCGCGGCCCTCGTCGACGATGCGCGTCACGAAGAGCTCGGTCTGCAGCGAGCGGAGCGGTTCGTCAGGGGGGCTCACCGCCACCTGGCTCAGGCAGGAGGTGAGGATGAAAAAACCGAGGGCAATCAACCTTTTCATGGTGTCATCCCGCTGGTTACTTTCCGTTGTTTCCATTCTTTGAGCCCGGCGCCGGCGAGAACGACGAGAGTGATCAGAAAGGCGCAGCCCAGGCTCAGCCGCCAATCGACGAGGAGCCCGAAGGCGCCCAGAATACCGAGAGCGAGCGCCCAGAAGAGGGTGGGGCGGAAGTGGACGCACCTCTGCGTGAGCCGCGACGCGGTCTGCCAGATGCCGACACCGACGGCAATCACGGGGAAAGCGACGAGCCACCCCTGGTGGATCGAATAGGCCCGCATGGAGAGGGTGACCGCAACGGCCAGGATCAAACAGAGCGCCACGGTGAAGGCCTTGATCGTCTGTTCGAGCTGAACGAGCTCGGGATTCCGATTCCAGTATTTCCTGCGCTGTGAGGGCAGGTTGAGAAAACCGCACGCCGCGCAGGTCGTCTCGTTGGATGGGAGCGGCGCGAAACATTTGAGACAGTAGGGTTTCATTTTTCCAGCCTCCCTGTCTGGAGCGGCCTCACCCATTATAGGGCGTTCCGTACCTGTTGAGGTGAATTTTCTCGCGCTGCAGCGTGTCGGCGCCGTGGGACGATTTGGGGCGTGCCGCATAGCCGATGGCGATCAGTGCGAGCACTTCTTTATCGGCCGGAACGCCCACGGCGCGCGCCACCGACCCGGCCGCACTGGTCGTGTCATCGTGCATGCGCCTGCGGATCTGGATCCAGCAGCTCCCGAGGCCGATCGATTCCGCCGCGAGCTGGATGAAGGTCGACGCGATGGCGCAATCCTCGACCCACACGTCGGAGCGCGCCCCGTCGGCGCAGACAACGACACCGAGCGGCGCGCCGGCGATGAAGGTGGCGCCCGTCGGTTTCGATCGGGCGAGCCGCTCCAGGACGCCGCGGTCGGTGACAAAAACGAATTCCCAGGGATTGTGCCCGTGCGACGACGGCGCACGGAGCGCGGCTTCGATGAGGGCGTCGATCTTTTCCGCCTCGATCGGCCGATCGGCGTACTTCCTGATACTGCGCCGCTTGCGGATGAGGGACAGGAACATGAATCTGGCCTCCAAAGAGGTGGGCGGCTGACCGTCTTACTCCACCTTCAGCGTGTACACAGTCTCGCCGTCGATGTTGACGATCTCGAAGACCGCCTCGGGCGCGTCCTTTGTCGTGTCGAAGGTGAGCAGTCCAAAGGAGCATTTTTCATTGTACCCGAAGAGCGCGCCCGGGATCAGCTTGTGGGTGTGCAGATTGGTGAGGCGCGAACTCATCAGGTCGTAGAGCGTCCGCCCCCCGTCCCTCTCGATCTTGCGCACATCGGTCCGATGGCGGTCGGCGGAGAGGAGCACGATCCCGTCGATCTTCGCCTTCTCGATGAAGGAAAAAATCTCCTCCCGCTCCTCGGCGAAACCGTCCCACGTGTCGAGGCTTCCCGGTTTGGTCCCCTTCGCCCAGGGTACGGACGAGGCGATGACCTTGAAGGAGGCCTTCGACTGGCGCAGTCCGTGCAAGAGCCAGTTGAGCTGGGCCTGGCCGAGCATGGAGGGATTGTCGATCTTCTTGGGATTCTGCCTGTAAAAGCGGCAGTCGAGCATGAAGAAGTCGACGTCGCCCATGGAGAACTCGAACCAGCAGCCGGGCGCCGCACTGCCGCGGCCGTAGCCGGGATTGACCCAGTTTTGGCGGAAAACCTCGAGGACCGGTTTTTTCCACGCCGGCCGGTCGATGTCGAGAAAACTCGTGCAATCGTTGGTTCCGAAATCGTGGTCGTCCCAGATCGCGTAGATCGGCGTCGACGCCACGAAGGCGCGGAACTCGGGCCGCGACTGGCGTCGGTAGTAGCAGTAGCGCTGCGTGTGGGCAACCTCCGGCGTATCGATGTAGACATTGTCGCCGAGAAAGAGAAACGCCCGCGGCGCGCGGGAGAGGATCGTGGTCCACATCCGCTCCTTCTCGGGCGTGTAGCCCGCGCCGCCGCCGAAGGCGATGGTGAAGGCGCTCTTGGCGCCACGCTCGGGCGCCGTGCGAAAGGAGGGCGGACGATCGAGGGCGACCTCCTTTTCGCCGAGCATGAGATCGTAAAAGTAAAGGGTATCGGGCGCGAGACCGCTGACCTCGACAACCACCGTGTAGTCGGCTGCCTGAAGCGTGCGCACCGGGCGCGACAGCAGAGCGCCGTCCATGGAGGGCGACGTGGCGACGCGCACGGCCACATCGACCTCGGACGCGGTACGCACCCAGAAACGCGCCCCCCAGGGCTGAATCGTTCCCACCATCGGCCCGTGGACGAGCTCCACCGCTTGCGCCCGCGCAAAGGCTTTGAAGGCGTCCGTTTCGTGGAGCGGCGCCAGGAGCGCGCGCGGACCGGCAATAAATCGGCCAAAGGGCATTCCGCCTTCCACGGCGGCTTTTAACCTCTCGAGGGCGTCGGCGGTCCGGCCGAGCTGTGACAGGGCGAGGACCTCGATAAAAAGCGCCTCCACGTTGCGGGGATCTTCGTCTGAGTATCGGCGGGCGGCGTCGAGCACCGTTTCGGCCCGGCCTTGGGCCAGGTCGGTGACCATCTTTCTGTGTGTTTTTTTGCTGACCGTGGGCGGCGTTTGTTTTTCCGTCCGTCGATTCTCTGTCTGGCCGAAGGCCGCTCCACAGACTAGGAGGATCAAGGCGAAAAAAGGGACGGTCAATGGTCGGGGTCGTCTCGGAAGGGGCACGTCGTTCTCCATCCTCGCTGTCGATTGGGGCCCGATCGCGATTGGCTCTCAATCCGCTTCGACCTGCCCCATCAATGCGTCCACGTCGAGATCCCTTATATACTCGATCAGGCCCTGCCAGATCGAGTGGTAACCGAAACCGCCCTCGGTCATCTCGGCGATCGCCTCCTCCTTCGACCAGCCCTCGACGGCGATCCTGTAGACGGCCACCATCAGTCCGGTGCGGTCGGCGCCGTGCTGGCAATGGACAAAAACGGGGAGCCCTGTCTCGTCGGCAAGTGTTTTGAGAAAGTCGACCACCTCCTCCTCCTCGGCTTCCCAGGCCTGGGCGGAGATCTTGACGTAGCGGAGACCATGTTTTGCGCAGAACGACCTGTCCGAGTGGAGGGAGCGGAGATTGACCACCGTCTTGATGCCCAGTTCCTTGAGCGAGCCGAAACCGGCCGCCTCGGGCTGGGCGCCGCGGTAGAGGGTGTCGCTGACCTTGTGAAGGTTGGGCAGGCCGGCGAGATCGTCGATCGGCTCGGCCCATTGAGGGGGGCGGCCTTTACCGTCGATCTCCTCGGGAGCGGGAGTGTCTGTGGTTTCTGCGCAGGCGAGCAGAAATAGCACGCCGAGGGCCAGCATGCAGGGGACGCCCGGCCGTCTCACTGTTTGCCTCCGAGCAGTTCGTGGAGGATACGGCCGAGTTCGTTGATCCGATAAGGTTTCTCGAGCCTGGCGTTGAAACCGCTCTTTTCGAAATCGGCCATGACGCGATCGTTGGAATAGCCGCTCGACACCACCGCTTTGATATGGGGATCGATGGCGCGCAGTCGCTTCAGCGCTTTTTCGCCGCCCATCTCGCCGGGTACGGTGAGATCGAGAATGGCGGCGTCAAAGGGTTCGCCCACTTGGGCCGCCTCTTTCCAGAGGTCGATCGCCTCGGTCCCGTTGCGCGCCATGACCGCTTTGTAGCCGAGCTTTTCGAGCATCGCCCTGCTGAGGCGGCGGATGCTTTCCTGGTCGTCCATCACGAGGATTCGTCCCTGTCCGGCGAAGGGGCGGTGAGGGGGAGCACTTTCGTCTCTCGGGCCCTTCGTGCTGGCCGGTAGAAGAACGTAAAAGGTCGATCCCTTGCCCGGCTCCGACTCGGCCCGAATATGTCCGCCATGTTTCTTCACGATCGAGTAGCACGATGTCAGCCCGAGGCCGTTGCCCTTTTTCTTCGTACTGAAGAAGGGGTGGAAAATGCGATGCTCGTATTTGGGAGGGATGCCGATTCCGCTGTCGTGGACGCTCATCTCGATATACCGGCCTGGAGGGAGGCGCAGCGCGCTCTGGGCGTCGATGGTGACGTTTTTTACCACGAGACGAACGGTACCGCCCGTGGGCATCGCCTGGTCGGCGTTGATGACCAGGTTGGTGACGACCTGGCTGATCTGACCGGTGTCGATCTCGGCGAAGTCGAGGTTGTCGGCACACTCAATCTCATAAGACACGTTTGAGCCGTGAAGAACGAAGCCGGCCGTCTCCTCGATGATCTCCATGAGCGAGGCGATTTTTTTTACCGGTGCGCCCCCGCTCGAGAAGGTGAGGAGCTGCCGGGTCAGACCGCGGGCGCGGTCGAGCGCTTTTTCCGCTTCGGCGAGGGGCTCCGCGGCGTCCGATCTGGAGTCGATGTTCATCCTGGCGAGAGACAGATTGCCGAGGGCGGCGAGCAGGATGTTGTTGAAGTCGTGGGCGATTCCGCCCGCCAGGCATCCCACCGTCTCCATCTGCTCCTGCTCGTGCATTTCTTTTTCGATCTTCAGCTTGTCGGTCACATCCTCGATCGTTTTGATGCAGGAGCTGACCTTTCCCTCCTCGTCGACAACGGGCGAAGAGGTGCAGTTACACTGGCGCAGCCCTCGATCGGTGGCGATCGACACGATCCCGTCGTGACTCCGACCGTCTTCGAGGGTTTGGAGCACGGGACATCCTTTGCAGGTGGTCGTTCGCGGGGGACTGTTGAATTGCTCGAAACAGTGATCGGTCCTCGCCGGATCGAGACGAGGAAACTCTTTTCTCAAAGTCCGATTTGCCGCCAGAATTTTCATGCCGGGACCGATGAGCGCGATTCCGAGATTGGAATTCTCCACGAGGCTGCGGTACTTGTCCTCGCTCTCGCGGAGCGCCTCCAGGATCTGCCGGTGCTTGGTGATGTCCTGCGAGACGATCTCCACTCCTTTGACGGTGCCGTCGGGATTTACAACGGCGGAGTAAGTGGAGTGGAACCATCGGGCGCCCCCCGGCAGCGTGAGATGGTCCTCGAAGGAAGCGACCTCTCTGCTCCGGGCGATTTTCTGGATGCGTGCGAGATAGGTCCGGCCCTGTTCGGCACCGAAGAGATCGGTGATCGACCGGCCGAGGTGGATCGACTCGTCGTCCCAGCCGAGATGTTCCTTGGCGATGCGGTTGGTCGAGAGGAGCTCACCGTCGGGTGACCAGAATCCGATTCCGAGGCCGGCATTTTCGAAAAGGAGTTGATAGTATTCTTCGTTTTTTTTCACCTGGCCCGTCTGCTCGGCGCAGACATTTTGCAGGTCTTTGACCAGCGATCGCAGCCGGTCGATCTCAGCGAGGAGATCGGATTTCGGCGGGCTTTCCGAATCGGAAGGGTCCATGGTTTTCGCCTCCAGTCGAACTGGTCCGGATCTGTCCTCTCCCGCTGTGGTGGGTGCCGATCGCGTTGAGATTAGATGCGCAACCACAAGGTTGATCTGTGCCGAGGGTCAGGGATTCTACTTAGTTGGGAGTGTAGCTCTTTTGTTCGTTCGAGCGCCACCCTTTTTTTAAAGGGCCTTCATTCGAGCTCACACTTCTTTCCATTTGGCCGTTTCACGAAGGCCTCTGCGCGCCTCTTCAGAGGCGAAGAAGCGCGTCAGCCCGCACTCGGAGCAGAGCACGAGGATGAATCGCGCCGACACGATAAACTTGCCGAGGCCGGGCAGATAGTTGGGCGCGTACCCGCCGCCGGAGCTGATCGGTTTGCTTTCGTGGAGGTGTGTGCCGTTGCAGTTGGGGCAGGGGGAGTATTTGGATTTCATTGGATTGTCCGTTGTTTGGAAAACACGACTTCTTTATTGCAGCGATGCGGCGGGGCGGATGCCTAACCGGGGATGCCGTTCTTCGGGGATTCCATAATCCCTATACGCCGATCTGCAGTCTCGGGCGTAGTTATCCCATCCGCCGCCGCGGTAGACCCTGGTGGTTTCCACCGGAGTCGTACCACTCGACTCGTAAGCAGATCCGTCGGAAGGCGTACGAGCATGACTAGCGTAGTAACTGTCTCGGCACCATTCCAAGACGTTTCCGTGAATGTCGTGCAGCCCGAAGTTGTTGGGCCGGAAAGACCCAACAGGTGCGTGGCAGCCGTATCCGTCATCGAGCCAATCATCGTATGGCCAGTCATGCTGTTTGCGGATTTTAAACCATGCGAGGTCACATACATTGGCGGCGCCGGCGAGAGAGCTCCGGTCATTGCCCGTCCACCAGATAGTGGACGTTCCGCCACGAGCGGCATATTCCCATTCAGACTCGGTGGGTATTCGGAGCCCCAGTTGAAACAGCACGGTTTCACAATCGACCCAACTCACGCACTCAACAGGGTGAAGTCCCGAATACGGCGGTCCTTCGCTATGTCGATCCGGACTGAACATGCTCGGATTCACTTCCGTGTGACGAGTCCATTGGGATTGGGTCATCTCGTACTTGGAGAGCAGAAACGGCGGAACGGTTACCGCGAGGACCGGTGACTCGTGGTCAACGGCCTCGGGATCGACATTGGGAGATCCGAGCGGGTGATCTGCCGAAGGGAGTCTCGAGCCCATGTTGAATGTTCCACCCGGAATGAGCACGAATACGAGTCCTGTCTCTTCAGTTATTTCCAAAATTCCATTACTTGCGCGAAGGGGAAGAGATCCGGTCTCGAAACTGCCGAATTCCCACAAACCCGATTGGGGATCGCGGCCGAGTGGAACCAAACCGATCTGTGGCTTGATGATCAGACCGTCGTATTTTGGGCATTCGGTCTTGTCACCGATGGAACTGATGGCGAAATCCCACTCGGCCCTGAATTGGTCGATGGTCTTTTCTTTGATCTCCGATGCTATGGTTATGCGTTTTTCGATACTCTTTAGGAGGCCGTCTTCACTCTGGAGATCGTGGATTCCCTTTATCATCGCAGACAGAGTTTTGTACTCCCACTCGAGAGGGATTCCGCCCAATTGTGAAATCGCTGGGGCCATGAGGAGAATATCTTGAAGATCTGATTCTCTTGGAGAGCTTTTTCCCTGCTGTTCGATTTCTGAAAGAAGTTTAGTGCTATCTAATAGATGTTTCGGAAGACGCGACACAAGGTACTCCGCTCGATTTCGCCAGATTTCCAGCTTCTCGATCATGTGCGGTCTGCGGGGCCACAGCACTTCGGCCTCAGATCCGAGATTGCCAAGAACCATCGAATCTGCATAGCGGAGCAATCGTTCTAATAGGGTTTCCGCCTTTTCTTTTTCGGCTCTGATTTGTGGCAGAGACACAAATAGTTGGAAGGCAGTGAAAGAAATCACGGCCAACAGAACGACGGAAGCGGCCACACTTACTACAGGGTGGCGCTGTATGAGTTTCCAGAGCTTCACGCTGCTGCTTGCCGGACGTGCCTCGATCACGTCACCCGTCATATATCGACCGAGGTCGGCGGCCATCTCGGACATCCGCTGATAGCGCTTCTCCGGCTCCTTCTCCATCGCCTTGAGGCAGATCACCGCCAGGTCGCGCGGCACGCGCCGATCGAGCTTGCGCGGGTCTTGCGGCGCGCCCACGAGGATCTGTTTGAGGACGTCGTGGGACGTAACGCCCTCGAAAGGGCGTTTCAAAGTGAGCATCTCGTAAAGCGTGACGCCGAGGGAGTAGATGTCGGTGCGGCTGTCGATCTTCTGCCGCCGCCGCATCGCCTGCTCGGGCGACATGTAGTAGGGCGTGCCGGCGAATTCGCCCGAGCGGGAGAGCTCGAGGGCGTCTTCCACCTTGGCCAGTCCGAAATCGGTGACCTTGGGACGGCCCTCTCCGTCGAGGAGGATATTCGACGGTTTGACGTCACGATGGATCACGCCCGCCCGGTGGGCGTGATCGAGCGCATCGGCGATCGCCACGAAGAGGCCGGCCACCTCGCGGTAGTGGCCCGAGGGTTGCGCGTCGCGCTGGGCGACCTCCTTGATCCGGTCGGCGATGGTGGCGCCACCGGGGACGAGCTCCTGGGCGATGAAGTGGCGCCCCTCGAACTCTCCCACGGCGTGCACGGCGACAACACCGGGATGGCTCTGGCGGCCGCCCGCCTCGGCTTCGCGGTGGAACTTCTGGACCGACAGATCGGAGAGGCTCAGGTGGGAGGGGAGTACCTTGAGCGCCACCGGCCGGCGCAGGGAGATCTGCTCCGCTTCGAAGACGGTGCCCATTCCGCCCCGGCCGATCATGGCGATGATCTTGAAATCGCCGAGCGTCATGCCGGCGAGATCTTCTTGTCCATCCGCAGGGCGGTCGTCGTCGCGTTCTTTCCGGGAATCGGCCATCTCTTCGAGGCCTTCGGCAACATAGACGAAGTCGCCGATCCGGTCGGCGAGTTCCGGTCCGCAATCGGGATGGGCGCTGCAGAACTCATCGGGATCGGGCCGCTTTCCTTCGAGCCACGCTCGGCGAAACTCTTCGAGGGCCGCATCGTCAGGATTCGGCATTTTGATCTCCCCACGAGGACGCCCGCTTGGAGGCGTCAAATCGGTCAAGGTCCCTGGTCGAGCGATGGACGAGTCGCAAGATTATTCGCGTCGCTTTTCCAACAAGATCGTCGGCCTGAATCATATCAAGAGTTCTACTCGCCATTCAGGCTCTCCAGCCAGAGGCCGTGATCTGCTTCTCTTGCATCACTTTTCAAGTCCGCAGGCAGTCCGAATCGCCAGGGCTCGGATTTCCATGAACGGTCGACTCTCAACATTATACAATCATCGTCGCTCGGCCATCTCATACCGCTCTGCTCCAGCCATTCGAAATAGGGGTATTTCTTGTACTGTATATCCGCTTCGATCGCCTGCCAAACGATTTCGTTATCGAGGGGGGCCTGTTTGTTATCCATGTCCTCCAAGGTGTTCAGCCAGATATTCAAAATGATACTGTTGGCTTCTCTGACCGTGGTTTCAATCTTTCCTCTGATGATTCCTTTGGAATAAATGTTAAAGACCTGCCCCGGTTCCATTACTCGGGTGCGGAGTTCCTCGTCGCTTCTAGAGACAGGAGTGAAAGAATCCTCCCGGGTCCTCGAGGAGGCCGGTCTTTCCGCTCAGGTAAATCAGAAAGGCCAACAAGAATATGAACTCGCCCGCATGCATGGCGAAACTGATCGTCCCGTCATAAAGAAGGTGGTTCTCCGTGGCCAAATCTTCGAGTGTGGGTTTGCTTTTCTTCTCCTCCTCGTCATTCTTTTCTTCTTCGTTTCCGCTGACGGCTTTATTCGCCATGCTCACGAGTTTTCGCGTCAGCTTGTAGTACACCAACGCCAAGACTGCGACGAACACCGCCGCGATCGGCTCCTCGGTGACCAACTTGGAAACCAGATTGAATGGAATGCTGATCAAATGGTCCATGGCTCACTCCTTCCCGTGATTTTCAAAGAGCCCGCCACCTCTTCGGCAAGCGCTTCGAGCAAGTTCCGGTCGAGTCGTCCCATCGCTAATCCTCCTCGTAAATCCGGTTTTTCAGGATTCAATGCCACGTCGTTCAACGGGCTAGACGGAGAGAGCCTCTCGACCGAACGCTTTCTCAGGATATTTTTGCAGATCGCGTGAGGATCGCGTTCTGGCTTCGAATACTAGGAGATTATTCGTGGGTCAGCGAAGAGGCGGGACGAAGGCCGATGTCTCTATCCCGGTCGGTCGGTCCGTATCGATCACGGTTTGCCGGGCGATATGTAATAGGGCGTTCCGGCGAAATCGCCCGTCCGGGAGAGGTGCAGCGCGTCCTCGATTTTGGCCAAGCCGAAATCGGTGACTTTCGGATCTCCCCCGTCGGCGAGATCGGGCCGTTTTCCTTCGAGCCAAGCCTGCCGGTACTCCTCGAGAACGGCATCGAGCGGCGATTCCGGGGTGGACGAGTCGTCAGGCGTTTGCATGTCGTTCTCCGCACCAAGATGGTCAGCATCAGAGCGTGGGGAAAAACCGGTCGGCGACCGCCGGCAGATTGGGATTTACTCTTCGACCGCCTCGATCCGTCCGGCTCGCAGCGCGGCGACCTTGTCTCCCAGGTGGCCCACGGCGCGGTTGTACCTCATGCGCGCGGCGTCGGACGAGAGGCCGAGTTTTTTTCCGATCTCGTCGAAGGGGGCCTTCTCCCATTGCCTGAGCGCGATCAGCTCGCGGTCGGCGGGCTCGAGGAGTTCCAGGCCGAGGCGGATCCACGCCTCCCGCTCGTTGCGGTCGGCGTTGCGGCTCGGCGTGCTCACACTGTTTTGCGGCGGATCGAGGGAGACGACCGTGTCGCCGGGCAGGGGGCGCTCCCGTGAGATTGCCCTCCGGCGGGCGGTGAACCAGTCGTACTTGTCGTGAAGCGAATTCTCCACGATCCGGTAGAGGAGTCCCCGAAGCCTCTTCTCGTCGGAGACGACGAAGCGCGGCCCGTAGCGCATGAACTGGATCACCACGTCCTGCACGTAGTCCATCGTCTCGGCCTTCTTGCGCAGCAGCACGGTGAGCCGCTTGCGTACCTGTTCGCGGATCCAGGGGAGTTGCCGTTCGAGCACACTGTCGAGGGCCTGTTCCTCGCCGTCGTTCCAGTTCGAGAGAGAAAGGAATGTGTCTGTTTTTTCCCGTTCCATAGCCCGCCTGTATATCACAGCCGCCCAGGAAAATCTACGGGATCGCCGGCGGACGTCGACCGGCGGGCGGCGGCTCTCGGAGGGACAAAAAAAAGTTCACCCCTGCGTTCGGTCGAAAGCCGGTTGCCTTCTAACCGGGCAGTGCCTGACAAAAGGCCGGAACATTCCCGGGACAAGCAAGAGATCGAAATTTGAAAACAATTAGAAAAGGAGACAAATCATGTTCAGCAGGAATTTACTCTTCAAGATCCTTCCCGTCGTTGCTCTTTGTTTTCTCGCCTCGACCGCCCCGGTCGGCGCCGAGACTCTTTTCGAGGAAGATTTCGAGTCGGGCTGGAACGGCTGGACGGTGAGCCAGGGAGTCTGGGGTATCGGAGTCCCGACCGTTGGGCCCGATCCCTGTCATTCGGCGGCGAGCTGCGGGGGGACCAATCTGCACGGTAACTATTCCAACGAGGCGAGCACCATGCTGGTGAGTCCCTCGATCTCCCTTCCGTCGGTCGGCGCCGGGGAGACGATCAGGCTCCGTTTCTGGCACTGGTTTTATCTCCAAGACGGCTACGACTTCGGCCAGGTGCGAATCTCCCAGGATAATGGCGCCACGTGGGCCACTCTCCCTGGCTTCAAGTGCAACGGATGGAGCAAGATCTGGACGGAAGTCCATCTCGATCTCACCGGTTATGCCGGCTCCGATGTGCAGATCGGCTTTTTCTTGACGTCGAGTTCGAGTACGACCTACGAGGGGTGGTACGTCGACGATGTCGCTCTGGTCAAGGGATCGGTCTCCCTGAACATTCACGAAGATTTTGAGGCGCCCACGAGCGACTGGTGGGCCGACAACGGCGTTTGGGAGATCGGCGAGCCCACAGTGGGGCCCACCTACTGCCCGTCGCCGACCCGCTGCGCGGCGACGCGACTCGACGGCACCTATCCGAACCGGGCCGCCACCCGCTTGATCAGTCCCGAGTTCGTGATCGATGCGGCGCCAAGCCAGAATCCGGCCGTGACCTTCTGGCACTGGTTCAATTTTCAAAATGGTTACGATTTCGGATACGTGCAGATCTCGGTCGACGGCGGGAGCTGGGTGAACCTCAAAAGTTTCAACGGCTACGGCGCCTACGACTGGACACCGGTCTCCGTTTCCCTCAGCGACTATGCGGGAATGAAGGTGCGCATCGCCTTTCGTCTTTCGTCGAGTGCGAGCACGACCCACGAAGGGTGGTACATCGACGATGTCGCCTTCGAGGGAACGATCCCCGCACCCTTCGTCTGCGACGTTGACGAGATTTCCGCCTCCACCGGCGGCAGCGCGGCGCTCAGCCTCGATGCGGGCAAGGAGAACGCCTACCGGACCTACCTCATCCTCGGCTCGATCAGCGGGACCGCTCCGGGCACCCCGCTTCCGGGCGGCCAGGGTGTTCTTCCCCTCAACCTCGATCCTTTCTTTACGCCGATGGTGAGGAACAATCTCAACGGTCCCGCCTTCGACAGGTTCTACGGCGCCCTCGACAAGCATGGGCGGGCGGCGGCGGCCTTCGACACCCTGGGACCGCGGCCGGCCATGGTCGGCTTGACCTTCTATTTTGCCTATGTGTTGACCGCTCCGCCGGCCTGTGATTTCGCCTCCAATCCCCTGTCGATCGACATGGTGCCCTGAAGCGTCCAACGTCTCGGCATCCGGCAGGTTCGCGTCTGCCGGATGCCTTTTTATTTGTTTGGCCCCCTTGGAAATTCCGTGACGGCGCGTGGCGGAATGATTAGCATAACTGATGTTGGATCAAGGGTTACAAAGTGGCGTTTCATTGCGGGATGATTCTAACAGTTTCGATTTTCTGAGATTTGGAAGCGGCAGCACGCATCGTGCAACCGCATTGTGTTCTTTGTTTCAAAGCGGCTTCGCATCGTGCCGGGGCCGTGCAATTTGGAAGGAGTCGAGAATGAAAATGGCAAACAGATTGGCCCTCGTCGGCGTGGTGTTGGCAGTCGCTTTCTTTTCCACGGGCTGCGTGACGAACATGTTCCCCGGCGGCCCCACGCCGGCGGGCGGAATCGTCACGTCCGTCAAGGGTCCCGCCCAGCATCTGGCCGTGGCCGTCGATGCCAACGCCGATGGATCGCTCAAGGGCGAATCGAGCAACTGCGCCGTTCTGGGACTCTTCGCTTTCGGCGACGGAAGCGTGGACAAGGCGATGAAGAACGGCGGCCTGACCAAGGTTCACCACGTCGACCACCAGGTCTTTTCCGTTCTGTGGGGACTCTTTCTGCAGAACAAGACCCTCGTTTACGGTGAATGATCTCCGCGTGATTTGATCGTATGCTCAACGCGGGGGAGAGGCGCGCGGCGCTTCTTCCCCGCATTTTTTTGCCGGTTCACATCAGTTGGATTCCGCCGGCCGCGCGTCCTCGATGGCGGCGATCGCTTTTTGCGCCGCCCCGGCGAGAGCGGCGTCCGTCGACGACGCCCACTTTCCAAGAACCTTCAGCTCTTTCAGTTGCTTCTTCTGGGAATCGGAGAGAGGTCCGTCAGGCAGGGTTCCGAGTTTCCTGTCAACGTCCCCGTGGCAGAGGGTCGTGAGAAGGATCCACGCGATCAGGAGGGGTGGCCCTCGCCGGGCACAAAAGTCGCCGTGCTCTTCGGTATCGCTTCTTTCTGGTCGCGCAGTTTGACCTGCCCGTCATTCTTCATCAGCACTGTTCTCGCCGCGCGTGTAAGTGGGCAGGTCGCGCTCGGGTCGGCCGTGATCGCGGAAAACGGTCATCCAGTGATCGAGCTGATCGTTGAACTCGGCGTCGTGAAGGATCACGTAGGGCAGGAGACAGCGGATGATGTTCAGCGAGTCGACGAAGAGCACCCACCGCTTGTACTGATCGGGCGCCGTGCCGTCCGTTTCGGCCGTCCAGCCGGGGATGGCGTGGGTCACGATCTCGGGCGGGTTGTCCACCTCCTCGCCGAGCGCCTTCTTCAGGGCGGCGATCCGCTCCGCGCCGAGCGCCGCGGGAAGGGCGAGCACGAACCGCTGGGGCACCCGCTCCCGTCTGAGCACATCGGCCGTCTGGCTCGCCGCGCGGTGAGCCTGGGAGACGACCCATTCGGGATCGTATTCGTCGCCGCCGCCGAGCCACGGCATGGGGATCCAGAGGAGCAGCGTCCCGTTGGACGCCCGCCGCAGGCCGAAGAGGGGCAGGTTCTGCAAGTCGGCAAAGGGCAGGGCGCGTGGGTTGGACAGTTCGAGCCCCAGGGGCGGACGCTCGGCGCGGCCAAAGAGGTCGGCCGACCGGCGATGGGGCGCGAGGCGCGCGCGATCGATCCGTTCCACGATCGGTTTCTGGGCCACGTAGGCGCCGTAACTCGACGCGAATCCCAGGCGCCCTTCGATCGCCGCGCCGTCGACGGTGTGATAGGTGCCCACCCTTTGGCCATTGATGAAGGCCTGGACGGCGGCGCCCTCGACGAGCAGTTCCAGATCGAAGGCGCGCAAGGCGCGGTCGAATTCGTGGCCGCCGCCGCTCACCGATCCGGGAAGGGCCCCATCGCGGGTGCGCAGTCCGTGAAGCCGCCAGCCCACGCTTTTGAAGGTTGGCTCTTCGTCGCTTTCGCCGATGGCGTACATCAGGTCGCCGGCGTTGAACTGAAAGCGCAGATTGTGATCGCGCCGCGTGTAACCAAAGACCACGGCGCCCGACACATAGGAGGTGGTGAACTTGATTCTCGTTTTGATCCTGTAGGCGCCGGGCAGGGTCCAGTTCTTTGACAGCGCAAAACAATGGGCGCGGCGGGCGTTCCGGTCGATCAGGCCCGTACCCTTGCGCGGTTTTTTTCGGCCCACGTGCAGATCACCGTTTTCGGCCGCGAACCAGAGATTCTTCACGCGGAACTCCTCGTAGCCGGAGAGGTCGGCTTCGTCCCAGCCGGAGAGACCCGCGTAGCGCTGGTCCTGATCAAAGGGGTGGAGCATCTCTCGGAGAGGCCCCTCGTTTGAAGATTCGGGCGAAATAGTACCGGTGTGTGGCGCCCCGTTTTTTTCCGGCGGTTCCAGACCGAGCCATGCGGCCAGGCGGTTCCGATCGGCCTCGAGCGCTTGGGCCGCACCGTGACGACCGCTCTGGCGATAATCGGCGGCTGCCTCTTCGAGGGCGCGGGCGAGCTGCTTGGTCTGGCGGAGATAGAATCCAAAGGGCGCAGGTTTTTCGCACCTTTCGAAGGGAAAGAGATTGGTCTGCTCGAGTACCCAGGCCGCGTCCTTGCGGCCCGCCTTTGCGAGCACCGCGCCGAGCGCCTCTTCGGCCCGTGGAAATCGGCCGTCGACTGAGAGCCCCCAGATGAAGGCGCGGATCGCCTCCGTCTTCCTGCCCAGGTCGGCGAAAAGAAAGCCCGCCTCGCGGCCGTGGTCCTCGCCGAACCAGGGCTCGGCCCGGTTGCGCGACCAGGTCCACGTCGGTTCGTCGTAGACATAACCATCGCCCGAACCGGCAGGGACTTTCTGTGTGTAGCGCTTCGTCCACGGCTGGCGGGTCTTCCAGTAGAAACCCCGGATAAAGGTATGGAACCGCGCGGCGAACTCCTTGAGTCCGTCAGGCCGTCCCTCCTTGCCGTCGGCAAAATGCTTCACGAAAAAGGCCTTGGGATTCCGGCGGCCCGAGGGCGCCTTCTCCATGAACTTGTGGAGCCGCTCGGCATAGATCTTTTTCCCCTCCTCTTCCCACGTGTTGAGGTAGACGTAGAGCGCGTAGCCGGCCACGTAGTTGTCGCGATAGTCGTCGAGTTTCTGCTCGATCAGCTCGGTGAGTTTTTTCTCGCCGCCATAGCCCTTGATGAAGGTCGCCTCGATCGTTCCGAAGCTGCAGTGGTTGGGCACGAAGTCGAGATCGCGCGATGTGCCGTAAGCGGCGCCGGTCCAGACGGCGCGGCCTTCGACGAGCCAGAGGGGCATGCCGGGATAGAGGGCGCCGTCGAAGCGGTGGGTGAGCTCGTGGGTCAGGCCGTGGCCGAGCCCCTCGATCGTGCCGCAGGCGAAGCGCATGGTGGTCGTGTCCCCGCCCTGCATGCCGCCCGCCCACCAGAAGGGTGCGCCCTCCGATTCGAGGCCGTGCGCCTCGGGCACGATGCGCACGATCCCCTGCCGCTTTTCGAAAGGATCCTGCCCGAACCAGCGGGCCAGCCGCGCATGGTGGTCCTCGATGGTGCGTGCCACGCCGAGCAGGGTGGCGTAGCCGCAATCGGTCTCGATCCGGTAGCGGCCCTTGGGCGACAGGGCGACGGCCGGACGGGCAAAACTGGCGTGATCGCGGGTGAACGCTTCGCCCTCGGCTTCTTCGAGCCACTCGAGCTCGTTTACCGTCCACGGCTCGCCGATGCGGCGCCGGAGCTGCTCGCGGGCGCGCGCCATGCCGGCCGCCCCCACGGAGCGGACCCTCTCCATACCCGAGGGGCGCGGACCCTTGAGGTCCTTGAATCCGGCCTGCACGCCGAGTCCGTGAAGGATGCGCGCCGCCCGAACGGCCGTCTCCGTCCGTTCGTTGGAGAGCGCTGTTTTGAGGAGGATCTCGAGCGCCTTGATGACGGGGGTGAAAAAGCGTGAGGTCACGGCGAGCGTTGGATCGAGCCTCTGCGCCGGCCCCTTTTCGAGCGCCGGCGATTGCCGGGCCAGATCGAGCGCGAGTCGCCGCGCCCAGCAAGCGACGAGGAGTTCATCGGGATCGCGGCCGGCGTTTTTTGTCCGTTCCCGCGCGAAGGCGGCCAGCTCGGCCACGGCCCGAGCGCGCGCGAAGGCGATCTTTTGCAGGTGGCTGTCGTCGTCTTGGAGGAGCTCTTCGATCTTCTTATCGGGCCTGACGCGGCCCTCCACGTCGGCCGCACTGGCGTACCAGGCGTGCGACCAGAGGGTGCGCGCATCGGGATCGTCGGCGCAGAGGGTTAGGAGCTGTTTGAGAATTTTGCGCGAATGGGGCTCATAGGCGAGAGCCTGGCAGAACTGGCGGCACGCCTCGCCCTTGTCGCCCTTTTCGAGCGCGAGGCGGCCGAGGCGGATGTGATCGTAGCGATCTTCGGCCATCGCCGGGGCGGCGGAACCCACCGCACCGGCGACGAGCAACGCAAGCGTGATAATCAGGCCCACGCGCGCAATCTCCATCGGATCTGATGATTTTTTGACGCCCCTCGTCGGCATCGTTCCGCCACTCCTTATCGGTTTCGTCTTTTTTCAGGGAGGCACATTTTACCCCATCGACCCGCCGCCTGCGAAGGCAGATTAGCGGCGGGGTAGGGGGAACGATCGCCGGGACCGGGTAATCGGGGCGGGCGCAATGCCGATTATCGCCGTGCCCATAATCGGAGCGGAGGTAATCCTCTCAGTAGGACTCGTGCACGGGGCGCACGTTGGTTACCGTGCGGAGGAGGGTGCCGATCCGGGCCTGTTTCTCTGTCAGCTTCTCCGGATCTTCGTCGAGCAGCCATTTGAGCTCGCTGTGGAAGACGAGCTCGGCTTCACCCTCGTAGCCGAGCATGATGAGCGTGATAAACAGATTCGCGGCCGAAAGTGTTCGCTCCGGATCGTCCCGTTCGAGGCACTCGTTGTAGACGTGGTACAAAATACGCTGGACGGTGCAAGCGCCGGGCAGATCCTTCATGGCGAGAAGGAGCGACGCGTAGCGATTCATCGACAGAAGGGTGACCGGATCGGTATCACCGAAGGTGGCGCGGCTCACGTCGACGGCCATCTTGTAGAGGTCGCGCGCGGCCTGATCCTTTTCTTCGGCCTGGAGCCCCGCCGCGAGGCGGTTGACCACGTTGACCACCGCATGGGGGGTGCGTCTCAGTTGCGACGAATTCCGGGCGATCTGTGTTTTGACTCTCTGTGCCAGGTCGGGCGTATCGTGAGCGGCGAGGCATTTCGCGCGGAGCGGACAGGCAGAGGATGCTGCCGAATCGTCGGCCCCACTCCGGGCCGCCGTCCGGGCGATCAGGATCGCGTCGAGCGAATGGATCAAACTGCCCTGCTCCTTGTCGATGAGCGGCTGCCGGTCCGCGTGGGCTTCCAGTTCCCGGCGCAAGACGCAGAAGTTGTGCTGATCGGACAGACACGCCTCGCCGGCGAAAAAGACCAAAATGCGCCTTCCGAAGAGCGCGTCGGCCATGGCGGCGTGCAGATGTTGGCAGCATTCCGATCCTTCGGGCGCGAGGACCGACGGACCGCGTTCGCCGCCGAGAGCGGTGTGAAGTGCCTTGGCGGGCTCTGGGGCCGAAGATTCGGCGAATAAGATCTGGACCGGTTGCTGCATGTCGGTTGTATTCTCCCAGCGGATTTGCCTCGATATGTAACTACTTCGGATCTTTCCCGGCATGACTTGATCGATCTCATCCAAGATTTCGCTTTTGGTTCGCTGTCCGCGCTTGGGTTGCTGATTTCGTGCCGCCGGGAAAGGCTTTACAGAGCGCCGGCGTTTACGCAAATCGCGTAACGCGATGGGCATATTTATATAACTCTTTAAAATTAAGGAAACTAACCTGAGGAGTCGGCCTGGATATTTTTATTTTCTCTGCCTCATTAACCTTTTGCTCATTGCCGTTGACAGAGGCGGGCTTCTTGTGTATTACGATATCGTATTGTCCGATATCGTAATAAGGAGATGCAGGCATGTGGAATGAAACCATCGCTCACGGTTTCGAGCTGACACAGTTCACGATGGTCACCAACATGGACGGAATCGATCACGAACAGAGCTTGGTCCGTCCCGCGGCGTTGAAGGAGACAAAATCGGCCGGCGGCGGCAACTGCCTCAACTGGAATGGGGGCCACATTCTGGCCACGCGCGCCTTCTTCGGTGCTCAGATCGGGATCGAACCTTTCCTGACCAAGGACGAGGTGGCGCTCTATGACCGCGGTTCGAGTGCGATCGGCCCCGGATCGGAGTGTGTGAGCCTCGGTCGACTCGCCGAGGGCCTGGAAAAAACATCATCCGAAATGATCGCAACGATCCGGTCCTTGAGCTCAACCGACCTGGAGAAGATGCTCGATCCCGAGGATTTTCCCATGCCCGTGGAAAAGCCGTCGCTCGGAAGTCTCCTGACCATCTGCCTCTTTCACGAGAGTTACCACGCTGGACAGATCGGAATCTGCCGCCGCCTGGTGACTGCCGAAGGTGGAATCAAATAGAAGAGGGAATAGAATAGGATGAAGCCGCTCAAGGTCCTGTCGCCTCTCCACAAGGCGTCGCGTCAGATCGAAATCCATCTCGCCCGGGAAATGAAGACCTTTGGCGTGAGTCCCGTGGAGGGGCACCTTCTCGCCTACCTCGGCAGCTACGGGCCCTGTCCGATCGCCGAGATCCATCGCGTTCTGGGCACGCGGCGTTCGACGCTCACCTCTCTTCTCGACCGTCTCGAAGCGCGCGGCCTCGTGGTGCGCGCCGCCCATCGCGCCGACCGCCGTTCGTGGATGATTTCCCTCGGCACCGAGGGCCACGCCCTCGCGGCAAAGATCCGCCGTGCGCTCGAATCCTTCGAAAGGGCAATCATAAAAGACATGACGCCCCGCGATATGGAGGGATTCGATCGACTGATGGAGAAAATCGCCGGTGTGACCGGACCCCTTCGCCTATGATTGCCCCTCGAGCGCCTCGAGCACCTTGGCCGGGTGATCGGCCGCCTTGGCCACCTTGCGCCAGTGCTTCTTGACCTTGCCCTTGGGATCGACCCAGACGGTGGAACGGATCACGCCCATCGTCTTCTTGCCGTACATCATTTTTTCGCCGTAGGCGCCATACTTGGCCATCACCTTCCGGTCGGGGTCGGAGAGGAGGGTGAAGGGGAGCGAGTATTTGCAGGCGAATTTCTGGTGCGAGGCGGCGCTGTCGGGCGAGATCCCCACGACCACCGTGTTGAGCTTTTCGAACTTTTTGAGCAGATCGCGGAATCCCTCGGCCTCCTTGGTGCAACCCGACGTGTTGTCCCTCGGATAGAAGTAGACGATCACATTCTTGCCGCGGAAATCCTTGAGAGCCACCTTGTTGCCCTCTCCGTCGTTGAGGGTGAAGAGGGGTGCGGCTTTACGTTCTTCAACGGGCATGAAATTCTCCTTTTTGCCGATCGATTGTCTCTGGCTCCGCTCAGGCGTCGGGCGGGAGCACCAGATCAAGATAGCGCCGGAATGCGGCGATGTCAGCGAAATCGATATCCGCCTCGGGGCTGAAGCGCCTTTGCCTGTCGTGGAGGACGCACACCGCCGCGCACCGCGCGTCGCGGCAGGCGAGGATATCGTAGCGCGAGTCGCCCACGCAGAGCGTCTTGCTCCGCGACGCGCCCAGCCGGCGCACCGCCTCGGCCACGGGCGCTCCCGAGGGTTTGTAAAATCCCGAATCGCGCGTCAGGATCACGTCAAAGTCGAGACCGAACTTGTCGAGCAGAAAGCGCGTATTGTCCTCGGAGTTGTTCGTGACGAGGGCGGTCTTGATCCCCCTCGACCTGAGAAAGGCGAGGAGCTCGGCCGCGCCCTCCTTGACTCCCGCCTTGCGTGTCGCCGCGTGCTCGACCTCCTGCAGGATGCGCCACTTGTCCGAGCGCTCCGGCTCGCCGAGGCTGTTGAGCTCGTCGATGATCGAACCGCCGTGCGTGCCGAGAGCATCCTTGATTGCCGCCCAATCGTATTTGGAGTCGATCAAGGTGCCGTCCATGTCGAAAACGCACGCTTCGAGGCCGTCGAGGAGCCACGCCTTGAGAATCTCATCCCGCTCGAAGCGTGGCAGGGTGGTGCGCGGCTCGCCGCCGGCGTCGGCCGCCCGCGCGATCCAGGTGAAGGGAACCCCGCAGCGGACCATGGCCGCCTCGACCGCCTTCCGGCCGTCGTCGGTGCAAGCGACGAGCAGGCTGCCCGAGCCGATCAGGCCGTGGGGGTTCATGCCGAGAGCCGCGCAGAGGGCGCGCGTCTCGTCGAGAACCGGAATGGCGTCTTCGTCGACTTCGATCAAGCACCCCGAAGCCAGCGCCATCTCGTGGAGCGCCTCGCCCACGCCGCCCTCGGTCACGTCGTGGAGGGCGGTCACCGCGTCGCACGACGCGGCGCCCGCGGCTTCGGCCACGACGCAGAGCGGCATACCGCCCGCGGCGTCCGCACCGCCAGGGGGGCGATCGAAAAAGGAGGCGAATTCCTTCCTGAGGATCGCCGTTCCCTCGAGCCCCGCGTGGCGCGTCATGCCGATCAGGTTGCCCGGCCGGAGTCCGCCCGTGGTGATCGGCCGGCCCGTCACGCGGCCGAGCATGGTGCCCACGATGATCGAATGGCGCAGACCGGGAGTGACCTCTGTGTGGCCGCCGATGAGCGCCACGCTGAGAATGTTGCACGCCGTGCGGATCTGATCGAGCAGCGCCGAAACGTGCGCCTCGTCCGCCTCGCCGGGTGCCACGAGAACGACAGCGGTGAAAAAGCGGGGCAGCGCGCCGCGCACGATCACATCGTTGGCATTGACGATGACGCTCAGCGTTCCGGCCTCGTGGGAGGTGAAGGTGATCGGGTCGGACGCCACGGCCCAGACCTCGTCGCCGAGTTTGACCAGCGCCGCGTCCTCTCCCTGGGCGGGCCCGAGGATCACCTCGGGCGGCAGGTGGGTGCGCACCTTCTTGGCCACTTCCTTCCAGGGGATCTTGCCGGGCGGGTAGGTCTTCATGGCGCCGTTCCTTTCAACTGTCGATAACGGGATTTTCGAGCGCGCCGATCGAGGAGATCTCGATGCGCACCCGGTCGCCCGCCTCGAGCCGCACCGGCGGATCGCGGTAGATGCCCACACCGCCCGGCGTTCCGGTGGAGATCAGATCGCCGGGCAGAAGGGTGATCGTCTGCGACAGGTAGGACACGAGATAGGGCACGTCGAAAATCAGGTGGCGCGTGTTGCTCTTCTGGCGCACCTCGCTGTTGACCGATCCCACCACGTCGAGGTTGTGGGGGTCGGGAATCTCGTCGCCCGTCACGATCCACGGGCCCATGGGCGCGAAGGTGTCGAAACCCTTGGCGCGCACCCACTGCTTCTCGGCTTTCTGCGTGTCGCGCCCCGACACGTCGTTGAGAATGGTGTAACCGGCCACATGGTCGAGAGCGTCGGCCTCGGAGATTTTGCTGGCACGGCGGCCGATCACCACGGCCAGTTCCGCCTCGGCATCGGTGAAGGTCTCGAAGGCCGGGTCGGGAAGCCTGATCGCTTCGCCGTCGGCGATTACCGCCGTCGAGGGCTTGGAGAAAACCATGGGCCGCGTGGGGATCGGCTTGTTCTGCTCCTCGGCGTGGTCGCGGTAGTTGAGGCCGAGGCAGAGGATTTTCGACGGATGGGGCACGGGCGCGCCGAGGCGCACCGTGCTGCGCTCCACAAGGAACGCATCGCCGGGTTTGGCCGCACCGGCCGCGGATTTGGCCGCAGCGGCCGCGGATTTGGCCGCATCGGCCGCGGCGTCGAGCAGGCCGCCTGCAAGGAGTTCGATCATGGTCAGGGGCTGTTCGCGCAGCGCTTTCGAGAGGTCGATCAGGTGCGTCTCGTCGATGATGAGGCCGGGGCGTTCGCGCCCGGCCGGTCCGAAGCTGACCAGTTTCATTGAAATCGTCTCCCTCTGTTGCAGGCTTAGAGTCCCGCCTCCTTCAAAATCCGTTCGATGCCACCCTTGGCGATGGGATGATAGCTCGCGCCGTGGCGATCATAAAAGTCGCGCGCCTTGTGCTTGCACCATTCCGCCTCGACGAGCGCGCGGTAGAGCGGCTTGAGATAGAGCATGCGGCCCACGGTCGACAGAATCCTCTCGGCGCTGTCGAGGGCGTCCTCGTAGCCGCTCGCCAGTGCCTTTGAGAGGAAGGCCACAACGAGGTTGTTGTTGCGGCTCGTCTTCAGGCCGAAAAGCTCTTCGAGCGCCGCGCAGTCGTCGATCCCGATTCTTGACGGCAGGTTCTTGAGAAAGAGCTCGATCTGTTCCGGTTTCCATTGCCCCACTGCGTCGGCCGCGGGCAGTGTGCCCTCCGTGAAAGCGCTCACGGCGGCGTCGACCGCATCGAGCAGCGTCGACTCTAAAGCGGGCGCACTCTGGGGAAAGCCGGGCTCGAAGAGCCATTGGTCGATGTCGACGGCGTCGGCCGCGGCGGGGAGCTCCTTCTTCACGAAATCGATGAAGCCCCTCGTGTCGAGCGACTGGAATCGGAAGGTCTCGATGTACTTCTTGATGAAGGGATCGAACACCTCACGGCCCACCGCCTCTTCGAGGGAGATGATAAACGCCGCGCCCTTCTCGTAGGGGATGGTGGAGAAGACCTCGTCGGGATCGATGCCTTTCTGGGAGTAGTTGAGGCGCGTGGGATCGGAATCCATGCCGAAGAGCTTCATGTCCTCGAACATGCTCTTGCGGCGGAGGGCGCCCTTCATCTGGGCGTAGTTCTTGTCGTCGAGGATCTCGAGGATCCGGCGCTCGGCGTAAACCGTCCAGCCCTCGTTGAGCCAGAAATCTTCCCACGTGGCGTTGGTGACGAGGTTGCCCGTCCACGAATGGGCCAGCTCGTGCACGACCACGTTGACCATCGATCGGTCGCCCACGATGAGCGTGGGGGTGAGAAAGGTGAGGCGCGGGTTCTCCATGCCGCCGTAGGGGAAGGAGGGCGGCATGAGGAGCATGTCGAAACGGTCCCATTCGTAGGGGCCGAAGAGCCCCTCGGCCTCGGCGATCATCCGCTCCGTTTCGGCGAACTCGTGGGCGGCCTCGTCGACGACCTCCGGCTCGGCATAAATCCGCGAGCGGGGGCCGAGATCTTTCGCGGCGAGATTTCCCACGGCGAGTGCAAAGAGATAGGAGGGGATCGCCTGGGGCATATCGAAGACGCACACCGTGCTGTCCGTCATCGCCGACCGGCCGTCCGGGCTCGCGGCGTCCGTGGGATTCGATTCCCCTTGCGACGCGATCAGCTCCTTGCCGTCGCACACATCGACCCGTTCGGCCGACATGACCGCGGTGAGCGGCGCGGGGACGATCACGTCGGCCGTGTAGGTGAAACGCACCGATGGCGTGTCCTGGCAGGGAAACACACTGCGCGCGTGGAGCGCCTGGCACTGGCTGAAAAGATAGGGATGCGTTCCGCCGGCGGTGAGCTCCGGCGTGAGCCACTGGAGCGCGCTCGCATCGGGCGTCGTCTCGAAGTAGATGGCGAACTCTGATTGGGCGTCGAGATTTTCGAGGTGAAGACGCTGGCCCAGAACGGCGTCCTCCTTGTCGATCGTCCAGTCCACCTCTCCAGCGGGGGAGTGAACACCGGCGATTTTCAGGTCGCGCAGGTCGAGAAAAAAGGATCCCTCCACGGGACGGTCGATGGTGTAGACCGCAATGCCCCGGATCGATCGTGCATCGAAATCGATGTCGAAGGTGAACTCGATGTGTTCGATCCGTCCCTGTTCGAGATCGGCGAATGAGTGGGGGTCGTTGGATGGCATGTGAGGGGTCCCCAAAAGTAGGTTTTCAATTCAGAATCGAGACCAGGCCGCAAACCGATTCAGAATAATGACCGCGTCCGTGGAAGCAAGCCCCAATATTCTTGTCAAGCGCGTTAGAGCCGCGATCGGTCGGTGGTGGCCGTGGAAAGGGCCTCACGGCGATTTCGGGAATTATTCCTCGCTTTAGATCGTGAAAAGGGAAACATTGGAAACAAACCGGACAATTTTGGCCTTTTTGGCGCCCCTCATTTTTTTTTTCTCCCCTTTTGGAGCGGCTGGGATTACATTGATATTGAATCAAGTTTCGAGGCGGTTATACAATATCTTGCATTATGTCATTGAACGAATATCAATATGTGCCACTCCGCCCGTTTGTTCACCGAGAGGGTGAATAGGACTCACCGAAAAGGTTAACAAACAGTCAGAGTTGTCTGATCGGCTGAGGAAAAGCCTGATTTTACCGTTTTGATGTTCGTTCGGGAGCGGGATCGACGTGAACTTTGCAGCAATTCACGTCAATGTCTGTCGGTGGCGGTGCGAAAACAACGGGATGCTGGGAGGGAATTGGAGATGGTCATCAAAACGTCGAAAAACGGAAGGGGAAATTCTTCACAAGAGCGTACCGTGACTGGCGGACTGACGATCAGATCGGTTTTCTGTCCGTCCCAGTGCGACGATCCCTTCTCCACGGTGGAGTGGGATGACCGGTCGGCCCAGATCAGGGGCGAGGCGGGCGAGGTCGTCTTCGAGCAGGAAGGGTGCGTCGTTCCCAAGGACTGGAGCCAGCTCGCCACCAACGTGGTGGTGAGCAAATACTTTTACGGCGAGCAGGCCACGCCCGAACGGGAACAGAGCGTGCGCCAGCTCATCGAGCGGGTGGCGTCGACCATCGCCGAATGGGGATGGCAGGAAGGTTTCTTCGCCACCACCGACGATCGCGACCGCTACTATCGCGAACTCGCCTGGCTCTGCCTCCACCAGTACGGATCGTTCAATTCGCCGGTCTGGTTCAACGTGGGTCTCTACGACAAGTACGGCCTGACCGGCTGCAGCAACGGCTACCGCTGGAACAGTGCAAAGAAGAAGGTGGAGCGCGCCAAGGGCGCCTACATGACCCCCCAGGTGTCGGCCTGTTTCATCCAGGCCGTGGAGGACTCGATGGAGGGCATCATGAACCTCGCCACGAGCGAGGCGATGCTTTTCAAGTACGGATCGGGAACGGGCACCGACCTCACCCCGCTGCGCAGCCACCGCGAGAAGCTCGCCGGAGGGGGCAAGCCCTCGGGGCCCCTCTCCTTCATGAAGGTCTACGATCAGATCGCGGCGGTGATCAAGTCGGGGGGCAAGACGCGCCGCGCGGCCAAGATGCAGTCGCTCAAGATCAGCCATCCCGACATCCTCGAGTTCATCGAGGCGAAGCTCGTCGAGGAGGCCAAGGCGCTCGCCCTGATCCGCCAGGGGTACGAGCCGAACTTCAACGGCGAAGCCTACTCGTCGGTCTTCTTCCAGAACGCCAATTTTTCCATCCGCGTCACTGACGAGTTCATGAAGGCCGTGGAAGAGGACGGCGACTGGACCACGAAATGGATCACCGATCCGAGCAAGGACGGGCCCACGTTCAAGGCGCGCTTCCTGCTCGAGCGGATCGCCGACGGAACCTGGAAGTGCGGCGACCCGGGCCTTCAGTACGACACAACGATCAACGACTGGCACACCTGTCCCAAGGGCGGTGCGATCAACGCGAGCAACCCTTGCAGCGAGTACATGTTCGTCGATAACTCGGCCTGCAACCTGGCGAGCCTGAACCTGATGAAGTTCAGGAACGACGAGGGGAACTTCGACGCCCAGCGCTTCCGCGATGCGGTGAACATCTTCATCACCGCCCAGGAGATCGTCGTCGACCGCGCCGGCTACCCCACGCGGGAGATTACCGAGAACAGCCACAAGTATCGCCCCCTCGGTCTCGGCTACACCAATCTGGGCGCGCTGCTCATGGCGTCGGGGCTCCCTTACGACAGCGACGAGGGACGCGCCCTCGGCAGTGCGATCACGGCGGTCCTCACGGGCCAGGCCTATCTCACGTCGAGTCGGATCGCGGGGATTCCGGCGAGCGAAACGTCGCCCGGCCCGGCCGGCTTTGCCGGACCCTTTCCGGCCTACGGCGAGAACCAGGGCCACATGCTCGCCGTGATGGAGATGCACCGCAAGGCGGTCGACGACATCGGCGACAGTTGTCCGCGCGATCTGGTCAACAGCGCCCGCACCGTGTGGGACGAGTGCATCGAGAGCGGGATGGCTCACGGATACCGCAACGCCCAGGCCACCGTCCTGGCGCCCACCGGTACGATCTCGTTCATGATGGACTGCGACACGACGGGCATCGAGCCCGACCTCGCTCTGGTCAAGTACAAGCAGCTCGCCGGCGGCGGTATGCTCAAGATCGTCAACCAGACCGTTCCCCTCGCCCTCGAGGTGCTCGGCTACGAGCCGGCCGCGGTCGAGAGGATCATCGCCTACATCGATGAGTTCGACACGGTCGAGGGGTGCACCGAGCTCGACGAGCGGCACCTGCCCGTATTCGATTGCGCATTCAAACCCAAGAACGGGGAGAGGTCGATCGGCTGGCGCGCCCACGTGAAGATGATGGCCGCCGCCCAGCCCTTCCTCTCGGGTGCCATTTCGAAGACGGTCAACATGCCCCACGAGTCGTCGGTGGAGGACGTGATCGAAGCCTACATGGAAGGGTGGAAGCTCGGACTCAAGGCTCTGGCCATCTATCGCGACGGCTCCAAGGAGAGCCAGCCCCTCTCCACCACAACCGAAGAGGAGAAGGCCGAAGAGGAGGACACGGCCAAAAGGCCGAAAAAACCCTTCCGCCGCCACCTTGCCGACACGCGCGCGTCGATCACGCACAAATTTTCGGTGAGCGGCCACGAGGGCTACATCACGGTCGGTCTCTACGAGGACGGCGAACCGGGCGAGATCTTCATCACCATGGCCAAGGAGGGATCGACGATCGGCGGACTCATGGATGTCTTCGGCACGGTGGTCTCCATGTCGCTCCAGTACGGCGTGCCTCTCGACGTGCTCGTCAAGAAGTTCGCCCACAGCCGCTTCGAGCCGGCGGGATGGACGAGCAACAAGGACATCCCCATGGCCAAGAGCCTCGTCGATTACATTTTCCGCTGGCTGGGGATCCAGTTCATTCCCGGCTACAGGGAAAAGAACACACCCAAGCGCGACACGGCCGCAGACGGCCCAGATGGCGGCGATGTGGCCATGCTCACAGTCGAAGCCGTGCCCAAGGCCACCGAAAAGGAGACGGCCAAGCCCCCCGCAGCGGGATCGAGCGCGGCCGGGATGGAAGAGCTCGCCCGGCACCAGGCCGAGGCGCCGCTCTGCGACAATTGCGGCGCACTCACCGTACGATCGGGAATGTGCTATCTCTGCTACAACTGCGGCAGCACGTCGGGCTGCGGTTAGATCCGATGACCCGCAAAACTTAGAGGAAACCTAGAGGAACACCGAACGAAAAAAGTCCATGCCGGGCACTCCGCCAGGCATGGGCTTTTTTTTTCGAAAAAGGCCAAGTTATTCCGCCCACTTGCCGATAGGTGGTTGTCCTTAGAATTCCTTCTGACGTTTCCGGTAGCCGGACAAGAAGTCCGGTTCCTAAAAAACCCCGCTGCTCTGCCAGCAATTGTCGACAAGGAGAAGCACAATGGAATGGGAAAAACGCTCAGCATACGTCTACATCAAGACCTATAACGGCAAGACCGAAACCGTCTACGACAAGATCAAGGAGTTCGGGAACACCATCGGTGTTTTTATGACCTCCGGCAACTATGATCTCGTCTGGTGGGTCGACACGCAGGATGTGAAGGACGCCTACAACTGGATCTCTCAGGTGCGCGGCTGGACCGAGGTCGAATGGACCAGCACTTATCAGACCTACTACGGCTACAGGAACGAGACCGGCTATTGGGAAAAACCCTACATCGGCTGGTTCAAGGTTCGCACCAAGGATTTCCGCACCACCTACGACGAGTGGCAGAATTCGGAATGGGTCGGCGTGGCCACGAGCATCACCGGCGACTATGACTGGATCTGCATGTTCTACGGCGACACCTATGAGGAACTCTACAAGTACATGTACGAGCTCAAATCCAAGGGCTACGACTACGAGTACTACCCGGTCCTCAAGTCCTACTGGAACACCGAGTATCAGCAGAAGTGGCAGGAGTTCACCACTGCCGCTTACCAGACCCAGAACTGAGAAACATCCTTTTTCCCTTGCGAGGGAGGATGTGACACATAGACAGAGGGGGGACGGGATCGTGATCCTGTCCCCCCTCGCTGTTTTTGGCACCCTGCCGATCATCACCGCGAACTGTTGTTGATCCCATGGGTGCGCGATTGGTCCCACACCATTGGTACTACCCGAATCGTTCGACTAAGATCGGGGCCGCCCCCGATTTTTCACCCTGTGGCTTGTGGGAGATGATGATGAATTACTCAATCCCTCGCGGACTCTGGGCCGCGCTCATGGTGCTTCTCGTGGGGACTCTGCTCCCTGTTTCGCATGGGAGTGACGCCGACGCGCGCGTCGAGTGGACCAGAACCTTCGGAGGCGCCGACGTCGACTGGGGATGGGCCGTGGAGCAGACGGCCGACGGCGGATTTGTTTTTGCCGGCGAAACAGGCTCGTTCGGTTCGGGCTCCTTCGACGCATGGCTGATCAAGACCGACGCCGACGGGAACGAGCAGTGGAACGCGATTTTCGGGGGCGCGGCGAAGGATGGCGCGCGCGCCGTGCGGCAAACGGCCGACGGGGGATTCGTTCTTGCCGGGTATGTCGATTCCCTCGGTTACCCGGGACACGATTTTTGGTTGATCAAAACCGATTCGAGCGGCGCCGAGGAGTGGAACAGTGTCTTCGGAGGAGCTGGCTCCGATGCGGCCTTCGCCGTGGAGCAGACCTCGGACGGGGGCTTCATCATGGCGGGATACACGGGCTCCTTCGGAGCCGGCGCTTACGACGTCTGGCTCGTCAAGGCCGACAGCAGCGGGAACGAGGAATGGAACGCCACCTTTGGGGGAACCGAAACCGACAGGGGCACCTCGGTGAGCGAAACCAGCGACGGTGGTTTCATTGTCACGGGACAGACCGCTTCTTTCGGTTCGGGCGCCTATGATGTGTGGCTGATCAAGACCGACTCCGCCGGTCAGGAAGAATGGAACACCACCTTCGGGGGGCGATACAGCGACTGGGGAGGTTCGGTGCGCCAGACGACCGACGGCGGATACATAATCTCGGGCGATACGGCGTCGTTCGGGCCGGGCGGCTTCGACATGTGGCTGATCAAAACCGACGCGGGCGGCAGTGAGGAATGGTCGGAAATTTTCGGCACGGCAGACGCCGACGAAACCGCCTACTCCGTGCGCCAGACCGAAGAGGGCGGATTCATCGTTGCCGGCTACGGAGTGTCGCATCAGACCAAGGTGGGCGATGTGATCGTGATCGAGACGGACAGCACCGGGACAAAGCGCTGGGACGAACACTACGGCGGCGTCGACAATGACTGGGGTTTCTCCATCGATCAGACGAGCGACGGCGGATTCGTGATCGGCGCCTACACCCGCTCTTTCGGAGCGGGCAACTACGACTTCTGGATGATCAAGTTGCCTCCGTCGGTTTATGTTTTCGACGACACCGATGGGGAGTTCACTCTCTTCTCCGGTCCGTGGGGAACGGCGTCTCATCCCGGCGCGTTTCGCGGCAGCGGCAGGTTCGCGCCCGCCGGAGTCGGGAAGAAGGCTGTCGGGTGGCGGGTGGACGGCGTCGTCTATCCCGGACCCTACGATGTTTTTGTGTGGAAGTTCGAGCACGCCTATTCCCATCTGATGGCGACCGACGCTCACTTCAGGGTTCATGGTCAGTCCGGCCCCTCGTCGTGGTTCTTGCTCGATCAGTCGACGCCCGGCGACGAGTGGCTCCCCGTCGGGAATTTTGTTTTCGGCGGTCCGTCGATTCAGGGCGTGATGGCCACCGACAACGCCGACGGTTTCGTGATCGCCGATGCGGTGAAACTGATCTACCGCACTCAGTGAACGCTGACCCGATTGCGCCCGAGCCCCATTAAAACTTTGTAAAAACATATCAAAAATATAGAATAGAACCACCTGTCGCACACAACACGCCCCGATAATGAGGAGGATGAGGCGATGAAGAAATTCTCGACCTTGGGACGCATCGCTCTCTGCGTTCTGTTCCTGACAGCGGCCGCCCAGGCGGCGACGTGGGTGGTCAAACCTGACGGAACGGGCGATTTCCCCACCATTCAAGCCGCCATCGATGGCGCTGCCGGCGGAGATGTGATCCTTCTCACCGACGGTCTCTTCGTCGGTGTGGGAAACAGGGACATCGAATTCCGGGGCAAGGCGCTCACCCTTCGCTCGGCGAGCGGCCATCGCGAAGCGTGTATCATCGACGCCGAGGGGACACCCGGCGTCCCCCAGCGCTGCTTTGATTTTCAGTCGGCCGAGGGCAATGGCTCGATTCTGCGCGACATCACCGTCAGAGGCGGTTCGACCGACGACTGCTGAGGCGACGCCAACGGCGGCGGAGTGCGCTGCCAGCTCGGCTCTTCTCCCTCCCTGATCAACATTCTTTTTGTCGACAACAATGCCTGCGGCGGAGGCGGGGCGATCGATTGCGGCTCGGGAACGCCGATCATTCATGGCTGCACCTTCGTGGGCAACTCGGCCGTCGATCTCGCCGGCGCCGGAAGCGGCAGCGGCGGGGCGATCTCAAACAACGGCGCCGCCACGATCACCGACTGCATCTTCGACACCAACTGGAGCGGCGCCACGAGCGGTATGGGCGGCGCGATCGTCAACTACCAGGGCGAGCCGCTCATCGCCAACTGCCTCTTCGTGAACTGTTCGAGCAACGTGGGAGGCGGCGTCTGCTTTGCCAAGTACAACACGGCGTCGCTCTACAACTGCACCTTCTGCGCCAACAGTGCAGCCACCGGCGCCGGCGTGGGGCTCTACTACGCCACGACGCTCACGCTGGTCAACACGATCGTCGCCTTCAGCACCCAGGGCGAGGCCGTGGCCGGCACGGGCGCCAAGAACCTGATCTGCTGCAATCTCTTTGGCAACGCGGGCGGCGACTGGGTGGGCGACATCGCCGGGCAGCTCGGCGTCAACGGGAACATCTCGGAAGATCCCCTCTTTGCCGACAGCTCGACCGGCGACTTGCATCTCACGTGGAACTCTCCCTGCCGCGACAGCGGAGACGATCAATCCCTTCCGCCCGATCTCCTCGAGGACTTCGAGGGCGATCCGCGCAGTGCGCTCGGTGCCGTCGACATGGGCGCCGACGAGTTTTTCTATCACCTCTACCACGAAGGATCGCTCGTCCCCGGGCAGGCGATCACCGTCAAGATCGTGGGCGCACCGACGCTGCCTGTCCTCCTTGCCATGGGATCGGGCATCCTCGATCCGCCGCTCTCCACGGCGCACGGCGACCTCTATCTGCCCTTGCCGCTCGTGGCGCAGTTTCCGCTGGGGAACGTCCCGTCCAACGGTGTGCGCGCTTTTGAAACCACAGTTCCGCTGTCGTGGGTCACGGGCACGGAGCATCCCTTCCAGGCCCTTGTCGGTCCATGGGGGGGCGCCTTCACGCGGCTCACGAACCTGATGGTGCTCGTCGCCCAATGAGCCGCCCCGGCAGGTCGATCGATCTCATGAGATAATCTTTATCCACAACGCGCCGATCGTGGTAGAATACCATCAATAAAAGCCCATGCTAATTTTCGCAGCCCCCGTCGACGAACCGTGATAGGGACGCGCACCCCTCAACCCTGTTGAACCGGCCAATGAAGGAGCAAAGACCGATGTTCGAAAACCGCCGAACAAAAAAAAGAATCGAGATCCCATTCCGGCCCGACGCAGGCCAGGCGATCACAGTCCTGCTCGTGGGTATTGTGTCCCTCTTCGCGCTGGGTGCGCTTTTCGTTTTCGAGACCGATCAGTCCGCCGGAAGGGTGGGCCACCATTCTTCGGCGCAGGGCGATCGGTCGGAATCGTGCCTGTCGTGCCATGAGTCGGAACGCTCCGGTTCGGCCTCGTCATGTCCGTCGGAGCACCATTCCACGGTGCGCGGCGACGGCCTCGCGCCGCGCGAGCCCAACGATCGGTTCTTTGCCGAACGCGCCTTCCCCCAGGGCCGGATCCCGCGCGATCAGTGGCTGGCGGCCAAGGCGCAGGCGGCGTCGATGAAGGCGCAGCGCGGCGGGCGGACGGTGACCTGGACCCAGCGCGGTCCGACCAACATCGGCGGACGGATCACCGACGTGGCCGTCGATCCGACCGACGAAGACACGGTTTTTGTCGGCGCGGCCGAGGGCGGTGTTTTTCGCACCTTCGACGGCGGGCAGTCGTGGACGCCGATCTTCGACGACCAGCCCGCCCTCGCTGTCGGCGCCGTCGCCATCGACCCCTCCGATCCCGACGTGATCTACGCCGGAACGGGCGAGGTCAATCCGGGCGGCGGCAGTGTTGCCTACGGCGGCGTGGGGCTGTTCCGTTCCACCGACCAGGGGAACACGTGGACCCATCTCGGTCTCGACGACACGGGCGCCATCGGCCGCATCGTGATCGATCCCACCGATTCGAACAGACTCTTCGTCGCCGCCATGGGCCAACTCTGGGAGGACAATCCGGAACGCGGTGTCTACCGCACGACCGACGGGGGGGCCACGTGGCAGCAGGTCCTTTACGTCAACGACCAGACGGGGTGCGTCGACCTGATCCTCCGCCCCGACGATAGCGACGTTCTCTACGCCGCCATGTGGCAGCGCTACCGCCGGCCCGAACGCTACACCTACGGCGGCTTGAGCTGCGCCGTTCACCGGAGCGTCGATGGCGGCGACACGTGGACGCTCGTGGGCGGCGGCCTGCCCGGCCCCTCGTCGAACGGCGGGCGGATCGGCCTCAGCCTCTGCAAGACGCAGCCCGACGTGATGCACGCCATCTATGCAGACAAGACGGGGTACTTCGACGGCCTCTACCGCTCGACCAACGGCGGCTACAACTGGACGCGCACCAACGACGGCTCGCTTTCCGGCATCTTTTCGTCGTACGGCTGGTGGTTCGGCAATGTGCGCACCCATCCGCTCGATCCCGATACGATCTTCGTGCTCGGCCTCTATTTTTACAGAAGCACCAATGGGGGGGCGTCCTACTCGAGCGCCAGCGGCGGCATGCACGTCGATCATCACGGACTCGATTTTGGCCCCGGCCTCAGTCCGGTGATCTACAACGGAAACGACGGCGGCGTCTACCGCTCGACCAATGGCGGCACGGCGTGGACCAAGCGGTACGATCTGCCGCTCACCCAGGCTTACCGGATCGCCCTCGACGCGAGCAATTCCAATGCTCTCTATCTCGGCGCGCAGGACAACGGCACCTGCCGGACGCTCACCGGCTCGGTCAGCGACTGGAGCATGATCTACGGCGGCGATGGCTTTCAGCCCCTCATCCACCCGACCAATTCGAACTACATCTGGGCCCTCTACCAGTACGGCGCGCTCGGCTTCTCGAGCAACGGCGGTTACAGCTTCTCGAGCGCCACGAGCGGCATCGGTTACAGCGACCGGACGAACTGGAACTCGCCCCTCGTTCAGGATCCGACCGACGTGAACAGGCGCTATTTCGGCACGAACAAGCTCTACCGGAGCACGGGCAACACGAGCTGGTCGGCGGTCAGCGGTGATTTGACCAACGGCCCCCACCAGGGGCAGTCGGGCCAGGTCGACGGGATCCTCCACGCCATTGCGGTTTCGCCCCTCGACGGCGATGTGATCTGGACGGGCAGCGACGACGGTGTGGTTCATGTGACCACCAACGGCGGAAGCAACTGGACCGATGTGTCGGCGGGCCTTCCCGAGAGATGGATCACAGCGGTGCGGGCCGATCCCTTTGTGCGCGAGACGGCCTATGTCACGATCTCGGGATTCCGCTGGGCGGAGCCCCTGCCCCACGTCTTCAAGACCACCGATCTCGGCGCCACATGGGTGTCGATCTCGGGCAATCTTCCCGAGGCGCCGGCCAACGATTTTGTCGCCGATCCCAATGTTGACGGCCGCTACTATGTGGCCACCGACGTGGGTGTCTACGAGTCGGTCGACGGCGGTACGACGTGGCACACCCTCGGCCACAATCTGCCCAACGTGGTGGTCACGTCGCTCGCTTTCGACAGAGCGAACAACGAGCTCTATGCCGGCACCTATGGCCGGAGCGTTTTTTCCTGCTCGCCCGAACTGGGTACGATCACAACGTACGGAACGGGCCTGGCGGGATCGGGCGGTTACGTGCCCGCCCTCGGCGCGACCGGATTTCCGATCGCCGGCGGCGAGGTGACCTATGAGGTGACCGACGGCCTTGGCGGCGCGCAGGCCTATGCCATCGTCGGCCCGAAACGGGCCGCCTTTCCCTACTCGGGCGGCACGCTCCTCGTCTGGCCCCTTTTCAGCACGATCCCATTCACCCTCGACGGAACTTCGGGGGTGCCGGGCGCCGGCGTCACGACGATCGTGACCACACCCTCCTTCTCCGGTCTCACTCTGCGCTATCAGGTGCTCATCGCCGACAGCGGTGCGGCGCAGGGCGTGTCGATGACCAATGGGCTGGAGATTGTTTTCCCCTGATTTGAAAACAGGGAGACCAAAAAAAGAGGCGCGTACCGAGGGTGCTCGGTACGCGCTGTTCACCTCGAGACTTTCTCCGGACCAACTCTTATGAGGAGAAGCCTCATCCCTGGTCTCTCAACCCCGGGAGCCTGTCAAAAATAGCGGGCGCCTTTCGGCACCGGCCAAGGTTTTTATGTCAACAGAATCGTTTTTCTGGTTGTCCCGCTGCTTTGACTGTCCCGGTTGATGCGTCTCGTCGTTGCTTGCTGTACATTAATTTAGGCGCCCCTTTTCGGAGGGTAACGCTTCGTTCGGCCAATTTGTTTAATTGGTTGGAGATCGGCGGCCCGATGAGAGCGCCATATCAATCACAGTTTAATTAATTGTGATTGAACTATTCGAGGGGGCGATAGGCGTTGGTCAACCGATGTTTGCCTGCCGATGTGTTCAGTCTGACACAATCTCCGTGGAGTTGATCGTCCCCTCCGGCTATACTTCCGGCCACGCATCTTGGTCCGAATCGAGGCGAGAGCCTGAATCGAGCGGAGATTTCCAATGAGACCCCACCATGTCGACCATGAGCTCTGCGACCTCTGCGCGCTTTGCGAGAATATCTGCGGCCGCGCCATCTACACCGAGTCGGAGGGCCGCATGAACTACGCGCCGGGGGAGAAGTGCATCGATTGCGGCCAGTGCATCGCGATCTGCCCCCGCGACGCCCTGGTCCACGAAGACGGTACCGTTCCACCGTTGACGGACAGGGACGCTCTTCCCGCTGCCGACGACGTACTCCACTTTTTTCGCGCGCGCCGTTCGACGCGCCGATTCAAAAAGGACGTCCCGCCGCGCGAGCTCCTCGAGAAGCTCATCGACGCCGTCCGCTACGCGCCGACCGGCACGAATCGCCAGGCGGTCAAACTCTCGATCGTCACCGACCAGGATCTCATCGATCGCCTGCGCACGGCGATCATGGCCCGCTACGGCGCCTACGAACGCCACCTTGCCAATCCGCTCAAGCGTTTCTTCCTGAGCCTCTTCGTCGACCGCCGCCTCGGGAGCCCCGGCTTGCGGGCCTTTCTGAGGAGCTTCATGGACGGCTGGCGCGGCGGACGGGATGTGCTCTTTCACGAGGCGCCGGTGGCGGTCTTCGTTTCGACGGGACCCGAGGCGTCGACTCCCAAGGACGACTGCTGCATCGCGCTGCACCAGATGACGCTCTACGCCGAGCGTCTCGGCCTCGGATCGTGCCTGCTCGGTACGGTCGAAGCCGCCTTCGGCAAGACGCGCGCCCTCAACGATCTCATCGGCCTGCCGCGCGAGCGGACCGTTCTGGCGGCGGCGTGCTTCGGTTTTCCGGCCGTGCGATTCAGACGCCTCACCGAGCGCAAGCCGATCGAGGTGCGGTGGATCTGAAGTCTCAGATCATCTGCCGCGCCCTCTCCACGATCGCGTCATGATCAAACGCCATTGGGGGAAGTCTGTGGAGCGCGTGCCAGCGCGCGTTGGCAGCGTCGCTGCCGGCGCACGGCGCGGTGCACTCGGCGAGTCTCGTCAGGAAGGCGACGGTGATCGTCCGGCCGCGCGGATCGCGGCCGAGGTCGCCGAAGGCGGCGATCTGCTCCAGGCCGGCCCCGTCGATTCCGGTCTCTTCGCGCAGCTCGCGCGCCGCGCCGTCGTCGAGCGCCTCGTCGAGACGCACAAAGCCGCCTGGGAGCGCCCACCGTCCCTTGAAGGGCTCCGTGCCGCGCTCGATGAGAAGCACCATCGTCCCCGCCGCACCGGGCGCGACGGCGACCACATCGACGGTCACCATGGGACGGGGATACTTGTAAGTGTACGCCATGAAGGCCCTCCGGGTTGCATCGTACGAACTGGGAGATATTATGGGGCAGCCGGGCGGAGATGTCCAAGCCCGGGCGAGGCCGCGATTCTCGAAACAAGGAGAGTCATGATTCGGAAGCACGCCGGCGAGCGGGCAGATGCCTTCGATCTTACGGTGCGTGGGGCGTGGCTGATCGTGGCCCTTCTCTGCGCGGCGAGCCTCGCCATCCGCATCGCCTACTGGCTCGAACTCCAGGCGAGCGATCTTCACGTGCTCCTCTATTCCGAATCGCTCGACTCCTTTATCTACCACGACTGGGCGCGGCGGATCGTGGCCGGTGATTTTATGCTGGGCGACAAACTTTTCACCCTGTCGCCCTTTTACAGCTACGTGCTCGCACTGTTCTACGGCCTGGGCGGGCCCGACATGTTTAGTGCGATCCTCATTCAACTGCTCCTGGGCGTTGTGGGGATCGTGCTCATGTACGCCGCCGGCGCGGCGGTCTTCAACAGACTGACCGGCGTTCTGGCCGCGGCGCTGAGCGCCTTCTACGGCTACTACCTGCTCGTCGAGGGACTGGTTCTGTCCGAGGCTTTTTTGCCCGTGGCGACGGCCTTTTTTGTCTTCTGGACGGCGCGCGCCATGAAGGACGTCAAGCCCTGGCATTTCGCCATCTCCGGCCTCGCCCTGGGATTTCTTTTCTCGATCCGGCCCCAGTACTTTTTGGTCGTGCTTCTGCTGCCCCTCTTCGGGCTGATCATGGCGGGTCGTCCGAGCTGTCCCGGCCTGCCCGATCGCAAGACGATGATACGCCGCCTCGCGTGGGGCGCCCTCGGCGCCGCGCTCATGGTGGCGCCCCTGGCGATCAGGAACTACGCCGCCACCGGCGAGCGCGTCCTCCTCACCTCGGCGGGCGGCGTCAATTTCTACATCGGCAACGGCCCCGACGCCACGGGCACGTGGCAGGTGCCGCAGGGATTTCGCATGACCCAGGCGGGTATGTTCGAGGACTTTGCAAAGGCCGCCGGCGGAACGGAGTTCGAGGCCGCCCACTCGGCCCACTGGTTCCAGAAGGGCCTCGAGGCGATCGCCGACGATCCGCTGCGCTGGGTGCGGCTCATGGGCAAGAAGGCGGCCCTTTTCTGGAACAAGGCCGAAGTGCCCGTCAACTTCGACATCTCCCTTTTCGAAAAGCACCTCGCCAGCACGCGGTTCGCCTTCATTCCTTTTTTTGCCGTGGGGGCGCTCGGATTGCTCGGTATGGCGCTCGCGCTCTACTTCCGCCGCGCGGGGTGGCTTCTCGTCGTGGTCGTCGGTTACTTCGTGGGAATGATCCTTTTTTTCGTCAGCGCCCGCTATCGCGTGGCGGCCGTGCCCGGCCTCATTCTCTTTGCGGCCTTTGGCGTGGAGCGGATCATCGATTTGGCGCGCTCCCGGAAATGGATGGGATTGAGTCTGTCCGGCCTGGTGCTCGGCCTCGGTCTTTTGCTCACCCTCTGGAATCTGGTGCCGCCCGTGGCGGCGGCGAGCGAGGGGGGGCAGTACCGCTACATGGCGATTTATTTCGGCCGCAACGGCGACAAGGCGCGCGCCGAGAGGTGGGCGCGCGAGGCGCTGCGTGTCGAACCGCGCAGTGCGGAGAGCTGGGGCACACTCATCATGGCTCTTTTCGATTCGGGCCGCCTCGCCGAGGCCGAACACGCCGCGCGCGGGGCGCTCAGCGCCGCTCCCGACCACCCCGGCCTCTGGATGCTCTACGGCACCGTTCTTGAAGGATTGGGCCGCAAGAAGGATGCGCGGGAAGCGTTCGAGAAGGCCGACGCGCTGGGCGGGGCGGGACCGAATCGCTAGTTCAGGAGACTCCCTTCGATGGAATACACCACCACCGCTCGTGCCGTCACTTTTGTAGCAGTCCTCGCCCTGACGACGGTCACCGCCTTTCGCCCGGCGGGTGCCGCAGAGACCGTCGACAGCGACACTCTCAATGTGGCGGCAGAATTCAACTGGACGCAGGTTGGGTCCGAGTTCGCGCTCACCTATCGCGCCGACAAGATCTGCAAGTTCGAGCTGCTCGTGGGCGATGGTGATGGATGGCGCAAAAGTGGACCCGATGAAGCGACGATGGGGAGCTTCATCCTCGGGCCGGACAAAATTTCCCAGCAGATCGCGCTCAACGGGAGCCACAATCAGGAACTCCTTGTGCGCGGCACAGTCTTCGCCGGAGCCGAGGCGCTGGCGGCCGAAACCCTGACCGACGCGCAGAAGCGCTTTCCGCTGATCCGCGCCACCGCCGGCCGGAGCCGCAACCTGCGCAACAACGCCGTCTACGACCGGACCTTCGACTGGGTGCTGATCGGTCCGGGCGACGGGCGCACGCGGATCGAGCCGATCGGGCCCGATGGCGCCGAGCGCCGCTTCGCGTGGGAGAGCCGGGGCAAAAGGGTGACGCTCGAATTCCGGCCGCTCTATTATCAGCGCCACAAGAACCTGCCCCACTACGAACCATGGACCTACAAGGTCTGGAAGGGATCGATCGCCGGCTGGTGCTCGTGGTGGGCCTACCGCCGCGATTTCGATTTGCCCACGCTCGAAAAGGTGGTCAATGTTCTGGCCGCGCAGAACCTCGCCGATTTTGGCTACCGGTACATCCAGATCGACGACACCTTCCAGACCTCAATGGGAATGGCCGATGGGTGGCTGCTCTGGGACAAAAAGAAATTTCCCGGCGGCGCGGCGGGTGCGGTGAGCACGATTCGTGCGGGCAATTTCGAGCCGGGGATATGGGTCTACTCGGCGTTCCACGACGAGGAGGCGGCCCGGGCCCATCCCGACTGGTTCGTGCGCAACACCAACGGAGAGCTGTTCAAGGGGCCGTGGGTCGGCTACGGGCTCGATGGAAACAGTGCCGAGGCGGTCGCCGCCGTGGTGGGCAAGACGGAGCGCGGCTTTCGCGATCTCGGTTTTCGTTACGTCAAGATCGACTCGCTGCGCCATCTGCTCTACGATTCGTACCATCATGCCATCGATCACCTCGCCGCGCAGGGCGCCGGGCCGGCCGACACCTTCCGCCGTTATCTCGGCGCCGCGCGCGCCGAACTGGGCCGCGACATTTTCGTTCTTGCCTGCTGGGGGGTTTTGCCCGAGGCGATCGGCATTGCCGACGCGTGCCGCCTTGGGGGCGACGGATTCGGGCCCGCCACGCTGCAGCAGTACAACTCGTGGAACGGCATCGTCTGGCGCAACGATCCCGACCACTGCGATATCCTTCCCACGCACAAGCCGAAGGAGAAGGGCAACGTGATCGAGGTCGAGGATGTCGAGGCCTGTTCGAACGACGCCATCCAGCGTCCCTGCCTCGTGTCGATGGCGAGCGGCATGCTCATGCTCAGCGACCGCGCCGAGGTCTACAGCTCCGCGCGCAACCTCGAGGGCGCCAAGCGCTCGGCGCCGATCGTTTTCACCGTGCCCGGCCAGCTCTACGATTTCGATCCGCGCAAGACCGACACGATCATCGCCACGAAGCGCACCGAGATCGTTCACGGCGGCCCGCCGAGCCCGATCGACGCCGACCAGAACGGCGAGGTGTGCGTCTGGTGGATGATGGAGATCGAGAAGGCCTTCGAGTCGTGGACGGTGCTTGCCCATTTCAACTGGGAGCAGGAAGAGCTGGCGGCGACGACGGTGGCGATGAGCGATCTCGGTCTCCGGGCCGATCGCGAGTTTCTTGTCTACGAGTTCTGGACAAAGGAATTCGTCGGCGCCTGCCGGGAGAGTTTCGATGTGCCCGCCCTCGAGCCGGGCGGGACGCAGATCTTTGTCTTGCGCGAGCGGCTCGATCGGCCGCAGCTCCTTTCCACGTCGCGCCACATCACGCAGGGTGCGGTTGATCTGCTGCGCGTGCAATGGGACGCTGAGCAGAAGGCTCTTACCGGCTGCAGCGCGGTGGTTGAGAACGATCGCTACGAGTTGGTCGTTCACGTTCCCGAAGGGTACGCCGTTGCCTCAGCCGCGATCAATGGAAGCGCGGTCGAGGTCGACCAAAGCGCGGTCGAGGTCGACCAAAGCGCGGTCGAGTCGACAGTCGACGGCTCGCTCGTTCGGATCGCCGCTCTTCCGGCCGCCACGGGGCCGATGACCTGGACGCTGCACTTCGAGAAGTGACGTCTTCTTGAAGACGAGGGATTAATTCAGGGAGTGTCAGGATATGAGATTACCCCTTTTCTCTATCGTCCTGCTTGTGATTTTTCTCTCCGCCTGCGAACGCCCACCGGAGAGGGTGGCGCCCAGGTTCGCATGGCCCGAGGAAGGAACGGTCCGCGTCAATGAGACGGTGACGAAACAGGGACTGAAGGGGGTCGTCTCCTACGAACTGATGTGGAAACCCGATGGGGAAGGGACCGGCTTTATCGTGTCGAACAGGGGATTCAGGTTCGAGTCGATAAACGGAGTCAGCGCAGCCATTCCGAGACTCGCCGAAGAGCTCGAGAAATTGGCCGGACTGAAATCGGTCTATCCCGACATGCACATCGATCAAGAGGGTAACCTGATCGAATTCAGGAACTGGGACGCGATCATGGCGCAGGCTCTTGAGATCGCCAGAGAAGGGGGTGCCATTCCCGAGGAGGGGTGGGATCAATTCGAACGAATCATTAACGGTCCAGCCTTTCGAGCTTTGATGGAGAGGAAAACCAGAACCTACTGGGACGCCTGGGTGGGCGCCTGGGTCGGTTTTGAGATGAATACAGGCGAGACGGAAACCTTCGACATAACGGAAGAGTTGGCGAAGGGAATCGAACTGACAGGCGCAGTCACGATCAGTTGCGACAAAGTTCTCAACTGGAGAGGGAAGAAATGTTTCAGCGCCAGCGCGGAAACGGAGTGGGATTCGGCGGCTATGAAGGAGTTTCTGCCACATTTTGCGGACACTCTGCTCGCTGGATTGGACGTCGATCTCTCGAGCGATGCGATCGAATCGTGCCGCAGATACGACAGGGTGTGGGGAGTCTATGAAATCGACACGCTGCGCCCTCGCGACGTGAAGACTTACACGTCGATCGAGGTGGTGGTTCAAGGAGATCCGGACGCCGCACCGGAGAAGGAGTCTCGGGTGGACGAACATAGGTACCGCTTCGATTGGCCCGATCTCGAAAATTGATGAGCTCGAATTTCGCACCGCGGGATTGTCTTTCCGGCGCGACGTTCTGACGCGCGCCCGATGACTCTTGCGCCAGCGAAAGGAGCCGACCGTGACAGTCAATCCCGAAGAGCTGCTCGCCCATGCCGATTTCGTGCGCCATCTGGCGCGCAGTCTCGTCGCCGACGAACACCGCGCCGCCGACATTGCTCAGGACACATGGCTCGCCGCTCTCGAACATCCGCCCGCCACGGGGGACTCGTTAAAATCGTGGCTATCCAAAGTGCTGCGCAACTTCCGCCGCAAGCTGCTCCGTCGCGAGGTGCGGCAAGTCAAGCGGGAGTACGCCGCCGCCCGGCCCGATCGATCGCCGTCGACGGAGGAGGTCGTCGCCCGCGAAGAGATCAGGCAGCGCGTGGTGGGCGCCGTGCTCGATCTCGACGAACCCTACCGCTCGGTGATCCTTCTCCGCTATTATGAAAACCTTCCCCCCCGCACCGTGGCCGAGACCCTCGACGCGCCGCTCGAAACGGTGAAGACCCGCCTGCACCGCGGGCTCGAAAAGCTCCGTGAGCGGCTCGACAGAGTTCACGGCGACGACAGGAAGAGCTGGTGCCTCAGCGTCGCTCCTCTGGCGGGATTGAGCTTCACCGCCGCGTCGGGATGCGCCGCGGCCGGTTCGGGCGCGGCCGCCGCCGGCGCGCTGAGCGTGTCATCCAAGATCACCATCGGTGCGGCGGCGATTTTGCTCATCGGCGCAACGATTGCCTTTTGCCTTCTCGTCGGCCAGGACGGAGAGATGGTTGATCCGCAACAAGCCGATTCCGCCGCTGCCGCGCGCCGCACCGGAGCCGCCCCACCCGGCGATCGTGCCGATGCGTCCGCCATTCTGGCCGGTCTGCGTGCGCGGCAGCCGCTCGCGGCGACGGTCCAGGTCTCGGGCCACGTCGTCGATGGGAGCTGCCAGAGGCCGGTGTCGGGCGCGACGGTGCTCCTCTCGATGAAAGAGGAGCCAAGGCGGGTCGAGACGGCCACCACCGACAGGTCGGGCCGTTTCGTTTTCGGCGGAATCGAGAAGCCGGGAACGGCCTGGCTCGCGATCCGCGCGCCCGGCTACTCGCCCCGCGTCCTCGACATCGACGATGTCGGCGGAACGGCCCTCGTCTTCGACGAGCTCGAGCTCCGGCCGCGCTGGTGCTGCCGGGGCCGGGTTATCGGTCCCGACGGCTCTCCCTTCGCCGGAGCGCGCATCACGGGCATCTTCGATCATCGCTTCCCGAAGTTCGACGATCAGCAAAAGATGATCCGGGAAGAGTCGGTCACCACAAGCGGACCGGACGGTTCTTTCCTCTTCTGCTCGGGAGACGACCGGTCCGAGCGGCACCTTGCGGCTCCGGGAGCGTACCGTGCCGAAGCGGAGGGGCTCGTGTCAATCTGGACGTCGCGCAACGACGGGGCCGAACTGCTCCTCCCTCTCGAGGCGGCGCGAGACATCACGGGCGAGGTGGTCTGGTCGCGAGGCGGGAGTCCGGTCGTTGGAGCCACGGTGCGGTGCGCCGACAAAAGGGATCCCAACCTCGAAAAACTCAACGTGACCCACGTGGGTCACGACGGTTCTTTCCTTTTCGACAGCGTGCCCGACAGGGACCTCGACGTGGGCGTCTACGTCCAGAGTCCCACCAGTACGCGCAATCGGCCCGAGTGCGTCGTGACCGCTTCCGAGGGCTGCGGCGATCTGGGTACGCTTGTTGTGAAGGGTCCCGCTTCGCTTCACGTCCGGGTGCGGGACAAGAAAAAAGGGGAGGCGATCGAGGGAGCGTCGATCGGCTACGGCGACAGCGGCTTCACCATGGGCGCGGCGGTGACCGACCGTTCGGGACTGGCGCAGATCGACAATCTCCCCTCGGAAAGGACGCTATTTCTTTCCCCGTCGCTCCCCTGGGAGAGCAAGTCTCAACGCTCCATGAGGCACAAGAGTACGCCGACCCGCATCATCAGCACGGGTTTGCCCGGAACGACCACCACTGCCGACCTGATCCTCTCCACGGAGCCCTTCTGGGAGGACGATCCTCCGGCGCCACCCGAGGTCCCCGTGGCCGGAGTCGTGAAAAACTCCGGCGGCGAACCGATCGCCGGAGCGCGCGTCGAGTTCTTCATCGACGGCAGCCCCGAGCCGCCCGATCCCGATCCGATCATGAGAAAC
>Ga0180430_10000405_pt1 | contig 47125 bp, 26 predicted proteins | sample SS_ome_9_FD_132999 | JGI IMG/M metagenome (GOLD analysis project Ga0180430, IMG submission 132999) | Hypersaline lake sediment archaeal communities from the Salton Sea, California, USA - SS_1_S_2 metaG | ecosystem: Environmental > Aquatic > Non-marine Saline and Alkaline > Hypersaline >...
GAGGTGATCAGCGCCGATCCGGTTTATGACATCTACAACGATCTCGGCGCCATCTACTGGTGGGAGCGTCTTCCCGACGACAGGTGGGTGCAGCACACTGTGAGCGACGACTTCTACGGCGCCCACAAGCTCAACAGGGCCGACGTCGATTCCGACGGCGACCTCGACGTGCTCTGCGCCGCCTACTACGGCGACGATCCGGGACTGGGGATCGATGGCCGCTACGCGTGGTTCGAGAACCTCCACGGTGACGGGTCGGCGTGGAAACAGCATCTCGTTGGAACTTATTTCCATGGCGCCGACCACATCGACGCCGGCGATTTCGACGGCGACGGCGACATCGACATCGTGGGTACGTCGGAGCTCACCGACGGGATCGACGAGCAGGAGTCCGACCTGACCTGGTTCGAGAATCTTGACGGAAAGGGCACCGAATGGGGCCAGCACGACCTCGACCTCGACTTCCCCAACGCGAGCGAAGCCTACCCTGTCGACCTCGACAGCGACGGCGATCTCGATATCGTCGGCGCCTATTCCGATTCGTACGGACCGAGCCAGTTCGCCTGGTGGGAAAACGTCGAAGGCAACGGGACGACCTGGACCAAGCACTGGATCCCTTACACTTTCTGGGGTGCGGGGTATCTCGACGTGGGCGACATCGACAACGACGGCGATCCCGATCTGCTCGGCGGCGGCTACAACACTTCGGCCGTCGGCTTCTGGGAAAACCTCGACGGGCTCGGCCAGAGCTGGACCGCCTGGTCGGTCACCTCCAATCCGGGCGGACGCGGAGCGGAGCTGAGCGATATCGACGGCGACGGCGATCTCGACGCGTTGCTCTGGAACACCTATTTCCTCATCTGGATGGACAACCTCGACGGCCAGGGCTTCAACTGGGATCTCCACCTTCTGAGCCTCGATCTCGAGGATCCATGGGCCACGGCGGCCGACGTGAACAACGACGGAAAGCTCGAGATCGTGGCGTGCAGCGAGGAGTATTCGTGGTCGGGCGAGCCGCAGCTTCTCCTCTATGACGTGACCCGGTTCGCCACGTCGGGAGAGCTGACGAGCGCCATTCTCGACGGCGGTCTCAATCCGGGATGGGAAGCGATGATGTGGAACGTGGACGTGCCGTCGAACACGGCGTTGTCCGTCGAGCTGAGGGCGTCGAACGATGCGTCCAACATGGGTCTGTTCCAGGGGATGCCCCACTCGGGTGTCGACCTCGGCACGCTCATCGATCCGAACAGCCGTTACCTTCAGTACCGCGTCACGCTGACCAGCAGCGATCCGGACCTCTCGCCCATTCTGCGCGACCTGACGATCGAAAAGGGGAGCGGTCTCTGATCAAAGCGGGTCAAATCCTTCTCCTCTCCTTCTCTTCGTCACGCCCATTGCGCGATTCGTCACAAAAACCTAAAGGCGATCGCTCCTTTCGCGTATCCTATTCAAGCGCCCGAGAGCGGGCGTTGCCAATCGAGGGATCGAGAAAGCAAGGGAGCCGATCGTGAGAAATGTGTCGAAAATTTTCCTGGTCCTCTTTTCCATCGTCGCCCTTCTGCCGTCCCTCGAAGGATCATCCCTCGAGGTCACCTACATCGCCAACGAGGGTTTCCTGATCAGCTCCGGAACGAAATCGGTGCTCATCGACGCACTGTTTAATGATCCACAGATCGATTTCTGCGATCTTCCCCCGGCGAGCGTGCTCCACGAAATGGAGCAGGCCCAGGGTGTTTTTCGAGAGGTCGACCTCGTCCTGGTCACCCACGACCACCTCGATCATTTCTCCGCCGGCTCCGTGGCGAACCATCTGAGGAACAACGCCCACTGCGTGCTGATCTGCCCCTCCCAGGCTGCGGGCCGATTGAGGCAGGAATGCCCCGATTACGATGAGATCGCCGCGCGTGTCAACGAGGTCTCCATCGAACCCCACTCCGCCCGAAAGTTCCACGTCGACGGCATCGACGTGGAAGCTCACAGAATGCACCACTGCCGTTACATGGAGAGCGATCCGCTCACCGGCGAAAAACGCAACCGCCACGCCGCGGTGGAGAACCTCGTTTATGTGGTCCACATGGACGGCGGCTCGTTCCTGCACATGGGCGACGCCGTGCTCGAGCTCAACAAGGACTATGTGCAGAGCCTCGGGCTGGAGAGGCGACCGGTCACGGCGGCCTTCGTCGAGTATTTCGACTCCTCGCCCGCGTCGGGAAGAATCATCGACAGCCACATCGATCCCGAACACCTCCTGTTCATGCACATGCCCTCGGAAAAGGAACGGGCCAAAAAGATCGGCGCAGCGCTCGCGCAAGCCTACCCCGATGCGATCGTCTTCCAGAAATCGATGGAGAAGGTCACGCTCCGCTCCGACCCATTGAAGATCGGCGACGTTCTCCACAGGGTGCGCCAAGCGATCGGCCACGAAAAGATCGCCCCCGGCGGCAAGCACGTGACCATCCGCAGCCGGGGCCGGAGGCCCGCTGGGAGCGAGTCGGTCGTGGAAACGACCTTCGCCGCCGACGGACGGTTTCTCCAACAGATCAGCGGCCCCCAACCGCGCATCTGCGGATTCGACGGAACCACCCCGTGGATCGACTCGATGGGAACGACGAGAACGCTCACCCTTTCCGAAAGGGAATCGAACCTCGTCGGGATGTGGCTCCGGACCGGCTACTGGCTTCACCCCGAAGCGCCGCTCGAGTTGTCCCTCGAAAGGTGCGACGACCGCGACGGTGCTCTTCGGATCGGGATGAGACTCGAGGAGGGGATCGTCTCCTGGGTCATTGAGATCGATCGCTCCACATGGCTTCCCCGGTCGGCGTCGAAGACCGTCGTCGGTCGGGAGACGGTGATCGTCTTCGACGAGTACGTCGACCACAACGGCTGGAAGGTTCCCCGTCACACCACTGTCCGGTCCTACGGCCGAACGGCCTGGGAGGCGTTCACCGAATCGGTCGCCGCGGCGCGTTCCTTTGCCGACAGCGGCTACACGCCGCGCCTCGGGCCGCCCAGGGACACGCGCTTCGACTATTCACTGCCGGCGACGCTCGTCGTCAAGCGCGCTGCCCGTGGATCGAGGCTGCTCGTCCATCCCCTGATCAACGGCAAGGACGTGGGCTGGTTGCTCTTCGACACGGGCGCCGCGGGGTGGACGTTGTCGACGGCTGCCGCAGACGCGGCCGGCCTCGAGATCATCGGCGCATCGCCCACTACCGGCGTGGCGGGCGTGACGATCGAGTCGACGATCCGCCTGGCGCCCACCATACGCCTCGGGCCGGCCACCTTCGACGATCAGATCGTCCGCGTCACCGATTCGGCCGGACTGGGCGAAGACTGCGTCGGCCTCGTCGGCTTCGGCCTCTTCGCTCGGTGCGTGGTCGAATACGACGACGAAGCAGGACTCGTGGCGATTCACGATCCCGCCCGGTACGAGCCGCAGGGACTCTTCTGGGAGAAACTCGTCCCCGGACAGATCGTGCCCACCATGGAGGCGCGATTCGAGGGGCACAGGGAGCTCTTCAGGATCGACACGGGCGCGAACAGCGCCCTCGTCTTCAACACCCCCTGCGTCAAACGGCTCGGACTGCTCGACGGGCGCGAGACGCACTCGATCGAGGCCGGCGGCATCGACGGGACCTTCATCATCGAGCGGGGCGAGATCGACTGGATCGAATTCGGCGGCCGGCGCTTCGACGCCGTGGAGGCCGAGTTCTCGACCCGCAAGGCCGGGGTGCTCGCCGATCCGTTCACGGCGGGGATCATCTGCAACGAGCTGCTCAAATCGTTCAGGATCGTGCTCGACTACCCCAAGGATCGCATCGGTTTCGCCGCCAGGGAATGATTGGGAAGGTGAAATCCGACAGCCTCTAGTCGCTCTTCTTCCAGTTATCGGCCAGCTTGAGCAGCTTCGAGCTGATCTTGAAGGGCTGTTTGTTGATCGTCTCGAAGTTGACGGCGAACCTGATCTTCTTCTCTTTCAAGAAGAGGTGGATCATTCCGCCTCGGGCGACGAAGCCCTTCATGTCGCTCACCGTCAGGACATTGGAACGGGCGAGGCTTTTCAAAATCTTCGGCAAGCGGGCGTGCTCGGAAGAGGAGACGAAAAGAACGTGGCATGACCTGATGTCTTTGTGATTCTTGAAATGCCGAATTTCGATCGGTCGTTTTCTGACCGTCTTTTTGGCCACGAGCTTTTCGAGACAGTAGCCAAAAGGATTCGTTCCCAACACGCCGATCACATAGGCGCTCCGCTCGTCCTTGAAGGTACTCTTGGGCCACGTGGTGAACTTGACGTAATTGTAGAGAAAGGCAGCCTTGAGCTGGTACTCGACGGGGATCTCCTTGGCCGTTTCCTGAGTCGAACCGTCGACCGGCGCGGGCCCGAGAAGGAGGCTGCCGGTCAGGATGAGCAAGAACATCGTGCCAAAGGGCGGGCCGGATCGCGATCCTCGCCGCACTCTGCGCGCGTTGCCGGGGGGGAGTGACTGTTTCCCGTGACCGATCACTCTGAGACGGCTCCTTCTAAAAACGCCAGGAGATCTGTGCGTACACGCTCCGCTCCACCTCGGAGGGAGCGATCCAATCGAAGTCGGGTTCAAATTCGTAATGCCGCCTCCGGAAAAGATTTTGTCCGACGAGAGCGAATTCCAGGTCATCGATCGGCCGCCAGGCGAGGCGCATGTCGAACCCCGAATAGTTGCCCACGTCGCCCTGGGGGAGGCGATCGACGTAACGGTATCCCACGTCGAGTTCGAGACTCTCCATGAGATCGATGTAGGAACGCACCGAGATCTGGTGATGGGGACTCGCTTTTTCGCCCGCCTCGTTCACCGTGTCGGTGCTGTTGTTGTCGAGATTGAGTTCCATCTGGAGAAAGGTATAGGCGCTGCGAAAGCGCCACCAGTCGGCCATCCACCAGTCGGCGGCCAGTTCGGCTCCGTAGGTCTTGCCTTTCATCCTGTTGTCGACCGTGATCGGCAGCGCGAGGTGGGGCGCCGGCAAAAAGGTCAACGTGGGCGTGCCGACCTCGAGAGTTCTCAGGTTGTCGTAGACATTGAAAAAGGTGGCCAGATCGAGGGAGAGGTTCTCCATCGGCTGAACCCTGTATCCGATCTCGAAGGCGGTGAGCCTCTCCGATTCGAAGTCCTCGTCTCCCTGGAAAAAGCTGTAGATCGAAAAAGGCTGAAAAGGCGGATTGGGCGGAATGGTCTGCACGCCGATCTGGCCGCTGTCCTCGATCGTCGACGGTGTCCTCACGGCACGCGACACGGCCGCCCACAACGTATGGTTTTCGTGGGGCTGCACCAGAATCCGCGCCGTGGGCTGAACCTCGTAACCGGTGTAGTCGTTGTGTTCGAACTTGGAACCGACGGTGAGGCGCAGCAGCTCGTCGACTAGGGTGATCTCGTCCTGGATGAATCCGCTGATCAGTCCGTCGTGGCGCGATTCGTCCCGCATCGTGACGAAACCGTTGGAGTCGACGTTTTCACGGATCGCACGATAACCGATCCCCCAGACCAGATCGTGGCAGTCGCCGAGCTTGAACTGGTGCTTGACCTCGAGATCGACGATATCGTGAAGCTGGTTGAGATCGTAAATATTGCTGTCGACCCGGTCGTAGTAGAGTTGCAGCGAGAGGATCGACGATTCCGAGAAGTCGTGATTCAGGCGGGTCAGGAGATTGCTCCCCCGTGTCTCAGTGTCGTGGTTGATCGATGTCGAGTAGGGCGGCGTCACCAGAGCGAGATCGTCGGTGTTCCCCGAATTCTGCTCATAGGTATCGCCCTGAAAGGTCAGCGTATCATTTTCGGTCAGCTCCCAGTCGAGACGAAATCCCCCCTGGCGCGTGTTCCACTTGTCCTTGGCCTTGCTGCCGCGGCGATAGACCGAGTCGTCCCGGTCGGTGTACTTGGCATATGCGCGGAACCAGGCATTTTCGGAGAGCTCCAGTCCATAGCGCATTGCGCCGAATCCCTCTTCCTCGTTTCCGTAGCCGCCCATGACATACCCGCCCTGGGTGTCGCGCGCGTGGCGTGTGATGATGTTGATCACGCCGTTGACCGCATTGGCGCCCCACACCGACGCGCCCGGTCCGCGGATCACCTCGATGCGCTCGATATCGGCGAGCAACGTATCCTGCCGGCTCCAGAACACGCCGGAGAAAAGGGGTGTATAGACGCTGCGGCCGTCGATCAGGACGAGAAGCTTGTTGGCATACTGTCCGGCAAATCCTCTCGCCGTGACCGCCCACGTATTCGCGTCCGCCCTGGCGACCTGGAGACCGGGCACCATGCGCAGCATCTCGGCAATGGTCGTCGCACCCGAACGGCGGATGTCCTCATGGGTGATGACGTAGATCGCGGCGGCGGCGTCCGACGCCTTCTGCGCTTTTTTCGAAACGGAGGTGACCTCGATATCCATCAGTTCCTCGAGGCTCATCTCGGTCAAATCAGTAGGAAAATCGTTTATCTCCTCTTCGTCGAATGACCACGAAGAAGTGGACGCGAAGAGCACGGCGCCCACACAGAGCACGGTGACCATGCCGTTTCGTCGCAATGAGTCGGTTCGCATCGATCGGGTCTCCAAGACTGGACCAGGAGCAACTTGGAATCGGAAGCGATTTCCGAATCGCAGCAAAACCTCTTTCCACAAAGATATATGTCGACCCTTCCAGTGTTGCGCAGAAGGGATATATGGAGAAGACCTTGTAAGACCATGTAAGAAAATCTTGTAGGACGCACCCCCACTCAAAGGCGAATTCATACAAATTCACCGGGAAGTGGGACGACGATTCGGCCACCCAGAGCCAAAAAGAAATCAACGGGAGGGCGCTTGATGTCGCGCCCCCCCGTCGAATCAACAAGAAGGTCCTTCTTTTTCCGTGACTATCCCTAAACGATTACATCCGCTCCTCGGGAGAGAAATAGTGTGTCACCGCGCGGGTGCGCCAGAGCGTCCCCTCGAAGGTCGTGCACGATGACTTCGACTTGTAAAAATCGATCTTGCGCACCACCGGAGCAATCTTGCCGAGCATGGCCGAGATCTTGGTCACCACCGGCTGCACCTTGGGTTCGGGAATGAAGGCGCCCATCATGCCGGTTACCATTGCGGCGATCCCGAATCCCTCTTCGAGCCCCTGGCCGAGTTTGCGAAGATCGGTGAGCGATACGGCCGCGAAGGGGCCGTCGGGTACGATCGCCTCGCTCATGGCGCGCGCGTTGTTCCGGATACTGGGATGGTCGCCCCGCGCCGTCGCCATGCTGAGATCGATGGCGTCGACAGAGGTCCCGACGACGAGAAATCCGCCCTGAACACCCCAGATCACCGGTTCGGGCGACATGGCAAAGCGCAGGCTCTGAAAGCCCTCGAGCCGCTCGTCTTTGACGGGCGTACTCCGCATGCGCATCATGTTCAGCATCGCCATGGAGGGGTTCTGCCGGATCACCTCGGTGAGCTTGGTGGAGGTGAACTCGATGAAGGCGCCCACCTTGGCGCGCGCCGTCTCCTCGTCGGTGACCTTCATCAACGTCACCGTGGCGCCGTCGGCGAGGGTCATGCTGATCGTATCGCCGTCGATCCAGCCGATCACGTCCTTGCGAATGTCGACGCCGACCTGCTTCTGGATCTCCTCGAGCTTGGCGAGGATCTCTTCTCCCTCGGGTCCCACCATGCGGATCGTATCGAGGATGAACTCGTAGAGCTTGACGAAGTCGATGCCCTGGGCGACCGAAAAGGAGACCGTCTCCTCGGGCAGGTAGCGATCGAATCCGGTCATCGGCGCGCGCTTTCCGAAGATCTCGTAAATGGGCAGGTTCTTGGCGCCCGGTGAGAGCACGGCGACCGATTCGGCCTTCGTCGAGTGTCCGTCCGTCCTTTCGACGCCGGCCACGTAGTCGAGAAATCCCACGTTGTCGCCGATCCGATCGATGAGCCGGTTGGCCGTGTTCGCCCAGGTCCTCACCTTTGTCATGGCCAGGCCGGCGGCCTTTTCGCGCGCCTTGGCGAGCGCCGCCTGAAAGCGCTCGGTGCTCCGAACGCTCGCCCAGTCGGGATCTCTGGCGATGTGATTGGGGCAGTAGTAACCGCCGTCGACCGCCTTCTCGAGAAAGTGGAGCCCCTTGTCGCCGTTTCCGAGCAGGGCATGGAGGAAGCCGAGACAGTAGAGCACCCGCGAATCGGAAGGCGCCACGGCAGAGGCCTTCTCGGCCAGTTTCAGCGCCTGCTCGTAGTTTCTCTGCTCGCAGGCCTGGCCGATCTGCATGCGAAGGCTGATCACGTCCTTGTCCTTCGATTCGTTGAGGACGATGTCGTGGACGTTGACCTTGAGCGCCAGCTCGGCGGCCCTGTCGAGCAACTGTTCATAGCGAGGTTCATCGTGAAGGACGAAAAGATCGGCATCGCTCGAGATCTTTCGCGGCGCGTGAAAACCGCCTTCGATCGCTTTCGCCAGCCAGGTGAGGGCCTCGTCCTTGTTGCCGGCGCAGGCGTTGAAGCAGGCCAGGTTGTAGAGGATCACCGAATTCTTCGGATCGATCTTGTGCGCCTCGCCGACGAGGGCGAGCGCCTTCTGGTAGTCGCCGCTCTGGTAGGCGGCTACCGCCTTTCCGGCGAGCCCGTTGATGTTGGCGCCCATGTCGGCGTGCAGCGTCACGTCGTTCGGTCCGGAGAGCGTCCGGACGAGGACGTCGGCAGTGGTGCGCAGCGAATGGAGCATCGACTGCATGTCGAAGAAGGTCATGTAGTCCTCGGCCTCGGGCAGCATCGCAAAGCCGGCCTGGAACCGTTTGTCGTCGGCGAGAGCCTTTTTCTTGCTGCTGCCGTCGAGGAAGGCGAGAACGTCGTCGATGAGCCCATCGCGCACCCCGATCAGCACGAGGTCATCGCGCAGCGCCAGGGTGATCGGCATGGACGGGGCGCCCGGAAGTCGTCCCAGAAGGTTGATCCCGGCGACCTTGGCGCCCATCCACGTTTTTCTCTCCACCACGAGGAGCTCGCGCCCCGCGGCCTTGTTGATCTCGTCGGCCATGGCGTCGAGGATGGCCGAAAGCCCCTCGAAGTTCTTCTCTGCACCGCCCGGCGTGCCGCGGAGAATGATGACCATCTGGGGCATCATGATGGGCGGTTTCTTTTCGGAAAAATTAATGACCGGCGGAAACCTCTCGGCGAAGACCGATTCGCCGCCCCCAAGGCCTTCCCAGTCGACGCCGTCGATGAGCCTCTGGGCGCGTTCCTTGAGCCGCATGAACTCGTCCATGCCGTCTCCGCCGGCGAGGCCGATGAGGGTGCCGATCAGGTCGATGGCGTCTTCTTCGAGGCCGCTCTCAGCCAGCGCGCTGAAGACCTCGCCCCAGTAGCCGTCGAGAAAGGCGCGCTCGGGATTCTTGGTTTCGTGGACGTACAGGAAGACATCGTTGGGTAGGAGATGTGCGAGTGTCCGCTCCTCTTCGGCCCACATTGTGGGCGTCACCACTGCCGAAGCGATAAACACCATGGCCATTAGGCCGCTCATGACGAATCCTGCTCTTTTCATGACATTATTCCTTGTTTTTAAAAGGTGCCGTCGTTGACCGAGGCCGCGGCCCGCCGCCCCCCGCGGGGGCCGTGGACCGCCTTTTCCTCTGGAGGAACATGCGACAGGCGCGCGCCGTGCGCCTCATCGATTTTGCGAATGTGACAGGAATATTCCCGCTCTCCCGATCGGGCTCAGTCCTCGTCGGCAGGTGGCGTCTCGTCCTGTGGGGCTGCGCCGAGCCGTTTGCGCCATTCCTTCGCGCGATCGGCCTTTCCCCACGTTTCGTAAAGCCGGATGATCCGCTCGTAGGCGTGCTGTTCGAGGTCTTTCGGGTAGAAGCGATTTTCCTCTATCGCGCCGATCGCGTCGAGCATGTACGTCTCACCCCCGGCAAGATCGCCCCCGCCGGCCACGGCGAGACCGAGCCGGCTCTGGGTGTCGGCAATGAGCCAATGCCCGTCGGGCAGGGTTTTACGCCGCATGGCGAGGCAGCCGCGCAGGATCTCCTCGGCCTCGGCGAAATGGCCGTCGATCATCTGTTCGCTCGCCCGGCGGTCGAGAGACATGTCTGGTATGACGCCGGGAGCGAGTATCCGGCCCAGACTCCGGCTCAGTCCCGACCAGGACAGACCGATGGCGCCGGCCAGATCGCCCTGCTCGAGGCGGTAGTCGAAGAGAGTGGCCTCGAGCTTCGACAGGTCGAAGACGCCGCTCGCCCTGGCCAGTTTGATTGCCCGTTGCTGCGTGGCGATCGCCTGCTCGAGATCGCCCGTTCTCTGGAAGGCCCAGGCGAGCGTCTCCAGAATGTTGACGTCCTGATAGCGCGAGAGCTCGGCCGCCCGCCGCGCCGCGCGCAGGGCGGCGGCGGGATCTTGCTGGCCCGCCACCTCGCAGTTGAGAAGCTCCCACGCATAGGCGTGCAGGGCGAGCGCCGTCGCGCCGGGACGGGTCGCCACGCGCCGCAGATAGGCGATGCGCTCGGCAATGAGCTGACCGACGGTCTCCGTCTTTTTCTGGCCGCGCAGAACGCGCAGGAGGTCGTTGAGCGGGATCAGAATACGGGGATGATCGGCGCCGAGCACCCGGCGATAGAGCTCGTAGGCCATGCGATAGTTGGTCTCCGCCTCATCGACACTTCCCCGATCCTCGAGCAGAAGGCCGAGGTTGTTGAGCACGATCCCCGTGAAGGGATGGTCCTCGCCCAGAACGGGCCGGCAGAGCTCGAGCGTCCGCAGGAGCAGGGACTCGGCCTCCCTTGCCCGGCCGAGGGCGCGGCAGACCGCGCCGAGGTAGCCGAGCGATTTGACCGTGTCGGAATGATCGTCGCCGAGCAGATGCTGCTGAACCCGCAAGATCTCACGCTGAAGCGTTTCGGCCTCGGCAAGCCTGCCCGAACCCCAGAGGGCGAGGGCGAGCTCGGTCTTGGTGATCAGCGTGGCGCGGTGCTCGGCGCCGAGCACCCGCTCTTGCGCGTCGGCCGTCTCGCGCAGAAGGATCTCCGCCTCGGTAAATTTTCCCTCGAGCCGGAAGAGGCCGGCCAGAGCCCGGTCGGCCCCGAGCGTGTCGGGATCGCTTTCGCCGCGCAGGTCGCTCCAGAGAGAGCGCGCGGTGCGCAGGTGCACGCCGGCGGTGTCGTAGAGTCCGAGCGCCTTGTAGGTTTCACCGAGCGTCATGCGCAGGTCGGCTTCGACCTCGGGCTGCCCGCCAAAGGCGCCCGCGTCGATCTCCTTGACCGCCTCGTCGAGAAGGTAGCGGACCGTCACCTCGCGCCCCCGCGCCTTGTTCGGGTCGACGCTGCGCAGCATTCCCTCGAGGAACTCGCTCACCTTTTCCGATTTGGCCGCATGCTTGAGGGCTTCGATCGCGGCCGCTTCGGCGCGGGCGCGCTGTTCCTTCTCCCTGGTGCGGGCCTTTTCGGCTGCAGTCTTTTCGGCCTTCATCTCGGCCGTGGCCCTCCTGGCCTCCACGAGCCCGACCGTGGCGAGCGAAAGCCCGACGAGAAGGGCCACAACGATCAGCGTGCCGGCCACGACCCCCACGCGGTGGCGGCGCACGAACTTGCGGAACTTGTACCCCACGCCGGGCGGTCCGGCCACGACCGGCTCGTGGCGCAGGTAGCGCTCGATGTCGTCGGCAAGATCCTTGGCCGTGGCGTAGCGTCGCGTACGGTCCTTTTCCATCGCCTTCATCACGATCCAGTCGAGGTCGCCGCGGAGCTGGCGCTCGAGAGGGGCCGTCTCGGCCTGGCGAAGACGGGCGCACTCGGCGCCGGCCTTTGTGGCGCAGAGGGCGTGGAGGCGCGTCGACGGCGTGGGCGGCTCCGCGTCGCGGATGATTCTGCGGATCTCCTCGTAAGTCGCCTTGCGCAGCATGGTGGCCGAGAAGGGCGTCACGCCGGTGAGCAGCTCGTAGATCATCACGCCGAGGGAGTAGACATCGGTGCGCGTGTCCATGTCGAGCCCGCTGATCTCGGCCTGGTCGGGGCTCATGTATTCGGGTGTTCCGAGAAACTGGCGGAACTCGGTGACGAGCGTTTTTTCGGTCAGGCGCTGGCTGGTCGCCTTGGCGATCCCGAAATCGATCACCTTTGGAACGGGCTGGTTCTCGTGGATTGCGACGAGCACGTTGCTCGGCTTGAGGTCGCGGTGGATGATCCCCTTCTGGTGGGCGTGCTGCACGGCGTGGCAGATCGGAATGATCAGCTCGAGCCGCTCCTGCACGGTGAGCTTGTTCTGGTCGCAGTAGTCGGTGAGCCTGACCCCCTTGACGAGCTCCATCACGAAGTAGGGCCGCCCCTTCTCGGTGGCGCCCGCGTCGAAGACCTTCGCAATGTTGGGATGATCCATGAGGGCGAGCGCCTGCTGCTCGACCTCGAAGCGGGCGATGACCTGCTTGGTGTCCATGCCGAGCTTGATGATCTTGAGCGCCACCTTGCGGCGCACCGGCTCGGACTGTTCGGCCTCGTGGACCGTGCCGAAACCGCCCTCGCCCAGAAGGCGGAGGATCTTGTATCGGCCGATTCTGGTTCCTGCTTTCTCCGACGGCGCGTCCAAAGCGCCGATGGAATCGAGAGAGCTAACCGAGTCGAGGTCGACGGGCGGGCTCTCGAGAAAGGTGCCGATACGGTCGTGGGAGGCGAGGAGCTCGTCGACCTGCTTCCGGAGGTCGGTATCGGTGCCGCAGGCCTCGGCGAGATAGGCTTCCTGCTCGGCCGGCGTCTCGCGCTCGAGAGCGTTGCTGAAGAGTTCTTCGAGCTTGTCCTGTTCCCCGCTGGTCACGGTCCTCTTTCCGCTTTGATCAGTGGCCCCGCGCAGAGGGCCCAGGCCTTTGGTTTCCAGATGCGGTCTCGTCCACTCATCTATGCGCCGTCCGGGAGGCGGTTGCCTCACCGACGAGGCGATTCAATCGCCCTTGGCCATCTCGTTGAAGAGCCACGTGCGGGCGAAGGTCCAGTAACGGTCGGCGGTTGCGCGCGATATCCCGAGCACGCGTCCCGCCTGCTCCACCGTCAATCCGGCGAAGAAGCGGAGCTTGACGAGCTCGGCCTTGCGCGCGTCCTCGCGGGCGAGTTTTTCGAGCGCCTCGTCGAGGGCGATCATGTCGACGGGATTCTCGGTGATCACGATGTCGGCCTCGTTGACCTCGCGCCGCTGCTGGCCGCCGCCCCTTTTCAGCCGGTTCTTGCGCCGCGCGGCCTCGATCAGGATGCGGCGCATCGCCTCGGCGGCGGCGGCGAAGAAATGGGCGCTGTTCTCGAAAGGGCCGGCCGCATTGCCGAGAAGACGGAGGTACGCTTCGTGAACGAGCGCCGTGGCCTGCAAGGTCTGACCCGGCCGTTCGCGGGAGAATTTCCGGGCGGCCAGACGGCGCAGCTCGTCGTAAACCGTGGCGAGCAGCCGGTCGGTGGCGCGGGGATCGCCGTTGCGTACTTCGTCGAGGATGCGTGTGATGTCGCCCATGGGCGCTCCGCGGGAACCTTTGTCTGAAGCCGAACTTCGCTACTCCTGCCTGATCGTATGATATTCGCAGGAAACTTGACGGGGCATTAATTTTCTCCTTTTTGCCCGGAGGAGAACAATCTTAATTTCGTCCCCTCTCGCTTCACACCCCGTACTGGAAATAGGTCAGCACCCCGTGCCAGAGGATCACCAGAAAGGTGGCGACCACGATCGTGCCGGTCACGTCCCGCCCCAGGTCCTCGGCGCCCGACTTGGGTTTGAGCCCGAGAAACGCTGCCGTGGCGGCCACGAGCGCGCCCGAACCGATGAGCTTGATCAGCACGTAGTTGATGTCGGAGAGTGTCACCTCGTCGAAGAAGGACGACGCCCACCCGAAGGGGGTGATCGGCCGGGCGGCGCAGGCGCAGGCGAGGCTGGTGAGCGCCGCCGCCGCGCAGACGGGCAGGGTCACGAGGGGGAGTCCCACCAGGCACGACCAGAAGAGAGGGGTCACCAGGTAGGCGGTCGGATTTGCGCCCAGCATGCGGAGCGCGTCGTCCTGCCGGCCGAGGCGGATGTTGCCGAGGCGCGCCGCCGCGCCCGCACCGACGCGGGCGGCGAAGAGGACCGCCGTCATGAGGGGCACCACGATCGCCATGAGCACCTTGCCGAGTCCGATCAGCGCCTGGCGGTCCATGGCGCCCTTGAGTGGATTGTTCTCCAGCGAGAAGAAGGTGGCCAGCCCGCCGAGCACGGCGCCCGCCGCGCAGACGTAGAGCGCCGGCAGCACGAAGGAGTCGGCGAGGCGCAAGAGCAGTTGCTTTCCGCTCGCAGGAAGAGGGTTCGCCATAAACCGGATCGTCGGCTCGATCCACTCGTAGGGTGTTTTGACCGCCCCGTTCACTCGCGCGAGCAGAGCGCGCCCCGGTTTTGGGGGAACGACCAACGGCGGAGCGGAAGAGATCTCGGCCAGTGCGGTGCCCGGATCGTGACCCCTTTCAACCTCGTCGATCGTGCCCTCGCTCGGATTGAGAAGCAGCGTGCGCGTGGCGATCGGCACCACGGCGTCGTAATCGTGAGTCACGACGAGGGTGGTGCGCGTGCCGTGGGCGGCGTCGTGGGTCGACTTGATGAGCGCCGCGATCTGCCGGCAGAGGACCGGATCGAGCCCCGACGTCGGCTCGTCGTAGATGATCAGCTCGGGCTCCTGGGCGAGGGTGCGCGCCAGAGCGAGCCGTTTCCTCTGGCCGCCCGACAGCTCGTGAACCCTACGCGGGGGATCGGCGAGATCGACCGCTTCGAGGAGCGCGTCGATCTTTGTGTTGATCTCGCTCCCGCTGAGCGCCCGGCCGCGCAGCGCGAAGGCGGCGTTCTGGCGCACCGAGAGATCCTCGAAGAGCGCCCCCTCTTGAAACACGATGCCGAGCCGCCGGGAGAGCTCGGCGGGAACTCCGCTCGCGATGTCCGTGCCGAGCAACGCGCGTTCACCGTCGATGACCACACCCTTCTCGCCGTGCCTCAGAGCGCCGATGAGAAGGTTGAGGAGGACCGACTTGCCCGAGCCGCTCGGGCCGAGAAGGCAGACCAGGTCGCCGGGCCGGATCTCGAGCCGCGCCTTGCGAAAAACGAACCGTGTGCCGCCAGGGCCGTCAAAGCCGAGGGACAGATCGCGCAGGCGGACCGCCGCTGGGCGTGTCATTGGCCCGCCTCCGTCGAAGAGCGCCGCAGCAGCCGCGGCGGCTCGTCGAGAACGGAAAGGGCCAGCTCCTTGGAGAGGGTTTTCTTCCGCCCCACGACTCCCACGATGCATCCGTCGCGGTCGACGAGCAGGGCGCCGAGCCACTCGGTGAGCTTCAGGTCGAGATCGCGATCGAAGGGGCGCACCTCTTTTCCCTTCTCGAGCAGCTTGTCGCGCGGGATCGGCTGCGAGCGGAACCGGACACCGTTGCCCTTCCGGAAGGCGAGGAGAGTATAGAACTCGCGTGTGGCGCCATCGGGCGAAAAGCGCGGCGCAACGGCCGAAGCGTCGAGCACGCCCCGCGGCAGCGCCCCCTCGGGAATCTCGAGGATCGCCAGGTCGCGATCGTGGGGATCGACCCATCGCCGCCGGGCGCTCGTCGAGGAACCGTCGGCGAAGCGCACCTTGAGATTGGTGTCCCTGATGTCGGCCTGGCCGATCATGTCGGACGACGAATAGACGCCGTCGGCGAGGGTCTTGGCCGTGAGCACCATGATCTTTCCCCTCGCCCCGCGGAAGAGGATCCCCGTGCCCTCGAAGAAGTAGCGCTTGCTCTTGAAGAAATCCTTCTCGGTGAAAGCGATCGACACGCCCACCGGTTCCACGCCGGCGGCGAACCCTTCGGGCCATTGGTCGCCGTCGACGGGCTCGACCGAGACGAGCGGTCCCGCGTAGTCGCCCACGTTGTCGAGCGGTTTGTCCCGGCCCACGAGGAGCGCCCCCCTGGGAAGCGGGCCGCCGGCCGGTTCGGACGGGGTGGCATAGGCGAGCGCCGTACCGGTGATGATCTTGGAGAGATCGGTCACGTTGACGAGCGCCGGCCAGTGAAAACCGAACTCGACGCTCGGCCGCGCCACCCAGAAGATCGAGTTGGTACGCACCGTGTTCGCGTAGCGGCCATGAATCTCGACGTCGGCCTCCACCGATCGGCCGTCGATACTGAGGTCGACGCCGAGCACGTTGCCCACGTCGACGTCGCGGTAGAGCACGGGCGCCCCCTCGCGCAATCCCTGTGCGAGAGTGAAGCGCACCTTGAAGACGAGCGGTCTCGACCGGACCGCCCCACGGCCTGAATAATTTTCATGGGCCGCGACCGGCGGCTGGTTGAGGCCGAAAAGCAAACTACCCGAGGCGAGTATGGACGCGTTGAGGTCGGGCGTGTCGTACTCGAGGTAGGGATCCTTGATCAGCGTGTCGAGGCCGGAGGCGCCCTCGGTGAGACCGCCGAAGCGGGGGTGGACGATCCAGAAACGCGAGCTCTCCCGCAGCGTGTGGGCGAAGGCGCCCGACACGGCGAGCTCCATGACCACGCCCGAGTCGTCGGGCGCCACACCGACCTTGAGCACCTCGCCCACGGTGACGCCCTTGTGGCGCACATTGCCGCCCACCGGCACTCCGTGGGCGTCGTTGAAGCGCAGAACGAGAAAGACCTCGTCGTCGTCGTAACTCCCCTCGGTGGCCAGGTCGTAGACGAACCACCCCCCGGCGGCCATGGCGGCCAGAGTGACGAGCCCGAGGAGGGTTCTGATCGATCCTCTCATACGTTCCTCCTGAATGGGTGCCCTCAGGCCGGACGAAGTGCACAAAGTGCAAAGAGTGCACCAAGTGCTAAGACTTCAGAGAGTGTATATTATTCACAACATCGAGAAAAGCGGCGAACGCCCGCCCGGATCGTCCGTTCATCTCGACGCAACGAAGAGTCACCGAGGGAACAGATCATGATCATACTCTCACTATTCGCAGCCTTGACGCTCGCCACGTCCGGCGCCGACGAAGACGCCCTGTCGTCTCTCGTCGACTCGGAAAAGATCATCGAGGGGATCCTGTCGAAGGGTTCCGTCAGCTCGGCGTGGAACGCCTACTACGCTGGAAAGCTCGGGGTCGAAGAGTGCGTCCCCGCCCTGCTCGAGCTGATCGAACGGGAGAATCAGCGCGATCCCCACCCCGTGCCGCCCGTGAAGAAGGCCGCCCTCGATGCCTTGATCAGTCTCGACTCCGATGTCCCTTTCGAGTACCTGCGCGCCGGGCTCCACGCCGACTACATCGCAGAGACGCTGATCCTGCTCGCTCGCGATCCCGAGATAAACATGCAGGCCCTTCTCGACCTGATGGATTTCGGCACCGTCAAGGACCAGCACTGGTGGGCGACAGCCGGAATCCTGGCGTCGCTCGAGCCGAAGGGTCTCGCCGCGCGCCTCCTTCCCGAGGTCCGTTTGAGCCTTTCGGTCGCCGTCCGCGATCCCGGCTCGCAAGAGAGCCTCCACCATTTCGAGGGATATGGGGGTAGAGGATTCTGGCGGTCGACGGGAACGCTCTTCCCGCCGAGGCCGACCTACGTCTTCACCACGAGACCGAAAAAAGGAGCGGTCGTCCTCCAGGCGAAACCGGTCGTGATCTACTACCTGCGCTCCGAAGGCGCCAGGAGCGGCATCTCGGCCGTGGGGCTCGGCCACACGACACGGTCCAAGTTCGCCCTGTCATGCATCGTGGCGATGATCGACGGTCCGAAGGACGGACTGCTCACGGAATGCGAACACCGCCGCGAGATCGACTGGATCGACGAGGGCGACCTGCGAAAAAAGATCGATGCCGCGATCGATCAGCTCCACGCCCGTTTCGGCCGCCTTCTCCATACGCTCCGCATGGAGGGACTCCTCGCTCCCGGCGCCTGCGAAGAGATGCTGCCCGAGATCAAGGTCCACGTGCAGGATGTGCGAGAGATCAAATCACCCCCATTGCGCGAGTTCCCGGCGAAAAAGTAACGCCGCCCGGTACTCATCAATACCGATCCTCACCAGATCCCGCCAATTCACCCGAATGCCGGTTTTCTCGACAGGCGTCATCATTTACAATGGCGCCAGTTTCACGGAGAAAGGAAATCTCAGGACAATCCGGATCTGACCCACCGAGCCCGGTTTGAAAGGCACCGCGAAGAGACACCGAGGAAGAACCATGGCGTCCCGCGAGGGAACATCCGATCAAAACGATCCACTCGAAGCCGCCCTGGCCTCGTTTCGGGAAGCCTGGTACAAGGGCGAGCGGCCCGATCCAAAAACTTTCTGTGAGAACCATCCCGAATGCGGATCGACGCTCAGAGAAAAGATTGAGAACTTCCTCTTTGTCGTGAGCGAGCTCGATGCGCTCGCCGGCCCTTTGGACCGATCGGACGGAGCAACGAATCCCGGCGCGGGTGATCGCTTTGGCTCGTACCGGCTCGTCGAGGAGCTCGGTCGTGGAGGCCAGGGGGTAGTCTACCTGGCCGAGGACACACGGCTCCGGCGCAAGGTGGCTCTCAAAATTCTGCCGGCGAGCTTCTTCGGCGACGCGCGGCGGATCGAGCGATTCGAGCAGGAGGCGCGCATCGCGGCCCGCCTTGGCCATCGAGCGATCTGCGCCATCTTCGAGTCAGGCGAAGAGAGCGGCGTGCCGTTCATCGCCATGCAGTTCGTGAAGGGCCAAAGCCTGGCGCGGCGGATCGAACGCTCCAGACCGCTTTTCGAAAAAGGGCAGCCCTTTTATACGGCTCTGGCGCGAGCCGACGAGCCCGAAGAGGACCGGGTTGGCCCGCCGCCCCCAGCCGATTCCGATGGCGCCTTGCGCTGGACGGTTCATCTCATGGAGAACGCGACGCGGGCCGTTCACGCCGCGCACGAGGCGGGAATCATCCACCGCGATCTCAAGCCGGCCAACATCATGGTGACTCCGGAACGTCTCCCCGTGATTCTCGATTTCGGGCTGGCCCAGGATCTCGACAGCGGGGCGGCCACCCTCACAAGAACTCACGATTTCTTCGGCACCCCTGCTTACATGGCGCCGGAACAGATCGAGGCCGGAAGAAAAACTACCGACGCGCGCACCGATGTCTACGCCCTCGGTGCCACCCTGTACGAAAGCCTGACAGGCCGACGGCCCTTCCAAGCGGTGACCCACGAGGAGCTTTACAGGAAGATTCTCTGCGAAGAGTTGTCCGATCCGCGCCGTGCCGAAATCACCCTTCCAACGGATCTCGTCGCCATCATCGAGAAGGCGCTCGCAAAGGAGCCTGACGAACGCTATCGATCGGCCCGAGATCTGGCCGACGACCTCGAGCGCTTCCGTCGGGGCAGAACGGTGGAAGCGCGGCCGGCCGGCCCCTGGCTGCGTCTGAGCCGCTGGAGAAAACGTAATCCTCGTGTGGCGGGCGTTCTCGTCGCGGTTTGTGTGGTGCTTGTGATCGCCGTGATCGTCACAGGCCTTTTGCTGGCCAAAGCGCGCACCACGCTGGAGGAGACAGCCCAACTGGCCGACAGGATGTTGATCCCCTATCTCGAAAACGTGGCTCAAGAGAAAAACTGGCCCTACGATCTCGAGGGTGTCCGAGGCATGGACCGGTGGCTTGCCGAGGCCGAACCGATCTGTAACCGCCGAGAGGGCGAAAGGATGGAAGGATTGGCGCCCTTTCGAGAACTGGTCAAAAAAATTCGAGACCGCCGGAAGACGGCAGCCGGTCTCCATCACCGCACCGTGGACGCACACCGCGAGGCCTGGAGGGCAACGATCAATGCCATCGCCGACGCGAACGCCAATCCCCTCTATCGGGGTCTGAAGATCTCTCCTCAAAGGGGCCTCGTGCCGCTCGGACCTGATCCCGATTCGAAACTGTTCGAGTTCGTCCACGTGCTCACCGGCAAGATCCCCGAGCGCGACGACAAGACGGGGCGGCTGCGCGTGACCGAAGAGACGGGCCTGGTCCTCGTGCTCCTGCCCGGCGGCATTGCGACGATGGGCACCTTTCTGTCTGTAGAGGAATTCGCTGAAACAGTGAAGGACTTCCTGCAACCTGAGAGCCGCTTTCCTCTGCAGAAGGTAACCCTCGATCCGTTTTTCATCTCCAAATACGAGATGACCCAGGCGCAATGGGTGCGTGTAACAGGCATCAATCCCAGCCGCATGACGCCCGGCATGGATGGCAAAAAATGTTACACACTCAGGAATCCGGTGGAAAACGTAACATGGGGGGATTGCGACCGTGTGATGGCACGCCTCGGTCTTCGGATTCCGACTGACGCCCAGTGGGAGTACGCCGCCCGGGGCGGCACCACGACGATCTGGTGGACCGGCAATCGTCCTGAAACTCTCTGCGGCGCGGCCAATCTCACTCCCCGCTGGGCGGAACAGGCGGAGAAAAAAAACGTGATCGATGACGGTTACCAGCATCATGCGCCGGTGGGAGCCTTTCGTCCGAATCCTTTCGGACTCCACGATGTGTGCGGCAACGTGCGCGAATGGGTTCGCGAACGGCGTTATCCATCCTTTCCAACGGAAAGAGACCTGATCGATGGCGAAGGCGAGAGAAAATGTACGGAACCCTTCCCGCTCTTGGGCCACATGGTGCGAGGCGGCGGCTGGGATGATTCGTTTATGATTGCGCGCTCGGCCTTGTGCGGGCAGCAGGTTGGGGACAGCGTCAGTCTCTATTCCCTCGGACTTCGGCCGTCGATGATGGTGCAGAACCTGGCCTCCCCGTCGAAACGGCAGTGGGACACGCGCGATGAGTGAAAAAAATCGAGATCGATTGAAGTCCCCCGCGCCGGCGATCGGCTCCTATGAGATCGTTGGCGAAATCGGCCGAGGTGCGCAGACAATCGTATATCGAGCCAAGGAGGAGGGGCTGGTGCGGCCCGTCGCCCTCAAGGTTTTGCCCGGCGGGAGCCATGTCGACTGGCGCCGCCAGGCCCGCTTCCACCGCGAGGCCGAGGTTGTTGCCAGGCTCGATCACCCGGCGATCTGCAAAATCTACAGGGCCGGCAAGATCGATGGATTTCACTACATCGCCATGGAATTCGTGGAAGGCAACACCCTGGCAAAAAGGATCGATACCGCAAAGGAGTCGGGAAGCCTTATCCCTGTCGACGTCACTGCCGATGGGAAAGCCGATCAACAGGATGATCTCGAATCGGTGGATAGGGGCCGCGGCCGCCGCCTGCGGGTGCTCATCGCCTTCTTCGAAACTCTGGCACGGGCACTTCACGCCGCCCACGAGGCGGGGATAACCCATCGCGACATCAAGCCGGCCAACATCATGGTCACTCCCCGCGGAGAGCCGGTCCTGCTCGACTTCGGGCTGGCCCACGATGTGGAGGGCGATGATGTCACCGTGAGCGTCACCGGAGTCCCCCTCGGAACGCCCGCCTACTCGCCGCCCGAGCAGATCGAGGCATCCCGGGGGCGGCTCGATGGACGCTCCGACCTGTACGCGCTCGGCGCCACACTCTACGAATGCCTCACGCTGCGTAAACCGCACGAGGGCGCGTCGCGTGATTCGGTTTACTGGAGCATCCTCTCCCGAACCCCTGCAGACATCGGCACCTACCTGCCCGGGGCGCCTGACGATCTCCACGTCATCGTCAGCACCGCCATGGCCAAGGAGCAGGACCGCCGCTACCAGACCGCCCTCGATCTCGCCGACGACCTGCACCGCTTACGGACCTCCCAGCCGATCAGGGCGCGCGCCGCGGGACTTCTCCACCGTGTCGGCTTGTGGGCGCGTCGCAATCGGGCTGTGGCCGCCGCGGGGAGCGCCTTCTTTCTGGTGCTCGTCGTCGGTCTTCTGGTGATCGGCGGTCTGTTGAGTGTGACCTTGCGCGCGATCGGCGAGAAGCAGCGTCATACCGACCTCCGGGCGATCCCCTTTCTCGAGCTGGCCGAAGAGGAAAGACTCTGGCCTGCCCGGCCCGAGAAGATCCCCGCCATGGACGAGTGGCTTTCCCAAGTTGGCGATCTGCTCTCCCGTGTCGGCGACTACGAAGACCTTGACGCCACCGACGAGCAGGAACAAAAGGTCGCTTTCATCGAGGGCTGTGAGCGCCTTCGCGCCAAGGTTGAAGCCGTGGAATCGAGACGCCGGGAGGCGATCGATGTTGCCCGCCGGACCTTCGAAGAATTCGGGTCTTCATGGAGCAAGGCGGTGGAAGAAATCGCCGATCCGTCGATCTGCCCTGCCTACGGCGGATTGCGCATCGCTCCGCAGCTGGGGCTCGTTCCCATCGGGCGCGACCGGCGGACCAACCTCTACGAGTTCGCCCATTTTCAGACCGGTGAAATCCCCAAACGCGCCGCAGATACAGGCCGGCTCGAAATCAACGAGGCGAGCGGACTCGTCTTTGTGCTCCTTCCGGCCGGCAGATTCCGTATGGGGGCTATCAAACCGGGAGACCAAACACCGCAGGGAGAGCCCAATGTCGATCCCGCCGCCATGCTTCGTGAGGGTCCGGTGCACGAGGGCGCGCTCGATCCCTTTTTTGTCTCCAAGTACGAACTGACCCAGGCGCAGTGGCTGCGGCTTACGGGGAAGGACCAGCCGAAAAATCCCACCCAGAACTGGGGAGAGCCCGAATACTCTCGCCCTTACTTGAATCCCGCCTATCACATTCCGTGGGAAGAGGCCGAGCGCGTCATGGGCCGGCTTGGGCTCTGTCTGCCCACCGAAGCGCAATGGGACTACGCCGCCCGCGCCGGTACCACCACGATCTGGTGGACGGGAAACGAAAAGCAGACACTCGAAGGCGCGGAGAACATCAGCGATCAATCCCATGCCAGGTATCGGGCTGAAGCCCTGCGCTCTCGTTCCACCGTCTGGGAATCGTGGGACGACGGCTACCTAATGTTCGCGCCAGTCGGCAGCTTCAGACCGAACGGTTTTGGATTGCATGATACGCTCGGCAACGTCGATGAACTGGTCAGCGACGTGTACGGATCCTACGAAAATCCCACGAAACCGGGAAGTGGGGAACGTCTGACCCGAAAGAGCCCCTTCCGCCTGGCGCGGGGAGGGGATTTCAAGTCCAACGCGGAGCGGTGCCGGATCGCTTATCGTTTCGTGCTCAACCGCACCGGCCTTGGAGCCGGGATCCGTCCGGCGCGAAGAATTGACAGAGAAACGCCCCCACCGACTCTCGGTCGATGAGGGCGTTTTTAATGTGCCGGTCTATCCTTTACCCTACTTCCTCACGGGGAAGGGCTTCCGCTTGACCTCGGTGCGCGGCGCCGCCTTGATCTTCTCGAGCACGACCTCGATCGCCTTGTCGAGCTGCGGATCGTGGCCGGCAATGACCAGGTCGGGCCGGTTGTCGACCTCGATGTCGGGCTCGACACCGCGGTTCTCCACGACCCACTTGCCACCCAGATCGAAGATTCCGAACTCGGGCGCCGTCACCGTGCCGTTGTCGATGAGCGGGAAGTTGCGCGGGATGCCGATCAGCCCCCCCCACGTGCGCGTTCCGATGAGCGGCCCCAGGCCGTACTCGCGGAAATAATAGGGAAAGGCGTCGCCGCCCGAACCGGCGTAGGCGTTAGTCACGCACGCCATGTGGGGCGGCGGGATGATGGCCGGCACCGAGTCTTCCACGCCCGCGCCGCGGCTATGGAAATAGCAGACGAGTTCGCGGCGCAGGTGTTCCATGAACATGTCGGGAATCAAACCGCCGCCGTTGTAACGCTCGTCGATGATGAGCCCGTCGCGGCGGCTGTAGGTAAAGAACCCCTTGCTGAACTCGATCAGCCCGGGGATGCTCGTGTCGGGCAGGTGAATGTAGCCGATGCGGCCGTCCGACGCCTCCTCGACGCGGCGCCTGTTCTCGTCGACCCAGTCCTCGTAGCGGAGTTCCGAGTCGCTCGAGATGGGCGTCACCACGAGGGTGCGCGCGCCGTCGAGGGTGGGCCGGCCGTTGACGGTGAGTTCCACCTGCCGGCCGACGGTTCCCTCGAAGTGGCGGAAGGGATTGTCTGCAACAGCAACCGTTTCGCCGTTGACGGCGAGCAGGTACTCGCCCGCAGCCACTTCGCTGCCGGGCCGGGCCAGGGGGCCCTGGAGGCTGGGATCCATCTTCTGCCCGGTGTAGACCTTGGCGAAGCGGTAGAAACCGCTCTGCTTGTCGGCCTCGAGATCGGCGCCGAGCACTCCCACCGGCACCGGCGAAAGCCTCGGGGTGTCGCCGCCGCCCACGTAGGTGTGGCCGGCGCAGACCTCGCCGATGAGCTCTCCGAGCACGTAGTTGAGATCGCCGCGCGACGAGAGATGGGGAATGAGCTTTCCGTACTGCTCCTTCATCTTCTTCCAGTCGACGCCGTGCATGCCGGGATCGTAGAAGAAGTCGCGCTGCAGGCGCCACGCCTCGTCGAAGATCTGCTTCCACTCGGCGGCGATGTCGATCTTCGCCTCGAGGCGGTTGGTGGCGAGCCGCCCCGAGCCGGGCGGGTAGGAGCCGGGCCGAGCCGGCACGATGCCGAGGCCCGCGACGCCCGAATAGATGAGCTTCTCGCCGCCGGCGGCGACCTCGAAGCCGCTCACGCCGGGCATCATGGGCACGGCGCGCTTGGCGCGCATGTCGAAGCAGCAGAGCGACGTGGCCATCGGATCGGAAATCTCCACGAGCGATCCGGCGGGCGGACTGGAAAGATAAAAGAGGCGGTCCTTGGCTGCCTTGAGGCTCGAGTAGTTTCCGGGCGAAACGGGCAGGGCCAGAACGCGATCGCCGATTCCGTCGACGTCGATGCGGAAAGCGGGCGGCGCGGCAGGAGCGGCCGGCTTGCCTCTCGGCCCTCCCTGCTTGGCGCCCCGAACGGGCTCCTTCTCTTCGCTCGACGTCTCGAAGGGCGAGGTCAGTTCCTTTTGCAGCGTCACGAGGTAAATCCTCTCGCTCCGCGTGTAGGTATAGGTCGTCCGGTCGAACATGTCGAAGGAAGGAAAGAAGGTCCGCCGCGACACGAAGTAGAGGTACTTGCCGTTTCCGTCGAAGGCGGGATACGACTCATCGGTCATGGCGTCGGTGATGCGGAAGATCTTGCCCTCGTCGAGGGAGTAGACAAAAACCGACTTGAAGTAGTTGGGCTCCGTCTTGGTGTAGACGATCCACTTGCTGTCCGGTGACCACGAGTAGTCTTCGATGCCCTCCCACCTGATAGAGAAGTAGTTCATGAGGCCGATCCACTCACCCTTGTCGATGGGGACGGGAGCCTTCTTCTTGACGTCCACGTAGTAGAGGGTGCGCGTCTTGTCGCTGAAGACGAGCTTGGTGCTGTCAGGCGACCAGACCGGCTGAAACTTGAAGCACGTCCCGCCCTTGGTGACCGGCGTCTCGGCGCCCGTGCCGTCGGCGGGGCGCATGTAGATCTCGTACTCGCCCGACTTATCGGAGAGGTAGGCGATCCACTTGCCGTCGGGAGACCAGACGGCGTTGCGCTCCCGCGTCCCCGAGGTCTGGGTGAGATTGCGCGGAATGCCCTGGGAGGCCGACAGCGTGAACAGATCGCCCCGCGCCGTGATGAGGCCGAATTTGCCCGAGGGGGAGACGCTGTAATCGGAGATGTAGTTTTCCACATCCTTGTACACGGGACGCGTCGCCGCCCGGTCATAGGGCAGGGTCACGCTGAGCGCGCGCGTCTCTTCCGACGCGAGGTCGAGGACGTGAAGGAATCCGCCATCCTCGTAAATGATGGCGCCCGGTCCGATCGACGGATGGTCGATGTCGAACTCCTTTTGCTCGGTGAGCTTCTTCATCCCCCGCGTGGCGAGATCGAAGCTGTAGAGATTGCACTTCTTTTCGCGGTCGGAAACAAAGTAGATCTTGTTCCCCGCCCACATGGGGTAGTTGTCGGTCCCCTCGTAGTCGGTGAGCTTGTCGATGCTGTTCGCCTCGAGATCGTAGATCCAGATGTCCTGGGCGAGGCCGCCCTTGTAGCGCTTCCACGTGGCGTCATCGCGATCGATCCGGTTGTAGGCGATCTTCTTTCCGTCGGGCGAGAAGCTCGCCTGGCCCCCCTTGGGCAGGGGGAGCACCTCGGGAAGGCCGCCGTCGAGCGACACGGTGAAGAGCCGGTCGAAGCGCATGCTGGCGCTGCGCCGCGGCGAGAGGAAAAAGACCTGCGCGCCGTCGGGCGTCCACCCCATGACCCTGTCGGGCGCGGGGTGCCAGGTCATCCTCTGCGGTTCGCCGCCTTCGGACGGAATGACGTAGACATCGAGGTTCCCGTCGTAGAACGCCGAGAAGGCGATCGACTTTCCATCGGGAGAAAACTTGGGAAATGTTTCCGGCCCGGGATGAGAGGTGAGCCGGCGCGCGACCCCGCCCTCGCTCGACGTGAGCCAGAGATCGCCGCCGTGGACGAAGACGACCTTGTCGTTATGGATGTCGGGATTCCGGAGCATGCCGGCGCCGGCGTCCTTCTTTTCCGGTTTTTCTTCGGCCTTTGGCTCCGCAGTCTCCGCGGCGGGCGCCTTGGCCTCTGCCGCCGCCTCGACCGCTTTCCGCTGGTCCTTCTGGCCGCGCCGCCCGCGGCGGTCCTGGCCGAAGGCCGGAACGGTCGCCAGGACGAGCATCAGTGCCGTGATCCAGATTACTGTTCTCTTCATTTTCTATTTATCCTCCTCGTAGGGGTTTTTGATTTTCTTTCGTTCCAGCGCCTCACGGCTAGTTCCTTTCCGGGTAGGCAGGACGCTTGGGCAGCGTGCGCGGCTCGTTGACGATCTTCTCCATCACGATGGAGATCGCCTTCTCGAGCTGGGGATCGAAACCGCGGATCACGAGATCGGGCCGGTCGTCGACGTGCACGTCGGGCTCGACGCCGCGGTTCTCGATGATCCACTCTCCCTCGGGAGACATCACCGCGAACTCGGGCGCCGACACCATGCCGCCGTCGATGAGCGGCACGCGGCCGGTGATGCCGACCAGTCCGCCCCAGGTCCTGTTCCCCACGAGGGGACCGAGCTTGTATTCCTGAAAGAAATGGGGGAAGGCGTCGCCGCCGCTCCCCGCGTATTCGTTGATGATGCACGCCATGTGGCCGTTGAGGGCGACCTCGGGCGTCTTGAAGTCCTTGCCGTCGCGCGTGGCCCAGAGGCTCACCACCTTGCGCCGCAAATGTTCCATCATCTGGTCGGGGATCATGCCGCCCGAGTTGAAGCGGACGTCGATGACGAGCCCTTCCTTGTCTATCTGGGGAAAGAATCCCCGCGAGAAGGAGTTGAGGCCGCCAATACTCGTGTCGGGCACGTGGATGTAGCCGATCCGTCCGCCCGAGGCGTCGGACACCTTCCGGCGATTCGACTCGACCCAGTCGATGTAGCGCAGATTGCCCTCATCGCGGAGGGTCTCGATGACCACCTCGCGGGCGCCGTCCATGGTCGGGCTCCCGTTGATCTTGAGCACCACTTTCTTGCCCGACTTGTTCACGAGCAGGCTCCAGGGATTGGTGGGCGATTCGAGCGCCTTGCCGTCGATGGCGAGGAGGTAGTCGCCCGCGCCGACGTTCATTCCCGGCATGGCGAGAGGCGCCTGCGCGCTGCCCCAGTTCTCGCCCTTGTAGATCTTCTTGAAACGGTAGAAGCCGCTCAGCGGGTCGACCTCGAGGTCTGCGCCGAGAAGGCCGATCGCAACCCGCTGGCTGCGGGCGCGCGAATCGCCGCCGCTCACGTAGGCGTGGCCGCAGCAGAGCTCGGCGATCATCTCGCCGATCACGTAGTTGAGGTCGGACCGCGTGGCCACGTGGGGCAGGAACTGGGCGTAGCGCTCCTTCATCTTGTTCCAGTCGACGCCGTGCATGTCGGGGTCGTAGAAGAAGTCGCGCTCGATGCGCCAGCCCTCGTTGAAGATCTGGTTCCACTCGAGGCGGGGGTCGACCTTGACCGTGAGGGAGCTCGTGTCGATCACTCCCGTTCCGGGATTCTGGGTCTTCCAGTCCTTTCTCTTCTCGGCGAGCTTGACGATGCCGTACATGTTGCCGGCGCCGTAGAGGACCTTCTTTCCATCGTGGGAGAGATCGTAGCTGCCCACTCCCGACAGGATGGTGAAGTTCTCGCGCCGTTTCAGGTCGTACATGTTGAGGGTCACTCCGCTCGATCCCCGCCGGCCCCGGCCGCGGGACGACATCGACCGGCTCCCCACGGTGACGTAGTAGAGCTTGTCCTTCTTGGCACTCAGGCCGAAGTAGAGCCCCGGCTGAAAGGGAAAGGCCACGGTGCGGCGGTCGATACCGTCGAGATCGATTTCGACGAGGACGGGCGCGCCGCTCTCGCTTTCGAACATCTCCTCGATCTCGTCGTCATAGGTCGCGCCCGGGCCCTTCTCCTCGTCGCTCTCGGGCGCGAAGGGAGTGGGAACTTCCTCGCGGAGGGTGACCAGGTAGACGCGGCGCGTGTTCTGGAAGTTGTAGGTCGGCTCGAAGTCGCCAAAACTGGGGATAAAAGATCTGCTCGAGATGAAGTAGAGGTACTTCCCGTTGGCATCGAAGACGGGGTTTGAGTCGTTGAAGGCCGGCGAGGTGATGGCGTAAGCCTTGTTCTTCTCCAGGGAGTAGACGTAGACCGAGGAGTTCCCGTTGGCATCCGACGCCTTGGAGTAGGTGATCCACCGCGAATCATGGGACCACGAGTAGTCGCGGATGTCGCCCCACTTCGACCGGTCGACGACAAAAGTCTTCTTGCTCTCCACGTTGACGCAGTGCAGGAGGAAACTCTTGTCGGAAAAGAGGATCATCGTCCCGTCGGGAGACCAGACCGGCTGGTAGCGGTAGCAGTCCGCGTCGTCGGTGATGCGAACCGCCGCGCCCGAGCCGTCCTGTTTCTTGATGTAGAGATCGTACTCGCCGGTCGCGTCGGAGAGATAGGCGATCCACTTTCCATCGGGCGACCAGGCCGGGAAGATCTCGCGGCTCGCTGGGCTCTCGGTGATATTGCGCGGATCGCCCTTCTTCTTGGGAACGGTAAAGATATCGCCCCGCCCCTGGAAGACGGCGCGCTGCCCGCTCGGCGAAAGGCCCGCACCCTGGATGAACCGCCCCACGTTGGCGATGTAGGGCCGCGTCTGGATCTTGTCGTCGCGCACGTCGATGGAGATCTTTTTCGTCTCCTCGCTGGCAAGGTCGAAACGGTAGATGTAGCCGCCATTTTCGTAGACGATCGACGCGGGGCCGGCGCTCGGCCACTTCACGTCGAATTCATCGTGGTCGGTGACCTGGGTGATTTTTTTGCTATCGAAATCGTAGCGGAAGAGGTTGGCCGTGTGGCTCCGGTCGGAGACGAAGTAGAGCTTGTTCTCGTCGACCCACATGGGAAAGTTGTCGGTCCCCTCGAACTCGGTGATCCTCTCCGCATTGTTGTCTTCGAGATCGAAGATCCATATATCCTGGGCCATGCCGCCCATGTAGCGCTTCCACGTGGCCGACTCCCGGAAGAGCCGGTTGTAGGCGAGGCGCTTCGAATCGGGCGACGCGCTCGCCAGCCCGCCGCGCGGCATGGGAAGGGACTCTGCCAATCCCCCATCCTTGGAGATGGCAAAGATCTTGCGATAGCGGTAGGAGTTGCTCTCCCTGCCCGAGTTGAAAAGGATCGTTTTGCCGTCGGGCATCCAGTCGATGATCGAGTCGCCGTCGGGATGGTAGGTCAGCCTCTTGGGCGCGCCGCCGTCGACGCCCATGGAATAGAGGTCGCCGTTGCCGTCATAAGAGGCGTTGAAGGCGATCGTTTTTCCATCGGGCGAGAACTTGGGTTTGCTCTCCGATCCGGGAAAGGTGGTCAGGCGCGACGCCATTCCGCCCTCGGCCGAAACGGTCCAGATATCGCCGCCATAGACGAAGACGATCGTGTCCTGGTGAACATCGGGAAAACGCAGCAGCCGGCACTCGTCCCCCTGCGTCAGGGGAGCAAGCCCCTGCGGCAGGGGAAGCCCCTGGGCGAGGGGAAGCAGAAGCAGTGCGAGCGCTGCGGCCTGCAACAGGATCTTCGGTCTAGTCATGAAAAACTCCTTCAATAAAAAAAGGCACCCGCCTTTAGCCGGGGGTGCCGCGACATAAACTCCGTGTTTATACGGGCAGTATAAATTCTCGCTAACCGAAATGGAACCTCGACAAAAATAAATAGCACCAATTTCGTTTCATATGAAGTTGGAATGGATATCCCTTTTTTTTCTCGCAGAGATTCTTCTCCACCCCGGCCAGCAGCTAATCGCCCCCGCCCATCTCCACGAGGCGGCGCATCCTGTTGGCGTCGGCAATGTCGGGGGCGAGGTCGAGGGCTCGTTGCGCGTAGTGGGCCGCGGCCTCACGGTCGCCCATTTCGAAGGCGAGGAGCGCCACCCGGGTGAGCACGGGCACGTTGTAGGGATCGGTGTCGAGGGTCATGGCGAAAAACTCGCGCGCCTCGTCGTAGCGCTTGAGCTCGGCGCACATGCCGGCCACGTGCATGGAGCAGGCGAAGCGGTAGCTCTCGCTGCGGCAGGCGGCCTTGAAGTGCTCGATGGCGGCCGGGAACTCGCCCGCCTCCATGAGAAGGTAGCCGAGGTAGAGCCGAAAGACGAGGATGTCGGGGTTCTGGGCCACCATCTCCTCGAGCATGGAGCGCATTCCGGCCGCATTGCCCGAATGGGCCTCGCGCTCGACGCGGCGCACCTTGTCCCAGATATCCATGTACTCCTTGGGATCCTTGTCGCTCGCCACCGTGGTGCGGCTGCCGCCCGACATGTAGCCGAGCTTGATCAGTTTTTTGAGCGCGTCGCCGTCGGCGGCCACCCCCGCGCTGCGCGGCGCGCCGCTCGCCGACTCGGCGAGCACCGCATCGAGGATCTTCCTCATCTCGTCGACCTTGCGCGGTTCATGGGCGGCACGGTTCTCGAGCTCGCCCGGATCGCGGTCGAGAAAATAGAGCTCGGGGATCGGCTGATCGAAGTACTTGACGCCCATCGTTTCCACGCCGCGCAGCACCGCCCAGCCGAAGGCCTTGTTGAACTCTTTCGACTCGAAGTAAGAGACGCGCGGTTCAACGTCGGTTTCGCCCTCCATGAGCGCCCGGAGCGAACGGCCCTGATGCTGCGGCTCGGGCGCGCATCCCAGGAGCTCGTGAAGAGTGGGAGCGAGATCGATGGAGCGCACGAGATCCTTGACGCGCACGCCGGCCGGGACACCCGGCCCGTTGACGATGAGCGGAACGCTCAGGGTCGAGTTGTAGACGAAAAAGCCGTGAAAGTCCTCGTCGTGGTCGCCGAGCGATTCTCCATGATCGCCGATCACGGCGATGAACGTGTTCTGGCGGAGCTCCATTTTTTCGAGAGCCGCCATCAGCCGGCCGAAGACCGAGTCGACATAGGCGATCTCGCCGTCGTAGAGGTTGCGCTGGAAGCGGTGGCGATAGAGCGGCGGCGGCTCGAAGGGCGCATGGGGATCGTAGATGTGCCACCAGAGGAAAAAGGGATCGTCGCCGTTGGCGCCGATCCAGTCGACGGCGCGGTCGAGGCCCTTCTCGGCGAGGATCTCGCCCGGTTCGGCCGCGGCGCCGAGGGCCGGAACGGGCATGGCGTCGTCGTAGCCGTCGAATCCCTGAGCGAGGCCGTAGGCCTTGCCGAGAACGAAGGCGCCGATCACGGCGTGCGTGCGGAATCCCTCGGCCTGCAGCGACTCGGCCAGTGTGACCACCCCCTCGTCGACGAGCCTCTGGTGGTTGGTGTCGATGCCGTGCCATGTGGGATTCGTGCCGGTCATCATCGAAGCGTGTGACGGCAGCGTGCCCGGAACCTGAACACGGGCGTTCTCGAAAAGCGCCCCTCCCGCGGCGAGGGCGTCGAGATGGGGCGTGGCGGCCGCTTCGTATCCGTAGCAGCCGAGACGGTCGGCGCGCGTCGTGTCGAGGGTGACGAGGATGAGATTCGGCCGCGGGGCGGAAAGGCCGATCGGTTCCCTGAACACCCAGAGCAGCACGATGGCGGCGGCGAGTATCAGGGGGATCGAGACGGTCTTGAAAGAAATCTTGGAACGGGCCTTCGGAATGGAACACCTCCCGGAACTTTCAGGACTTCTCCGCAAAGAGCCGGTCTCTTCGCGACCCTCTCTATTTATAAGGCCTCTTTCCAGAAAGTCCATGGCGGCGGCACGACACATTCCGCTTGAAACCTCGGGGAAAGAAGGAAAAGATGAACTCCGTCACCAATGCGGCCGGCCGCGCCGCGCGAACTGGGCAGAATGATCAGAGAGGCAGGAAGAGTGCCATGAAAAAAATCAAACACGTCGTCGCCATCGTGCTGGCCGTTCTCGGTATCGTCGTGATCCTGCAGAACACCGAATCGATCGAGACGGAGCTCCTTTTTCTCAAGCTCGAGATGCCCCTGGCGATCCTGATTTTCCTGGGGATTCTGATCGGCTTCGTTCTGGGGGTGCTCGTGTCGCTCATCTTCTCGGCGAAACGCAAGAGGAAGTGATCCCTACCTGATCCGAAGCACCTTCTCGATCTTCCGCAAAACTTTCGAGACCGGCTTGAGTATCCCGAACCGCGCCGACCAGAGCAGCAGGCGGTGGCGCATGCCCGGAATGCAGATTTCCTTCCTCTTTTTCATGGCGCGCAGGCTCGCGTCGACGACCTTTTCAACGGGCATGAAAAAGAACTCGGGAATGTACTTTTCGGCGAGCTCCATCTCGATGTTGGTGTGCACCCACCCGGGACAGAAAGCCTGGACGTACACTCCCCGGCCGCGCACCTGCCAGTTGAGCGAACGGGAGAGCTGAATCAGATAGCTCTTGGTGGCGCCGTAGTTGGCGCCCACCGCGGTCGGCACGAATCCGCTCACCGAGGCGACGTTGATGATCGTCCCGCTCTGCCGGGCGAGCATCCCGCCGAGCGCCGCCTTGCACAGGGCGAGGACGGCGGCGCAGTTGAGATCGAGGGTGGCCAGAAGAAAATCGAGTTCCGTATTGGCAAAGGCCTGTGTCTCGCCGATCCCCGCATTGTTGATGAGCAGATCGAGACGTCTCATGGCGCCGAGATCGGCGCAAAGTTCCCCCAGTGCGGCGCGATCGGTGAGATCGACGGCGCGCTCTTCGACCTCGATGGGACGGGCCGATTCGAGTTCCTTTTTCAACGCGGCGATCGTTTCCCCGTTCTTGTCGATCAGCAGGAGACGATATCCCTCGGCCGCGCACCGGCGGGCGAACTCGGCGCCGATCCCCGAGCCGGCCCCGGTGATCACAGCCTGTTTTGTGTTTTCCATCGATGCCGCCATTTACCGACCCCAGGTCCGCTGCAGAACGCGATCGAGCCACCGATCGGACAGGATGCGGGGCAGCCACCACTTCTTGATCCTGCCTTTCAGCCCGCCGGGAAGAAGCGCATAGCGCGTCTTGGGCTCCACGGCCACAAGCGCCGTGCAGATCACGTCGCTCACCTTGCCCACCGACAGGCCGGGCCGGTTGGGATTGCTCGCCCACTGGAGAAATCTCTCGTGATAGGGGCCGTAGTCGGTGTCGGCGTAGGCAGAGACATCCTCCTTCTTGTCCCAGATCGGCGTATTGATCACACCCGGCTCGATGACGATGACCTTGATTCCGTAGATGAACAGCTCGCGGCGGAAGGCGTCGGACAGGGATTCGAGCGCATGCTTGGACGCGGCGTAGGCTCCCAGAAAAGGTGGGGTGATCCGGCCCGTGGTCGACGAGATATTGATGATGCGGCCCGCTTTCTTCTCCCCCCTTCGATCCATTCCGAGAAGGGGCAGAAAAGCCTGGGTCACCCTGACCACACCGAAGACGTTGACGGCGAACTGTTGCTCGAGCTCGCCGATCGGCATGTGGGCGAGAGGTCCCGTGACGGTGAATCCCGCGTTGTTCACGAGAGCGGCCAGATTCGCCGATCCGATGGCGGCGCTCACCTTGTCCACGGCCGCGGCCAGAGCGTCCGCGTCGGTCACGTCAAAGAGGAGCGGCGTGAATCGGGAGCCGAGTTTGTCGACGAGCGGCCGCGCATCGTCTTCGCGGCGCACGGAACCGAACACATGATATCCCCGGTCGGCGACCTTGAGAGCGGCGTCAAAACCGATGCCGGTCGAAACACCGGTGATGAGGACAGAATCCATGAAAACCTCTCTGGCAAACCAAGCCCGGCTCGCGCGCGTGCCATGATCGGAAAGTATCAAGGGCGCTCAAGATTATGCGCCCCGCCGCTGGGTTGTCAAAGATAATCTCGAATCCTAAGTCCCGCGCAAGCCTTGTGATAGGGGCTCTGAGGGCCGCTCCTGCATGGGCCGGGCGCTGGCGCTCCGTTCCATTACAGAAGCGGATTGCGTTCGCACCATCGGGTCGTTACTATCCATGGCTCTTTGAATCGGCCGCGGCCGCCGCGCGAATAACACCTTGCACCATCCTCGATAAGAGATCGTCAATGAACTGTTTCAAAGACAAAGTCATCGTCCTCACGGGAGGCGCTTCGGGTTTCGGTGAAGCGCTCGGCCTGGAGCTCGCCTCGCGGGGCGCGTCGATCGTTGCATCCGATATCGACGCGGCGCGCCTCGAAAAGGTTGTCTCTCGAATCAACGAATCAGGCGGCCGCGCGCAGGCGCGTGCCCTCGACGTGACCGACTCGGACGCCGTGCGCGAGGCGATCGACTCGACCGTTGCCGAACAGGGCCGGATCGACTACCTCTTCAACAGCGCCGGTGTTTTTCTGCGAAGCGAGGCGCGCCACACGTCGCTCGACCTCTGGCGCCGTATCGTGAACATCAACCTGATGGGAATGATCTACGGAGTCGACGCCGCCTACCGCCACATGGTGAAGCAGGGCCACGGCCACATCGTCAACATGGCGTCCGTCGCCGGCCTCGTCGGCTACCCCACGGCCACGGCTTACACCACAACAAAACATGCCGTCGTCGGCCTCTCGCTCACGCTCCGGGCCGAAGCCGCCTCGCTCGGCGTCAAGGTGAGTGTCGTCTGTCCCGGACCGATCGCCACCGGCATCGGCAGCCGCGCCCTCGGATCGGGAACGGCCGATGATGTCGACCCGTCGGGCGTTGATGGACGGGAGCTCCTCGAGAGGGTGACCCTCACCATCTTGAAGGGTGTCGAACAAAACAAGGGAATGATCATCTTCCCCAAGAAAGCGCGCCGCCAATGGCGGCTCTTCCGGCTCTTGCCGTCGCTCTTCGTGCCCATCACCCAGAAGCGGATCAAAAACTACCGCCGCAAGCAGGATAAGGCCTCATCCTGACCATCGCCTGAACGTCGAAGGACGCACGCTGCCGGTCGACATCAAGCACCCGATCGACGTGATCGATGCGAACAACGGCGCGGTGACCACGATCGACCTGAAACCGATCATCTCGTCAACCGATATGACTTCTTTTAACGACCCGCCCCAAGCTTGCGGCGTGCCCTGGAGATGAAGACGTGACGGGCCAGTTTGACGATGTGTCTTTTCATCGAAGTGCGCCGCGCGATCCTTTTCGCGAAGGACGAGATCGAGGTGGTCAGCACGCGCGTCGCTTTGAGCCGCAGCCCCTTCATGGTCGGTGCGTAGACGAAGACGGTCGACTTGTCGACGCCCTCGGCGCCGAATCTCTTCTTCCAGAAAGAATCGCCGATGCCGTTGTCGATCTCGCCGACACCGAGGCGGCAGAGATCTTCCACCATTCTGAGATAGAGCACCGTGCCCGGATTGTATTTGCTGCAGACCGGGTCATATCCGGTCGTGTCGAGAAAGAAGGTCGACCCGTAAAGGGCGCCGATCCAGTAGGCGATCGGCTTGGCGTCGATGGAGAGAACGTAGCCGCGCAGCGCCTGTTTCTCCGCCCAGAGGTAGAGTTTGCGCTCCGATTCGGTGTTGAGAATAAAGCCGGCGTTGATGCCCCGCTGGTAGCTTTTTTTCGAGATCTCCTCGGCGTCGGCGCAGAGCGTGGGGACATGGTCGGCCGTCTGGTAGCACTTGTACTTCACGCGGCGGGCGAAATGCCTTTCGAGGACGCGCCCGTAGCGCCGCAGTTCGCGGCGGTGTTTGGCTTTTTCACGGAGGATGAACGCGTCGATGTCGCCCGGCAGGGCGACCCTGTAATTCCGCTCGATCGACCCGAGACTGTGGCCCGAGAAAAGGGCGGATAGCTTTCTGGTTTCTTGAAAGAGGGGCGAGTCGGTTCTGAGGAGGCTGAGAATCACGGCATCCACGTCGCCCTTCTTCAGGATGCGGAGGATCTCGGCAATCTGGAGACGCGCTGTCTCGCCCGACTTTTCGCCCAGGATCCCGCCTCGCGGAACGGCCAGGATGCGCGCCATGGGACGGCTCACCGTTTTGTAGCCGATTTTGAAGGGAATCCTCCGCTCCTCGATACGGCCGACCATGAGCGATTTCAGTGCTCCGCCGCGCAGAATGCGGACCGCGTGAAGACTCTCGATCTCGTCACGCACAGTGGCAAGCATCAGGTTGAAATCGAGATCGGCGTGGGGGTGTTTTTGCAGGGCGAGCCAGTCCCGTCGAATCCGTTCCACCTCGCCCGCGGAGCGGGCCCTTTTAACGGTCAGGCGATCTTGATCGCTAATTGCGAGATCGAGAGACATCAAATCCGCTCTCCACAATCGGTTAGGGAGAATGAATTCGGACCGGACCGCCCCGGGGGCTGACGAAAACGCCATGGGCTGTGGAGATCGCAAATCCGCACCCGAGCATACGCTCGCCCGTAACCAAAAGCCACACCTTGTTCAATCTGGCGGGAGCGGACGGCGAGCGAGAAAAAAAAAGAAAAGGCGAAACGTGGCCGTCCCAAATGCGCCAATCAATAAGCGCTCAGACCAGCGCATTCGGAGACAGGCGGAAGTCTTAGCATCGCTCGATGCCGGCCGCCTGTCTTCTTTTTTTGATCAAACTCCCGCCCTTTGGGCCGGTTGGTCCGGCTTATGGGCCGGAAGGCGCACGGAAGAGGCCGCGTCCATGGTGACCCGGTTCTTGCCGTACTTTTTGCTCGCGTACATGAGCCGGTCGGCGCGTTTGAGCAGCGTGGCGATCGTATCCTCCTTCAGCCCGATCGTGGCCCCCACCGAAATGGAAACACTCAAAGCACCGTCGAAATTCTCGTCGATCCTTTGCCCCAGGAGAAGACGGATCCTTTCGGCGATCGACCGGAGTTCGACGGCGCTCACATTGACGACAGCGGCGATGAACTCATCTCCCCCCCACCGGCCGATGAAATCGATGTTCCGCAGGCTCTTCGACAGATGGCCGGCGAGAGTTTTGAGCACCCTGTCGCCCACGTCGTGTCCATGGATATCGTTGATCGTCTTGAAACCGTCGATGTCGACGAACAGAACGCCGAAGGGCCAGCCATAGCGCCGATGCTCCTCGATCCGCTTCTTTAATTCCCTCTCGATGTAACGGCGGTTGCCGAGTCTCGTCAGGGGATCGAGCAAGGCGAGCCGCTGAAGGCGCGTGATCCGGTCGAGGGTGGCCATGTCGGTCGACGTGTCGAGAAATGTGCCGTAGGCGCCGGTGATCCGGCCTGACCGGTCCTTTCTCGGCGAGAGATGAACGAGAACCGGAATCCGCCGTCCGTCGCGGCTGTGGAAATAGACGCTCCGCTCCTCTTCCTCACCCTTATCGAGGGTCGCCTCGAAAGGGCAGTCCTTGCCGCAGCGGCTGAAACAGCGCTCGTCGATGGTGTTGAAAATACCGTCCCCGCACCGGGACCCGACCACCTCGGCGGCGCTGAAACCGGTGATCCGTTCGGCCGACTTGTTCCACATGGTTATTTTGTGCTCTTTGTCGACGATGAACACGCCTTCTTGCAAGGCGTCGAGCAGGTGGACGATCGATGGATCGAGAGAGTCCATTTTTCCAACTCCGAACTGTCTCATGACCTGGCGGCCCGCTTCTGAGAATCGGCTGCGGGCCGAATGCCGGGATTCTCCTGTTTCCTACATCGACCATTAGGGAAAATAACTACGTCCTATTTTGTAGGGCTGGAGCGACGCTCGCCAAAGCGCGGACCGGTAGAATTGAAAAAAAAGCCACAATCGACACAAAGGGCCCAACAGCCACGACCCGATCGGCGTCGGCTCGGTGCGGCTTGTTGTCCCAAGGGAGGAATAAAAACGATGAAACCCAATCGCCCCTCGCGCCGGAGTTTTCTCAAGAGCGTCGCCTGCGGCGCACTCGCCCTCAGCACACCGCGATTCGGCCATAGCGGACCGGACGAGGCCGAGCGGCCCAACATCATCTTCGTCATGGTCGACGACATGGGCTATGGCGATGCGGGCTGTTTCGGGCAGACGAAGATCAAGACGCCCCACATCGACCGGATGGCCGCCGACGGAACGCGCTTCACCCAGTGTTACACGGGAAGCCCCGTGTGCGCACCCTGCCGCTGCATTCTGATGACGGGGCTCCACAGCGGCCACTGCCGGCGCCGCGGCAACCGCACCACCGCCCACAGGGACGGCCGCGAAGCGCGCAAGGGGCTCCTTCCGCTGGCGGCCGACGATTTCACCGTGGCGGCGATGCTCAAGGAGGCGGGTTACATAACGGGCGGTTTCGGAAAGTGGGGACTGGGCAATCCGGGCACGACGGGCACGCCCGACAAGCACGGCTTCGATCTCTTCTACGGCTACCTCGACCAGGTCCACGCCCACGACTACTACACCGACCACCTCTTTCGCAACATCGACAGGGAGGAACTTCCAGGCAACAAGTCCGGAAAAAAGGAACAGTACACCCACGACGTGATCGCCGCCGAGACGTTCCGGTTCATCCGGGAGAACAAGGACAATCCTTTTTTCTGCTACGTGCCGTGGACCATCCCCCACGGCAAGTATGTGGTGCCCGATCAGGGGTGCTACAAGGACGAACCGTGGGGCGGCAGGCAGAAAAACTACGCCGCCATGATCACCCGCATGGACGCCGATCTCGGCAGGCTGTTCGCCCTTCTCGAGGAGCTCGGAATCGACGAAAAGACGATCGTCTTCTTCACGAGCGACAACGGGCCCAATCCGCCCTTCATCGAGACCTTCGACTCGAACGGCCCCTTCCGGGGGGTCAAGCGCCAGCTCTACGAGGGGGGGATCCGCATGCCGATGATCGTGCGCTGGCCGGGACAGGTTCCCGCGGGAGAGACGAGCGATTTCGTCTGGACCTTCACCGATTTTTTCCCCACCGCGGCCGCCCTCGGCGGCATCGAGCCTCCCGGCGACCTCGACGGGATGAACGTGCTCCCCGCGCTGCGCGGCGAGAAGCAGAACGCCCACGATCATCTCTACTGGGAATTCCACGATCCCTTCCACCAGGCCGTGCGCAAGGGAGAGTGGAAAGGGATCCGATTCGGAACCGAGGAGCCGATCGAACTCTACAATCTCGCGGTCGATCGAGGCGAGACGACGGACGTCGCCAAGGACCATCCCGAAATCGTTGCCGCCATGAAAAGTATCATGAACGAGGAACATGTCGATTCGGTATACTGGCCCCTGGTCGAGCACCCCAAGAGAAAGGCCAAGAAAAAGTAGACGGCGGCAACAACCGCACGCCGCCGTCACATCTATGCTCAGCCGTCAACGGCACTCGAAGGAAAGGAGACCACCATGCATCCTGGCTTGATCGGTGGAATCATCGGAGGCCTGATCGGTCTCGCCGGCGGAATCTTCGGAACGTGGTGCAGCATCAAAAAATCGAGGAACACACGGACACGGCGCTTCGTGATCAAGGCCGCCACGATCGTTTGGATCGCCGTCTTGATCTTCGCCGTTCTCCTGCTCACGATCCCAAAGCCTTACAACCATCTTCTGTGGATCCCGTACGCGATCTTGCTCCCTCTCGGTATCATCAAGATGAACAAGATGCAGAAGAGGATCGAAGAGGCGGAAGATGGAGAAACCGAGAAAAATTTAGCCGAAGCGGGTCAATCATAGGACCTTAGAGTCGGGTCAGCCGGAAAAATTTTGGCTGAATCGGACCAATTCAAAAAGAAACCGTCCTCCCTGGCCTGGATGACACTCCAGCAATTTAGATTCGGATTACCTCTTTACATTAAAACATTTACATACATCCCGTGCCACCCGGATGGGCTGAAAGGACTGTAAATACTGCCCCAGCAGCGGAAATTTCGATTTTCATTTATATTAGTCTTTTGTGAATCGATCCCACCTAATATATAATCTTATCAGTTTCGAAGGGATCGAAAGAAGGACTGTCTTCCCATTTCGCTCATCCCGTACCGTTTCTATTTCCGCCAGACCACGAGGAGTAATGTCATGAAAAAAGTCTTACTGGCCTCCCTGATCATCATTCTTGCCGCGGGTATTGGGTATGCCCAGTCGGCAAAGGATCAGGCTGAAAAAGCCGCCCACCTGTCGGGTGACAGCGTGATCTCGCCCACCGCGAACCCCACGCCCTCTCCCGCCGGCGCAAGCCGCGCCACCTTGCTCTTCACCGTCGACGTCTCCACCCTCACCGGCGACGACCTCTGCGCTGGTGTCGACTACGACGCCACTCTCAACTCGTGGTGGGTGACCGGCGGAATGGGCCCCTGGAACCTGTATCTCATCGACTATGCAGGAACCACCTTCACCGCCTATCCCAACGGCACCACCTGGTACAGCCCGATCGACATCGCCGACTGCGATGCGGGCGACGTCCTCGCCGCTCCCTACGACTACGAGGGCTATGACAACGAGATGAATCTCTACACCGATGGTGTCTTCCAGAACGCCGTGTCGGAGATCACCTTTTACGATCCCACAGGCCAGGCCTACCACCCGGCGACGGACAAGTTCTATGTCGCCGAGCAGTGGTCCGGCCCGATCCACATCCTCGACAACGGCCCCTATCCGGGAACGCCCGACGTTCCGGTGACCGACACCCTCGGTCTCGACAAGGCCGGCTTCGGCATGGACGGAGACACCCTCCTCATCTTCGCCCAGAACGGACCCGATCTCTGTGACGTCTACGCCTGGGACACCGTGACCCAGGACTACACGGGCGACATGTGGAGCGCCGATGGCACTCTGGGTATCGCCGGTGGCGGATGCGTCTACACCGACCCGACCTACGGACTGGCCTATGCGGGTATCCAGCAGGGCGCGGTCGATGTGATCGCCGTTTACAACACCGCTCCCAGCCCCTATCCGACTCTCGACATCAAGGCCAACGGCTCCGACGGCGGCCTGGTCGTTCCCCTCGGCGACACCGTGACGGTGACCTTCGACGTGGACGAGAGAGACTTCGGCGGTTATCCCGTCGATATCTGGGTTCTCGGCATCAACAAATCGACGGGCGACATTTTCACCTTCGGTGACGGCCGTCCCTCGGCCTTCTGGAAGCCCGGTGTGTGCAACTGCTTCTACTCGGGTGGACTGATGAGCTTCTTTGGCGTGACCGCTCTCGACATGGCCCTCAGCGAGGGCAGCTACGAGTTCTACGTCGCCATCGACATGTCGGCCAACTGCCAGTTGAACATGCCCCTCGTCTTCGACTATGACATGGTCGACGTCGAGGTCATCGATGTCTCCGGCTTCACCGAAGACTTCGAAGATGGCATCGCCGACAACTGGGTCGACGACGGTGCCCACTGGTCGGTCCCTGTCGACACTTACTATCTCGACACGCCGTCCTACGCCAACTGGATCTCCTACTACGACTTTGGCGGCTATGCAGACTTCACCTACAGCGCCGATGTCCAGATGGTCGACACGGGCAACACCACGACCAACTACTACAGCGGCATCTACTTCCGTTCCGACGGAACGCTGAGCAACTGCTACACCGTGTACAGCGAGTACGGCGGAAACGTCTACGTCTACAAGTACGTGGGCGGCTCGTCCACATTCATCGCGAGCGACATGCCGGCCAGCTTCAACGCGGGTGTGGGTATGTGGAACAACTTCAAGGTCGTGTGCAGCGGCTCCAACGTCGACGTGTACATCAACGGCACGCTCGAGCCGTCTCTGTCCTTCACCGACTCCGATCTCACCAGTGGATACGTGGGTGTCCGCGGCGAAGGCACCGGCATCTATGACCACGAGTATCAGTTCGATAACATCATCCTCAGCCTCTAATTCTTAGAGGTCCGCGAGGATCGTACGGAAGCTCTCGGTATCGCGCGACACCGGCCATTCGGTCGGGGAGCGCGAGACCGAGAGCTTCTTTTTTATCGGTTCTTCTTTTTCAGGGAGTCAATCGGTAGGGCTGCCGCGCCTCGTAGAGTTTCACCCTGCGGCCGATGTCGTCGACGAGGGCGGTGACGTTGTGGCGCTCTGCGATCGCCATCGCCTCCTTTGAAATGGCGATCGCTTTCTCGAACCGGCCCGCGGCGGCGTGAACGATGGCGAGAGTGTCGAGATAGACGGGATTCTGTCTCGACGTGGCGGCGCAAGCCTTTTCGGCCGCCTCGAGAGCGGCGGCGCAATCCCTGAGCTCATCCTCGGGGCAGGCGGCGAGGGCGCGCGCCTTGATATCCAAGAGGATCGGATCGGATCCGCGGATCGTCTTTCCCCGGCGCAGGACGTTGAGTCCGTCCGTGTAGCGCTTCGCGTACTGTCCCAGAATCTGCTTCGCCCGGTTCATGTTCGTCTGAACCGACCGATTGTCGGGCGCCTGCTCGAAGGCGTCGCTGAAGCAGATCACGCTCTCGAGCAGCCGACCGTTCCTGTAAAAGAGTGTGCCCACGTTGTTGAGCACCTCCGAATCGGTGGGATCGATGGCGAGCGCCTTTTCGTACTGGACGATCGCCTCGTCGTCCCTGCCGAGCTCGGTGAGCGCCGTTCCGTAGCCGCCATAAATCTGAGCCGTGGCAGGCCGATCCCCGAGGCCGCTCGCCTCGTGGGCGGCCACGGCGAGGCGGAACTGCTCGGCAGACCCCGAGGCATCGCCCGAGAGAAAGAGCGATGAGGCGAGTGTGCCGTGGAACTGGGCGTTGCCCGGATTCTGCTCCACGATCCTATTCATTTCGGCCAGCGCCTCGGCGGTGCGGCCCGTGGCGAGCAGGTCGAGAGCGACGATCCATCGGCTCAGGACGAGCGCCATATCCTTGGGATCTTTGAGTTTCTTCCAGTCCTTGGGAATGGCGCCGCCCGTGCCGCTCGCCGTGTACCCGAGAGCGGCCAGCCGCTTGCGCTGTGCGTCGCTCAGGGCCAACTGCTCCGTTTTTCGCTGGAACATGGCCTCTTCCATGCGTGTCAGCCGCCGGTCGAGGTCGTGGACCACATCTTTTTTCCGATCGGCCAGATTGGTCTTCTCCGCCGGATCGTTTTTTCTGTCGTAGAGCTCGGGACGGGGCGCGCGGATATACTTCCACTGCGCCGTGGTCAGGCTCCGCAAGGGGCTCCAGCCGTAGTAATCGAAGGGATAGTTCGACTCACCATACTGGGCGCGCGGCTTGAGGGCCTTGCCGTTTTCCGGCCTACGGTCCCCGCCATCATCCAGTCGGCGCAGCGCGGCGAGCAGGCTCGCGCCTCTGAGCGGTTCCGCCGGTTGTGCGAGCCCCACAGAGGCGATGATCGTGGGAAGGAGATCGGCGAGACCGACCGGATCGCCCACCCGGACGCCCTGGGCGAAAATCCCGGGCAGGGAGACGATCAACGGCACGCGCATGGTGGTGTCATAAACGAAGACCGAGTGGCGCAGCTCGCCGTGATCGCCCAGGCCCTCGCCGTGGTCGCCGGCAACGACGATGAGCGTCTTCTCCGTCAGACCGCTCTGCTCGAGCCAGTCGACGAGTCTCGTGATCTGGCTGTCGGCGAAGGCGATCTCCCCCTCGTAAGGCTTGCGGGCGAACCGCCCCGCATAGGGATCGGGCGGTGTGTACGGCGCGTGGGCGTCGAAAAGGTGCACCCAGCAGAAGAAGCGCGACGCCTTCTTCTCCTCGAGCCAGACGAGAGCGGCATCGACCACCCGGTCGGCGGGCCGCTCCTTGTCGAGCCGCTTGTCGGTCGAACTCTTCGCCCCCCCCATGTCGTCGTCGTAGGTGTCGAACCCCCTCCCCAGGCCAAAGACCTCGTCGAGCACGAAGGCGGCGATGAAAGCCCCCGTTTCGTAGCGGGCGGCCTTGAACAGCTCGGCCATTGTGGGCACGCCGGCCCCGAGCGACAGATCGTCGTTCTCGCGCACGCCGTGCTCGGGGGGGAGAAGGCCGGTCATCATCGTCGTGTGCGACGGCAGGGTGATCGGCACGGGCGCCATTGCCTGTTCGAAGAGCACGCCTTCCTTGGCAAGCCGATCGAGGGTCGGCGTCTCGGCGTCGGCGCACCCGTAGCAGCCGAGCCGGTCGGCGCGCACCGTGTCGAGAGTGATGAAAAGAACGTTGCAGCCCTCGGCGGGAGCGGGCACGTTGTCGGCATCGCCGCAACTCCAGAGCGGCAAGAGGAAGCAGGCGAGAAAAAGAAAGGCCGGTCGCGTGGTCACTGTCATGAGAGGCTGTTTTCCAATAATGAATCGCTTTATGCGACATAGTAACCCCGCCGCGGGGGCTTTTCATCAAATTCTCCTGCGGCTGAGCTGGCTGGGGATTTCCGTTTCTCGCAAAGGGGCGGCTACCGCGAGCGGTGGGCGGGATCGTTTCGGTTGACGATCTGCAAGGGGCGCCAGTCGGTGACATTCTCGAAGGGGACCGTCCCGGCGTCGCTGTCGCTCAGGAAGTAGTTGCCCTTGCCGTCGGTCCAGGCATGATTGTACAAGGGCAGCCACTTCTCCTCGCCCGTGGACGGATCGAAGGTTTCGATCTGATTGGTGAGCACCTTGTAGAACTCGGTGTTGACGTCGCTGTTGGTTTGAGCGCGGTTCTGCTGGATCTCGGCATCGATCCGATGCATGTCGCGCAGCACGTCGTTGTACTCGCCCGCCCGCTTGCTCGCCGCCGCCGACGCGCGCCGCGCCCAAGAGGGATCGAGACGGAAGGTGCGGATGCACATCTCCATGAGGCGCTCATCGTCGGACCAGCGCTCTTTGGGCGCCACGAGGCCGAAGGTCCCCACCGTCGACCAGAGGGCGCCGCCGAGATCGTAGAGGATGGCGTAAACGCGGCCATAACAGGGCGTGCGGTTGACGGTGCACTCGAAGTTGACGTAGCCGCACTCGGACCGGGTCGCCACGCGCGGCAGAAAGGGCTTGAGCTCGGGCGCGGGCTGGGCGCGGCCCAAGATTCGCGGATTCTTGAACTCGGCGGCGGCGAACTGCCCGAAGACGATCGTCTTCACGTAACGCTCGAGCGGCATGTAGGGGTAGAGCCAGCATCCATTGAGAACCTCTCCCCGGGACGGGGCCAGAACACCCATGCTGTTTCGCGCGATCACGGCCGGGTCCTGGAAATAGAAGCGCGGGTACCAGCCGAAGAAGGACTTCTTGTCGGGGCTGGTGACACGAAACATGATGTTGTTCTCCACGAGGTCGACGAGGTTCCAGCCCACGCCGCTGGGAACCATTCCGCCCTCATCGCTCCATCCCTTGGGGATCAGCATGGTGAAGGCGCCCTGGTGGCGCTCCTTGTAGAGACAGAGCTCGATGCCCTCGGCACCGGCGTCGAATCGGGGCGCTGCGGGCGACGCGTCCCCCGGCGATCGGCCCGCGGGCTGATCGATGGGATCCTCGGAGCATCCCGCGATCGACGAGGACATAAAAAACAACACGATCATCGCGGCAATCAGGGCATCGCTATGCATGGCGGACTCTCCTCCCCTCGACGGGGTCTCACAACAGGCTCTTCCTTAGAGAGGCGCATTTTAGACGGTCCCGTGTCGCGCGGAAGGAGATTTCTTTTCCCGAGAAGCGCTGTTCCTTCGCGCACCAATTGCCCCTTGATTCGTTAGAAGGCGTTAGATAAAGTTGCCACTCATCGATAGACGATATCACGTCTGGACATGTCGAATCGAAGACGTGGACACAACTCCCTCACTCGATTGGCTTTTTGGAGAGGAGCTGAAAATGGCGGCCAAAAAAAAGGCAAAAAAACGCAAAGCGTCCCGCGGCGAAACTCGGGAAAGCACGGTGACCGTCTACATCCGCATCGCGGCGGACGTGAAAAAGAAACTCGAGGACTATGCCGCCGGGTCGGGCGAAACGGAGAGCAAGATCATCGCCGAGGCGATGCGCTACTTCATGAGCCTTCCCGACGATCTCAAGCAGGAGATCATGGATCAGGGATTTCGGTCGCCCTACACCTTTTTCACCTATCAGGCGTGGGCCGATCATGCCTTCAGCAAGCAGCGCTGGTCGTGGGCGATCGAGTGGCTGCAGATCATCGAACGGGAAGCGGCCAAGCTCCCGAGCAAAAGCCTCTACCAGTCGCTCCAGTACAGGCAGGGTTTCGCCTGGATCCGCTTCGGTAAGGAAATCCGCCGTGAGGCGTGGGAAGCGGCAGCGGCAAACTGGTCCGAGGCGGGCGCCCACCAGGAGGTCTGGGCCAACCACCTCGGCGCGGCGGAGAAGTGTTTCCACATCTCTCGAAAGTACTTTTCCAGGTATCATTCCGAGACCAACGCCCTCGAAAAGAACTATCCCGTGATCAGTTACAACCTCGCCTGCCTCAACGCGCTCATGGCGGCCCTCTCGGTGGAACGCGTCTTTCCAGTCGACGCGCTCGGCGACGCGCTCGCCCTGTTCAACCGCGAAAGGGACGAACGCCGCGGAAAAGGAACACTTTCAGCCGACGATCCCGGACCGCCCGAATGGTTCTGGATGAACCACGGCGCCCACTGGCGCGACAGGCTCGCCGAACTCCCGGCAGCGATCAAGGTCCGAACGATCACCGAGGCCGACGAGTGGGCGCGCCGCGCTTTCGAGGAACTCAACTCGATGAGTTCATCTCCCGTCAGCGACGACGGTTCGGACGAGGTCGGTTTCTGGATGAATATCGGCCCCCTCGTGCGCCACGCCGTTGCCGATCCCGATCTGATTTTCCTCAAGAAGGACTGCAATTTCCAACAGGCCTGGGACGAATGGAGCGGGCTCTCGTCGGGATCGCTCCTCGACTCCTTCGATTACCTCTTCAGGTCGGTGCCGGGCGAACTGCGGGAGTGATCGCCCGGGCGGCACAATCCGCTCCTTGGGGCTTTGACATCGCTTCCGTAAAAATGTATACTTCTATTTGAATGAATTCGCACCACCCGGCTGGCCGGGCATGCACCTGCCTCTTTCAGAGGAATGACGATGATGCCAGCGCAAAACGATGTCACCCGTCTGCTCTCCGA
>Ga0180430_10000408_pt1 | contig 46918 bp, 38 predicted proteins | sample SS_ome_9_FD_132999 | JGI IMG/M metagenome (GOLD analysis project Ga0180430, IMG submission 132999) | Hypersaline lake sediment archaeal communities from the Salton Sea, California, USA - SS_1_S_2 metaG | ecosystem: Environmental > Aquatic > Non-marine Saline and Alkaline > Hypersaline >...
ATTGAAGGCCCTGCGACCGAATTCAGGCGACAGACGCGCGTTCAGCTCAATATGCACGCCGCCAATCCCCAGAAACGACCTCGAACCCACAAATCGCGCGGCCACGTGAGACATGCGGGCTATATCCGGAGTTTGCTGCACTGCGAGGAGACATGTACGAAGAGACAGTTCGCTTCTTTGAAGACATGTTCCGATACGACGGATCCATCCTCGATTTGCTCAACGCCAATCACACGTTTCTGAATGAGTCGCTGGCCGCGCATTATGGAATCAATGGCGTTGACGGACCGCAGTGGCGACGAATTGATTCAGTCCGCAGTCACGCACGCGGCGGGATTCTCGGCATGGCGTCGTTGCTGGCCAGCCAGTCAGGAGCGTCACGGACAAGTCCCATTCTGCGTGGCAACTGGATCTACGAAACGCTGCTCGGCGAACGTTTGCCTCGCCCTCCGGCAAATGTTCCGCTATTGCCCGACAATGTTCCTGAAGGGCTGACTGCCCGACAACTGATCGAACAACACAGCTCTGTGACCGCCTGCGCTAAATGTCATATCAAGATTGATCCCTTTGGATTCGCGCTGGAACAATACGACGCCATCGGCCGTCTGCGGCCAGCGCGCGTCGATACCCGCACAAAGCTGGAAGACGGCACGGAAATCGACGGAATCGAGGGGCTACGAGATTATTTATTGACCGAACGGCAGAGTGATATCGTCCGTCAGTTCTGTCGAAAGCTGCTGGGGTTTGCTCTGGGACGAGAAGTTCAACTCTCCGATGAACCATTAATTGCCCACATGGTGAAGAAGCTGGGTGAGAACAAATATCGATTTCATATTGCAGTGGAAGAAATTGTCCTGAGCGACCAGTTCCGCAGAATTCGGGGTGCATCCAAAGATGATGGAATCCACAATTCTCAATGAAGTCACGCAGATCCAACAGTCCATAGTGGAGAACAACATGAAAACCAGGAAATCTTCACGTCGAACCATGCTTCGAGGCCTCGGCGTGAGCATGGCCCTGCCATGGATGGAGTCGATGAATGTCTGGGCGCAGGACGCTTCGACAAACAAGCCCTCGCATGACGCTCCCACTCGTATGGCAATCCTGTTCGCGGGCTGCGGTTTCCACCGGCATGAGTGGTGGGCCAGAGGCAGCGGTTCCGAAATGGAACTCGGCAGGGTTCTTCATCCGCTGAGCGACTTTCGCGACCGGATGGTTTTTATCAAAGGTCTGTACAATGCCGAGGCGCTCAAAGGCAACATTCACAGTTCTCAAACCGGCAACCTTCTGTCCGGGGCTCCACTTTCTGCAGGCGGGACGATTCGGTCCGGGACCAGTGTTGATCAGATCGTTGCGCAGCGAATCGGTCAGCAGACAAAACTGCCAAGTCTTGTACTCGGTTGTGAAAAAGCGAATCCATCGGTGCATAAAAATTACTCGATGCTGTACAGCTCGCACATTTCCTGGAGCAGCCCAACGACACCGACTCCTCTGGAAGTGTATCCGGCCCTGGCGTTTGATCAGTTGTTCAAGGACAAAGCTCAGAAGGGTGACCAAAGCGTGCTCGATGCGGTTCTAGCCGATGCGCGGGACTTTCGTCGCGGTATCAGCCGACTCGATCAGCAAAAACTGGATGAGTTTCTGAACTCCGTACGCGAGGTCGAGCAACGGATCGAACAGGCCGGCCGCCGCGGAGAACTCCAGGGATGGCGACCGACGCTCACTGGCCCAAACATCCCGCGGCCGAAGGATGGGTATCCGCAGGACATTGTCGAACACATGAAGCTGATGTGCGACATTCTGGTGCTCGCCTTTCAAACCGACACGACGCGTGTCTGTACACTGAAACTCAACAACGATCACGGCACGCTGCGATTCCCGCATCTCGGCGTCGACTACATGATCCATCACCTGCTCTCGCACAACGACACGGACGACTGGCTGAAAGTCAATCAGTTCTTCCTCGAGCAGATGGCGTACCTTGCCCGACGTATGGACTCGATCCAGGAAGGCGAGCGCACGCTGCTGGACAACTCGATGCTGATGCTCTGTTCCAGCATGCTCAACGGCCACCACGACGCAACCCAGTTGCCGGTGGTGATGTTGGGCAGTGCAGGCGGTCAAATCCAGGGCGGTCAGAATCTGGACTACAGCGGTCAGTCCGACCGGCAAATGTGCCGACTGTACCTCAGCATGACGCACAAAATGGGTGTGCAGCTCGACCATTTTGGAGATGCCCGGCAACCACTAACGGAGGTCTGAGCCGAATCTGCGGACTGTTCCACGTTTCAACCGCTTCCGCTCGACACGTTTCCATGTGAGACGCATCGTGATGAATCAAAACTCGTGTTTAGTGATTCTGCAGCTGGCCGTCGTTATTCATTTGGGGCCGCTGCACATCGCTTTGGCAGCAGAGAATGGTGACGCTTTCTTCGAACGCAGAGTTCGGCCGATCCTCGTCGAGCATTGTTATGAGTGTCATTCCGATTTAAGTTCCGAAGGTGGATTGCTGCTGGACACTCAGCATGGCTGGCAGAAGGGGGGGGACAATGGAGCGGCAATCATTCCTGGAAAGCCAGACGAATCGCTCCTGATTAAGGCAATTCACTACACCGATGAGAATCTGGCGATGCCGCCGCAGGATGCTGGTGGAAAGCTGCGCAACGAAGAGATCGCCGCCCTGGAAGAGTGGGTGCGCATGGGTGCGCCGGATCCCCGTACCGCTACAGTGAAGCTGGGGGGCATGACTGCGGACAACGCCAGGACATGGTGGGCCTTCCAGCCGCTGCCGAAGGCGGACGAAGAGCCGAAATCAACGAAGATCGACGCGCTGCTCGGCCGAAAACTGGCGGAACATTCACTGAAGCCGGTGGCGTCCGCCGACAAACGAACTCTAATCCGTCGTGCGACGTATGACCTGACCGGCCTGCCACCGACTCCTGACGAAGTCGATGCGTTTCTTGCGGACCAAACGCCGAATGCCTTTGCCAAAGTGGTCGATCGACTGCTCGACTCTCCGCAATATGGTGTGCGCTGGGGCCGGCACTGGCTCGATGTCGTGCGTTATGCCGATACAGCGGGCGAGAATACCGATCGTCCATTGCCTCATGCCTGGCGTTATCGCAACTGGGTTTTTGAGAGTCTAAACGAAGACAAGCCCTTCGATGAGTTCATCCGACTGCAACTGGCCGGCGATTTGATCCGCTCGGGACAGTCCCGCGAGCGGATCAACGAAGGCATCATCGCTACAGGATACCTTGCTATCGCGAGACGCTACGGACACGACATAGACAAACGTGCCTATCTCATGCACGAAGACGTGATCGATAACCTTGGCAAGAACCTGCTCGGTCTGACCACCGGATGCTCCCGTTGTCACGACCACAAGTACGATCCAGTCACGATGAAAGATTATTACGCGCTGTACGGCATCTTCGAGTCGACACGGTTTTCCTTTCCTGGATGCGAGGCCAAGGGGCAGCCACGAGACCTGGTTCCCCTGCTCTCTCAAACGGAGATCGATGCTCGAATGCAGCCATGGAATGATCAAGTTGCCAGATCGCAGGCGGAGAAGAAGAAGTTCGAGGAACTTTCTGAACGACTGAAGGCGTTCGATGATGAGACCCTGAACCAAATCGTAACCAGAACAATGGTCCGCGAGGGGGCAACCGTTCCGATCAAAGACGTCAGGATGAGTCTGCGTAAAGGCGAGGTCCTGCAACTCACTGTCTTCCCGAACGGCAGCCATGGTGCGGACACAACCCGGCTGCAATGGAGAATCCAGGAAGATGGCGGTCAGGGACGAAACTGGGATGTGGACGACGCGATTCCGATGATCTCCAAAGGGAATCCACTCGTTGCAGAGGACGGCGCAACATGGTGTTTTCTGGAATCAACAGACGGCCCTGCGTATCTTTCGCAGCGCTTTAATTCGCTGCCCGAAAATGCATCGCTGAAAGCCTGGAAACGAACGGGTGATGCTCTCTCCATACTGGTCAACACGGCGGATCAGCCGGTCAACGTCTGGACGACGTTGCCCGCGAAAGCATTCTTTGTGCATCCCGAACACAATCGCTCGGTTACAGTGGCATTTGTCAGCCCAATGGACGGCGCGGCCACGATCTCGGGTGCGGTTACAGATGCCCATCCCGCTGGTGGCGACGGAGTTTCATTCGAGGTTGTCCACATGACATCTCCGCAATATGGAAAGACGCTTGTCGAGTTGGGGAGAAGCGCGTCACCCACCACCACCGATCCCGGTCAGAAACCAGACATCCCAGTCGCCTATGCTGTCGTCGATGCCAGTCCGGTTAATGCACGATTCCAGCGGCGGGGTGACCCCGAACAACTCGGCGACGAAGTGCCGCGTCGCTGGCTCTCTGTCTTTGGTGGAGATCTGATCGCCAACCCTCATGAAAGTGGACGAAGGGAGCTGGCCGACTGGATCGCACAGCACCCCTTAGTCGCACGGGTTATAGTCAATCGCATCTGGCAGTGGCACTTCGGCACAGGACTGGTCACGACACCGAACAACTTCGGTTCCCGTGGTGCGGCGCCAAGCCATCCGGAACTGCTCGACTGGCTGGCGTCTGAGTTTGTCGCCGGTGGGCATCGCATCAAAGAGATGCACCGACTGATTATGCACACTTCTGCATATCAGCGGAGCAGCGAACAACCGGAGCAGTGGTATGAGGTGGATCCCGAGAATCGTCTGCTGGGACATTTCAGCCGCCGCAGGCTGAGTGCAGAGGAGATTCGTGACAGTCTGCTGCAGGTTTCCGGAGAACTCGACGCGACTGCTGCCGAATCACATCCGTTTCCAGACGAATCCAGCTGGAAGTTTACCCAGCACAACCCGTTCCATGCGGTTTACGAGACGAACAAACGGAGTGCCTGGCTGATGGTGCAGCGTCAACGGCGACATCCCTTTCTCGCCTTGTTCGACGGTGCCGATCCCAACGCGAGTACACCCGCGCGCCAGACGAGCACTGTTCCCACACAGGCGCTGTACTTTCTCAACGATCCGTTCTTTCACGCTCAGGCCGCGGCACTCACCGACCGGCTGTCGAAACTCGACGATGAAGATGAGCGAATTGAACGGATTTATCGAATCCTCTATCAGCGGCGGCCCACTGACAGCGAGCGAAAAACCGCAATAAGGTTTTTGCAGCAGTATCCGACCGAAGCGGTTGAAAAATGGCGAGCCTACGCGCGAGTGCTGCTGGCCAGTAATGAGTTCATCCATGTTGATTGATCAGGAGCGTCAGACATCAAACACCAACCTGTTGACATGAACGCACAACCTTTGCCCCGTCGGCACTTTCTTCAATCATCCGTTGCAGGATCGCTGCTGTTTTCCGGCATTGTTCAACAATTGCTTGCGGACTCGGGTGATCCGCTCGCTTCCCAAGATCCGCATTTCTCTGCATGTACAAAGAACATCATCTTTCTCTTTATGACCGGAGGCGTTTCTCATGTCGACACCTTCGATCCAAAACCAAACCTGACCCGCGATCATGGTAAGGAAATCAAGGCTGACCATCCGGAGATCAAAGATCGCCCCGGTTACGAACGGATCTATCTCAAGCGTCCTCAGTGGGATTTCTCGCCACAGGGACAATGCGGAAACGAAGTCAGCACGCTCTTTCCGCACGTCGGTCGCTGTATGGATGACATCGCGTTAATCCGTTCGATGCATACCTCTCATTCGAACCATTACAACGCCACACTTGGGATGCACACCGGGTCATTTGCCTTCGCGCGGCCCAGTATTGGTTCGTGGGTCAGCTATGGGCTCGGCACAATGAACCGTAACCTGCCTGGCTTTGTCGTCATCGCTCCCGGACAGACCTACGCCGGCACCCAGGTCTACGCGAACGACTTTCTGCCCGCCGCTCATCAGGGGACGCTCGTCGTACCCGGTGCGCAGCCAGTTGCCAACGTCGCGCCGCGGATTCCAACTGACAGGCAGTCACTCGAATTGGCTGCTCTTCGCGAAATCAATCAAACGCATCTTAACTCGCGAGGGGGGAACGACCCACTTCTGGAAGCCCGTCTGCGCACATTCGAAACTGCGTTTGGAATGCAAATGGCGGTGCCCGAAGCATTTGATTTCAGTCAGGAAACCGAAACGACTCTTGACAGCTACGCACTCAGCCCAGGTCAGACCAGCGGCTTTGGCTGGCAATGTCTGGCAGCCCGTCGACTGGTCGAACGCGGTGTCCGATTCGTCGAACTGATTGACACCGGGTCCTCAGGAAACTGGGATGCGCACGGCGATATGATGTCCCATGTCGCACTCGCCAAAAACGTTGATCAACCGATCGCCGCACTCATCCAGGACCTGAAGCAACGAGGCCTGTTGGATGAAACCCTTGTCGTCTGGACAACGGAATTCGGTCGCACCCCCTTTAACAATACGGCCGATGCCAAAGGCCGCGAACATCATTCCTGGGCCTTCAGTTCATGGCTTGCGGGCGGTGGAGTGAAAGGCGGAATCGTCCATGGTGCCACCGACGAACACGGCATGAGGGCGGTGGAACAACCGGTCCATGTGCATGATTTCCACGCCACCATTCTGCACTTGATGGGCTTCGATCACGAACAACTGACCTACCGTCACGCAGGCCGGGATTATCGACTCACGGATGTGGAAGGTCACGTGGTGAACGACGTGCTGGCGTAATCAACCAACTGATATGGTCTCCGTCCCCGAGGTGCCAAAAACACTCAGTCAGTCTGAGAACTCGGAAAACTGTCGCGGATTCCTGACGTTGAACGCGTGAATCCCGGCAGTGGCTTCGCTGGCAGGTTCAGTGCAATCGCCATCCGTAGGTGTCTGTTCCCGTTGTGATCTGACTATGATTGGCACGTTTGACATCATCGTTCACCTGCGCTGTCCCCGGGGCGGCAAAGAATGCCGGTCCGGCTCAACAATGGCAGCCTGGGCGATCCAGCATCGAACAGGAAGGCGTCGACGTCACTGCCTGGTTTGCGAACGACAGTTGTCTGCCACAGGCAGTAAAGATGGCTGGCAAAAAAACCAATGGAGCGCGCCGTCTGCTATTGGAATCCGAAAGCGAAGAGTTGAAAGTGAAAGGGCACCAGTCAAGAAAATGGATCGAAGAGAGAAAGGCGGCCTCCCTGCCAAACAGCCTTCCATGGATGCTCAAAAGCAACCGTGCCGCGAGGCGGGTTAGTTGTTGAGGACTAAGCGTCGCCCTCCTCTCATTCGATCCGTTCTGCGTCCATTGTATGTGTAATTGATTCGCAACGTGCGCTGAGCCTGCTACTCGGTCAGGTTCTTGAAGAGGTCGCCGAAGTCCGGCATTTCTTCCTGCAGGACATTCATCCACTGTGCCGGATTCCAGATTTCAACGCAGATGACGGCTCCGACTACCATCACATCTTCTCCGGCGTTGACTCCCAGGAACTGACGAAACCCTTCCGGGATGAGCAGTCTCGATCGCCTGGCCAGACTGACTTCCTGGTGCCGAGTCGACAGTAAGCGTCCCAATCGCTGGACGTCTCCCCAGCGTTGTTCCATCCGGCCAGCGTCAATTTTTTGCTTGAGCAAACTGACACCAGTCTCCAGACGCTGCTTCCATTCCTGCACCGGCCACAGACTGAGGCATCCGGCCCGTTCTTTGGCAATCACCAAATCTCCGGATTCCGATGAGACCTCGTCGGCGAAATCCTGAGGCAACGTCAGACGAAATCGTTCGTCAATCGTGCGTTTGGTTTCGCCGGTAAGAAACATGGAGGTGCCAGGAGACGGATCAGGAATTTACGGTGACGAGCCAGCGCCCGCCAGATCGCCCGAATCCGTTGTAATGGGCAGATTTTCCACTTTCAACTGTTTTTCAAAGAGCATATGGGGCTGAAACCCCACAGATTGAAAAATACGTGGGTTGTGTTGGCCGGACAACCAACCGGAGGCCGGAATTTGCAGATTGGGCAAAAATGATGGCTTCGCCATCAGAGTGCTCTTGTTCGAGTCACCAGATATCAGCGATTTATCCGGTGCTAAGAGCCTATCCGAGAACCCGATTGGCATCGTAGAAGAGTGACCGCGTCGCTGGAATTCGTTTGCTGGAGGAGAGCATTGAAGACTGTTTCGAGCTGGGTCTTCGTCCTGAGATCCAGACCTTGAGGAGCATCTTTGTCTGGACAAAGGCTACGATTCGCAGAACGTGCGGGAGGTCGTGGAAGTTGTTTACCAACACGTCGCAAATATCCGCTCATGAAGCCAGGAACTCCGACCACTCGATACACACTCGGACGAGCGTCCAGGTCGCTGGAGGGGGATATTGAGGGCGAAGTAAGACCCGGCTGCAGCGAGCAATCCAGGGAGACCAGCAAAGTATGCTCCACCGCCCTGCAATGTAAACAGTACTGCAAGGACGACGCACAGTCGCCACCATGATGAGGTGCGTGCTACAAGCGGTTTCGTCAACTACGGCCTCCTCGGTTTTCAGACGGATACAAAGATTCAGACGAATCGGCAAAGTACTTGGTACTGAACCCGGAACCTTCTGATTCTGGCAAGATAAGTTATCAACAGGACAAAAGAACCGGGCTGTGTTCCTGTCTGCCGATTCAAATTCTGAGGTGGCGACGTCGGATCACTCTGAAGGCAGTGTGAGGTCCAGCCACTGCTTTCAGAGGACGACGTTGTTCTGCACCTGGCTGACCTGAGTGAATCAATGCGATTAGCATTTTGAAACTGCCAAACGACAACAACAGAGAATCGCCAACTAAAACGGAGCAGCCTTGGGGCCGATTTCGCCCGTAACATCGTTAGTGTCAAGAATCACTGTTTGGTCAAGAAGCTCCCGACCAGTCGATTGGGGATCCTGGTGGTCCAGACGGGCGCCAGCAAAGTGGGCACTTCCCTCAGCTTCGCCGTAGGCCGGTATGTTGGCCAGCCACCAGTCTTCTGCATCCATCCAGGTCCAGCTTGCATCAGCTTCGCAGGCTTCCAGTGCAAGAAGCAGTTCGCGAGGATCATTGTACCGATCCTCTGGTTTCTTACTGAGGCACCTGGTAATCACGGCAGCCAGGTCGTCAGGAACTGACACTTCCGCGTCAGCAAAATCCGGAGCGTCGCCCGTAGCATGGGCCACAATCAGCATCACAGGATCTGCAATGCGGTACGGTGGATGTCCGGTCAGCAGGAACCATGCGACAGCCCCCAGCGAGTACAGGTCACCTCGGCAATCCGGTTCGATCCCGGTCGCCTGTTCCGGACACATGAATTCGGGTGAACCGTGAATGAGTGTTGACTGACGTTTCATTCCCACTTCGTGTCTCAACGCCGCCTGAACCAGCCCAAAGTCCAATAGCTTTGCGACGTCAAACATGTGGCCGCGTTCTGACAGAAAGATGTTACTGGGTTTGATGTCCCGATGAACGAGACCTTCATGGGACGCTTCCTGGAGTGCACCACAGATCTGCTTAAGAATATAGATGACTCGTCCGGCCGGCATTGGACCGTACTGCCGAACACACTCATCCAGATTCAGCCCGTCGAGAAACTCCATCGCATAGTAAAAGCGACCGCCTTCGGCCGTTCCATAGTCGTAGACATGCACCGTGTTAGGATGAGTCAGAATCGCCGTCGCTTTGACCTCCTGTTCAAATCGAGCCTTAACCCGAGAATCACCGGCCTTGTCCGGATGGATCAGCTTGACTGCGCACAACCGTTTCAGCAGTCGGTGTTCGGCAAGGTAGACGTCGCCCATGCCTCCGGACCCCAGAGGTGCTTTCAGCTGGTAAGGTCCCAGTTCATCAATGTTGATACTGCGATCACGAATCCTGTCGCCAACTCCTGCTCCGACGGTCGCACACGCAATAGCAACACCCAGTGGAATCATCAGTTCCATCGCCAGTTCCAGTCGCAGCGATACAGGAAACACGGGAAATGTGGACGCGTGAACAGACAGACTTGCGGCGACAGCTGCCATGGGAACAGCGGCCAGTGCCGACGAAATCAGCAGTGACCGACGGCTTCTGTTGGGAATCGTCAGTCCATAGATGAGCAGCATCAAGACGGAGACCAACAACGACTCGCGCACGTTTCGAACATATCTGCTCAGGTCAAGGGCACGACTACTCACATCCATGTTGGCAAACGTTAACAGCCCGAGACAGGCAAACGTACAGACAAACGCAATCACTTCGGTCCGTCGCAGGCTTTTCTCATCGATTGCCGAGCTGAATCCAAGCTGGTGTATCGTGACCGTCCAGATCGCCGTCACTGGAATGCTGGAAAGCACCAGCCAGACAGTTCCCCACAGGCCGATTGAAGCCTGAACGGCGAACAGGATTGAAAGCATGACTGCCATGGCCACCACGCTGAACCTGATCCGTCGTTCCAGAAACTGGCGCATCCGATCCTGGCTCAAAGCATCCAGTTGACGCCGCGCCGACAGCCGATCATTGGCAGCTTCAGGAGCCGATAATTCAGGTTGAGTGGAACCGGCGAACATGAGTGATACGATCCAGGAAGCGGAACAGCAACCCGGCGCACGCTCTGGGTAAAAACCCCAGGACAGCAGCACGGGTGCAGCGTTCGTGAGCTCGAAACATAGTTTGCGATCTTCTGCACCGGTTAGATTGAATCAAAAGTCATTCCCAATTTGCTCGCTGGCCACACCTGCAATCGATGTGTAGCGACTAAAGGGGTAATGCGATCGTTCTGAGTCAGTCAGTTGAGCAAATCGAACTGACCCGTATGATTGTCCTGTTGCTCAGGACTCTGCGTCAGAATGGAGAAAAGCCTGCTGTGGTTGGTGTTTTTTTGAACAGCCGGCTCGGGGTGAGTCACACTAAGAATGTCTCCCCGTCTCTGTTTCCTGATTCCTCGCCATGTCATCACCCGCAATACACCAACGAGTTGTCCGACTGGACACTGATCACGTGGTCGCGGAGCTCATGTCTACTGCCGTCTCACGGATCAACAGCAACCTGCAGGTTGAAGTCGTTGACCAGTGGGTGCAGGTGAGCGGCCAGGCTAACAGCTGGCACGAAAAACAGCTCGCTCAGGAATCACTTCGCTCGGTGTGTTCGTCCTACCAGATTCGCAACGATATTCGTGTTGCTGCATGGAATTGAGCTTCTGAAGAGACGACCCGATTCCCTGCATCGACTGGTGTTGCGTGGTGGCAACCACTGTTGAGCCGCTGGATTCATAGCTGTCAATAGCGAACTCCTGCTGTCACTCGACGTCGTCGCTGCTTTGAAGTTGTGTCGACGACCCCTGCGCGCCTTCCTGTCAGAACTCGTGACGTCCTTCGGAACGCTCACTGCACCTCGGTTGTGGATTGGCTGTCCGTTCGGCTTCCCACGCTGGGACAAGCGCAGCAGAAACGGCTGGCAGATAAATCTGCCAGCCGCATTCTTTTCTGGTCAATCTGGTCACTTCTGTGACCGGCAGACCTATCGCTTAGCGGTCTTCTTCTTCGCCGCTTTCTTCTTGGTAGCCTTCTTCTTCTTGACTACCTTCTTCTTCTTTTTGACGGCTTTCTTCTTAGCCGTCTTCTTCTTAGCGACCTTCTTTTTAGCAACTTTCTTCTTAGCTACCTTCTTCTTAGCTACCTTCTTCTTTTTCTTAGCTGCCTTTTTCTTGGCGGCTTTCTTCTTAGTAGCCTTCTTCTTTGGAGCTGCCTTCTTCCTCTTCACCGTTTTCTTAGCGGTTTTCTTGGCCGCCTTTTTCTTTGTTTTCTTCTTGGCCACAGAGTTCCTCCTTAATCAAGTGTCGGATGAGTGGCCACCTGCCGCAAGTACCGGGCTTCGCAAAGCAAACAGGGCAAGGGAGACCACGACAAAAAAAACCAGATTCATCACACCGACCCGGTGTGATGACACAGATTCCGTCCCGTCTGATTCACCGTCGTGAAGTGGCTGCGTTTGATGGCAAGTCCTTCGCCACGATGTCTCAACGCTACACAATCTGCGTCGACGACGGCGGAATCGTATTTAATCGCAGGAAATGTGCAAGACTGTTCCACGTCATTCACGTTGGTTGTTCACGAAGTTTTGAAGATTATTTGAGATAGAGATTGACGCGCGTTTGTCGACTTGATTGATGGTGCGCGCCTCAAAACGGATTCGTTCTGTTCCCGAAAACTGTTCGAAAGACAACAGTCGTCGCGCGCTGCACTACACAACATTTGCCCGATGAAAAGTCGTCAAACGTGTTTTGTTTTTGAACACAACAGCCGCGCTAAAATACGTTGCAGGGAGAAGTGACCGCGTACAAAACATCGCCTGTGCTTTCATCTGCAGAACTTCATTTTTGTCAGCAAAAATCAAAGCGACGCAACGATTTCCTGCATGCACTGCATGCTTTGACGAGCAATGTTTTCAGCGCCTGGAGAGTAGTCAAATACCTCTACCGAAACCCACCCATCGTAGTCCACATCATGTAGCGCTTTAAGGATCGGTTTGAAGTCTGTAGCACCCATTCCAGGACCCAATAGGTTCGTGTCGTTGACATGAAAATGCCCACAGAGATCCTTGTGTCTGTGAATCAAAGTCTCGACAGAATCGGACTCGGCACCGACCATCGCTTTAACATCCTGGTGCAAAATAAAATTCGGATGATTGACCATTCTGATGAGCTCAACGGCCTCTTCGCACGTGTTCACGAAGTCCGTTTCGTTCTTCGTGAGTGGTTCCATGCACAGCACAATGTCATTCGTTTCGAACGCATCGGTAGCCTGTCGGAAGACTTCAGCGGCAGTTTTGAGAGCCTGCTGATATGTGACGCCGGGCAGAAGATTCCGTTGTTGAGGTGAACCGAAAACGAGAACTCGTCCTCCCAACGCTGCACACGTTCGAGCCAGTAGCCCCAGATAGTCGGCTGTTCGGCGACACACCTCCTGATCTGGCGACGTCAGATACAGTCCTTCTGTCTTTGCCAGCAGCCAGTGAAGTCCAATGATTTCCAGGCCGTGTGATTCGGCCGTCTCTTTCATCTCAGCCAGTTTCTCGGGTGTTGCTGTCTCCAGGTCGGCTGTAATTGAAAATGGAGCGACTTCGATTCCCGTATAGCCAACATCGGCAATGATTCGACACTGTTCGTCCCACGGCGTTGCTTCAAACAGTTCCTGGCAGATTGCAAACTTCATTAGACACCCTTGTCATTCAGAGGAGACATACGTTTCAAGGGACCTGAACCAGGAGCGATCGCAACGATTCTACTGGTCGGGGCAGGTTAGTTGGCTGGCATCATTTGCAAAAGCATGTCGCCATACAACCGCATAATGCTCATGTTCGACCTCATTCCCACACATTGTCCAACTGCACGATCGTGATCGGTTTCACTATTTGACCGTTCGCTAATCGCAACCTAAATGCCAGTGCACATACGCCAACATCGGCTGGGCGCTTTCCCGGAAAACCAACCAATGGCAGGAATACGTCGTGACCAATTCACCTCAATCTGATCCACCTCAGGACGCTGGCCTCGATGCCCTCTTTAATCGCGTGAATCAGCTTTTAGGAGATTCGACGCCCGTTACTGCCGTCGCCGAACCATCTGCACCGACTGTCTCCAGTGCGGCAACTGATGACACCGTTCCGATGGCGAATGGGAAATGGTCACCACGCCAGCCGGACTCGATGCGCACTGCCGGTGTCACCGAAGCAATGCTGGAACGCCTGATCCTCAAGTATCTTTATCACGTCGGCATGGGAACAACGCGCGGCGTAGCTAATCAGGTCAAGTTACCCTTCAAACTGATTGAACCACATCTTCGACAGCTTCGAGCGGACAAGCACATTGACCTCGTCGGTACGACGGCCACCGGAGATTTCCAGTACGGCGTGACGGAATCCGGTCGCGAACGAGGGAAGAGATACACACTGGAATGCACGTACTATGGCGCCGCTCCAGTGTCACTTGAAGCCTACGTCGACAGCGTGGCCGCCCAGACGATTGAAGGACAGGTCGTCACTGCCGATGCCCTGAAGCAGGCGTTCAACGGTCTCATCATCAACACCGCTATGTTGAACCGTCTGGGCCCCGCCATCAATTCAGGACGAGGGATGTTTCTATTCGGCGAACCGGGTAACGGCAAGACCAGCATCGCAGAACGTGTCACTGGAGCGTTTGGTTCCACCGTCTGGATTCCGCGAGCGATCGCCATCGATGGTGACATTATTCGCATCTTTGACCCATCGGTTCACGAAGAAGTGGAAGAACAACACGGTGGAGGATTGCTGGACTCAACGGAAATCGATGGCCGCTGGGCACAGATCAAACGTCCGACGGTCATTGCCGGTGGTGAATTGACGATGGATGAACTGGAAGTCACCAAGAACAGCCAGTCGAACATCTGTGAAGCTCCGCTGCAGATGAAGAGCAACTGTGGCACGCTTGTCATCGACGACTTTGGCCGTCAGAAGATGCCGGTCGATGTTCTGCTCAATCGCTGGATCGTGCCGCTCGAGAAACGCTACGATTTTCTGAACCTGCCAAGTGGCAAGAAGATTCAGGTGCCGTTCGACCAGCTGATCGTGTTCTCAACGAATCTGGAGCCGAAAGATCTGGTCGATGGGGCCTTTCTGCGTCGAATACCATATAAGATCGAGGTTCCCGATCCATCAGTAGACGAGTTTCGGGAACTCCTCGGCATCATGTGCCGCATCATGGATTTCGAGCCGAAGGAGGATGCGTTCGACTATCTGATCGACACACACTACAAAGCTGTCGGCCGCCCGTATCGTCTGTGTCAACCTCGCGACCTGCTGCTTCAGGTTCGCAACTTCTGTAACTTCCATCAGAAGCCGCTGGAGATTTCTGCCGAAGCCTTCGACTTCGCTGTCGACAACTACTTCTCCGTCATGTAGCCAATTGGCTACGGCGTGATTCTTTCGCAGGGATCGCATATCTTTCGAAATCAGAGTTTTCACTGGTGCAGCCTGACAGTGGCTCCTCGTGAATCCTGCGTGAGTTCGATACGACCTGTGATGAGGAACGCATTCTGTGACGATTGAAGAAACGGCACGGGTGGCAGCTCAGGCCGGCGGTGATGTCCTGATGAAATACTTTCGTCAGGGTGTCACCATGAGGCACAAAGGCGCCGTTGATCTGGTTTCTGATGCCGACGTGGAGGCCGAACGCACGATCGCTGAATCGATTCGAGACGCGTTCCCCGATCACAGTATCCTGGGTGAAGAACAGGAAGCGGGTGATGTCTCCGCCGAACATCTCTGGGTGATCGACCCACTGGACGGAACAACCAACTTCGCTCACGACATTCCGCATTTCGCTGTTTCGATTGCTTATTACCTTAACGGGATAGCTCAGCACGCTGTCGTCTTCAATCCGGCTCGCGGCGACTGGTACACAGCGACGCGAGGATGCGGCGCCTTTCACAACGATCAGTCGATATCAGTGACCGCTGCGACATCCATGAACGAGGTGCTCATCGGTGTTGGATTCTACTATGACCGAGGCGCCATGATGGAATCCACGCTGGCGGCGATTAAGGAGTGCTTTGGGCATCAGATCCGAGGCATCCGCCGAATGGGAACCGCTTCACTGGATCTGGCTCAGGTGGCAGCCGGCCACTTCGGCGCTTACTTTGAATACCAGCTGTCAGCGTGGGACTTTGCTGCCGGACGATTGATTGTGGAAGAGGCCGGCGGACGAATCACAACGTGCCGGGGCACTGACCTGCCGTTGAACAGGACATCCGTTCTGGCTGCGAGCCCTCCGTTGTTTGATACGGTGTGCGACATTACGTCACGTCACCATCCGGAATGAGTCCATCATCTAATAACCGTTCAGGTCGTAGACTCGCCAGACGTCGTTTTCAAAGACTGGCGTTTGGCCATCCACGACGTGGTCTCGGGTGATGAGGTGTGTTGCTGTGAAGTGTTGCTTTAACCACTGAAGGTCGGACGGCTCCAGGGCACGTTCCAACTGAACCGGACGCATCCAGCCGAGGTCTCGCAGGCGTTGCCGCCATTCCAGGATTCCCGCTCCGTCCTGAGGGCAGTCTTTGTAACAAACCACTTCGGCACGTTCGGCATACCACTTAAATCCGACAGCTTCGCGAGGGGTGACGAACAGACTGTCGGGATGCGTGTTCTCCTGAATCCAGATGCACGCATCTTTCCATTCAGCAAAGTGCGCCACCGAATAGCCCGCCGGAGTCTTCTGGCGAGTCGCATACCCGGCCAGAAACGCACCGACCACCAGCACTGCAACAGCGGCCCTGCTGTCCAGTTTATTGCGAGCCGTCCACGCAGGTTGGACCTTCTCCTTCCACAACACAACCGCCAGAATTGAAGCCGTGACCGGTATGAGCACATCAATCAGTCGGAACGGATAGAATTTCAGCAGGAAGGCCCGTGGTGACCAGTGATACAGATGGGCCACTTCGCCTCGGTGGGCACCAATACAGATTCCAGTCACAGCAATGACGAGCCCGGACGCCAGAATTAACAAATGACGGCGAATCACCGATGCCTTAACTGAATTGAGAAGCCGCCAGCTGCATACTCCGATCACCGCCAGAAGAATCGCTGAGTGAACCCAGGCGGCCGGACGAAAACGGGAGGGATCCAGGTGATGCTTCAATCGCATGAATACCTGAACGCGATTGGCCATCCCCTGTTCCCACGGGCTGAGATCAGACGACATCACCACCTGAAGCGCCGGAACAACGCCGGGCAAGGCAAAAATCAGGGCCGTTAGTGTCATTACACTCCACTGTCGGAGCAGAAGTGTGGACGGCATCTCACCAGAACTCACAACACGCTGGATGGCTGGAAGGAGCAAACTTCCATGCGCCATAGAAACTGCGATGATACACCATGCCCCAACAACAGGATGAAGAGTCGTCGCCATTCCCAACCAGACACCGGGCAGTACCCAATGCAGCAAGTGGCCATCGTTCCGGCTCTTCTGCAGCCAGTTTCCGGCCGCAGCGAATCCAAAACCCCAGGCCGGTACCTTGCTTTCAAATCCGCCCAGCACCCATTCGCCCGATAGATTTCCGGTGAGCGAAATCAGGCACAGCAAAGCCGCAGCAGCAACGATCCCTCGCATGCGAAGGCCAAACGGTGATGCCAATGTCGTCCAGCCCCAGCCCAGAATGACTGCGGAGATCACTCGACCGGCGCAGGCCACTTCTTCCAGCGACCAGTGCAGAGTGAACCAGCCAACGACATCAAAGAACACTGCATGAGCGGCAGGCGACTTTAGAAAGAAGTCGCGAGAACACCACGAGGTATCCCAGGTTGCTCGCGCTTTGCACAGATAGTGTGGTTCGTTGACACCGGGAACTGTGACATGCAGCAATGAGAACCCACAGAAGACTGTGGCGACGATCAGAACGGTCAGCAGGACGCGTCTTGTTGGTGACGGTGGTGGCTCAGTCACGGCAGTTGCTGCCGACCTGGGAGAGAGAGTTCGCGTCAGGATTGCGGACGCACCGCAATCCGTCCGGACAACACACGAGGTTACTTCTTCCCTTTAGCTTTGGCTGATTTCTTTTTCGCGGCTTTCTTCTTTGCCTTCTTCTTCGATCCGGCTGCCGATTTGTCACCACCGAAAGCGCGGTCCCAGTTCTCCCAGAACTGAGGCGTCGTTCCTGTGCGTACGATTGGGCCACTCATGTCTCTGCGTCCTCGTGTGCGTGTCGATGCAATTCAACCTGTCGGCACGATTCTTGGCCTGAATCCCGGTCACGTCAAGTGCCAGAGCACGACACAGGTGCGCACAGATGGAAACGCTCTTGTTTGTCCGGGAACCTACGAAAGGAACTGGAAGTCCTGACGAAATTCGGGAATTCTTACGACATCCGGCGCCGGCAGGTCAGCGACGCATGTTCGCCTGAAATCCCATGGTCGTGAAACGTGCCATTTCGATCGGAGTGGTGATCTTGATCCCCACAATCGTGTCGATCGCGACGATGACCCGGCGTGCATCGGACGTGTCGGGTACGCCTCGGTCGACCAGGACCAGGTTGCCGCCCAGCATGAAATCAATAAATGGTACCGCTTCACCAAATGAAGTGAGCAGGATGCCCTTGCGTTCGATACTGACCGGCCACTCCGAAAGGATACGATGAAAATCAGTCTTCTGTGCGGCGGTAGTCGAAGTGACCATATTCAGGGTTCCATGAAAGTGTTTGCGACCACTGCTCACTTCGGCAGAAACCGCGACGGGGTTCATGGAATTCGCAGGTGGGCCAGCAACCGTCATAACCGGTGGTCAATGTGCAGTTTTGCGTTGGCTGCTATCCGAAATCGATTGCAATTTTGTTTTTTCCTTGAGGGCGCTCGGCGCGGGCTGACGAAACATGCTCAACATTGCCGGAAGGATGACCAAATCTCCTACCAGAGCAGCAGGCAACATTGCGATCACCATAGATGCGAAGAAATGGTGTGTGGGAAGAGGCGTGATGTAAACAGACGCAAACCCGAAGAAGAGTGTGACTGTCGTTATTACCAGTGCTCGCCCCACCAGGTGCCCTGCATGCAGGATATGAATACGTGAACCGAATCGGCCTCTGGCGTGCCTGAGTGCCTCGAGAAAATGAACTGTGTCATCCACAGCAATTCCGAGGCAGATGGAAGCAGCACAGGCGGACGCGACGTCCAGTGATGGTGTCATCCAGGCGCGAATCGCAACCGTGAAAGCGATAGCAAAGGTATTCGGCAACACGGAAAACAACGCGAACGAAAATCTGCCGTACGCAATCCAGATGACCAGGAAAATCGTGGCGGCTGCCAGAATGACGCTCCACGACATCTCACGAATCGTCGTTTGAATCAGTCCGCTCTGGGCCAGACACAATCCCCCAACTTTTGTTGTCAGTCCCGGATAAAGCGACTCGTCATAGTCCAGCAGACTCTCCAATTCGTCCAGATCCGATTCGATGTACTGCACCCCGCGATCCGGAACTCGAAACTCAACGATGGCTACACGTTTTTCTTTGTTCCAGAACTCCGCCAGTCGATCTTTCGCCAGCCGGCGAGCATACCGAAGCTTCCGAGCTGCTTCGTCACCGGGAAGCAGCTGCAGGGCGTTGAGGATCGACAATGGTGCAGAGAATGACTCTGATTGTTCCACCTGCCGTTGGACGTCATTGAGGACTTCCCACACAGCTTCATCCGACATTTCTTCCGGCCATTCCAGCCTGACCTTGATCTGCCGGAGGCCGCCCAGCTTCTCATCACACTGCATCAGCCCCTGATAGGAAGGCTCCTCACGACTCAGTCTCAAGTCGATTCGGTCATCCGGGTACAGCGTGTTGGCACTGTAGATCAGACACCCGACAGTCACTACGCTGAAGAATATAACCGTGGGCCGGGAGTGACGCACGCTGAACAGGATGGGACGTTGAATCCAGCGATCCCGATGGCGGTCGGCCGACTGCAGTTGAGGCCGTCGCCAACGGACGCACATTGAAGACGACAGAGGCATGGCTGTGACCACACCGACGAACGCCACACTGATTGCAATCGCCGCATTGCGTCCGAATCCATAAACCATCGGCTGATCGCTCAGCATGAGGGATGCAAAGGCGAGTGATGTGGTCAGCGATGTCAGAAAGCAGGGGCGCAGCATTCTCTTCATCGCAAGTCGTGTGGCCACGCGATGATCCTGGACATGTGCGAACTCTTCTTCCACTGCCAGCAGGATGTGCAGGCTGTCACTGAAAGCAAGGACCAGCACAAAGACAGGCATGTCGGCCGCTGCCAGTTCATTGAACGGCAACCCCAGAAAAAACTGCCAGCCGAACGCGAAACCCAGAGCGGCGATCGGACCGGCCGACACCGCGAGTGACCGTCGTGGATCACGCAACATTAACAGCCCAACAACGATGACGACCAGCGCCGACGTGCCCAGGACCGGAAGCGTCCATTCTTGCAGTGCCTTTTCGTCGCTTCTCAGCATCAGCGCTTCGCCGGTTAGCCAGTACTGAATCCCAAGTGGCTCCACGTGGTGGGAAAGGATCTCGCGCGCTGTGTCCTCCGTTGCCACGCGCGAATCGCTCAGCAGAATCAGCATGGTCGTGCCATCGACAGACAGGAGGTGACCAGCTGCCAGTGGATGTTCGCGAAGCTGAGCCGGTACTCGTTCCCAATGGCGGTCAGCAGCATCGTCTGCCGGAATGACAGAACGCGGCCGCCTCAGAATGCCAGTCCGACTTGGAGCGTCACCACACCATGCGACCTCACAGTCCGGCAGCTTCTCTCGCATCTCATTCACCGCATCCCTGACGGCAATCAGACTTTCCCGTTCCAGGAGTTGGTCAGACTGCAGGACGACGACACACGGCAGAACGTCGGCGATCGCCTCGACTGTCGTCGTTGATTCGATCCCATCCGGATGCAGGTCAGTCCCGTCGTCCAGAGTCGCGTTGCTGGACAGCCAGAGATCAGGTGGTTGAGATGGAAACCGAATGCCAACGGCCGCCAGCATCGGCGGCACGGCAAAGAGCAGGCCGACGACGAGGTACCAGTAGAGTGGGCGGCCTTGAGATGGTGACATTAATCTGGTTTCAGCCGGAATACGTCGTGATTCCGGATTGGTCAGGGCTCTGGGTAGCCCCGGAGATCAGAGTGTGGGACGTTCGGAGACTTCCACTGATCGCTCACAGTCAAACTCGTCGACACTCCTGGCGATCCTGCGCTGCATTCTCGCCGCGTAGAAAGGTGGTTCAAGCCAACGCCGTTCGCCAGATGTCGAATCTAAGATGTTGAAGATCGTTCAGGCAAGCTGCGCGCTTAGAGCGTTTTACCGGTAACCGGCAGCTGGCCATACTTCTCATGGGCGAGACCGGATTATTGTGGAGATCAAATCTGCGGTGCCACAGTTCACGCAGCCAGACATCGGTCTTAGATCGCAATACAGGGCGGCTACAGCGTATGACGCTGACTTGTGGCCGCGTTGGACGTGAAAGAGCCTGTGAATCAGGCAATCCCACGAGCCAGAACGTCCACAACAAGAAATAAAATGCTCTAATGAGATTTGCTGGGAACCAGTGTGGACGCCTGTTGGCACTCGTGACTGACTCATCGGTTTTGCTATCGTCTGCGGCCATGTAGCCATTCAATCTCCGTCTGTCATCCTGTCTTTTCCGTTCAGAACTCAGAGTTCAACGACATGACTCACACTGTTTTTGTTGTTGATGCTGGCAACTCACGAACAAAGTTCGGGCTCTTTGAGCACACTGAGAATGCTGTCACGCCGATCCGGTTGGGTGCTGTGGCGCTTGGTACTCAACGCGACATCGCGGGCAGACTCCGCAAATGGGTGTCCGATTCTCAGCCGGACGCCAGTATTGTTGCCGGGTCAAACCCTCCCGTACTGGAACAACTTGTTGAAGACTGGGGATCAGAACTCCCCACACCTACAGTGATTCGGAGACCGGCCGATCTGCCGGTTGTGCTCAACGTTGACCAGCCCGACGCGGTTGGCATGGATCGAGTCCTCAACTCACTGGCCGCTCATCATCTGTACCAGGACCAGACAGTGATTGTGGTGGATTCCGGCACAACGACGACCGTTGATCTGGTTTCGAAGGATGGAACGTTTCAGGGAGGATCGATCTTTCCTGGCCTTCGGCTGTCTGCCTGCGCACTTCACGACTACACTGCTCGCCTTCCCATGATCGATGTCGATGCAGAACGGCAGACGCTGCCTCAGCTGCCTGGCAGAAACACCGAGGAAGCCATTCGAGCGGGACTTTACTGGGGACAGCTCGGTGCGATTCGCGAAATCGTTCAGCGACTATCGGAATCCTGCTCTGAGTCGCCAATCGTGATCGTCACCGGCGGAGCGATGCCACAACTGCTGCCACATCTGACGAATGCGATTGGCATTGAGAGTCTTCCTTTGCATGGCCTGGCGTTGCTGTTCAAATAGGATGTTCAGACGCACTGGCGTATTCTCAGGCCGTCGGCTGACTGGAATACGCTCCATTCGCCCCGGAAGGCTCTCGTATGAAGTTCGGACGATTCCCGTTTATCCCACTGGCCTTCTGTGGACTCATCTTTTGCCCTGGCCCGCCGTCCATGGCTGTCGGCGAGGATACATCAGACTCCGTTGAAAACAGTGTTGTGAATAATCAAACAATACCAGCTGGCGGGCTCGCCAGCGACAATCCTTTCAGCCATCCCAGTTCGTTGCCGTTCCAGGCACCGAATTTTGAAGCGATTCAGCTGGAACATTATCAGCCCGCGATGATGGAGGGCATGAAGCAGCAACTCGCGGAAATCGACGCCATCGTTGGCCAACAAGAGTCACCCACATTCGACAACACAATTGTCCCGCTGGAACGATCCGGTGCGCTGCTGACACGAACACGTCGAGTGTTCTCAAACATGAGTTCTGCTCATACCAATGAGCATCTGCAGCAGATTCAGACGGAGATGGCACCGTTACTCGCAGCACATTCCGACAGCATCCTGCTCAACGCAGCCCTGTTCGATCGAGTTCGCACACTGTATGAATCGAACGACTCTCAGAATTTGAACAGTGAACAGAAGGAAGTGCTCCGACAACACTACGAGGACTTCGTTCGAGCAGGAGCAAAACTGTCAACGGAACAGCAGAATCGAGTCCGCACGCTTAATGAACAACTGTCGACATTGCAGACGAAGTTCGAAGATAACCTGCTCGCCGTCACGAAGGAACGTTCCGTGCTGGTTGCCGACGTCGCAGAACTGGATGGAATGACTGAGGGAGACGTAGCGGCTGCCGCGGATCGAGCCAAAGAACGAGGGCACGACGGCCAATACCTGCTGGAAATCACAAATACGACACGTGTCCCCATCCTGACATCGCTCAACAATAGAACGCTCAGGAAACGCGTCTGGAAAGCATCGGCGAACCGCGCGATCGGCGAAGACGGAGGAATCGACAATCGATCGTTAATTCTGGAAATCGCTCAGTTGCGTGCAGAACGCGCTCAACTGCTGGGTTTCCGCAATCATGCCGAATGGAAGATTCAAAACCAGATGGCGAAGACGCCCGATGCCGCTCGCCGCATGCTGACCGACCTGGTGCCTGGTGTGGTTGCCCGAGTCAAAGAAGAAGCACAGGAACTCCGCACCATGATGGAGGAACTGGGAGCGACTCACGAACTCGAACCGTGGGACTGGGAATACTACGCAGAGAAAGTCCGCCAGAAGAAGTTCGACGTCGACGAGGCGGAAGTGAAGCCCTACTTCAATTTCGACAGCGTGCTGCAGAACGGAGTCTTCTCAACAATGCACGAACTGTTCGGAATTGAGTTCCAGGAATGTTCTGATCTGCCGGTCTACCACGCGGATGTTCGAGTGTTCAACGTGATCGATGCCGACGGAGGACAAATTGGTTTGTTCTATATCGATGTCTTCAAACGCAACTCCAAACGCGGAGGAGCATGGATGAGTTCCTGGGTGACTCAGTCGCACCTCCTGGACAGCAAGCCGGTGATTGTCAATGTCCTCAACAACCCTCGCCCGGCAGAAGGCGAACCGGCGCTGATTAGTTTCGACAATGTGACAACCGTGTTTCACGAAATGGGCCACGGTGTCCACGGCTTGTTTTCAGATGTGACCTATCCATCGGTCGCTGGTACGGCCACGCCACGTGACTTCGTGGAGTTTCCGTCGACGTTCGAAGAGGATTGGTGTATTCAACCGGCGATCCTCAGCAATTACGCCCGACATTACGAAACGGGCGAACCGATTCCCGATGCGCTCCTGCAGAAACTCATTCGCGCACGTCAGTTCAACCAGGGGTTCGAAACCCTGGAATACATGGCAGCCGCTCTCCTGGATCTGGAATGGCATACACTCGGCCCGGACGAAATCCCGGACGACATCGAAGCGTTCGAAGCGGCTACGCTGAAGAAGTACGGCGTCGACATCCCCGCCGTTCCGCCACGTTATCGCACACCGTACTTTGCTCACATCTGGGGAGGTGGCTACGCGGCAAGCTACTACGCCTACCTGTGGAGCGAATTTCTGGCCGCCGATGCGTTTGCATACATGCAGGCAAACGGTGGAGCGACTCGAAGCAATGGCAATCGATTTCGAAATGAAGTCCTGTCGCGAGGCAGCAGCCGGGATCCAATGGATTCGTACAAAGCGTTTCGAGGCCAGGAACCAACAGTTGAGGCACTCCTGATTCGACGTGGGTTGAAGTAGGCAATTTACAGCGAATTACGCCGAGTCGCGTCCGTGAAGGTCGTGAATGAGGCCAACTAACGCGCATCCACATGAGGTAGGACGACAACTACAAGAAGTAAACTCCGCTGGATGGATGTCGAACAGCAGATTGGAAATTGCGCCCGGTTGCCCCCTCCGATTTTCTCGCGACAGGTTGTACGACGAATGGTTGCGGGTATGGCGGTTGTGATCGTGCAACACGATGCCATCACACACCGTTAGTAAACACAGTACCCGCAATGTTACCTGTCGAAAACCAATGCGACTACCGACGCCGCAGCCGCGAAAGTCCACCAACTCACGCAAAGAACACCGAATGGAATGGTTACGTCACTGGCAGTGGCACCCATTACGAAGAATCCAAGCCAGCAGGATTGCACGAGAAACGAAGATGTCCAGATCACGTATCTGATCCTGAGACCAGGATTGACTGATGCTCGTATGATGTAACCAACTGTTGCCATGTATCCCGGTATGGCTACGACTACACCAATAGGTCGGAAGCCTCCTGCGGCCAGAAGCAGGAAAATGAACAAACCCCACAGAATGCCTCCTGCCGCAAGGGTACCTGCCAGGACTCGGAAGCTTTGAGACCGCTTGGTTTTTGCTTCTTCAAATTCGGTGTAATCAAACGAAGCAGGTGGTGCGGAGTTAGGTGGTGTGTAAGGATTCTCCGTTTGCATTTTCAGTCGCTACTAATTCATGCTCCGCCACGCGCGAGACCCTTAATTATCTATGACAAACAACGGGAACCCTGGATGGGGCGCGCCCGTTCCGGAGCGGCTGAATTCGCCGGGTTGGTTCACAAAATGCCACAAGGATGGGCAACGCAAGACTGAATTTTTGTTACGGAAGAACCACCAGAATGGGCGATGAGTTATCGCCGGGTTGCAGGCCAGTAAACTCTCTCGCCGTCGGACGACCTTTTCCCACTCGCACGGTAAACGGTCCCGGACTGTACACGCGCGGTGTGAACACATTTCCGCGTGAACGCACGGTGTAGACGACGGAGTCATTCGCTTCGTCGATGACCTGGACCACAGCCGTGTCTGCTCCCTGTATCCGAAGTTCCGGCAAAGTGCCTGTCGTTTCGCGGCCATCGTTGTCTTCCATGCGCACTGTGATGGGCCAGCCGGGGTATTGGGCACTATCACCATCCTTGACACTGGAAAAACGAGGCCAGCATTCGAAGGTCGTTGTGCGATCCTTCTTGTTGAACCGCACGATGCCGTGTCCGTCGCCTCGTTTCATTTCATCGTTTCGGTCTTCCGGGTTGGCATATGCCAGCATCGTTATCAGGTTACCAAGCCCGTCTTCGTAATCGCCCGTCCACGGAAGCGGACTGTCGGCAATAGCGTTTGGCCCAGGCTGTTCATCCAGAGGATGCCACCAGCGACCGTAAATCGTGTTCACAATCGCCGGCGTTGTGAAGCCGTACGGGCCGTCCCGGTAGCTGTCGATTCCGTGCTTCACAGTCACGGCGAGGTGCTGGTCTCCGCAAAGATGAGAAGCCCAGCCGCGGCGAATGATTTCGAGTGCGCGCCGACGTCCCGTTTGCGGCCAGCCGTTGCAGTCCAGATCAGCCAGCAGACGACTATCCGGGTTTCCGTGAATATGAACGGCTCCGCAAAACGCCGTCTGAGACAGCACGGACTTCATTTCTGCTCCTTCCCAGTCGGCCGTCCATTCGTCAAGAAACTTCAACTGGCGATCACCCAGCAGCACCAGACCTTCGATGTCGACTGATTTCCGGTCGTAGCTCGGATCGTTGATGTGATCTGGGCGTGGGCCCTGTTGAGGGATCTTTCCTTCCGGACCGCTTTTGAACTTTCGGTCCTCAACGATTGCAAAATCAATTCCACCGACTCGCAGACGCGTGTAGTACACACCGATACCACGTTGAATCGGTGTCGGATCATAAGCATCCGGAAGATGCCAGGTCTGACAACGTTCGACCATGTTGACGTATTCAACCGGATAGAAGTAACCACCGTCGGAACCGGCGGGTGTCGCCGCTTTTCGACCGGACTCTCCCCAGATATTGCCCTGCCCAACATCGTGGTCGTCGGGAATTGTGATTACCGGCCGATCGCGAACGACATCACGAAACTGCTTCCCCCATTCCAGCCAGCCAAACGTATGCTGCTTGTGGTGATAAGACTGATCGCCTGCGAAGAACAACAGATCCGGATCCTGCAGTTTGAGGTTCTCGATCATCTGCGGGCGAGGGCCAGGCGTGCGACTGGAATTGCACGACAGCACACCAACGACAATTTCGTCCTTGTCTGTCGGGTCGCGACTGATCGTCCCGGTGAAGCTGGACTGGTCTGCCAATCGAACACGATACGGCACCGTCTGTGTGTTGTCCCAGTCCTCGACACGAAAATGAGCACTCCAGCCCGGATACTGTACGGGGGCATCCGCCACCTTTGACCATTCCCCGTCCCGCTGAAACTCCAGCGTCACAGTGCGTGGTTCTTCCGGCAGCAGAGGATACAACTGAGCTGACAGCTTCAGCACACCGCTCTCGTGGGTGTAGAGTGCAAACGCCATGACCTCATCACGAGGAACCATCAGGCGCGGCTTGACTTGTTTGCCTTTATTCGGACCTCGCCGAACGGTGCGAGTCTTCCACCACTCGCCGGTGGCATCGTTATCGACCACCTTGAACGAGCTGCCAAACGGGTACGGATCTTCCGCAGCATCAACCGGGCCAACGAAGAGAACGAGTGACAAACAAGACAACAGACGAATCGCAGCGTGCATAACAGATTCCGCGCAGGAGTCAGACAACAGAATGGATGCGATCCGTCACACATTGCTCCGTTTGAACCAGGAAGACTGCCGGACGCAGGCCGGCTTATCGCAAGACTCAGAATGGTGCTTCTTCGTCGGAAACGAACGTTTCGCCATAAGGAACTTCATCTGCAACTGCCGAACCTTCACCTGCTGAACTCGACAGGACGTTGAAGCTCATTCCTTCGGCGCTCAGAAAGTACTTCACTTCGCTGTTCGGATCACGCTGCCATTTGCGGCCACTCAGGCGATAGGTGATTTCTACTTCATCACCCAGACTCATCTGATCCACTGTGTCGCAGCCATCCTGAATGAACTCCACCGGAATGTAGTTCGTGAACCGTCCGTTATCCTGCTCCAGAACAACGAGCCGCTTGCGGAAGCCCTTCTGGCCGTAAGTTTTTGTTTCTTCAATGACTTCGACCTTGCCGGTCACCGTTGGATTACTCATGTTCTCTTGCTTCTGCCATGACTGTATGGAATTGTGGTGGACCTGTTTCTGCGGGCACGCCCCAGCCGAAGCCCTGAATCCACCACGCCGGAGACCTACATCCTAGACCGCCATGGGCCCGCCAACAACCGGCCTGACAGACTGGATAATTCCTGCCTGTGATTCTCGTCGGGTTATCGGGCCGGGTGTTCCATCCTCTCTGGAGGCGTGTAACATCAATCGATTCCTTTCCGTCAACTTCCCGTACACGTGATGAGGTCCCAATGTTCTCACGGCTGCTTCCTGTGTTCATTCTTCCTGTGATGCTCTCTGCGGGACAAACTGCGATTGCTGACGATACGCCAAAACCTAAGGAAGCGTTGTTGCCGCCAACACATGCCGATGTTCCTTATTCCGCTCACGATGCCTGTAAGCTGGACATCTGGATTGCAGAAGGGGATGGACCTCGGCCGCTGCTGGTCTACATTCACGGTGGAGGCTGGGTGGGAGGTGACAAGAAACGAAAAGCGGCGAATGTCAAACCGTTTCTGGAGCAGGGTGTCTCCTACGCCGCTATCAACTATCGTCACACCCCAAAGAACCCACTTCCGGCCCCGGTGCATGACGCCGCGCGAGCGATTCAATTCCTGAGATCAAAGGCATCCGAATGGAACATCCGGAAGGATCGCATCGCTCTCACCGGAGGCAGCGCAGGAGCGTGTACCTCCACATGGCTGCTCTATCACGATGATCTGGCCAATCCGGATGCGCAGGATCCTGTTCGAAGGGAATCGACACGTGTGAGTGCTGCCGCAGTCGCGGCCGGTCAGACATCGATCGATCCCAAACAGATCGAACCCTGGCTGGGGCCGAATGTTCTCAATCATCGCATGATCTGGTACGCCGTGGGAGCGGAAACTCTGCAGGACGCTCTGGACAACTATGAGTTTCACAAACCAACTTACAAAGAGTTTTCAGCGTACAACCATATGACCGTCGACGATCCACCACTGCTGATGACGTATCGCGGGGATATGACGCTGCCATCGAAAGACGCCGGGCACGGAATTCATCACGGCATGTACGGCGTCAAGGTGAAAGAGAAAGCCGATAAGTTAGGGCTGGAATGCCATCTGCTTATTCCAGGCACATCGACGTCCGAGCAGTACGACGACGTTCACAGATTTCTGCTGGACAAACTCCTGGCACCGTAGAAGGTGACCGTCAGACTGGAATCCGGCCTTCCGGCGGAAGGACTGACTATTCGATCGATTCAGTCGAATCGAGGTCCTCAATCGATTCTCGCCGGTAGCGAGCCAATGGCAGGCGAACTGCAGCTTTTGAAACCTGAATCACAGTGCGAACAAACCAGCCACCTGTTCCGTTCAGGACAGTGAATCCAAATACGACCAGCAATGTTGCAGATGCCAGCAGGCCCGATCGTAGTCCACGGTCACTGGCCAGACGATGAACGACCTCTGCGCCAATCGGTTCTTCAATCTCCGGTAGTCGCTGCTGAAGCTGGTCTTCACTTCCGAAGATCAGCGTACCGCTTACCGGAATCACTTCTCCATCACCGACGTCTTCCGCGATCGCCGCAGATGCAAGACGTCGAACAAAGGCCGGATCGGATTTCAATGCTTCACGAACGCGTTCCAGATAATCGACTTCAGCTTCCAGCGCCTGCAACTGATGAGCGTTGTTGATAAAGTCATGGCGGATCTGCATCCAGGCGAACAGCCGAGGCGCCAGAGCCACCGACCCATACATCAGCGAAGCAACCAGCAGCGTGATCCAGAACGCAAGCGAAACAGCCCACACGGCCGAAGAGGGAACTTCGGACGGTGGGCTGTCAATCGTTTCGGAAATACTATCTGACATGATGGCTGAATGAGTGACCATTCAGCCACAGCGGAACGGGGTTCCGCAGAACTGCATCAGGTCACTATGAAATGGTTCCGCCAAAGGTGGCGGTGCTGCCAAGGATCTCTTCGATTCGCAGCAGCTGGTTGTACTTGCAGATACGATCGGTTCGGCTGGCAGATCCCGTTTTGATCTGTCCCGTATTCAGAGCCACTGCCAGGTCAGCGATGGTGGTGTCTTCCGTTTCCCCCGATCGATGACTCATGACCGACGTGTATCCGGCCTGACCAGCCATCTGAACAGCCTGAATGGTTTCGGTGAGTGTGCCGATCTGGTTGACTTTGACCAGGATACTGTTGGCAACACCCTTTTCGATTCCTTCGCTCAATCGTTTTGAATTGGTCACGAAGAGATCGTCACCGACAAGCTGACATCGATTTCCAATACTATCGGTCAGCTTCTTCCAGCCGTCCCAGTCGTCTTCGCTGCAACCATCTTCAATTGAACAGATCGGGTACTTGTCTGCCCATTCTGCCAGCAATCCGATCATGCCGTCCGTATCAATGGCTTTTTCTTCCAGCGTGTAGACGCCTTTGTCCGCGTCGTAGAATTCGGTGGCCGCACAGTCCAGAGCGATCTTGATCTGATCGCCGGCACTGTAACCTGCCTTTTCGATCGCGGTAAGGATCACATCCAGTGCTTCCTGGTTGGTCTTCAGGTCCGGGGCGAACCCACCCTCGTCTCCAACTGCTGTACTCAGTCCTTTGTCGCCAAGGACCTTCTTCAAAGCGTGGAAGACTTCCGTGCCGGCTCGCAGTGCATCACTGAATCGTTCGAAGCCCAAAGGCATTACCATGAATTCCTGGATGTCGATGCCGTTGTTGGCATGCTCGCCGCCATTGATGATGTTCATCATCGGAGCAGGCAGGCACGTCGCACCAACGCCACCCAGATAACGAAACAATGGCAGCCCGGAGACCTTTGCAGCAGCGTGAGCAGCCGCCAGCGAACAGGCCAGAATCGCGTTTGCCCCAAGACGTGACTTGTTCTCTGTCCCGTCCAGATCCAGCATCACCTGATCGAGTGTCGCCTGGTCGCACACGTCCAGGTCCACGATGGTGTCAGCGATCTCATCGTTGACGTTCTGAACAGCCTGCTGCACGCCCTTGCCCAGATACCGATCTTTGGCATCGACGTCTCTCAGTTCGTGCGCTTCATGAGCCCCCGTACTGGCTCCACTGGGAACGGCCGCGCGACCCACCGTACCGTCGTCGAGCAACAGATCGACTTCGACGGTCGGGTTTCCACGACTGTCCAGAATCTCCCGAGCAAACACGTCTGCAATTGCCGCACTCATATTTCTATCTCCTCGTTTGAATTCAAATAAGTTCTAAAACGTGAACGTAGGCGCGATTTGGTACCTGGCCCGGTTTGATTTGTTTCACGCAAAGGCGCTGAGTCGCAAAGGTTGTCGAGCCAGGAACTCACCTCAACCGCTGAGGTCATCTACTCCATTTGCCACCCGGAAAATCCCATCCTTAATCAATGCCGCGCCGAAGCTTATCAGCAGGCCCAGTCTCTTGTCCGCAAGACGCAGATACGTCAATAGTTGCTTCCTGTGGACGGCAGCAAGCTGTTCGACTGATTTTAGTTCAACAATCACGCTTTCATTCACAATCAGATCTGCTGCAAATCCCCTCGAGAACGTGAGTTTCCCATAAACGATTGGAATCGCCTTTTGCCGTTCCACATCCAGACCTCGAAGCTGCAACTCATGTTCAAGTACGGTCTCATAGACCGATTCCAGGAGTCCAGGCCCCAGGGGCGTATGAATCTGAAAAGCCGCATCCACGATGATCTAAGACAGCCCGTTCTCATCCATCGCGCTGCCCCTGCCTTATTGACTTCGCGCCTTTGCGTCTTCGCGTGACATTTTCTCAAGTCCCATAGACGCTGCCAGCTGCTGCGACTCCCGCTCCTGATGGTGGGGTGACGCCCTGTTGATTCAGGCATTGCTCCAGTGCGCCCAGAAACAGAATCACATTGGATCGTTTCGCCGCATCGCCCATCAGCCCGATTCGCCATGTCTTGCCTTTGACGGGACCCAACCCGCCACCGATCTCAATACCGAATTCGTTCAGCAACTGAGATCGCACTTGACCATCGTTGACTCCTTCCGGAATCAACACAGAGTTCAGCATTGGCAACTGCTGCCCTTCCGGCACGGAGTACTCGATTCCCATCGCTGCCAGGCCTGCTTTGAGAGCTGAATGGTGGAGTTGATGCCGGGCAAACCGAGCTTCCAGACCTTCCTCCAGGACTCGACGCAGTGCCTGGTGCAGGCCGTAGTTCATGTTAATTGGAGCCGTATGATGATACGCCCGGTCGGCTCCCCAATAATTCCGAAGCATTCCAATGTCCAGGTACCAGCTACTGACCTTTTCTTTGCGGGCATCCATCGCTTCCAATGCACGGGGACTGAATGTCACCGGTGCCAGTCCAGGAGGACAACTCAGACATTTCTGAGTCCCACTGTAGGCGGCGTCGATGCCAACTCGATCGACTTCTACCGGTAGTCCTCCCAGCGATGTCACGCAATCTACCAGCAGCAGCGCACCGGCGTCGTGGACGATCTTTGCGATGTCTTCCAGAGGCTGAAGTGCTCCGGTGGATGTTTCCGCATGGACGATCCCGACCACCTTCGGGTTGTGTTCCTTGACTGCGGCTTCGATTTCTTCCGGCGTGAAGACTTCGCCGAAACCGCGTTCCAGTTTGGCGACTTCCGCGCCGCAGCGTCCTGCGACGTCAGCCATACGGCCACCGAAGACCCCATTGACGCAGGCGATAAATCCGTCTCCCGGTTCAATCAGATTCACGACGCACGTTTCCATCCCAGCGCTGCCGGTCCCGCTGATGGCCATCGTCATCTGGTTTTCAGTCTGAAACACCTGTTTCAGCATCGACTGTACTTCGTCCATCGTCTTCAGAAAGTACGGGTCGAGGTGCCCTACGGTGGGAGCCGCCATGGCCGCCAGCACACTAGGGTGAATGTCACTGGGGCCAGGCCCCATCAGAATCCGGACGGGTGGATCGATTTGTGAAGGAAGACTGCTCATGAATGGGCTCACTCAACGCGACAACTGGTTGAATACAACGAATTCGCCGACAGATCCCGACGATAGCAGGCGGATGCGGATCATCAAAACGGGCGGCCAGCCGACTCACACCGATTTCGCACAATCGGGAGCAAACCAGCAATGGAATGTGGTTTCTATGGTCATTGTCACGCGCATGCCTGACGACACGGATGGCTGACTGCGAACGTTGAGAACGTGGAATCATTTCTATCCCGCCTCACAACCGGATACGATCAGGTGCCTTCTCCTGGTCTTGTCTGAGGTGAGATATGAAAAACTCTCGTCGTGATTTCATCCTGCGAACCTCCGCCACCACTCTTGGAACCGTCCTGAGGACACCTGCAATTACCGCTGCGATGGATAATTCAACGCAACTCCCAATCATCGACACTCACCAGCACCTCTGGGATCTGGATCGCTTCAATCTGCCCTGGATTAATCCCAACAGTGACGCACAGGAACCCATTCGCCACACATTTCTGATTCCGGAGTACCACCAGCATACAGCGGGTCTCAACATCGCCAAAACGATCTACATGGAAGTGAACATTCATCCAGAGCAGCAACAGGAAGAAGCGAACTGGGCAATCGGGCTGTGCGAGAACAACGACAACAACATGGCAGGTGCAGTCATCGGAGGTTTCCCGCACGATGAAGGCTTTGCAAACTATGTGACGCCTTTGGCAGGCAAAGACGCTGTCAAAGGAGTTCGTACGATTCTGCACGATGCGGATCGCCCTCAGGGAATGTGCCTCAAGCCACGATTCGTCGACAACATCCGACTTCTCGGTGATCTTAACGTGAACTTCGACCTCTGTCTGCGTCCCGCTGAAGTATCAGACGGCGCAAAGCTGGCTAAGCAATGTCCAGACACACGGTTTGTCGTCGATCATTGCGGCAACCTGAGTGTCCGGAATACCGACAAGGCGTTGCACAGGAAATGGCAGGATGGAATTCGAGCCGCAGCAGATCAGGAAAACGTGTTCATCAAGATTTCCGGGATCCTTGCGTCCGCCAAGAAGGGCGACTGGTCGCCTGATGATCTGGCTCCCACGATCAATTTCTGCCTCGATACATTCGGCGAAAATCGCTGTATCTTTGGAGGCGACTGGCCGGTCTGCCTGTTGAGCGCTTCGTATCAAGAATGGGTCAATGCTCTCAAAGAGATCGTGAGTGACCGTTCCATACAGTTCCGACGTAAGCTGTTCCATGACAACGCCATTCACGTCTACCGCCTGACGTAACACTCCATTTGCACGGTGAGATCATTCATCGCTGTCGTTAATCCTCAAACTATTCTTCAGGCTTCCACGATGTCGCCCGCTTCACTACTCAAAGAGCTCATTGCAATCCCCAGTGTGAACCCCATGGGGCGCGACGTCGACGGTCCGGAGTTCCTCGAAGGCCGGATGACGTCGTTTCTGGAAGATTGGTTTCAGACACTGGGCGTCCCGCACAACACTGTCGAAGTTGAACCCGGGCGCTGCAACGTGGTTGCTCGACACGTCGGAAATCCGGACCGCCCGGTGGTCATGCTGGATGCTCATCAGGACACGGTTCCGGTGGAAGGAATGGTGATCCCGCCGTTTGAACCGACGGAGAAGGACGGACGTATCTATGGTCGAGGGTCCTGCGACGTCAAAGGTGGCATGGCATCCATGCTGACGGCGTTTGCGCGCATCGTTCGAGAACAACCAACCGACTGCGGTGACGTCATCATGTCCTGTTCGTGTGACGAAGAGCATGGCATGAACGGCATCCTGAATCTGGCCAACAGCTGGCTGCAGGAACCGGGAGAAGACTGGCTGAAACGGCGTCCGGACATGGTCATCATCGCCGAACCGACGTCATTAGACATCGTGGTTGCTCATCGAGGTGTCACGCGTTGGACATTGCATACATCCGGCAGAGCGTCCCATAGTTCCAAACCGTCCGAAGGTATCAATGCCATCTACCACATGGCAGAAGTTCTGAAGCACCTCAAAGACTACGCAGACCTTCTGGAACAGACGGAACCTCAGCATCCATTGTGTGGAACTCCCACTCTCAGCGTCGGTCGCATCGGTGGCGGGATCAGTGTGAATGTTGTGCCCGACAATTGCTCGATTGAAATTGACCGCCGAGTCCTGCCAGGAGAAGACCAGTCAACCGTGATCGACCAGATCACGAATTACCTGCGCGACCGTGTCTCCTGTGAGTTTGAGATGAGCGAACCGTGGTGTGTCGTCGGGCCGCTGTCTGACAACTGCAATTCAACACTTGCCGACAATCTGATGAAGGTTGCCGAATCCGTCGTCGGTTCGAGAAACAAGATCGGAGTCGCCTACGGCACCAACGCTGCCGCGACAGATGCACTTGAGATTCCAACAGTGGTCTTCGGCCCCGGCTCGATCGAACAGGCCCACACCAAGGACGAATGGATCGAGACAGTTCAACTCGACCAGGCCGCCGAAATCCTGTACGGCTTCCTGGCCAATGGGGATTAACGACGATCAAAAGTCAACGCTGGTTTGAAAGCGCTGCCCTGTCAATTCAGTCGGTCCCGGCGTGAAGAAAGCGTGAGCAGTTCGAGACCACCCACGCCGGCTCACAGCGGCTTAATGGTGGTGCGTATTCCAGTGGCCTGTGCGGTAGCGATCCCAATGGCCAGGGATAAAATCCGGTTGGTACCCGTGAGGAACGTACGCATCGAAGTGGTGGTCAACGTGATCGGTCTGATGCCAGGTTGCATGCACTCGAGGGCGATGGCAGTCGCGGTAGCCGAAATAGTGAGACCGGGAGAGATAGTGGTTCCGAATCTGCCGGCTGATCTCAGAAGCACTGTTGATGTTCCGGGGTTGGTGCCGGTGACCTCGCCAGCCAGCTTTGACCGAAACTTCATACGTTGCCAGTGCAGCCAGAACCAATCCGAGCATGAGCAATCGTTTCATCTGTTGTCCTCCGTCCTGGAAAGCCTGATATGGTGAATGTTCAGGACAGAAACAGCATGCAGGACCGATGCCGTACTCGATGAACGTGAGCCTCAATCGACACAATCAGTTTGTTGCAGGCGACTTAAGACTCGGTTCAGCAAAGCGACGCGGTACGTACCGTAGACTACGCCGTCATCAGGTTCACACGCGAGTGTCGTCAAGCTGATCTGTGAGAGGAGATCTGTTTCGGCTCTCGAATTGACAACTTCGGTTCACACCAACACTTCAGGCAGCTGCTCCCGCTTCTTCCTACAGTGAATCTCGCGGCGCCAGCGTACTACGCTGGCGCCGCGCCGGGACGGTTGCGAAATGGGCCTGAGAAACAAGCATTCCCGCAGCCCAGAACGACTACAACAAGAAGTGGACTGCTCTAGAATGAGAGTCTACCTCAACATGAAAAGGCACTATCGATGGCTCCGAACCACTCACAACGATTCCTGGACATTGTCAACCGGGCACGCGAACAGGTCCGCGAATGCACCGTCCAGGATGTCGTCGACCGTCGTATTTCCGGCGATGAGCCGATCCTGCTGGACGTTCGCGAAGAAAGTGAATTCGCAGCGGCTCACATACCAGGTGCCCATCATCTGGGCAAAGGGGTGATTGAGCGTGACATCGAAGCTCAGTTTCCGGATACGTCGACAGAACTGGTGCTGTACTGTGGCGGCGGTTATCGATCCGCTCTGGCTGCCCTGAATCTGCAGATCATGGGGTATTCCAACGTGATTTCGATGGACGGCGGTTTTCGAGGGTGGAAAGAGGCCGATCAGCCTGTCACAGTGCCCGGCTCCTGATTTCGACCATTATCTTTCCTCCAGTCATCCAGTTACGGAATCTCGCACCATGGGACGTCTCGGTCTCGCCCTTAAGATCCTGTTCAACGGAGAAGCCGCGCGTCAGGCAGCAGAAGCACTGACGAATTCCGGTCCGGCAGCGATTGAGCAATCTGGTCCATCTTCTGCGCCAGTTCCGGCGACTCGAAGCGAAGCTGTCACCCTGCTGGCCGCACTTCAGCGCGACGCACGGTTCGTCGACTTTATTCAGGAACCAATCGATGGATACAGCGACGCGCAGATCGGTGCCGCAGTGAGAGATGTGCATCGAGGCTGCAGAGACGTGCTGGATCGAATGTTTGGGCTTCAGTCCGTCGTCGATCAGCCGGAAGAATCCGCGATTGAAGTGCCAGATACAGCATCCGCTCAGTGGCGGCTGACGGGCAACGTCGGCCAGTCATCCGGTTCAGTCTCTGGAAAACTCATGCATTCCGGGTGGAAAACAACAAAGTGTCAGGTACCGGACTGGAATGGTTCGGACACCGACGCCAATGTGGTCGCACCGGCAGAAGTTCAAATCGCATAGCAAGAACGAACTTCATCTTCTGACCTCTTCCAGCACGGCCACTCGGCATGCCAAAGGACTTTCTCAAGAACGCCCGCGATCACTACGACGTTGTTGTGATCGGCAGTGGTCTGGCCGGACTCACCAGCGCCAACGTTCTGGCACGACAGGGCTACTCCGTCCTGTTGCTGGAACACCATTATCAGCTGGGTGGAATGGCGACATGGTTCAAGCGTCGAGGCGGACACATCTTTGACATCTCCCTGCACGGTTTTCCGATCGGGATGATTAAGAGCTGTCGCAAATACTGGACAAAGGACATCGCCGATTCCATCGTGCAGTTGAAGGGTGTTCGGTTTGAGAATCCTCAGTTCTCGGTTCGGACCACATTCGACCGCCAGGACTTCACACAGATCCTGACAAATCAGTTTGGCATCGCTCCGGAAAAGATCGAAGGATTCTTCAACACCGCCCGCGGGATGAACTTCTACGACGACCAGCAAAAGACAACTCGCGAACTGTTTGAGGAATTTTTTCCGGGACGTGACGACGTCGTTCGGCTGCTGATGGAACCCATTACGTATGCCAACGGTTCGACGCTGGACGACCCGGCGATCACGTATGGAATCGTCTTCAGCAATTTTATGCACAAGGGCGTCTATACCTTTGAAGGCGGAACGGATGCGCTTGTCAGCAAAATGAAGGCTGAGCTCCTGGCCAACGGAGTCGACCTGCGGATCCGAACGCTGGTCGAGAAGATCGAAGTGGACTCCGATCGGCAGGTTCAGGCAGTCGTCGTGAACGGACGAAGAATCGGCTGCCGCGCCGTCGTCAGCAACGCAAACATCCGGTCAACAATCCTGAATCTGGTCGGCGAAGAACACTTCGACAGCAACTACATTGATGAGACCCAGGCGGTGCGGCTCAACAGCAGCAGTTGCCAGGTTTACATGGGCCTCAAGCCCGGCGAAGGATTCGATCCGGACGTCGGAGACCTGTTGTTTCATTCCGAACATTCCGGCTTCGACAGTGAAGCGATTCTCAGCATGAACGTCAGCAGTCGCACGTTCAGCTTCTATTATCCTCAGACGCGCCCCGGCAGCGACCGCTGGCTGATCGTTTCGTCCACCAACGCTAACTACCGCGACTGGGCGGAATTGTCCGACGAAGACTACAAAGCCGCCAAACATCAGCTCGAACAAACGACTCTGGATTGTCTCGAACAATACGTTCCCGACATTCGAACCAAACTGGACCACATCGAATCAGCAACCCCGAAGACGTTTGAACACTACACCCGGCATATCGCCGGATCGTCGTTCGGAACAAAGTTTGAGGGACTCAAAGTCAGCCAGGAGCTTCCGAACCAAATCGGCGGGTTGTTCCATGCAGGATCAGTGGGCATCATTATGTCGGGCTGGCTGGGAGCAGTGAATTACGGCGTGATCGTCAGCAACGAAGTCGACAAGGCACTCGCGTCGCAGGCTCCGGTTTGACGCTGCAACAACGCCCCGCTCGCATCGACATCAAAACGGAAATCGCTCATCGATCGGCGAAGCAGCCAGTTCCACCAAAAACTGTGACAGCCGTTCGACGAGGACCCTCATGAGCGCTTCGCCCTTCTCAGCGGTTGCTGGATGAGGGTTCCCGGAACCAGTGTTCTTCGTGAGCAAATGCCACGGCCGCGTGATACTCACCCAGCCGTTGTTCACCGCATCGAAACGCGTTGGATTCACGGCACCGTCGTCGGCAGCAATGGAACCATCGTCGTTCTTGCGGATGAGGTCGCTGAAGTACGCCAGGCCCAAAGCCGTTTCCATCTCTCCTGCGTGATCGCCTGCGTCATCGAAGATCTCGTCCTGAACATCGGACGTAATTCCTCGAAACCAATCGCAGAGAAACAACTGAACGGGAGTCTTTCCCATCAGTTCCCGCAGCAACGGCTTGAACTCGTTTCCACCGTGACTGTTGATAATGACGAGTTTCCGGATACCGTGGCCTTCAAGCGAATCAATGAGATCCCGAATAATGAGGCCCAACGTCGACGGATTGACATTCATTGAGAGTCGGCACCGAGCCTGGTTCGTTTCCGTGCCGTATGGGATGGCGGGAAGCATGACGACTTTCGCACCCCGGTCCCAGGCAGCTTCACACACACGACTGCCGATGGCTTCCGATTCGAACGTGTCGGTCCCGTACGGCATGTGAAGATTGTGAGGCTCCGTCGCACCCACAGGTAACACGGCCACCTGATATTCGCAGTCGCGGACGTGGTGATAATTCGTTTCGGCCAGGATCCATGGACGCATGTGGTTCGCCTGCTTTGCAGAGAAGTACGTGGGCTTGAGCCCACATCGAAAGAGAATACGATTCTATCCGGCAGCACCACTCGGACAAACGAGTCAGCTGGGGAACCATGTCCACTCTATCTGCGCATCAAGTCATCTTCTGTGCCACTGGCTCTGCCAGCGCAATTGGCCAACCCCGACAAAGCCGGTACGAGACCGCGTTTCGGATTCGTTATCCAGCCACAATTCGCAGTTCTACCCCGGTGCCAGTGGTGTGAACATCATTCGCTTGCGTTCGACAGCGTTCTCGGCGGCCTTTGTTGCCAGACGTTGCGATTCCAGCTGACTTTGGATGGGAGGATCCGTCTTGTTCACACTCTCGGAGCCTCCATCCGCAAGAATCCGACGCGCCTTGACGTTGTCTGCCAGACAGAGTTCGAGGACGTCGATGGCTCGCTGCCTGCAATCTTCATCCAGAACGGGAATCAGCAATTCGACACGACGATCCAGATTGCGAGGCATCAGGTCGGCACTGGACATAAACACCAGCCGATCACCGCCGTGATAGAAGTAATAGATACGCGAGTGTTCCAGAAACCGATCGATGACACTTGTGACATGGATATTGTCACTCAGCCCGGGAACCTGCGGCCTCAGACAACAGATTCCGCGGACATTCAGTCGCACTTCGACGCCCGCCTGAGACGCTTCATATAGTGCTTCGATCATTCCCGGATCGGCCAGCGAATTACACTTGGCAACGATTCGCGCTTCGCTGCCCTGTCGGGCACGTTCGGTCTCCAGTGAAATCATCTCCAGCAGCTTTTCACGCAGACCCACGGGAGCCGACACCAGATTCTGCAGGTCCAGCATCTGTGAGTAACCAGTGATTGCATTGAACCATGCGACAGCGTCGTTGCCCAGATTTTCATCGCAGGTCATATAACTGAGGTCGGTGTAGAGTGTTGCTGTGCTTTCGTTGTAGTTACCGGTTCCGAAGTGAACGTAGCGCACGAATCCCTGAGGTTCCCGACGCACAACAATGCAGGCTTTGGAATGAGTCTTCAGACCCCTCAAACCGTAGATCACCTGAATCCCGGCATACTCCATTCGTTTCGCCCATTCGATGTTGCGGGCTTCATCGAATCGCGCTTTCAGTTCCACGATAACCGTTACGTTCTTGCCGTTCTCGGCGGCTCTCATCAGACCATTGACAATCGGACTGTTGCGGCTGACGCGATACAGCGTCTGTTTGATGGCCAGGACATCTGGATCGTCCGCAGCCTCATTCACAAGCCGAACGACAGGGTCGAATGATTCGTAGGGATGGACCAGCATCAGATCACCGGCTCGGATGACGTCAAACATAGATGCCCCTGGTTCGATACGAGGCGACTTCTTCGGAGTCCATCGAGGATACTGGTAGTCAGAAAATCCACTGAGCTCTGCGAGTCCCATAAAATCGCTGAACCCGGTCGGGCCTGGAACAACATACACGTCGCTGTCTGCGATCTTCAGCAGCGACTTGAGAAACGTCTGCAGCGGTGTCGTCACCTGATCCGACAGTTCCAGACGAACGCAAAAGCTGTCTTTTCGCTCGTCAAGAATATCTTCCATCTCAGCAAGCAGGTCCGCCCCGTCTTCTTCCCGAACGCTGAGATCGGCATTGCGTGTGATACGAAACGGCACCGTTGCAATCACGTCTTCACCGGGAAAGAAACGCTGGATGAACAGATCGATCACGTCTTCGGCGAGGATGAATTCAAAACCACCGTCCGAAGGCAGCGTTATAAACCGCAATGAAGACTTGCCAAACGGAATGATGGCGAATCGAGGTTCATCGCTGCCTTCTTCCGGCCCCAGCTGAACAGCCACATTCAGTGTTCGGCCCTGCAGCAACGGAAAGTGTTCCGGATCATGAACAGCGATCGGAGTGAGAACCGATGAAATCTGTTCTTCGAACATTGCTTCAACGAATTGCGACTGTTCTTCCGTCAGTTCTGTAGAGTGTCGCCGGCGAATACCGATGTCGGACAGCTGCGGATCCAGCTCATTCAGAAAACACTCATACAGGTCCGCCATCATTGCGTCGACACGATCAGCTGCGGCCGCCAGTTGTTCCGAGGCTGTCATGCCTGCCGGATCCTCGGCGTCCAAATCACGCCGGATCGCCGTCTGCAGACTGCCGATTCGCACCATAAAGAACTCATCCAGGTTCGATGCAGTGATCGCCAGAAACCGTAGACGTTCGAGCAGCGGGACACTGTTGTCCCGACCCTCATCCAGCACACGCTGGTTGAATTCGAGCCAACTTAGTTCTCGGTTAATGAAACGATCCGACATTCAAAACACCTGCAAATGCTGTTCTTAACGATCCGCGTGTCGCAACAGGACACTTAACCCAAATACGTCCCGAAACAGCGCCGATTCCTGCCTCAATGCCTGCTGTTCCAGTGACAAGTCTCCCGTTGATGCCTGAGCGGTAATAACCAGTCGTTCCTTTTCCGGATGGCATTGAACATCCTGGATGCGTTGCCCGCGCCCCAAATCCAGACTCACCGCCAGCCGCAGGATGCCGGCCAGACGCGACATGATGACTCGACTTTCACGCGGCAGCCGGGTGTAGGGATCATGAGACGGCTTGGGAACCGCACGTCGATGGTAACGAGCCACCAGCGCCACCAGTTGCTGATCCAGACTGCTCAGTCCGAACAATTCACCGTGACTAATCAGATAGTACGAGTGCTTGTGATACGCATTCTGACTCACATACAGTCCGGTCTCATGAAGCAGAGCGGCAACGTAGAGTATCGTTTCACACCGCAGGTCCAGCTGATGCTCTTCCTGCAGCCCTCGAAACAACTGCCGCGACAGTTTCGCAACATGCTCCACGTGGGCCAGTTCAACGTGATAACGGCGAGCAAAATCACGAGCCGAATGAATCACCTGATCACAGAATTCTTCCGTCCATTCCGATGACCGCAACATGCTCTTCAGCAGCGCATTTCGCAGATTGAAGGGTGTCACCAGGATTTCGGACACTCCCAGCATCTGAGCTGCCAGGACATTCGTCATGAGTGCCGGTACCAGAGTTTCCGCCTGAGATAACTCGACATGATACTTCAGCACGATCTGGTCAATCGTCAGGTTCCGCATTTCGCGCGTCAGTTTGGCCAGTTCTTTGACCGGCAAACGAACAAACGGAGACTGACTTGGGTCACGTTGCAGTTCACGTGCTGCGAATCGGACGTCCCCACCAAGCGCCATCAGTTCAACCGGCTGATCCTTTGGCACTGTTTCGTGGATCTGTTCCAGCGTGCGTTCAATGTGCCCGGTCATCACCCCAACCGACTGAGCTGCCGTCGTCTTCCACGACTTCAGCATTTGCTGCAGTCGCAGAGACCCAAGTCTCCACGATTGCGAATGCAGAATGTCCTTGCCGCGAAGAATGAGTACATCGGAATTCCCTCCGCCGACTTCCATCAGAATCGTCGTCGCATCCTGCAGTTTCCTGTGCGACTGAATAACAGGACGCATCGCCAGGTAGGTCACTCGAGCGATCTCGGCGTCATCAATCACCTCGACATTGAATCCCGTGGACGTGTAGATCCGGTCCAGGAAAGCCATGCGATTTTGGGCTTCCCGAACAGCGCTCGTCGCCACGACGCGAATGTGCTGAGGGTTGGTACACTGGTACTCTTCCAGCTTGCGTCGATATGTCTTGAGGACGTCGACGCATTGCTGCTGAGTCTTCTTCTTAATGTCTCCGCCCGTGAACGTATCTTTCCCGAGGCTGATTCCCTGGACCAACTGCTCGACTTCCTGAACCTCGCTGACGCCGTCCGTAACACCGATCGCCATGCGGATCGCGGACGTCCCCAGTTCAATCACAGCAAGCGGGAATGCAGAAACCGGCCCGGAATCGGAAGCGAAATCGGGGAAAAGAGCTGGTTGAGTCGACATGGTTCACAGGACAGCAAATGGCGTGTTTCTCCAATTCTAGCTCGAAGTCCGGGGAGTGGGTAATGGAGAATGCAGAATGGCCAATGCTGCTCATCAGGATGCCAATCCTGCCTGGAAACCAGTGTTTTTGCGTGTTTCTTGCCTGCCACGCCGTATCGCCCTGTGACGGGGTCCAACCGGCGCGATGACTTGAAGACAGGTAATTCAGGTTGAGCGGGCGCACGGTTCCTCAAACCGCTGGTCGGAATTCGGAATCGTAGTCAGTCAGCCGGATCGTGGTTGCCGAACTCACTGAACAGAACGGGCGAAGATCTCTGAGTTGGGCCGATTCACGGGATCACTACAGCAGTTTCTGCCGCACCTTCAATTCGACGCAGCCATCGATTAGCGGCCTGCGTCGTGAAATCCTGCGTCATCATTCGAGGGGGAATGAGCGATGACAGACACTCCTGGCATTCGCCGAAATGACTCGGACACGAGCCACTGGTGGCACCGAGTCGCCGAAGACCGACGTGACATCTGGCGAACCTTCAGTCCGGCCATCATCATCGCGGTCACGGGATTCGTTATCGCCTGGTTCTTTATGGCTCCCGCGCCACCGGATCATGTCACTATTGCCGCCGGGCACCGAGACGGAGCCTACTACAAATACTGCACGCAGTACGCAGAACAACTCGCTCAACACGGGATCACTCTGCACGTCCGCGAGACAAAGGGATCCGTCGAAAACTACGACCTGCTGCTGCGCGACGAAGGAGTCGACATCGCCATCGTTCAGGGAGGCACCGCGCCCGATCCTTCAGCCATTCGCGAGCTGGAAGGAATCGCCAGCGTCTATCTGGAACCGCTGTGGATCTTTTGCCACGGTGACAAAGAACTCACGGACATCCGCGAACTTCGAGGCCGCCGAATTGCAGTCGGTCCGGCGGGCAGTGGTACTCGTCGCATGTCCGAACAGATTCTGAAAGCGAACGGGCTGAGTCTGGACGATCGCTCGTTCAAGCCCGACTCTCGCACGGGGTTCGAAGCAGCTTCGGCGTTACGACGAGGAGACCTGGATGTCGTCTTCTTCGTGACGACTGCGGACGCTGGCTACGTCCGTGAACTGATTGAATCTCCCGACGTGCATCTGCTCAACCTCCGCCGACAACAGGCCTACGCGCAGCTGTATCCTTGGCTACAGCCGATCACTCTGGCTCAGGGTGTCGTTGATCTGCATGATGACCTGCCGGCTCATGATGTCGCGATGATTGCACCGTCTGCGAGCCTGGTCGCATCTCCTGACCTGCACGACGCGTTTGTGCCTTTGTTTCTGGAAGCTGCCGAGAAAGTTCACGGTGGAGGAAACATGTTCGTCAGCCCAGGCGACTTCCCGAGCGCTCGACTGGTCGAACCAACACTGAACGCCTCGGCATCTGACTACCTGCAGCATGGGCCGTCGTTGTTTCATCGCTACCTGCCGTTCTGGGTGGCGTCGCTGATTTCACGCACCAAGATTCTGCTCGTCCCGTTGCTGACGCTATTAATTCCTTTGGTGCGACTCACACCTCCGATTTACCGCTGGCGAATTCGATCACGGATCTACCGGTGGTACGAAGTGCTGCGACGAATCGACCAGGAGCTGTCAGAAGAACATTCTGGTCGAGCAATCCTGCTGCATCAGGCGGAACTGTCACGGATTGAAATGGAACTTCAGGAGATCAAAGTTCCACTTTCGTACATGGAAGAATTCTACAACCTGCGTCTGCACCTCGATCTCGTCAGCCGCCGCGTCAACGGCCAACGCCCCGCCCGAGCCGCGTAACGTCACGCCCGAGAACGCAGCTGCTACTTCTGGATGGCACAGCAATTCATCCGACGAAAGACCTGCTCCCTCTCCCACCGGGATAGGGCTGGGGTGAGCCTGTCACAACGACCGCAGAGCATCCAATTCCGGCCATATCTTTATTTCAGGCGAGCAGCGCGACGTCAGTCCGCTTCCAGTAACCGCGGCCATCAAGGACGACACCAGGGTCGTCAAACAACCAATAGCTCCACTCACTCACCTGAGAAATACGTCCCCGGCTTTCCACTTCCGCACTTTGGTTTTTGCCATCCCGAACCTCTCTCCTACCCAGGTGTCTCAGACGCACCGAACCATTTCTGAAAGGGAGGTGCGTCATGCAGAACACGACTTACGACAACTCAAACGATCTGCCATTTTTTTGAGACGATGAGTGAACCGCGTCGCGGTTTCCCATCGGAGACACAGGTGAAACGTGGAACCCGGATTCTCCATGGCAACAAAATGCTGGAAGAAAAGGCTGGGCCGAAACGATCTATGCCCCTGCGGTTCCGGTCAGCGCTTTAGAAAATGTTGTCTCCGAAAAGGCCGTTCTTGACGGCGTCAATCGACATCACTACTACCGCGACTAATCTTCAGGCTCACACGGCAGCACCGGCCATGTGAGCCTTCTCAGTTTCCACTATCCTTTGCCTGCATCTTTGCCCCTTCTCAGTATCTGTGACTGGTTTCGCGACACATCCGAATGCCTCAGAACTCCACAACGATTCGACAATTCTGCAGCACTGATGCAGACGCCGTGATCGATATCTGGCGGGCCACGCTGCTGTCAGAGAAGCCCCGAACGGCATCGAAAGAACTGCTGATTCGAAAGCTGACGATGTTCGACGACCTTGTGTTTGTGGCAGAACGGAATTCTTCGGTCGTCGGTGTCGCGCTCGGTGGTTACGACGGAGTCCGAGGATGGCTCTATGGGCTTGCCGTAGCGCCCAAACATCACCGTCGAGGCATCGGCAGGCAACTCCTTGCCAAAGTGGAATCAACGCTACGTGAACGAGGCTGCCCCAAAGTGAATCTGCAGGTCCGAGCGTCGAATCGGGAGGTTGTGGAGTTCTACCGCCGTTGTGGCTACGAAGTTGAAGAACGGATGAGCCTGGGTAAACTTCTGGCCGGCAGTGAATCGCTTCCGATCGACCCGGTTCCGACGATCCAGGTGTCAGACACAATCAGCCTCTCGCAAACGACTGTTGAAGACAAACCGGCGTTTTTGAAGTTCCTGAATGAGTCGGATGAGTTCAACTCGAACACAGCTTCTGTGCCGTTTCCGTACACTGAGACCGACGCTGACCAATGGATCAGGAAGCTTCAGCAGGAAACGTTGACACTCGATCACAGTCGATCATGGGCCATTCGCAGCGGCTCCAGGTTGATTGGAGGAATCGGACTCGTGAACATCACGGAATCCGAACGAGCGGAGATCGGATACTGGCTGGCGAAACCGTTCTGGGGACAGGGCATCATGTCTCAGGCTGTCGACGCCTTGTGCTCCTTCGCCTTCGAACGCTACAGCCTTCACCGAATCGAGGCACAAGTGTTCGCGACAAATGACCGATCAGCAGGAGTCCTGCGCAAAGCGGGCTTCGAACTCGAAGGACGATTGAGAAACTACTTCATTCGCAACGGCGTTCCCGTCGATGCCCTGATCTTCAGTCGGTTGATCTCAACCGATGTGTTTTCCTGACAGGACTGATACCTGTATTGCCCGAACGTATGACCGACAATCCCGGTCCGGAAAGTTCAATGAACCGGTTTCTCGAAGCAACGACGATCATTGACTGGCAGGATGATCGTGTACTGAATCTTGCTGCGAAGTTAAAACAGAATCGGAATGACGACGGAGTTAGTGGCAAATGTTGTGTTTGAAGAAAGTGGTTCAGGCGACGATTTCGGTTCGAATTGTACGGGTGTGTGAAGGTTGATGGTCTTCTTCCTTGAGGTGATGTTCATTGACTCCATCGAGGAACCTGACTCCTCGAATAAGATCCGGTATGTGCTGATGGCCGCGTAGTTTTCGCCAGCCCTTCTCAGCACTCTGAGCCAGCTTGAACATCATGGTCACGGACGCTTTCGCACTGCCGTTTCCTTTCGTTTTGCGATGTCTC
>Ga0180430_10000410_pt1 | contig 46449 bp, 41 predicted proteins | sample SS_ome_9_FD_132999 | JGI IMG/M metagenome (GOLD analysis project Ga0180430, IMG submission 132999) | Hypersaline lake sediment archaeal communities from the Salton Sea, California, USA - SS_1_S_2 metaG | ecosystem: Environmental > Aquatic > Non-marine Saline and Alkaline > Hypersaline >...
ATCGTAGCTCTCGGAGAACGTGATTTGCCATTCGCCGGCCTCGCCGGCCCAGAAACCACCGGCGCCGGAGATTGCCATGTCGACGAACGTGGTCTCGACCCAGCCAGCACCCTGGGTGCCGGGTTGGAAACCAGCGGTCGCAGCGTTTGGACCAGTGATGTTGATGCGGGCTTCGCTCTCGTAGGAGCCATTGCCCGTCTCTGTGAGTGTTCCGTTGAAGATGATGTCGCCGATGTCAAAGTCCGGACCGGCGTAGGTGTGGGCAAAGTACCCATTGTACACTGGCGGATACGTCGGCGCCTCGAGTGGCCCGTCAGAGTTGTGCGGACCCACGCTGGCCGCTGTAAACCCAGCCATGGCCGGGCTTACCAAAGCGAGACACATACCTAATGCTAGCAACTTCTTCATTACTTCCCTCCAGTTCTCAATGAACAAAGCGTCTTCTTTGTCCTTGTATAACCCGCACAACGAGTCGCCGACGACCGTCGCCGGTGCACTCTGCACGGATCAACACATCAGTGTGAATCGGGATAGTCCATCTGCCCGACTTCTCACGGCCATTCTAGTCCATGCAAATTCCAGCCTCAAGCCAAAACTCCCATTATCTGGGTTGACTACATGTTATCGCCCCTTCGACAAAACTACTCCTTCCTGCAGTGACCGTGGCTTGCAGCAATGTCCGAGTCGTTGGCGTCTGTACTGATCCAAAGAGGGCCTCATTGCGTCCGATAAGTACATAGTATTGTTATGCAGGCGTTGTCCTTAGTGGGAGATGGAGACGCTATGGCAGTGGGGCATCATGCGAGCCCCAGCCGGTGTGTGGATACTTGTGTATCGGACCTCTGAGTTCACCATAAGCGTCTGTAGGCGTGTTGCTGAATTACGTGCTCGCGACGTGGTGTGTGGGTTGAGCGCATCCCTATAGTATATAGCTACGGAGCACCCTGGAGTGGTTGCCGATCTCGCTGAGCGGGAGAGAATCTGTATATCCGGTCTCTCCTATGCACTCTCTCACCACCATCTCTGTGCGGGAAACGGTCGCGTGCTATGGTCGACAGGGCCTCTGGTTGGGGACTCTTCATTGCAGGAGGTTAGTGTAGGGGCTGGATGTCGCAGGTCTCATCAACGATCTGTGGGAACGGTGTAGGGTTGATGGGCACTTCATCGTTGGCGTTTGCGTCGAGTGCCTTGACGCACCCGAAGAAGGGATGCTCATTAAGTCATAGCATACCTACAGCACAGTCAGTCCAAACGCATCGGTAGGAATCGAGGAATTCACGGACGACACCAACGGCTGAACTCTGCGATCGGATAGAACTCGCCTTAATGGCTCGCAAGTCGGGCCGAGAGGATCAGTGTGGCAGTTTCAACCATCTTGTAGCGTCCGGACTAGAAGTGTCTCAAGAAGAAATCGACTTCCCGACGCTACGACAAGATAGAACTTGTTCTAAGGAAGGACTGTCGACACCTCTTGGAAGAGACGAAATCAACAAGATCGACGGTGAGACCGTCATCATCGTTGTGAACGTGTGGGAGCGGTAAAGGCACCTGCATTTCCAGACTAGCTATACAAGTAGCCAAATCCCGGCAATTGCTCGGGTCCACATCGCCGTCGCGATCCTGCTCGAAAATACCTGCGCTCGCCGCGTGACACACTTGTTGCGAGTGCAGTGGGTATCGGATCCGGCCAAGTAATAACTGTGTCTACCGTTTCTTGGGTGCCTCCGGTTTGACAATTGGTCCAGGGCGTTTTGCGGGGAAGCTGATACCATCTTCCTCATCGTGACATTCGTCGCACCTGGGCGGGGCGTCGAACTTCCGGTCGGCGTGGCAATCCGCGCAGTCGATTTCCTCGTGGTTCTCGTCGAGTTTCTGTCTGGTGACTGCGTGATCGAAGCTGTCAGGCTCCCAATCGCCGTGGCAATCGTTGCAGCCTGCCGGCGGCTTGGTGAACGGCACGCTCTTGTGGCAATCGCGACAGCTATTACTCTCGTGATACCCGCTCAGCGGCCAGCCGGTGTCGGCGTGGTCGAACGGCTTGGGCATCGGTTGGCCTTCCTGCCAATGGCACCGCTTGCATTTGCCGGCGATCTCCGTCTTGGCCTCATCTATGTCGGACTGGTGGCATCGCAGGCATGGTTTGTGGTGCTCCTTGACGGTGGCAGGCGGCTTCTCTCCGTTGTCCTTTACGTGACACCGGGTGCAATTCTCCTCGTGGTGGCAGTCCACGCAGCCCAGGTCGAAGGTGTCTACGTGTTCCTTGTGCCGGAAGACTACCGAGGACTTGGCGCCTCCCTTGGACTTTGCCCGGTAGATTTCCGTTTCCGGTGGCAGGATCGGCGGGTGCATCCGGTCAATAATGTCATCGCTCGTCGGGCGCGCTATCGGGGCGGGTGCTCCCGGCCCTCCCACCTTTCGCTGGTGGCAGATGACACAATCTGATGCCTTTATCCAGTTCTTGTGGCAGTTCAGACATTGGCGGTGGTAGGCGCCCTTGAGACCCGGCTTGTGAATACCCGTTCCCTTGACACCCGGCTCGTGACAGGTCTTGCAGGCGGGATGTTGCTGGCCCTCAGGCGTGTAGTGGTGGCAGATCACACAGCCCTGGGTCATCTCGGCCATGCTCGCATGACCCTTGTGGTCGAAAGGCACGGGGAGGTAGATGTCCTCCAGCTCGTCAAGCATGACAAGGTCCGGACCCTTTTGCCCGTGCATGTACACGCCGGGGTCTCGTCCACACAACGGGAGACACTGATTCTCGGGAGTGGGGCGATCGCAGGTGTGACAGCAGGCGCAACCCAGATCGCACTTGTCATTCCGCATCGAAACGACCTTGCGCGCGTCGTCCTTCTGCTTGCTAGGCTCCGTGGGCTGTTGGGCCAACGCAGAGATAGCACCGACCGCAAATAGCGCCAGGCAGGTCAGGCTTACTGCCAGCAGCCAGGTGTGCCGCTTATCATTGACGTGTGTTTGTCCCATCCAACCAGATAGTCGTCGGCTCATGCCTTTCTCGCTTTGTCAGGGTGACTGATCACGGGCAAGTAGGTGACGATGACGCGGTAGATCAGCATCAACAACGATACGAGACCAACCGTTACGGCAATCTCCCAAATCGTTGGGAAGTAGGTCTTCGTCGCATAGGGCGGCTGATACGCAACCAGGAACACGTTTATCCGGTTGAACACGACGCCCAGCACAATGAGAAGGGCGGCGATAAACAGCAACCGAGGTGTATTCCGCACGCGCGCGGACAGCAACATAACAAATGGGACGATTAGCCCGAATACCATCTCGATGATAAAGCACACGCTCTGGGCCGAACCCTCGAACAGCAGCCCGTAGCTTTCGCGAACGAGCACGTCCCCGATCTTGAAGGCCAGATACAGCCCCGTAAAGAAGACAATGAACTTGGCCATCGGGCTGAGGATCTCCATCTCCGGCTTGAGCTTGAGCGACCAGGACGCGTACATCGACTCGAAGATCACCATGGCGAAACCGACCATGAACGCCGACAGCAAGAAAAGCAGTGAGCTGATCTGCGTGTCCCACAGGTCGTGCATCTTGGACGGGGCGATGACCATCAGGTTGCCCAGGGAAGACTGGTGCAGGCAGGAGAGCACCACGCCGGCGATGACGAGCAGGAACTGGATCCGGTTCAGATACGGGTAAGCGGCCGCACAGATCGGCCGGAGAAGGTGGCGAATCCTCTCGAACGGTCCCGGCCAGGAGTGCTCCTCGCTGGCCACACCCTCGCAGAAGATGGGAGCGAACTCGAGGTACAACACATTGATATAGCAGACCACGCACATGCCCACCTCGAACAGCACCGAGTCACCTTGCCAGAGGATGATCGGATGCCAGATGTTGTAATAACGCCCGAGGTCGAACATCAGCCCTATACCGACGAACGTGTACCCCAGCATGGCCGTCAGCAGCGCCGGGCGGGCGATCGCGTGGTAGTGCTCTCGATGGAAAATGTGGGCTAGCGCCGCCACCGTGAATCCACCGGCGGCCAGGGCGACGCCGGAGGCCACGTCGAATGCAATCCAAAGGCCCCAGGGGTGTTGCTGATCGAGGTTCGTAACCCCCGCCAGCCCGCTGAACCCAAAACGGACGATCGCTATGCAGAACATGATCGCCGTTAGCATCAGCAGGAACAGAACGCCCGGCGTGAGTAGCTTTCGGTTAACCGGTGTAGGCAGTGCGTGTTCGCTCACTTAGATAACTCCCAACGGTTATGGTTTTGCGGGGCGGTTTCGCTCCCTTGTGTCCATCTTCGTCTGCAACGAAGTGATCAACTACCGTCCTTGGCGGGTTCCTGCCATTTGTCGTCAGCGCCCGGACGCGCCACCCACATGACCGCCCCCAACAGGCCATACCACGCCAATGGCGGAATGAAATACTTGAAGATGCCATGTTGGATTCGCTCGGTGCGCATCGGTGGTGGAGACGAATCCAAAGACAGAAATCCTAGTTCTTCGAACGAGTGGTCTTTCGGAGCCAAATAAAGCCACGACGTTCCACCAACCTCGTGCTCACCATAAACATGATCTCTATAGAGGTCCGGGTGTCGCGCGATCTTCTCATGGGCCTCGGTCAGCAATTCACTGCGCTTGCCGTAGGTCATGACCTCTTTCGGACAAGTCTGCACGCAGGCGGGTACGCCGCCTTTGTTTGGATTCCCCTCGTTCGCGCACATAGTGCACTTGCGAACTTGCGGCGTCAGAAGGTAGTCGTATTCGTAGGTCGGAATCTGGAAAGGACATGCCACCATGCAGTACCGACAGCCCATGCACTTCCAAGCATCGTACACGACCGGACCATCGTCCAGCTTGCGGAACGCACCAACGAGACAGGCAGACACGCACGCAGGTTTGTTGCAGTGGAGACAATTGGCCTTGGCGAAGATCGCCCCGTCTTCGACCCCACCATCGCGAGGCGGAAACCTGTTGATAGTGGTGTGGTGGTGAGGTCCTGGTCGCCGATGCTCCGCAAACACGGACGTGGCTGTCAACTCCTCGTCCGTTGGAACTTCAAACCCGTTCGCCTCGTTGCACGCAGCTTCGCACCGGCGACACCCGATACACTTCTGAATGTCGACAAGGACCCCCATCCAGTCTTCCGAAAGCTCGGCCCCTTCAGAGGCAACCGCCGTCTCGGGTAACAGGGCCACAGCAGGGGTAGCCAAGCCGGCTAACCCTGCTTTCCTCAGAAAATCTCGGCGACTTACGCTCACGGTGCTCACCTATTCCTCTTCCAGAACAAACCTCGCACTTCGCTAGAACCCACGCACTACCTACCTATATATGCTTCACCGACGCGGTCCTATCCCTCACGCAGCTTGAGCGGGATGCGGGTGTGGACGGCCTTCTCGTCTTTGCATGCCTTTTCGAAATCGAGAGTCTTGCTGGCGTCAAACGTCGGGCTCTTATCACTGTGACACCCCGTGCAAGTGCCAGCCTCGATCTCGGTCATCCCGGCGGCCGCCAACTCGTCGAACTTGTAGTTCCTCTTCTCCTTCTTGATGGACTTCTTGACCTTGTTGTAGTCCTTGCCCGGGCCATGGCAGGACTCGCACCCGACCCCGGCCAGTTTCGCCATCTTCTTGACCGCCTTCTCGTCGGCTGCATCGGGAACTGCGTACCCCCCCGCCTTACCGTAACCGGTGGTGTGGCAGCCGAGGCAGTCCTTGTCCGCAGTGTAATCCTTGGCCGGATCGAGTTTGTACTTCACCTTAGCCTCCGTGCGCTCGCCAGGCTTGAGAATGTCGAAAGCTGTGCCATGGGTGGTGATGGCCCACGACTTATACTGCTTCGAGTGGCACATCTTGCACTTCTTGCTTCCGACGAACTCGTGCTCGCCGCCCGCCAGAACGCCCATTGCCACCGATCCGGCAGCCATCGACGCCTGCTCGCCTGCCACGGCATAAACGCTGCCACACACCCAGACGGATCCAACGACCAGACCAACCACAACCACTAGCACTGCAATTCTGAGTTTCATGATACGTCATTCACCTTCAAAAGGGGACAATGCCGGAATGTGCGTCTTCCAACGACCGGACCGCCCAACCGTTGTTCCGCCCCGAGACCCAAGCCGGGATGCTCGCCGCGCACCACTAACGCCACAGACAGTACATCCGTCCGGCGGGGTTTGTCAACCGATATTCGCCATTCGCCGGGCCTCGTTCGGCCGGTCGATCGTGGTCACCAAGTAGACTTGCTTCCCATTCCAGGCATGCTCATCTTCGGGTGGTACTTTATCCGGGAAGATCCGTAGATCATTTCTGCTGTCGAGACACTGATGACCCGCTGCATTGTGTCTCGCGTGCTGTGGCACAACCGGTTCCAACGCAGCGGCCGGAATCGGGGAATTCACTGACGACACCAGCGACTGAACGCAACGATCGGATAGAGCTTGCTCTATCTTGCGGTCGAGTTGTCATTGTGCTCAGGCCTACCGGTCCGTCGACTGCTGGTTCGCGGAGAGGCGGGCGACGGCGAGCTTCAACTCATCAGGCGCAAAGGACCTCGGGAGGGTCTCGCAGTGTGGCGACCATGTCCGGCGTACATCATCGGCTGTGTCTGATCGCTCGACGATAAGAAGATAGGTGGCGTCGGGAGCGATGTGGCGCATGGACTGGACGGAAGAAGTCTCGCGCATTTCGGCACCATCAGCATCATCGACCACGAGCACGTTGATGGGAGTGTAACGTGAACGGAGGAAGTCCATTCCGAGAACGTGGCTGCTGGTTTGGTATACGGGATGGCCGGCCTCACGGAGGATGGTGGCAAGGTTGGTTCTGCGGCAGGCATCCTGTGCAACGACCAGAATGCTGGTTTCGGAGGGGACAGTGGCCTGGCCGTGTTCCACGGAGGGTTCTGACACACATGGACTCTCCACGCACGGAAACAGGATGGAAACCGTAGAGCCGGAACCGACCCAGGAGTCGGTGTTGACCCATCCGCCGTGCTCTTTCACGATTCGATCGACGATGGCCAGCCCAAGGGCGATCGGGCGAATATGGGGTGTGGGTCGGCCGCAAGTCTCGCCAAGCCGGTCTCCCGCTTCGTCATTTATTCCATGGCCACAATCCTGGACGATCAGGCAAGCATAGGTTCCTGGCATGGTGCCGGAGTGGGGAGGCAGATGCTCCTCGCCCACGTGGCGGGGTACGACGCTCACGCGAAGCGTGCCACCGTCTGGCATGGCCTCACAAGCGTTCAACGTCAGGTTCATCAGCACCTGCTTGAGCAGCAGAGGATCGCCGTTGATATGAAGGGGCTTGTCGGATATCTGCCATTCCTGGTGGATGTAGGTGGGCAACAGGCGACCGAGCAGCCGGGAGGTTTCGCGAGCGACGTCGCCCAGCAGCACAGGACACATGCTCGCCTCAGCTTGACGGCTGAAGTCAAGGAGCGACTCGATCATGCCCGACGCGTGTTCGATGGCCCGTTCGACATCGTCGAGGCGGCTGTGGGCGGAATGATCCACCGGGATTACGCTGTGGACAGCCTCCAAGTGTTCGGACACCAAGGTGAATAGACCTTCGAGATCATGCACGATTCCACCGGTTAGCATGCCGACGGATGCGAGTCGATCGAGGAACCGCAACTGTTCCCGAGGTGCTTCGTGCCCGAGCGTGCTTTCTTGAGGCGACACCGGATGCGAAGTCGTTGTCACAGGAGCACACGCGGCGTCCGCAGGAGAGTCGGAATGCGTTTGGGTGGACATTGGCTCGACAGACCTTTCCTCAGAGCAGGTTTCCTGGTCGTGCAGCGAGCGCGTTTTATGCACATTCGGGAGCCAATACTCTGTAAACTAGAACGTAAATGGCTCCGTTTGCTAACGCACTTCTTCCTTTTTTCCTCATGGTCCAAGGCCAGTGAGAAGCAATATCTCACTGCGACCGATGAAACGGTCCGTTACCCCCTTTGGAAATGCCAACAGCCACAGGATATATCGAGCGAAGCTGATGGAGACTTGTATGCTGGTGACAACATGCGTGTCACCCTGCCCCGCAGGAGCCGTCCGATCCTACTATAGGTCCGACAGTTTTCCGGAATGGGGGAAAGACCTCATGCACTGTCAGCGTAAAGCCATTGTGATTCTCGAAAGGTTCCACCACTCCTGTGGCAGCGAGGATGGGATGAGCCGCCGTCAGGTGCCCCATACGCCGATAAGTGTCGGGAAAGAGGACGGCTTCAACAAAAGCGGTGCGATCAGCCAGAGTCACGAACTTCATTAGCTTGCCGCCGGTGGTTCTGTTGACTCGGTCCGCGACAATCAGCCCGCAGATGGTCACACGGCGGCGACAGTGCCTGTCGAGCTGATCCAACGGCACATAGCGTGACCAGTCGATTACGCTCCCATTAGTCTTTGAACCCGGATCAGCTGGCGCGGAAGAACACCCGCCTCTATGTTCGATGGTAGATTTCTTGTTCGCCGGCAGTTTCCCACCAGGATCGTCGTTACGCGTGTACGTATGATCGCCCAGCAATGTGAGCGGATCGAGGGTCACGGGAAAGCCGAGCAGCTCCATCTCTCGCCGGGCGATCCAACCAGCACCGGGATTGGTCAACTCGATCGGTGGAGCTTGCTCGGGTTGCGGAGCATGAGTCGACCATAGCGACGCAGCGTCGGACTTCACGACACGCAGAAGTCCGCGGAGTTTCCAGAACATCTCCGGTCTGGACTCGCCGAAACAATCCAACGCGCCGCTGTCGAGCAATACTCGGGCCTCCGATTCGCCCGGGCGACAGCGATCCGCGAAGTCCTCCAGCAACGTGAACCGGCCTTGGGCGCGCCGGGCGAAATATCGTTCGAGAAAGGCATTGGTAACACCCTTGATGTGGGAAACGGGGATGCGAATCATGGTCCGCCGTTTTGCAGGGTCATGGTAGGGAGAGGAGCTCTGCGAGCAGATGCCGATGCCGGGCTGTTCGTTTTCGTCTACGTATTCCACGCTGAATCGCTCCTGTGAACTATTCACGCAGGGCGGCAAGAACCCGATGCCCAATCGCGCAGCTTCGAGCACGTAGAGAATCTGGGGCAAAGTCGGCGAGTGGGCATAGAACCCTCGATAATTCGACAGAACAGCCGCCAGATAGTGGGCGGGGTGTCGCCGCTTGAGCCAGGCTCCTTGAAAGGCTTCAATTGCGTACTCGGCTGAATGCGCCTTGTTGAACATGAAACCGGAAAACTCCTCGAGCGTCTTCCAGACGGCAGCGATCTCCTGCTCAGACCGCTTAAGACACCGAGCGCCGGTGTGGAACTCACTTTCGAGCTCACGGATCAACGCATGGTCTTCCTTATTCAGCGCACGGCGCAAGACGTCCGCTCTCCCGATGTTCATTCCGGCGAAGTCCACAGCCGTCTGCAGAATATGCTCTTCGAAGACCATCAAGCCGTAGGTTTCCTCGAGCACGGGCATAAGTGACGGATGAGCGAAGGCGGGTTTCTCGAAGCCTTGATAACGCCGGGCAAAGACGTTTTTCTTACCCTGGTTGGCTGCTCCGGGGCGGATGATAGCCACAATGGCGGTCAAACAGTCGATGTCATGAACGTTGCACTGGCGGATCAGGCTTGTGATGGCCGGTGATTCGATGTGGTGCACACCCCGTGCGTCGCCGCTTGCGATCATGTGCCACGTCGCGGTATGCGAGTAATCGACGTCTCGATCTAGATCGTAGCATTTTCCATCAGTGCGCCGAACCTCAGCCACCGTATCGCGAAGGACGGACAAACCCGCCTGTCCGAGCAGATCGATCTTGACGAAACCGAGGTCTTCGATCGCGTTCATGTCGTACTGCGCGACGAGCAGTCCCTTGGGCGATGGTTGTACGGGGACCAGGTCAGTCAGCGGGTCCGGTGATACGACCAGCCCGCAAGGGTGCATGGCCCAGTGGTGCGGCAGCCCTTCCAATGCGCAGGCTGTTTGCAGAATTGTCCGGTAGGGCTGCTCATCAATGGGCAGGCCAACCGCTTCGGGAGAGTCGGCTACCGCCTTGCGAATGTTCCAGGTCTTCACGCGCGGCAGCATTTTTGTCGTTCGATGGAGCTCATGTGCGGGCAAACCGAAGACCTTGCCGAGCTGGGCAACAGCCGCCCGGGCGTGGAACGTGTTCGCGGAACCGATCATAGCAACACGATCGTGACCCCAGCGATCGTAAACCCAGCGAATGATCTGATCGCGCCGATCCCAGGGCAGATCAAGGTCGATATCCGCCATCTTGCTGAACCTGGCCCGTTCCGGGTTGATGAACCGGTCAAAGGGAAGGTTGAAACGGAACGGGCAGGCGTGACTGACCCCGAGTGCGTAACAGATAAGCGAATCGGCGGCTGACCCTCGGGCCAGAGAGGCGATTCCCTGCGAGTTGCAATACTGAACGATCTCATGAAAGACCAGGAAGTATTCGGCGTAGTGCACTTGTTCTATGACGGCCAGTTCGCGCTGCAGGCGTTTGAGAGCTTCCCTTAGTGTGGGGCGTTTCCCGCCGATGCCGCGTTGCTGGGGCTCTTCGATGTAACGTCGCCTGCAACCGGCGATACCGAGCTTACGCAGGTGGTCCATGGCACTCTTGCCGTCGGGCGATGCGAAGGAAGGGAAGCGGCTCTTCGTCAGGTCGATGGTGAAGCTGCATTGCTCGGCGATCGTGAGGGTGTTGGCGAGTGCGTCGGGGCGTCGACGGAAGAGGCGGTGCATCTCGGCGGGTGTCTGGAGGTGGTATAGGCCTTGGGGCTTGTCCGGGTGCGGTTGATCCAACAGTGTGAGCGTGCCAATCGAGGCGTAGGCACGCAGCGTTTCGTTATCTTCAAAACGAATGCAACGCGACTGGCAGGTGGCGACGACGGGGATGTGAAGCTCGTCGGCGATGGCTGCAAGCCGTCGTGCGCGGGCGGCGCCGCGAGCGCTGTGAATGCTGAGCTCCATATATAGACGATCTTCAAACGCGTCGCGACAAGATGCTGCGGCGTGGTGATAGAGCGAAACCATGCACCGTGGCGAAGAAGATTCCGCCGGATCGCCGGACGACACGCTCGAACCGATCAGGCAGATCACGCCGGCTGCGTGGGCGAGAACGTTCTCGATTCGAAGAGGTTGTTCGCCAAGATGCCGCAAAGAGGCCAGACGGCAGAGGTTTCCATAGCCACCCATGTCCCGTGCCAGCAGCGTCACCGACAGACCGTCAGCCAAGGTCAACTCGACTCCGATGATTGGTTTGACGCCCGCGCCATTGCAGAGCTTTAGAAACTCGATCGCCCCGTACATGCCGTCGAGATCGGTGAGCGCGACAGCCGGCATTCGATGGGCGGCTGCGAAGGCCACAAGTTGCTGGACAGTGGTCAAAGCCGAACAGAAAGAATAGGCGGAGCGATTGTGTAAAGATACGTACATATGGCTTTATGCGATCTTGCCGGCGAGCACGTAGTCATGGGCGCGCATTACTCCTTTGGGTCCGAATCGCCGGCGGACAGCTTCGCAGGTAAGCGCCAATTTGCGTCGCTTTTCCTTCACGCCGAACAGGTCGAGCTGGCTGAACCCCGAATAGACCCTTGAGAGCTTCACCTGCACCATGCGCAATCGCACCCGCCGATCCCAAAGGCGTTTCAGAAGTTGGGAGAGCAGCGGATAAACGTCCTCCTCGACGTCCGTCGGCTCGGGCAGGCTGAGCTGGCCCTGGTGTTCATCCATGTCGGTGTAGCGAATCTTGACCGTGACGGTGCGGATTTGTTTGCCGTCGATGCGCACCCGGGCAAACGCGCGGTCCGTCAATTTTCGCAGGGTGGCGTCTATAAACGTAGCGTCGGTGGTATCCGTCTCGAAGGTTTCCTGGTGGCTGTAGGAGACGGCTTCGGGCTGGGTGGTTTCGACGCAACGGTTGTCGATATTGCGGGCAAAATCGCGAAGCTTGCAGGCACCGTTACCCACAAGCTCAGCCAGCCAACTTACGGGTATTTGAGCAACTTGGCCTATACGCGTCAGCCCTGCGGAGTTTAGCAGGCTTTCTCCGGTCGGTCCGATCCCCGGCAACCACTTGACCGGCAGGGGGTGCAAAAAAGCCAGTTCGTGTTCGTGGCTGGGCGGTATGACGATCATGGCGTCAGGTTTGTTCAGCTTGCCGGCGATCTGGCTTAACAGCTTGTTGCGGGCGAGCCCCAGCGAGACGCTTATCTTAAGCCAGCTTCGCACGTCGTTTCGAAGCAGTTCCGCCTGCGCCTGCGGAGGTTTGCCCGAACAGATGTTCGTACCGGTCAGGTCGAGATAGCCTTCGTCCACACTTTGCTTTTCTACAAGCGGACTGATCTCTGTGGCTAGGTGAAAGATATTGTCCGAAAACTGCTCGTAAAGTTCGAAACGCGGTTGGATGACGATCAGCTTCGGGCAAAGGCGCCGGGCTCGGGTCATGGGCATTGGTGTATAGATGCCATACTGGCGAGCTTCATAGCTGCAAGAGGCTACGATTCCGCGATGGCTACCGCCGACCGCCACCGGTTTGCCGCGCAGACGCGGGTCAGCCGCCTGCTCGACCGAGGCGAAAAAGGCGTCGGCATCGAAGTGAACGATTGAACGCTGCATCACTACCTGTAATGAAACATTTGAGTTCCGGCGTACGTCAAATGAGGGATGCACGGGCAAGCAAAGCTTGCCCGTGGCACCCGGCGGCTCGTCCGCCAGTGTGACAACCGACCCAGCACTGGCAGGCTTTGCTGTCAATGGCCCCCATCATTTTACGTGTCAAAGAGCACTAGTGCTCCGTCGCACGCAAGCCGACGGGTTGCCAATATTCAACCGATGGATGGGTGGCTCATGGCTTTAGCCGTGGGGGATACGATTCGGTAAACCATTCGAGTCCCCCACCTCTAAAGAGGTGGGCCACCCAACCAAATTGTAGGGTTCGCCGTGCGGACCGCTTGATTTATCGTGGTGTCCGAGATGGTCGCACAGCGGACCCTACGAAATTCGGATATCCCGAAGGCGTAGCACATACTCCGCAATCAGGAATTCAGCTTTATCCTGCGAACGAGCGTGTGCCCCAGGCCTTGGATCACCAGCTCGGACAGCGGTAGCGGATCGACGCGGTCGGGATTCTCGGATACGAGCCGAAGCCCGTCGTCGCAGTTCACCAGCCGTTTGAGCACAGACTCTCCGTCGACAAGAGCCACCACAATCGCACCCGGGCGAGCTGTCGGCGTAAACTCGCCAACGATGATGTCACCCTCTTTAATATCCGCCCCGAGCATGGACCGATCGTGCACGCGAAACGCAAAGCTACGCGGCGTAAGCCGCAAAACGGTGCTCGGGTCCAAAAGAGCGCGATGATTATCCTTTACGAAATACTCTGCCACCGACGGTTACCCCATCTCATACGCGATATTAGTGCGTCGACAACCTTGATTCTGCGGGTTGCATCAAGTGGGCGCGCGCGTGATGGATGGGTGGCTTATGGCTTTAGCCTTGGGGAACACGCCACTGACGGCTTGCCCGTCGGTGTTATGACCCGCGCCCCACTGGCAGGCTTTGCTGCCAATAGCCCCCATGCGATACAACGCCCAGGACCACTTTCTCAAACGCTCAGAATCCGCACTCGACACCCTGTGATTTCATCGCCTTCTCCTATTTTTCCGCACAAATCACACCAGTACTTATACCTAACAGTTTACTAACAGATTGTCAACAACAAATCTGCCCGACCAAGCAACGTTTATGCTCAAAAGCTAGTTTGTCGGTGTTTTCCGCAAGCGGTGTCAGTGTGTATATCGCGGACGAGGTTCCGGTGGGGGGGACCAACACGATTGGCATCTGGGCTCGAAGCTCTCAGAGCCCCCGATCAGGTTTCCGTCGATGATAGGTGTGAGACGATGGGTACGGTCGGCAACAGCGCCGCATCGGGCGCAAGTCGCCTGGCGGACGATTCGACGGTCGGCGATTGTGGAGAGCTTCTCGATGATGGGGATTGGCGTGCCCCACGTATCGAAGTCCAAGCCCGTGAGGATGACATCCACGCCTCGCCACGCCAGTGTGCGGGCTGCATCCACTATCGCGCTATCGAAGAAATGTGCCTCTTCGATGGCGATCAGGTCGATGCCGGCGTGTGCGTGATCGATCAACTCGGCTGGTGAAGCGATTCGCATGGCTGACAGCCGATCGCCGTTGTGTGAGACGATTGCATCTATTTGATAGCGGTCGTCGATTACGTGCTTGAATGCCATCCGTTTCGATTCGGGCACCCGGCGGAGCATGGAGAGCACCAGTTGGGTCTTCCCTGCGAACATGCAGCCGGTGATGAGCGTGATTGTGCCTTGTGCGGGTCGTTTCGCGTTATCGTCGGTTGATGACCACATGGTGGCGGGTCTGTGCTACTCCACGGGAATGGGCTGCGGAGTTCGTGCCACGCCTTCGAAGAGGGCGGTTCCGATCCGCACGTGGGTGGCGCCGGATTCGATGGCGTATTCGAAGTCGTTGCTCATGCCCAGCGAGAGCGAGTTGAACACCGGACCGCACAAGCGCTGACCGACCGTTTCGTCGAACACGTCGCGCACTCGCTCGAACGCCTGGCGGATGATGGTCTCGTCAGAGGTGAACGGCGCCATGGACATCAAACCTCGAACTTCGATGTTAGGGAGCGAACTGAGCTCGGCAGCCAAGTGCGTGGCGGCTGCGACGGCTACTCCGTGTTTCGATTCCTCACCGCCGGCGTTGACCTCGATGAGTATGGGCGTCGTGCGATCGAGGACGGCGGAACGATGGCTGATCTCTTCCGCCAGTCGAAGACTGTCGACCGAATGGACCATCTCGACCCATGGTAGGACGGCTTTGACCTTGTTTCGCTGGAGATGACCGATCATGTGCCAGCGAGGTTTTGGCCTGGCGCCGGGCGGTTTTGTTGTGAAACCACCGGGGCCAAGGTCTCTTCTGTCCAGCCACTCCGAGATCATCGCAGCTCGTTTGGTCAGCTGTTGAACGCGATTCTCGCCGAGATCGAGCACGTCCATATCCACGAGCGTTCTGATCACGTCGATGCTGACGCTCTTGGTGACGGCTATGAGCGTGATGTCTTTGCGTGACCGGCCGGCGCGGGCGCAGGCGGATTCGATTCGCTCCTCAACACGTTTGAGGTTTTCGGAGAGCTTTCGTTTCATCGAGGCCTTTTTCGTCTATATTCGTTGTAAATGCAAACGGCTGCGTGCTTTCAACTCGACATCTTCGCCCGTAGTATAGCGACCTGTGGTGGCCTGCGCCAACTACCGGCGTTCGGCGCGGGGCTTTTTCCAGTTCCGCGGGGACGGAGGTTCAGAGTTCACGGCGTGAGCCGCGGGCTCGCCTTTGGGGCACCTGCCACCATGGACTCGTGCGCGTGGATAGAGACCTTCCCCCCTCCGGGGCTAGGGCTCTGTAACACCCGGAACTGGGGGTTGTGGGAGGCGCTCACGGAACCGAACCGTCAGGGAGCGGCGACGCAAGGGATGACGGCAGTAGACAGCGGCCGCTTCCTGACGGGCGCGGTTCGGATAACCCGCAGCAGCACGTGTGATGCGAAACTGGTCCCTCGTCGTCTGGAGACATACCGGTTTGCGCACCCTTGCGGTTCCTCATGTAATGTGCAATCAGGCTATAGAGCTATCGACAATGCCCCAGTGGTGACAAACACGTGCTCTTGATCGAAGACATCATGGTTTCGCCACCAATGGACGGCGAGACGATCGACCCGGCGGCGCTGTTCGGTTCGCCCGGTCCTTTCGAGCTGGAGATCGGTTTCGGTAAGGGCGGCTTTCTGCTCAACCGGGCGCGGGCTCATCCGGAGGTTCGCCTGTTAGGCATCGAGTGGGCCAACAAGTACTACCGATCCTGCGCCGACCGGATGGTGCGATGGAAAGTCGAGAACGTACGCGTGATGCGCGCCGACGCCAAGGTGCTGGTCATCGCCCATCTTCCGCCTGATTGTCTATCGGTGCTGCACGTCTATCACCCGGATCCCTGGCCCAAGAAGCGCCACCACAAGCGGCGGCTTATCCAGAAAGACTTTGTCGAGGCGGCGGTCCGGTCGCTGATGCATGGCGGACGCTGGTTAGTGCAGACAGACCATGCGGAGTACTTTGAGCAGATTGCGGAACTGCTGGGCGGGCACGAGTCGCTCAGAAAGGTCCCGTGGGGCCAGGACGGTTACGGTTCCGATCCGGAGTGGAGCGGGACGAACTTCGAGGTCAAGTACCTCAAAGAGGGCCGCCGCATCTACCGTTCCGCCTACGTTGTGTCGAAGTGACAAAGCCCTGGTGCTCCGTGACCCTGTATGTCCTCCACGGCTGAAGCCATGGCTGGGTGGCCCACCTCTTTGGAGGAGGGGGATGCGATTGCTATGCTGAATTATGTCCCCCACGGCTGAAGCCATGGGCCACCAGGCCGGAACGGCGTCTTTGAAAGTTGCGCTGATCCGTAGGGTCCGCTGTGCGGGCCGACCGGTTTATTGTACGGCCCAAATGGTCCGCACAGCGGACCCTACCAAGGTTAGTCCCTTACCGCGCCGAAACGCGCGGCCAGTGTGTAGGGTGCGTCCCGGACGCACCAATCTCTGATTCGTATCCCCCATGACTGAAACCATGGGCGCCAGTCCCAGCGTGATACTAATCGCTGATGCAATGCACATCTGGGCGTCGGATCGCAACTAGTCCCTTACCGCGCGGAAACGCGCGGCCAGTAGGGAGTTCGCCCAATCCGCAACGGAGCTGTCTCCGTCTGGGAAGGAGGCCACCATGACGTTCGGACTCAGCGGCCGAAAGACACGTGGATCACTGGAGCCGAAGATGGCCACGGTTCGGACGCCCGCCAGGGCGGCTACGTGTGTCAGACCGGCGTCATTCCCGATATACAAGTCCGTGTGACTGGTCATCTCGGCTGCCCGCTCTATTGATTCCTCGTAGACGACCGGAGCGATTTGCTCCAGACGCCGCACGAGGAGTTCACCGTCCCTTTCCATCTCGTCGGGTCCGATGATCCAGGAGGGTGTCCATCCGCAATCGCGCAGCGTGGTCACCAGTTGCTCGAGGGCTTCGAGCGGACAGCATTTTTCCACGCCTCCACTGCCTGGATGAATCAGAACGTTGCGTCCACCTGTTGTCGTACGCTCGAAATCGAAGACATCTCTCGATTCGTCCGGCAAGACACCCGCAGCCTCGAGCCACTGTTGCGTGATGTGACGTCCAAGATGCACGGTCTGCTCCGTCGGTTTGGGGTCGATCGCGATAACGTGAGCTGGTGCAATGTCGCGCAGCCGGGCTGACACGGTTTCCTCCGGACCGCCGAGAAAACTGACGATCAGATCGAAACCATCCAGAAACGCCGACAGACGCTCGGGCACGGAGTCAGCTGGCAAGTACAGATGATGTGCTCCTATGTCGTCCAGCATCACCGCGCCGGCAATCAGCCCGCGCCGCTTTGCCCACCGCACAAGCGGTGATCGTGCAGCCAAGGTGACGGGCGGATCGCCCCAGGAACGACTCATGCAGCGAGCGGCGTGAACAGTCAGAGCACAGTCGCCCAAGGCTCCGCTGTGCAACATCAGAACCTCTGTCGGTCGATCGTTGCCCATCAGGCGTCCGCCCGGTGTGGGGTCTTGACGGAGGTATCGACTCGCCCCTCGGCCTGCTCGATCCAGCCTCCGCCGACAACCACGTCGCCGTCGTAGATGACCGAAGCCTGCCCCGGCGTGATAGCTGACTGGGGCTGATCGAACACCACGCGTACTCTCGACTCGTCCATGCGGCAGACGGTAGCAGGCGCTGCTCGGTGTTGATAACGAATCTGTACGTGGGCGCGAAACCGTTCGGAAGGGGGGTCCGCCAGGAAGTTGACCCGGTCCGCAATCAGCACGGAACTGAGCAAAGCGTCACGCCCACCAACCGTGATCGTGTTGGTATCGGTGTCGATCCTGGTGACGTAAATGGGCTTGCCGGCTGCGATGCCCAACCCTCTGCGCTGTCCGATGGTGTATTGAGCAGCGCCTCGGTGGCGACCGACGACGTTGTTCTCGTCATCCACCACATCGCCTTCGACGAAGATCTCCGGGCGGCGCTCGCGCAGAAGTCGGGCGTGGTCATTGTCGGGGACGAAGCAGATTTCCATCGAATCGGGCTTGTCGCGATTGTGCAGGCCCAGACGTCTGGCATGTTCGCGAACTGCCTTTTTGGTCAGCTCGCCGACGGGGAACATCACCCGGTCGAACACCGGGCGATCTAGCCCGAACAGCACGTACGACTGGTCCTTGCCGTGATCAACGCCGCGCGTCAGCAGAGGCTTGCTGTCGCGGCGCTGGATGCGGGCGTAGTGGCCTGTGGCTATGTACTTGGCTCCGACCGCATCCGCATATTCGACCATCTTGCCGAACTTGAGCTTCTCGTTGCAGACGATGCACGGGTTGGGTGTTCGGCCGACGGCGTACTCGTCTACGAAATAGTCGATGATCGGTTCGAAATCGCTCTTGAAGTCCAGCGCGTAGAGCGGAATCCCCAGCATACCGGCGACAAGATGGGCGTCCCGCGCGTCGGCTGCGCTGCAACATCCACTGCGCGACCGACCGGGCAGTCCGTCGTCATGCCCGTTACATTCGTGCGGCTGTTCCATACCGACTCGCATGAACAGCCCGATCACCTGGTAGCCTCGCTCGACCAGAAGACATGCTGCAACGCTGGAATCGACTCCGCCGCTCATCGCAACGACCACCTTGTCACGCTTGTTGGCCATCAGGCGGATTGTACCATAAGCAGTCAGTCCTTCGCCACGATACAAGGGCGAGGACAGGTGTTGTCGGTGTGCCGGTCTCTTGTAGCAGAGTGCGGGATGTCATGGCCGTGCTTCGGAGTGCCGTTGATGAGTCAAGACGGTTTCGGTTTGGCTCGCGGCAGTCGCCCGCACCTTCAGGTCAGGGCAGAACCACTCTTCCGAGCGGGTCTTTCCGGGCTTTGGTGAGTTTCCTGGAACACTTGGGGCAGCTCATGGGCTCCTGGACGGGTGTCCATTCCAGATTGGGGAGCCTCAGATCATAGGCGTTGTTGGTGGACGTGCATCCGGGATGGAACCGGACGAAGACTTCAATGGCACCGTGTTTTTCGCAGACGTAGGTGTCGACGACCCAAGCCTCCTTGCCACATTCCGAACAGAGTCGTGGTTCGACTTGCCCCAACGCACGGAAGTGATGCCCGTCGGAGCATTTCCAGGTGTATTGCACCTCGGTGAAGTCCCTAATGTGTGGACGCACCGGTTCTGGGCCGTCCACGAGACTCCAGATTCCAAACAGAGCGGCAGCCGCCACTGACGCCACAATGAGGCTGGCGAGGGCTGCACGCATACCGGTCTTCTTCCGGACGATGCGAACCTTGCGCCTAACGCGTCTTCCTGGAGAACCTGGACCTTCAGCGGGAGTGGTCATCGTGAAGGTGGGCGGACGGTTGGGGGTACCGGGCCTGTCCACCAGTAGACTCGGCTTGAGGAGAAGGAGTAGTGGTCGATCGGATTACTTGACCAGGAACACAACGTGCACCCGCCCATGGAACAGTCGTTATAAAACGACTGGATCGGCTCCTGCATGAGCTCCTTTGTGGGAATCTCTCGAACGGCGCCGCCGACGGTAAGCGCGTTGATACCTGTTCCGTGCCGCAGCGTGATCCAAGGATAGCCGGACAAACCATCCAGCGGGTCCGCGGAATCGTTCACGGAGATCAGCCCGCCGTTGCGTGAAGGCGTGCCTTCGGGGATTCCACCCCCATGATACTCGGAATGGAAGTCGGGCCCGGCGTCGGCGATGAGCAGCGTGTCGTGCGGGCGTCGCGGGCCGTTGCGATCCAGGTTCAGCAGGTACGAGTTTTCGCTCATCGCCATGAAGCTGTTGAGCCCGTAGCTTGAATACTCGGAGGTCTCCGGATCGTCGAACTCAAAACGGGCGTTCACCATTCTAAGCCAGTAAGGATCCTCGCGGCAGGTCATGATCATCGGATCCTTCAAGTAGTCCGGGAACAGGAGATTGAACCATGCCGGGGCGGGCTTGTCAGGATCGGTGTTGGCAGCGACCGGAAGCCACCCATCGGAGTCGGTAAGATAGGTGCGAAGCGCAACATCTATCTGGTGCAAGTGGTGCTTACACACGGTAGACTTTGCTTGTGCCATGGATCGTCCGAGGGACGGGATCATCAGGCTGGCCATGATGGCGATGATCACCATCACTATCAGCATCTCCAGAAGGGTGAACCCCCGGCGATACGCCCGCGCATAGCGCAGCACTTTAAATGGATGGCGTGCGTGACACATTTGTCTCTATACAAATTAATACACCAAGCCGGCCATAATTGCAAGATTGTACAGCAAGGCGCATCATAATGTTCTGTCGACGGATTCGGCGAAAACCTGGATAAACTCCTGGCGAAGTGTCACAATAGGGAGATGCGACTAAGTACACTGCACGTAAGCCTATGCAACGACCGATCTTACGTTCGCTTACAGCCAGAATGATCCCTTAGGAGAACACCTGTGTCGATTTTGGGGCAGCGCATCAGTACCGAACTGCTACCCTTCGTTACTTCCCCCGGGCAGTACATCGGGCGAGAGATCAACCAGCTCGCCGGTGATGGTGATTGGCAGCGGGCTGAGGTTCGCGTCGCCGTTGCTTTTCCCGACGCTTACGCCGTGGGAATGAGCCACCTCGGGTGCCAGATTCTCTATTCGCTTATCAACCATACCGAGGGATGTTGTGCCGAGCGCGTCTTTTGTCCGTGGCTCGACGCCGAACGTGTGATGCGCGAGAAGGGCATCGAGCTTTTCACTTGGGACACGCGTCAACCGGTATCGTCGGCTGACATATTGGCTATCTCGCTCCAACACGAGATGGCGTTCAGTTCCGTTTTGCTGCTTTTGGACTTAGCCGGCATTCCACTCCGGTGCGAGCAGCGCGGGGATTCGCACCCTTTGGTGCTTTGCGGTGGTCCTCAGGCGGACAACCCCGAACCGATGGCTGCGTTTGTCGACTTAGTCGTTCTCGGTGACGGTGAAGATTCGATGGCCGCCATCCTCGATGCATGCAAGGAGCTGAAGGATTCAGGCGTTCGTCGTCGCGAGATGATCGGCGAGCTTGCCCGGCTTTTTCCCTGGATATACGCTCCGTCGCTCTATGACGTTTCTTATCATACCGACGGTACGATTCGGGATGTTCGCCCGCGAGATTCCGGTCTTCCGACCGTCATCCAGCGTTGTCGCACCGGCAACTTGGACGCAGCGTCTTTTCCCACTGCGCCGCTAGTGCCGCACGTGGAGGTCGTGCACGATCGGATGGCCATCGAGATCATGCGAGGCTGCCCGCAGAGGTGCCGCTTTTGTCACGCGGGCAACACCAAGTGTCCGGTGAATCTGCGGAGCGTCGATGGGATTCTCGACATTGCTGAACGGATGTACCAGGCCACAGGCATGGACGAGCTGGGTCTGTTATCCCTCTCGACGTCGGATTACCCTCATCTGCGCGAGCTTACCGAGCGGGCTAACGAGCTGTTCGGTCCGCGTCATGTGAACATCTCTCTCCCGTCATTGCGAGTGGACAAAATGCTCTCTGATATTCCCTCGTTGGTGAATTCGGTGCGTAAGGGTGGTTTGACGATCGCCGCGGAAGCCGCCCTGGACGACATGCGGGCCGCCATTCGCAAGAAAGTAACCGACGGAGACCTGCTCGACGGCGTCAAGGAGGCATACAAAGCCGGATGGCGCTCTGTGAAACTCTATTTCATGTGCGGGTTTCCCGGCGAGACGCAGGAGGACATCGACGGGATCATCGAACTGAGCAGAGCCGTCAGCGATGTCCGTCGTGAACTGGGCAAAGGGCCTGCGGCTGTCAAGGTGTCGATCGGCTGGTTGGTGCCCAAGCCCTTCACGCCCCTTCAGTGGGCGGCCCAACCGAGCGCTGAGTATTTCCACGAGACGAGGCGAAGGCTCGTTTCTCTCCTGGGAACGAAGAAAAAGAAGGGTCCCCTCAAGATCAAGACGCACCACGTCGAGCGGTCAATCTTGGAGGCGGTCTTCTCACGAGGCGACCGCCGCCTAGCCGACGTTATCGAGCATGCTTACCACGCTGGGGCTCGTTTCGACGCCTGGGACGAGTGTTTCCAGGCTGACCGTTGGGAGCGAGCATTTGAATCCACCGGTATCGACCCCGCCTGGTATGCCCACCGCGAGCGCAAGCCCGACGAGGTCTTCGCCTGGTCGCACCTGAACAGTGGGTCGCCGCAAATTCATCTGCGAGGACAATACGAAGACGTCCTGTCGATAATGGAGATGCGAAAGGGTAGTGGCGCCAGCCGCGGGGTGGCAGACAGTTGAGCCTATCGTCTGAGTACGTCTTCTTCTTGGCAGCGTGCGGCGTGCCATGGCCACGCGTTTGGCCCATGGCGCCAAGAAAGCCGTCCTGACGCCTGTTTCCGCGGGGCCGCGTCAAGTCAAGGGGTAGGTGTCGCCCCGGTGTAGCTGCCGTTTGACGGGGGCATACAACCACTGAACCGAGCCCCAAGCGCCTGCGCGGGGGTGCTGAATCGGTGCGGCAAGGGTCCAGTCGCTCGCGCTTCGGGCTCGGTTCACCAGTTCACCCACAAACATGACGCGGACCCCGTTTCCGCCCTGGACACCATTGACAGTACACGCCCATACAGTGACCATTGGTCGTGGTGTGTGCATCAAGTCCCGCTCGAAGCGTGCCCAGGAGTGTTTCAGACGCGCGGCGAGCGGGTTGTGTCGTCGAGGCGGACCCGCGTGTTCGGGTCCTATTCCGAGGACTTGCCGATGAAGTTCTACTGCTCGTGTCGGTGCAGTGTTGTTGCGATTTCCTGCGTTCTTCTCCTGTTGACCGCGTGTGACCCTGGTGGTCCGCCCGACGACGTTCCGACCGATGTTGGCGAGATCGTCGGTCAGGGTGCGGTTGAGGTTACGGTTGACGGGGCAGTTGCCACGTTGACGGCTTCGCCCGATCCGGGATGGCGTTTCGATCGTTATCAGATCGCCGATGGCACATCCACTGAGAACCCCCATAACGTGGGCGTTTCCAAAGTGGACGATGTGACAGCCGTGTTCGTCTTGGATAGCGAGGAAGACCGGGACAATGACGGCGTTGTGGACTCTGTGGACAACTGCCCCGATGTCGTCAACCTCAATCAACTCAATAGCGACGGCGACGGGCTGGGCGACGCGTGCGATAACTGCCCCGCAGTGACGAACGCCGACCAGGAGGACACGGACGGTGACGGTGTTGGTGATGTCTGCGATAATTGCGTCGAAGTAGCCAATCCCGACCAGAGCGACTACGACGGCAACGGGATGGGTGATGCCTGTGATGCCCCTCCTGACGCCGACGAGGATGGCATCCTTGATTCCCTGGACAACTGCGAACAGACACCCAACCCGGATCAAGGTGACCAAGACGCGGACGGAGTGGGTGATGTCTGCGACAACTGTGTCGAAGTGGCCAATCCCAACCAGGAAGACTATGACGGCGACGATATCGGTGACGCCTGTGACGATTTCCAGGACGCCGACGAGGACGGTATTCCAGACGACGTGGACAACTGCCCAACCACGGCGAACACCGATCAGATCGACTCGGACGATGACGAGCTCGGCGATGTGTGCGACAACTGCCCGGAGCTAGAGAACTCAGATCAGTTGGACCTTGACGGGGACGATATCGGTGACGTTTGCGATTCTGATCGTGATGGGGACGCCATCTCCAACGTTTTGGACAACTGCCCGGACATAGCCAACCAGGATCAGAGCGACAGCGATCGCGATGGCGTCGGCGATATTTGCGACGGTGATCCTGAAGCGCTCTCTCCGGGTTGGATCTTCTTTATGGACATGGATACGAAGACCGTCGAGCGCATGAACTATGACGGGTCCGACCGGATCGTCTTGGCTGAGACTGCTGTGGTCGATCCGTCGACCATGGCCGTCGATCCGGTAGGGCGGAAGGTCTACTGGCCCGAAGGCGATCCCCCCTCAGTCAGACGCTGCAATCTCAACGGTACGGTCATCGAGACCGTTGTCCCTCCCTTGGACGGGTATTTCACGGGCGTCGCGGTCAATCCGGATGAGGGTCGGTTGTACTTTACGGATAGGAACACCGACTATATCGCCGATGTCAACTTCGACGGTTCGGAGGCCATGCTGCTTATCACATCCGATCTGATCGATCCGGTCGGCATCACAGTTGATAGCGGGGGTGGCAAGATGTACTGGGCCGACTCCGGAAAGGACACCATCCAGCGGGCCAATCTTGACGGAACGGAAATCGAAGTCCTCGTTCAGTTGACCGAAGATATTTCGGTTCCATGGGATGTGGCCGTCGATCCGGGAGGCGGCAAGGTCTACTGGATCGATCGGTGGAACAACAGGCTTCAGCGATCCAATCTCGACGGCACGGATATTGAGACCCTCATCGACAACGGTATAAGCCAGGAGATTGGCGAGCAGAGACTCGTTTCCCTCGCCTTGGACCTTTCGGCGAACAAGGTGTGGTGGGTGAATGGGGACGCCGGGGTCATGCGACGGGCGAATCTCGACGGCAGTTCGGTAGAGGACGTCATTACCGAAGGCCTGGTCAACATCCGGGCAATGGCCCTGTTGCCGCCGGAATCACCGGGATTCACAAGTCCGTAAGGTGGAGGCACGCGGACCGAAGCGTTGGCGCTTTGTCAAGACTCACATGACAGGTTGTGGGCGGCGAGGCACCGGACTATGGCTGTTTCTCACAGGGGACCGACGCGAGGCTCACGTGTGTGATTCCGCGTAGAGCTTGGGCAGCGTCTGCGAGCGCCTGCACCTGTACGACGGTTCCCCTCAGGGTAATGGTCTCGAGTTCGCGGTTCTCGTCCAGCATGACGCCCGTTTTTGCCCTCACCAGTCCGCCTTGGTCGGCGAGCAGTTTCCGCAATCGACTCGGCGCTTCTCCCGCCAAGTGATCACACACCAAGGTGAGCGCGGCGGCCACGTCCCGATCATCCTGCTGGAGTTTCACGGTTGTGAGCTGGTCACGAATAAGGTCGCGAATTGCCTCGGATCGGTTCTCATACCCCCGCGAGGCGATGTGCACGTCGAAGGCGGCAAGAAGTTCGGTATCGAGCGAAACGCTGAAACGATCGAGATAGGGCATCGTACACCTGACAAACCGGGATAGGGTGTCTGCATTTGTAAGAACACCCAAGAAGAACCAGGCAACCTGCGCACAAACCGCACTTGCGGTTTGGCAGGGCTGCGGCGACTCATTCACCCGCGGACGGCCATTTTCTACCCTTGACCGGACACCTTCGGTGGTGATACTAGAGAGTGCTTGAGTCGGATCGCCCTTTCGCGCCTGCGTGAGTGGGAATAGTGGCGGTCCACGCTCCCTGCTATGAAGCAAGAGGACTACAAACGTGAAGTCTAAGTTTCCGAGCTGTAAACCGCAAGGGAGGATCGCGGTCCGGTGGTCAGCGCTTACTGCGGTTGCTCTTGTCGCATGTGCCGGGTGTACGTCGTTCAACCCGGCTTTTGTCGATCTTCTGGATTCGAGCGGACAGGGTTCCTACGCCACCCTTGATAATGCCCCAGGTCACGTAGTGATCGCTTTCGTCAACAACGCCGTGGTTGATGAGCGGATCATCGCATACCTTGAGAGTGGGGAAGGTGGTAGCCTCTTGTTGACAGATGCCGAGAAGCGCTCGCTCAAGCCGCTGATTCGCTACAGGCTGCTCGTGACCTTCACAGATGGAACCGATCAGATTATCGAGTTCATTTCCGGGTCACGCTTCGTGGAGCCACTCTTCTCCCAACTGACGGAACAGGACCTTGATCAGCTTGACTTCACAACCGCCGTAGTCCTCTGCGACGTCCAACGGGTGGAGCTTGCACCCGAGACCCCCATAGAAGTGTTCATACCGGTCATGCTGGATGAGTACAACTGGGTCGACCCGACTGAGACGGCGCCTGGGTTCTGGCGCTATATCAGCAGCCGTGATCCGGGCTTCAGGGAGTTGAACGTAGACAGCGTTGCTGCAGATGGGCAGACGTTGTATGCCAACATCGGCGTGCGTGACACGATAGCCCCCATTGCCAATCCCGGATGTGGCAACAGCATCTCCGTCGTGGTCAGCGGCGTGCTGTCGGTTCCGTTTACTCTTGACGCCGTCAGCGGAAGGCCAAACTACGACATCGACGACGCTCAGACGATTGCGCGAGTCGGAGGCAGATACAGTTTCACGGTGACGATTCGATAGTTCCCATGGCGTCCGGGAACGCACGCTGAGAGCGGAGAACCACAAATGCGAACCAGAGCAGCGACCGCACGATTCCTGTCGGCGAGTATCATCGTCCTTGTGTTGGGCGTGATCGGATGTAGCAGCAACGCCACAATCTTCAACCCGGCGTTTACCAATTTTCTCAGCGGCGGTGTCTATCCTCTGACGCCTGGTCCTGAGGCCGACTTCGTCTTTGTGCGCGTGATCAACGAGACCAATGACGTTCTCACGTTTTTCTTGACCATCGAACGCACCGAGTTCGTGCTCGATGACGACGGATACGCCCAGGTCGATGAGCAGGGCAATTATGTGACCCAGGATGTGTTGGAGCATGTCGAGTTGGTAACCGAGTCTCTGGGGCGTGCAAGCGAGATGGGTACCCTCTTCCCCTGTTCCACCACACCTGTGATTCGTGTCGGTCTCGGAGAAAACCTCCTTCCCGGTGACCCAGCAGTCTTCGTTACGCCGCTAGCCGAGTACAACCCCGACAATCCGCTGGGGATGCAGCCGGGGTTCGGTGTAACTGCGGAGAACCTCAACGCGCTTTCGCTTGCTGCGGGGAACTTCGGTTGTGGCGACACGATCATCTACCGCGCGTTCTACAGCAGCGGGATGCCCGGCGGTGTGAAAATCGAGTCCTTCCTGCTGCCAGGAACCGATCAGCCGTCGTTTTTCAGCGGTCGTGACACGTTTGTGAGCTTCCAACAATTCCTCGAGTCACAGGTGCGGGAGGATGAACAGCCGGATCCCTAGGCTGGGATGTGATCAGCAGTTTGGGTGTCGTGTCCCTTGCCGGCGTGGGAGGGTAGATCCCGGCGTCGCTCAGCAGCAGGCCGAACCAGCTTGGTCACGTCTGCTCCTCGTCACGATGTTTGGAAGCTGAGGGAATCGTACAAGGCGTTTACGGGCGATCCGAGGAATCGTGTGAGGCGCCCGCACAGAGAACCAGATATGACACACACGCGAAAACACCGATCGAAGGTCGCCGCACTGCTGGTTGCCATGCTAAGCGGCGGTTCACTTTTCACAAGCTGCGAGACCCGCTTCCGTGAGGCAGCCGTGAGCGGAGCGAAGTCATACTTGTACAGTGGCTTCCTGCCCGCCCTCCTTGAGGGTCTTGTCCCGGCAGATTTCGCCCTCGATGAGGAGTCTGACGGCTAGAGCAAGCTCTGGGGCAGTCTCCTCGGCCACGGAATCAACACGGCAAACCGGCCCGCTTATGAGCGTTGCATGGTACCTCCCAGGCCTGCATCGTGTGTTGTATCTCTTGTTGCGAGTTCGCCCTCGATTGCGAATCCGTTGATTGGGACATCGACCAACGGCGTAGCGGTCACAGTCGTTACAGACCTTGCTCCTGATACCGCTTCAAGCTCTGCCGCAGTTCGATAAGCGCCATGCCATTGTCACAGAGTTCAATGGCCTTCTCCTGCAGCGCGACCGCGTCCTTGCGGGCACCGGTCTCGAACTTAGCAAGCGCCAACGTATCGAGGTACATCCAGTTCTCGCCGCCGGAAGCCTCGCTGCACTGTTGGGCGGCTGCCAGGGCCAGCTCGTTGAACTTGCCTTCCGTATCTTCCTCGGTGAGCAAGCCCCAGGCGAACTCGTTCAGCAAAGTTGGGTCATCGGCGCCTTTCTTGATTACGAGACGACCAAGCTCCTCGATTCCTCGGTGATCCTTGCTCGAAGCGGCCATGATCCGGAACTTGGTCAGCAGATGGCGTGCGTTGTCGGGCTGTCCCGCCTTGATCGCCAGATCCACAGCCCGTAATGAAACGTCGATGAATCGATCCTCCCACTCAGGTGAAGACAACGCCACGGCAAACTGGCCCAGAGCTTCGTCGTCATTGTGCATGGCGTCAATCGCGCGAGCGGAGGCCTTTGTCGCCCTGTCGGTTTGTCCGGCCCGTGCCAGGATCATGAAGCGGGCGACCAAGCCGTCGGTGTTTGTGGGGTCAAGCTCGATAGCTCGGGCAGCCGCCTTGAGGGCGAGCTTACGCTGAACATCCTTGTCCGCCCAACCGGCAAGCTCGACGGCAAAGTCGCCAAGAACTCGACTCTTCTTATCCGCCATGGCAACCGCCTTCTCCGCAGCCGCCAGGGCCTTCGCATCGTCTTCGAGGCCGTATGCGTATGCGCGGAACAACGACAAATATGGTACTACGTCCCCCGGTTTGACGTCTATCCAATCATTGCAGGCCTTTACGAACGTGTCGAAGTCACCTTCCATCCAGGCTGCATCGATCTTATGTTGGCTCGCGCAAACCTTCTTCGCCAGCTCAATGTCATGCTTGCCCGCAATGACCTCCTCGAGCACCTCATCGAGCCCGAAGGTAGGGTGGCCGATCCAAGCAACTCGCCCGGACTTGTCGATCACGAACGCCGTCGGGATGCCCGATTGACCGGTGGCTTCCATGTATGCCTTGTAAGCCTTCTCCTCTTTGTCGAAGGCGATGCTGTAGGCCATCTTGTCGCCCCACCTGGCGACAAATTTCTCCACCATCTTGAGCGTGTTGCCGGGGTCGCGTGCGGTCACGCCGATGATGACCACGTCCTTGGCGGCGAGATCTCGCTGCAAAGCGGTAAGATGAGGAATGCTCTCGATGCACGGCCCGCACCAGGTCGCCCAGAAGTCGAGCACCACGATCTTCTTGCCTTTGATCGCCGCCAGGTCCACCGGTTTTCCCTTGACCCACTTGCTTACTTCCAGCTTGGGTGCCGGATCGCCGATGTTCAATTCCGCCGCACCAGCCGGCACGCCCGCTACCAAGAGACCCGCGATCAGCAGACCGAGAATCGAATACCCTGAGGTTCTCATCATCATGCAAGCTCCCATGTTCAAGACACACATCCGGCGTCTGCGGCCGACCGGCCCGGAATCTGCGGCTCAGTGTTCTTTCGAAGATTGACCCTGCGAGGTCCACCTCCCCGGTTGAGGACATCTTAGTGTGGTCCCGGGTGACAAGGCAAGACTGTCGATTGGCTCAGCCCGGACCGCACAATAACGTACAGGTTTCTGGAGTTGCATCGATCCGTCAGGCCGCAGATCACGAACGAGGGGTGAGACATCCCGTCGGGGTCGGCATGGGCAAGCTCGTTTGTCCGTGGATGACATAGCGAGCACACGGGTAAGCAGAGCTTGTCCGTTGCACCCGGCGGGATTACTATTACCTTTGAAGGGTCGAGGATAGTGGCAAGTCGATTTCAAGATCCGTTCTCGCATTGAGGAAAGGCGGTTGATCTCATGAAAGCAATCCTGTTCTTGATGGTGATACTGGGCGGAATGATCGTGGCCGTGTGGCAGTTCGGCGGGTACGCGACTCTCGACCCGACTCAGCAAGGCAAGGACGCCAAAGCCGCTATCAAACCGGGCATGACCTGGAAGCAGGTGATCGACCAGACCACCGAACCCAGGAAGTTCTGCATGACTCTCAGGAAAACCAAGATGGTAGGGGGCGAGGAGGTCGAGTTTGACAAGCCGTCGGTTCCGATGGACTTCGATATCGAGGGATTCACGAAGGCGTTCAATGATGACGAGTACCTTTGGGGATTCCGGTTCAACTACTCATACTCCAGCTCGGTCGCCTTCGCCGTCGAGTTTGACCCTTCCGGCAACGTCATCTACGTGCTGGACATGATGACGATGGCTGATCTGTTCCAGATGCCCAAGGACTGACGGCCATCAAAGCATACTTCAGTGCTCCGTCGCACTTCAACTTGTCGGTCGTCCTAGCCGAGCCCGTCAGGAAGCGGCCGTCCCCCAACGGCTGTGCTCTCTTGCGTCTTCGTTTTCTCCCAGTCGCGGTTCGGCTCCGTGGGCGACTGCAAGACCTGCGCCGCTGGTCTGTGCCGAGGAGAAACCCCTGGGCCTAACGCCCGACCTTCTGGACAATCGCGGCCCTCCAGCTACACTGGCGTCGGTTTAAGTCCCATAGTACCTGAAGTCTCGGGGCTTCCCCATGGCTAGAACCATAGCCACCCGGCCGCTTCCTGACGGGCGCGGTTCGGATAACCCGCAAGAACGCGTGCGACGATGCACTGCTCGGTCTAACGGAGGAACAAGGTGGCCCGTCCCGCCAGAAAAACCAGAACTACACCGCGTCGTCTGAAGGGATTCCGCGATATTGCGCCACAGCACGTTTTGGCGCGAGACCGGATGATCGCCCGGATTCGCGAGGTGTACGAGCGGTACGGTTTCGTGCCGCTAGAGACCCCGGCGTTGGAATACGTCGACTCTCTCGGTAAGTTTCTTCCCGAAGCGGACACGCCCAGCGGTGGCATCTTCGCCTTTCGTGACGAAGACGACGAATGGGTGGCGTTGCGATACGACCTGACCGCGCCACTGTCGCGATTCGTAGCCATGAACCTTCAAGACCTGCCGCTGCCGTTCAGGCGTTATCAGGTCGGCCCCGTCTATCGAATGGAAAAGCCCGGACCGGGGCGTTTCCGCGAGTTTTTTCAGTTCGACTTCGACTCGGTGGGTACGGGTTCGATGTTGGCGGATGCCGAAGCCTGCATGATCATGTGCGACACGCTCGAAGCTTTGGGCATCGGTTCCGGTCAGTATGCGGTGCGCGTTAACAATCGCAAGGTGCTAAACGGCGTACTCGAGCACGTAGCCGCCGCCAGCGAAGATCGGCTCGCGCCGGAGGTGTCTTTGCATATCCTGCGATCTATCGACAAGCTCGACCGCGTCGGGCTTGCCGGGGTCAAACTCCTGTTGGGTCCGGGGCGAAAGGATGAGTCCGGTGATTTCACTCGTGGTGTGGGGCTCAATCCCGAACAGATCGATCAGGTTCTCGCGTTCCTTTCCGTGACCGCCGAGAACAGGAGCCAGGTCTGTGATCAGCTTGAACGGCTGGTTGACAGTAGCGTTGTGGGGATGGAAGGCGTGCGTGAGCTGCGCGAAATCGACCGGGCGCTGACCATAGCCGGGTATGGTGACGACCGAGTTTCGATTGACCCGACGGTTGTAAGAGGGCTCGAGTATTACACGGGTCCGGTGTTTGAGGCTGTTCTGACGTTTGAGATAGTGGACGACAAAGGTGTGTCCCGACAGTTCGGCAGTGTTTTCGGCGGCGGTCGATATGACAACCTGATTGAGCGATTCACCGGCCAGAAGGTGATGGCCACCGGCGCTTCTATTGGCGTGGACCGGCTGCTCTCGGCTCTGCTCGCCCTTGGCAAGGTCGAGGTCGAGCCCACAACAGCCAAGGTCCTGGTCACCAGGCTCGACAAGAACCTCACCGGTGAGTATCAGAAGTTGGCTATCGAGTTGAGGTCTGCGGGGCTTAATACGGAGCTCTATGTCGGTAAGTCCAATATCGGAAAGCAGTTCAAGTACGCCAGCCAAGCCGGCAAGGTCGTCGTCGTAGTCATGGGCACAGACGAGATGAACAAGGGCGAGGTTTCGATCAAGGACCTGCGTCTCGGAGAAATCCTCTCTAAGGAGGTTGGTAGCGACCGCAAGACCTGGCTGGAGCAGCAGCCCGCTCAGTTCTCCGTGCCGCGCAGCGACATGGTCCGCGCTGTACGTGAGGTGCTGGCTCGCCACTCGATTGGATAAAACACTGTCAGCGATCTGGTGACCAATCGTGCGGCGCGCGTTTGGGGCGATGTGCCTGCCCTCGCATCATCCATAATAATCGCCTTGACCACAGGCTATCGTCGGTCTATTCTTGTTGCATGATCGCTGTCGGGCGATGGCAGTTCCGTCCGAGCGGTGGACGGGTAGGTAGCTCAGTTGGTAGAGCAACGGACTGAAAATCCGTGTGTCGGCGGTTCAAATCCGCCCCTGCCCATTTCAGGTAAGTGCTTGTCTAGCAGATAGTTACGCCTCTTCCCACTCACGTCGACGGCCCCTCAAACCTCCCAGATTCGGCGATTTGTGTCACTTTCTAAGGGGCTAGCTCTCTAAGGGCGCCTTTAGACCTAGCAAGGACTTAATAACGGAGAGGGCGGGATTCGAACCCGCGGTACGGAATAATCCGCACACCGGTTTTCGAAACCGGCTCCTTCAACCACTCGGACACCTCTCCAACAAATGCATCTTCGCCAACCATTCGCGGCGAATTCGGGCTCACCGCCGGGTCGGGGTGCGAATAGCCCGCCGTACGAGGTCAGTCCTGACGCCGCCCGGGCTTTCGAGCATGACCACGATACCAGCGAACAGCTCTTTGGCAACCCCCCGCACACAGACAGATCGATGCGGTGCGGTGAGCCGGCGCATGTCGCTTTTTCTGCTTTGAAAGGTCCGTTCATGCTGTGAGGCAGGGGACGCCCGGGATCGCGTCGTCCAGACCTTCCGGACCCGGCGTGGAGTTGAGCATGCTTCGTGGTTGCCCGGTGGATTCGAGCACGCTTTGCCACAGGTCGCCTTCGCAGTCCAGCCTCTTAGTGGCGGACACGGCGGCTTCGATGGGGACGTGGGTGAACTGATCGTTCCAATACCCCACGAACATCGCGGTCTTACCGGCCATCGCCGCGTGGGCGGCCATCTGCCCCAGGATCCCCGCGAACAGTGAATCACTCGCCGTCGCAGGGGCTGAGCGGATCAGATAGCTGGGGTCGATGTACTTAAGCGTGGACGGGATGTCCATCAACCTCAGATACCGGCTTATCTGGTCCTTCAAGAGAATGCCAATGTCGCTAAGCCGCGCATTGCCGGATGGATCCGTGGAGGAGGTCCCGTCAGAGTCGCAGTCGAAGAGTTCCTGCCCGGCGCCTTCCGCAACGACGATGACGGCGTGTTGCCGCGACTTGAGGCGGCGCAACAGATGAGCCAAAAGCCCGTTGGCTCCAGCCATCTCGAAAGGAGCCTCTGGAACAAGTACGAAGTTAGCATCCCTGCTGGCAAGGGCCGCACAGGCGGCGATGAACCCGGCGTGACGCCCCATGAGCTTCAACAGACCAATACCGTTAAAGGCTCCGGTGGCTTCCACATGAGCCCCTCGAATCGCGCCGGCTGCCACCGTATAGGCGGTTTCGAATCCGAATGTCCGTTTCGTAAACGGGACGTCGTTGTCGATGGTTTTCGGTACCGCGATGATCCCGATTTTGAGGTTGCGGTTCTTTACTTCCTTGCAGATATCCAGCGCGCCGCGGAACGTCCCGTCTCCGCCGATGCAGAAGAGCACCTGGACGTTGAGTCGCTCGAGCGCATCGACTATTTCTTCGGAGGACTGAGGCCCGCGTGATGAGCAGAGAATGGAACCGCCTTGCTGGTGGATGTGGGACACGGATTCCGGACCAAGCATGACAGCCTCATGCCCGTAGCGGGGAATCAGACCCTCGAAACCGTATTTGAATCCGTAGACCGTCCTGACGCCGTATCCGTGGTGTAGTTGCAGCACGATGGCTCGGATCACGTCGTTGAGACCAGGACACAAACCTCCGCAAGTGACTATGCCGCAACGTGTGTTGATGGGATCAAAGTAAATCTGTTCTCGCGGACCAGCCAGCTCGAATCCGCATTGCGGTGAACCGCTTACCGCGTCTGATTCGTGCCCTGACGAAAACTCCGTGTTGTGGAGTGTTCGATGGTCATCGGAGACCCATCGGCGAACCTCGCGCGAAGAGGATATTCTCCGCGCACCCAACTGCCCAATGGAAAAATCACGATTCTCTTTCGGGTCTGTCGTTGCCAAGGCGAGCACTCACACAATATGGGTTAAGATCTGTCGCGTACGAACAACCGAGCAAGCCGATCTTCAGGCGTGCCGTGACGTGCTTGGAGCGCCTTCCCTTCTGCCATAGCGGTCGGCCTCACTCGCCATTTGCCAGAAGAGCGCCGTCCGACCGCCGCGCAAGACCAGAGCTTGTCTCAGGGCACAGGTCATATCGGTAAGAGACGCATCCGCGATGAGCAGCCGGAAAGCACCGATAACGAGCCTAGCGATCGTCTTGGGCCCATCGCCCACTGGAGAAGTGTGTCAGGTGTCGGAAACGAGACAAGGTCGCCGGGTATTACCGGCTGTTGGTCCGGCGGAATCTGCACACGATTGGCTCATAATGTCGGCGGAACTGATGCGGGGTCATCTTGGCTTCAGCCGCAAGAGCGGCAAGCATGGTGGCTGACTCGAAGTCCGACGGCTCAAGCCTGATCATGTATGCCCGGGCAACACTGTAGGTGTAGGAGTTCATATCCACCAGGCGAACCCGTGTTCGATTGGTGGCTGGATCGACCAGGCTATCGAACGGAACTGGTACGAGATTCCCGTTCTGCAAAGTGACCATGATCCCAGGTGGAAGATCGGATTCGGAGTCAAGCAACAGCTTGACGCCGCCGTGGCCCAGATCGCGAGTGTAACCCATGTCGAAAGTCGAAGGACGCGCACAACGCAACTCGTATCCGAGCGTATGTGCTACAACGATGATCTTCTCGCCGCGGTCGGCGAATCGCTTCTGCAACTCCTCTTTCAAGAGGCGCGCTAGCGGTATCTCGGAAAGCCTCGGGTGACCGGCGGCGTCCCGTGGAATTTTTCTACCCAGCAAACGAGTCAGTTCGTCATCCACGCCGAGCTTGTACGACAGTCCTTCCGAGACGACAGCCACTCCGTCATTACGCCCCATGATGCGCCGTTTGAGCATTGATCCTTCTATCACGTCGGCGATCTCACCAATCGTTGTCGTCTCGGGAAACTCCTCCGGAATCAGCGAGAGAGTAGCCGCCGCCGCCTTCCCAATCCCCAACGCCAGGAATCCGGCGTTACGCCCCATGGTCACCACCACGTACCAACGCCGGGTGGTCCGCGAGTCCTCCATCAGGTTGCCCAATATCTCGGCGCCCAGGTGTCGGGCGGTGAAAAAACCGAACGTGGGGATGTCGCCGGGAAGGGGCAAATCGTTGTCGATGGTCTTGGGCACGTGAACGATGCGTATCCGTCCGTTCGACTGCTCAGCCGCAAAGCGGGCGCTAAGGGCAGTATCGTCTCCACCGATGGTCAGCAGATGGGTTACACCGACCGACTCCAGATGTTCACAGACAAGGCGAGTCTTATCTGGATTGGGCTGGACGACAGTTGAGGTCTTCAGCTTGGATTCGTCGAGCAGATTGACCCGGGCGATGCCCAACATCGAACCGCCGTCGAAATGGACGCGGCTCATGTGCTTGATGGTTAGCTCTGTGCAGTGTCGCCCGGGGTCGAAATCATGATCCGCCAAGTGGGAAAAACCGTCGTGGAAGCCCACGACCTTCAGACCGTTGTTGATGGCTTCGATTGCAGCCGAACCGATAACACCGTTGATGCCCGGCGCCGGACCGCCACCTACCAGAATGCCCATTGTCGCTTGTATCATGCAGACCGTATCTCTCAATCGTGTTCGCTTCCGTGTCCCAGGGGGACGAGAATCGCAAACCATGGGCAAAAGCCCATGGTGGACCTTTGCATTATCGACACATGAACCGCCGACGCGAACTGCCGCGTCAAAGAAAAACATCGTCCGAAAGCGTTGTCTGGAAGCCCGCAACCCGGCGGGCAAGGCGCCCAACCCTCCTTCCGGACCGCCAACGACGGGAGGCGAGACCCGCCGGATGCCATGGGCAAGCTACTGCTTGCCCGTGCGTTTGCCCCTCATCCATGGGCAAACGAGTTTGCCCGTGCCACCCCCAATCGGATGCACCCCCCGCGTTCACGAACAGCCGCGGACCTTTCATACCGGCTTGAAGGGATCGATGTCCGCTTCACTTATTCGGACCTTCAAACCCGGCAAGCTCTCGACCAACCGCTTCTCCATAGGCGCCAGGACGGGGCGTTCGCTGGCCCAGTGCCCCAAAGCGACCGCTCCGCATCCGGTCCGCAGGATAGTCAGGGCATCGTGGTGGCGGATCTCGCCTGTGATAATCACGTCAGCGGTCGACAACGGCAACTTGAACGGCAAAGAGCCGGCAGCCCCCACAACGATCACCGCCCGCGTTACCACCTGATCGTCTGCACCCACGACCTGTACACACGCGGCGCCGGTAGCCCGCTTCAGCTTCCGGGCAAGCCGATCGAGTGAAATCGGCTTTGGCAGTGAGCCGACCCGTCCGATACCACGGACCGGCGGCGGGCGCAGCGGATAGATGTCGAAGGCAGGCTCCTCGTACGGGTGAACGCTGCGCATGGCGCCGACAACGTCCGGTAAGTCCCCTTCGCGAACCACGCACTCGAGCCTTATCTCGTCGACGTATTCCAAGCAGCCCGCCCGCCCAACCGTTGGATTCGTCGAATCGGAACCCAGGAAGCTGCCCCGCCCAGCCAAACGGAAGCTGCAATTGCTGTAATCGCCGATCCGTCCCGCGCCGGCGTTGAACACAGCATCGGCCACCTTCTCGACGTGGGCTTCGGGCACGAAGACGACCAGCTTGTGGCCATCTGCCCCTGTAGCATCCACGTACTCGATCGGCTCGGTCTGCTTCAACCCGCACAACCTTGCCACAACGTCGTTGGTCCCGCCGTCGGCGGCGTCGAGGGCGGTGTGGGTCGAGTAGATCGCGACCCGGTCTCGGATACACCGGAAGACGGCCTCATCAGTGCCAGTGCTTGGCATTGTCAAAGAGGAAATGGGTTTGAAGACGGGTGGATGATAGGCCATCACGAAACCTGCCTTGCACGCAAGAGCTTCGTCCACTACCGGGCCGGTAAGATCGATGCACAGAAGGGCCCGGCTGACCCTGGCTGACATGTCGCCGGCGAGCAGGCCCACGTTGTCCCAGGACTGCGCCAAGGCGGGTGGCGCGATCGAGTCCATCGCTCGGCAGAGGTCAGCCACCGTAATCCGTTTTCCCGAGGACCGCTTCGCGCTCATTTCGAGCCGCACTCCTTTCGCACAAGGTCGCGATAGTCGTTCAATAGTCCTGCCGCCGTCGGGCCTACCTTTCCGTCACCGATTGTACGCTTCTCGACGGCGATGACCGGCATGACCTGCATGATCGTATTGGTCAGGAACACCTCGTCGGCGTCGAGCAGGTCGTTTATGTTGATCGCCTGCTGCTGGATTTTCAGTCCGCTTGCTTCGGCGATTTCGAGGACAGCCGCCCGGGCTATCCCCGGGAGGATGGACGTACTCAAGGGCGGTGTCGCGACAATCCCGTTGCGTACGATAAAGACGTTGCTGATCGAGCCCTCCGCCAGTAGGTTCTCCGTGGTAAACCACAGAGCTTCGACACAACGAGCCTGCTGTGCCTCGCGCAGCGCCAACAACCTCGACAGACGAGACGTCGTCTTGTGGCCCACCAGCGGGTCAGCCGCGGACTGTTTGAACCGCGAAATGGTCACGGAGATGCCTTCGCCGTAGTATTCTGAAGGATAGGGCGTAAGCTCGACAGCCGTCAGAAGGACCGTCGGTTCCGGTTCGCCTTCCTCGGCATCGATGTGCATCGAACCGGCTGTCACCGTCAGCCGCAAACGTGCGGTCTTGAGGTTGTTCCGCGCGAGAAGCTCCCAGCAGTCGCCCTCCTCCGGCAGCTTTTCCCGGTCGATTGGCCTTAGCAACATCTCCGATGATCGGCGGAGACGCTCGACATGGGCTTCCAGGCGGAATACCCGGCTGTTCTCGGCGCGCATGGTCTCGAAAAGCCCCGCGCCATGAAGCAGACCGCTGTCGAACACGCCGACCGAGGCGTCACGATCCTGCACGAACTTGCCGTTGTGATAAACCCACATGGTTCAATAGCTGCCGAAAAACCGATCAGGTCAGGTCTCTTTCGACCCAGTTGTAGGGTGCGTTCCGGACGCACCTGTCAGCTGCTGGCTCGTTCCGCGAGCCTGCTTAGTTGGCTGTTCGGTCTCTCCGCAAGCCTTCTTAGCAGCTTTGCGGTGTCGACACGCCCTCGCCTTTCGAGAGCACAGCTACGTCACAACCCACAGCCGCCAACATGGCTCGGGCCTTGGCAACAAGCTCGTCGTACTCGTCGTCGGGCTCGCTGTCAGCCACTATCCCGCCGCCCGCGAACACGCGGATGGCGTCACCTGTTTGAACCATCGTTCTTATGGCGATGTTCATCGATAGTGAACCGTCCAATCCGACGTATCCGATCGAGCCACAGTATACGGTTCGACGCGTCGGTTCCAACTCATCGATGATCTGCATTGCCCGAATCTTCGGCGCGCCGGTGATCGAACCGCCGGGGAAGGAGGCTTTGAGCAAATCGACCCATGATCGTCCTATCGCAAGATTGCCCTTGATCGTCGCCACCCGGTGGAAGACGGTGGGATGCGTCTCGATCTCGACCGGCGTGGTAACTCGAACGCTCCCAAACGAGCACACTCGCCCCAGGTCGTTACGCAGCAGGTCGACGATCATCGCCAGCTCGGCTGCGTCCTTCTCGCTCTTGTCGAGCTCACGTTTCCGGTGGCGGTCCTCAGCTTCGTTCGCTCCGCGAGGCCTGGTGCCCTTGATGGGACGCGTCGTCACCTCACGACCGCGCAGATCGAGAAACAGCTCTGGCGAAGAAGATATTACGGCTGCTCCCTCCCAGCTCAATAGCGCACCGTACGGGGACGGGCTCAGTTGCCGCAGGTGCCGATAGATGTCGATCGGCGAAGCCGTCGCTGACACCGTGAACCGCTGGGTCAGATTGACCTGGTAGACGTCACCGGCTTCGATGTGTCGCTTCACCCGCCGGACCTTTGAATAGTAGGACTGACGCGCCATGTTGGGGCGGAGTGGCGAGGAAGGACGCACCGCCCGCGGAGGTTCGAGAGTTTCTCCGAAAGCTGACTCGATGCGCCGGCGAATGGTGTCGATTCGCCGGGAAGTTGAAGGTCGACGGGTTGCGATTGGCGCTGGCCAATCGACAGCCACGGCATACCACTGGTTCGAGTGACCGTCGAAGACGGCGGCGGAGTCGTACAGTGCGAACCTGAGGCCCGGGATCGACAGGTCGTCTCGCCCGCTGGATGAGAGCCCTTCGAGCCCTAGACCGGCTTCATACCCGATATACCCGATCCACCCTCCGCAAAAGGGCAGGCAATCAGGTCCGACAGCGAGCGTGGGATACTCGCCGACTTTGCGAGCGAAGGCATCGAGGGGGCATTCGGCAGCGGGATCTCCGGCGGAGAAGACGTCAACAGGATCGCATGCGAAAACCGAGAATCTGCTGTAACATCCTTGCTGAAGCGAACTTTCGAGGATCACTGGGTCTGTTGTTTTCGAAAAATTCACAGCCACCGCCTCCGGCGTCGCAGGCGATTCGATCGGCTCAACGACCGCGTGGGCGGGCCGGGTTGTCTCGATCATGCTCATCAGGAAGGGGAGTATAGCAGAGGTCGGTCCTCGGCGTCATCCCGGTGGCGCCTGATTGACATCACATGCCAACCGTCGTACGCTCGCAGGCACGGTATCGTATGTATATGGCGGTGGAGCTTTTCTCGAAACCGTGCAAACGTCTCGGGATACATGGGCGCGTTGCCCGTGGCACTTATCAGGTTGACCAGTGTCGGAGCGCTGCTGCTCCGACAACGTTAATCTGATGGATCGCCGTTGATTGGGTGGTTGATAGAGTGGGTTGATCGGGTGGCCCACCTCTTTGGAGGTGGGGGACTCGAATAGTTCGCTGAATCGTGTCCCCCGCGGCTAAAGCCATGGGGCACCCATGTGAGGCTATGGGGCGCCCATCCATCAGTTGAACCTTGGTCGATTACTTGGGTCCCTTTTTAAAGGGGATAATTCTCATGTCCGCAAAAACACCTTACCTTGCTTATCTGATTGCCGTGCTGGTGCTTGTGGCTGGCGTTCAGATCGTCGGCGCTGAGACCACGAAGGGCGCGCCGGATACGGCGTCTGTTCCTGCGCGGATCGCGGAGGTCACAGGCCAAAACGTCTACGTGCGGTCTGGCGATAGCACCAACCATTACCCCGTTGGCAAGCTCAACGCAGGCGACCGCGTCACGATCGTTGGCGAGTCCGGAGAGTGGTTCGAGATCTTGCCGCCGGAGGGCAGCTTCAGCCTGATCTCGGGACAGTACGTCGATTCGATGGACAACAAGAAGGGCATCGTCAACGGCGACAACGTCCGCGTCCGTGCCGGTTCGTCGGTGGCTGAGTTTGCCAAGCTCAAGTACGTCGTACAGCTGAAGCTTTCCAAAGGGGCAGAGGTGACTATCCTCGAGGAGAACCCGGACGGATTCCTCAAGATCAAACCGCCGATCGGTGTGACGCTGTGGACCAACAGCCGTTTCGTGCATGTTGTTCCCAGCGAGCTACTTCAGATCGAAAACGAAACGGCAGCCTCCGCTGTAAAGGCAGGTGATACGTCCGGGGCACGAACCACCATGGCGTCCACCGCGACTGGCGACAGTGGTGATGGCGGGACGGGTTCAGTTGCGACCGCTTCCGCGTCCGAGTTGGCAGCAATGCTTGAAGCCATCGATACTGCAGCCCGAGCGGAGATGGAAAAGCCACTGCTCGAACGCGGGTTCGCTTCGGTGATTGTCCGGTATCGTGCAATTGTCGCGCAGGAAGAAAACGAGTTCGCCCGGCAATATGCAGCCAATCGAATCGAGAGAATCGAGCATCTTGAGAAGCTCATTGCCTCTGTCAGGAGAGTCCACGAGTTGACCGAGAAGGCCGACGCCGCCCGGCGGGAGCATCTGGCCCAACGCGCTCGGATTCGCGTGGTCAAACCGACGGTTCCAGGCGGGTTCGACGCCCAGGGAGAACTCAGGCCCAGCGCCGCTTTCGCTTCAAAGACAGGCCCGGTTCGCTATCGGCTGGTTGATACGTCGACAAGGACACCCAGGACCGTTGGGTACGTCGAGATTCCGCCTAATTCTGATCTTAGTGTCAAAGACTTCCTGGGGCGTTACGTCGGTGTCAGGGCGAGCGAGAAGCGCATGCTCAGCAACGGGGTCGACCCGATCCCCATTTACGTCGCCGTCGAGCTGGTTATTCTCGAGCAGGAGGCGGGGCAAGACGACTAGAGCATTCTCGGTCATTGCATTAGGGTCGGTTTTGTACGCCGCTCGACCGCCACACGATACCGGAGGCTGCTCTGGGGCGGTGGAGACGAACCGTAACGTCGTTTCCGGATTGGGACGTGGGCTTGCACCCGTGTTTCCTTTTGAACGTAGCATCCGCAAGGAGAATTGTGTTATGACCAAGCGTTTTAGTTCCTTGACGAGGAAACTCACTCCCTGGTTTGCCGCTGGGATGCTCTTGCAGGCGGGCGGGTGCCAGTTTGACGTCGCCGAGGGTGCAGCCAGCCTGATCAGCGCGGTTGGGGGTTCGATCATCAGTAATATCGTGTACGGGGCGTTCAACCTGATCTGATCTTCACCTCATTGAGGTTTGATGCGGAAACCGACAAGCTCACGTAAATCGCAATCGCCGTCAGCCCATCTGAGATTGCCCAAGCCGCCAAACGAACCCCTCAGAGACGGGCCGTCGACGGGGGCTGAGAAGGCTGTATTGGTTGGGATATTGCTGCCTGACACCAGGGCGGATCTCAGAGATCCGTTGGGCGAGTTGGCGCTGTTGGCTGACTCAGCCGGTGTTGAGGTCGTTGATTCTCTGATCCAGAAGCGTACAGCCCTCGTGGCTGGTACAGCCCTGGGCAAGGGCAAGATCGAGGAGCTTCGTGAGCGCGCCGAGGCGAACGAGGCTGACACGATTATCTTCGACAACGACCTGACGCCTCGTCAGGTCCGAATGCTCGAGCGCATGGTCGGTTTGAAGATCATCGACCGCAGCGAGTTGATCCTCGATATCTTCGCCTCGCGTGCAAAGAGCCGTGAAGCCCAGCTCCAGGTCGAGCTTGCCCAGTTGGAATATACTGCGCCTCGTTTGCGCGGGCTTTGGGTTCACCTCGAGCGTATCGCCGGAGCAGGCGGAGGCACTGCCGCCGGAAGCGTCGGCGGTGTTGGCACTCGAGGGCCCGGCGAGCGTCAGATCGAGATCGACCGCCGGATAGTCAAGGACCGCATCAGCTTTCTGAAGCGTGAGATCACCGAGATCGACCGCCGCAAGACGCAGGAAGTCGAATCGCGCAGTGACGAATACACCGTTTCGCTCGTGGGATATACCAACTCCGGTAAGACCACGCTGCTTAACAGGCTCGCCCGCCTTTCGCAATACACAGCCGACAAGCTCTTCGCCACACTCGATACAAAGACCGCTCGTTGGGACCTTGAGGACGGCCACCACGTGCTGCTGAGTGACACGGTCGGTTTCGTCCGCGACATTCCGCACCACCTGGTGGCTTCTTTCCGAGCTACATTGGAAGAGACCATCCACGCGGACCTGTTGTTGCACGTCGTCGATGCTTCCTCACCAACGGCGTTCGCCCAGGTGGAGTCGGTCAACGAGGTGCTCGACGGGCTGGGTTGCAGGCAGCCCAAACTCGTCCTGCTAAACAAGATGGACATCGCCACGGACCAAGCTGTCGCTGGAATGATCGCCCTGCGCGAGCGTACCACGCTGAGAATCTCCGCTGTCACGGGGGACGGGCTTGACATGCTCATGCAGCAAGTCGCAGAATCGATGAGGGGGACGACGGTCGAGGTGACGGTTCGGATCGCTCATTCGGAAGGCAAGCTGCTCAGCGAGATCGACCGGATGGCGGACGTGCGTGCTCGCAGATACCTCAACGAAGGCGTCGAGCTGGATATTCTCATGAACAAGGCGCAGTTCAGCCAGTTGCTCGGCAGGTACCCATCCCTTACTGTGACCCGGGGCGATTATGAACCGGTCGACGACCGCGATGTGCAATCCTGAGTTTTCTGACATGTTCGGGCTCCTGGAACAACAACAGAAAGGTGGTGCGTCCGGGACGCGCCCTACACACTGTGACGATGGTCGGAGTGACTGGCGAGAAGGACGCAAGGGAACGTGTCGGGCGCCTTCACGACGTCGAAAGACTGTGGCAGCGTTCGCTCTGCCAGTCGTCTTATTCGCCACCTTCTCCTTCACGGCCAACGCTTACGCTCAGACGCAGTCGATCCGCGTGGATCTGAAACTTCTCACAGGCGGTGGGTTGAGCGGGTTGGTCGTCGATTACAGCGAAGACGCCCTGGTGGTTGCTCATGGCCAAACACCGTACGTTTTCGCATGGAATGAACTAGATGCCGGATCGGCGTACCGGGTGAAACGGGACCTTCTGTCACTTCATCGTGGAGACGCCGGTAACCTGACGGCAGCCGACCATCTTGAGTTGGGCGTCTTCGCGCTTTCCCGCGGTCGAGCCGTGGTCGCTCGCAATGAGTTTCGCACAGCCGTCAAGCTGGACAAGACCTACGAGGCCCGCGTTCAAGATGCGTTGGACGCCCATCGTAACCGGCGGGCTTTATCGACACAGTATTCCCCGCCCCTCGAACAGGACAGTGATCAGCGACCGGGTGAGTCACGGACCCAGACGCCACTGCGGACGTGTCTGACCGACTTGGTCGCATCCAGGCTCGGCGAGCTTCCAGCCGGAGAGTCTGCCCGAACCCCCTCGCCGGAGTTGCGGGCGGCTGTTCGCAAAACCTACGACGCCTTTGGGCAGACCGTGAAGGAGGTGATGGGCAAGAACGCCGTTCTGGTGGAGACGGACCACTTCCTGATCTGGAGCGACCTGGACAAACACACGCGCCGGCGCCTGGGCAACTGGTGCGAGAACATGTATGTCGCTCTATGCGACGTTTTCGGCTTTGATTCTTCCCAGGATATATTCCTGGCAAAGTGTCCTGTTTTTTGTTGGCGCTCGAAGGGGCGGTTCTTGAAGTTTGCCCGCTCATTCGACGGATACGACCTGAAGGACGCCGTCGGTTATACTCGTTCGATCGAAGCAAGCGGACATGTTCATATCGTTCTTTTCATGGACGGACGTCGTGAGGCTGACCTCGACCGGTTTTCCTGTACGCTTGTGCACGAAGGCGCCCACGCTTTTGTCCACCGGTTCCATTCAAGCAAGCTCATTCCCAACTGGGTCAACGAGGGCATCGCGGACCTGACGGCTGAGCGGGTCTTGGGGGATCGTTGTTTTACCGGAGAAAAGACCGCTCTGCTCGCGCGGCAATACGCCCGCTACAACTGGTCCATCGGTGATCTGATGGCAACGACCTCCCCGATCGAGATTCATCAGTACCCTCTGGCGCAGAACATCGTCGAATACCTCGAGTCTCTCGACAGGCAGCGTTTCGTCGGTTTCTTGAAAGGCCTCAAGGAGGGTGCGAAGGTGGACCAGGCGCTGGCGGCAAACTACGACGGTGCAAGTCCGGCCCAACTCGAAGCCGGCTGGCGGTCCTGGATTCTCGAACGCTTTCCCGCCGACAACCGATAAGTGCCACCGCCTACGAAGCCAGACACGGTAGTCTCGAGCCCCATCACGCGCCAAGCGACCCCCGCTCCTACGGTGATTTCTGTCTTCGCATGGGATGGTCTTTCTCGCCGCTGAAGTCGGATTATCGGGAGCGATTCGCGAACTTGGTTTGGGTGTGCCCGAGCCAGTGACCGTACTTCGATCGTCTATTGTCCGACCAGCGAAACAGAGGCAGGAACGTGAGATTGGGCTGGGGCCGCGGCGAAAGGCGCCGGCGCATCCATCTGGGAAGCGCGATCCGATCGAGGAAGTTGGAGAGTCGCAGAAACGGCCCGAAACAGCCGTTCCAGAGAGGTGAGAGGCAGGGTTTGGCACCTTGGAGGTGCCGGATACGCTGAATCACGGTGGGGTCTGCGATTCCCGCTTGGATCGAGAAGCCTGATGCGGTACAATAAAGGCTGTAACTCTGGCAAGCGGGAAATCTCGATCTGAGCGAGTCTATCGTGCCCACATACATGTAGGGGGCGACCCTCAGACTGAGAGATGTGCGAGGTAGCGCAGCGGGGACGCTGCCTGCGGTGCCAGGGCGGGGTTACTTCACGACTGGAACAGAAGCCATCGGTTGTGCGCCTTTGGGTCGTCATGGACGGGAAAGACGCCGTGTGTGGTGATCGGGGTGACGTGAGGAACTTCTGGTAATGGGGTCTTATGGGATCAGTGGCAGTGATGGCCACGATCAACTCACACGGGAGAAGGAACAAGGAGACGAGCTAATGAGACTGACGCAAGGTGTAGGGCGCACGGCACACTTGGTTGCCGCCGCGTGTATGGTTTTGACCATTTTCGTTCCGCTGAACGCCTATGGCGCTGAGCGGGTGGCGCTTGGCGAGTACTTCAACGGCACATGGTGAGGGACTTGCGCTTCCGCGGGTCCCGTGGTTAGTGACTTTATGGACGAATATGGTGCAGGCGGCACCGATCCTAATCTTCACGACACTTTCGCCGTGCTCTGGGTCCACGATGGCGACATATACCAAGTCCCATGGGGACATGCCAGGGACGGTTGGTACGGCGTATCTGCCTATCCCGAGTTCCAGCTTGATGGCCTTGGGGATGCTGGATGGCCCTATACCCTGTGGGAGGGTGCGTTCCTGGCCAGACAAGCCATTCCCACGGATGTAACCATCCAGCTCTTCGGTGATCAGGTCAGCGACGCAACTTTCGACATCACGCTGGATGTCTGTGTCGAGGAAGGTGGTACGGGCAAGGACATGAGCATCTATATCGTGCAGGTGCTCGATAACTACCCGGCGTCCCCCTCGTATTACCGCAACTGTGTCATGCAGGCGGCGGACGAACCGCATGGGACCGAGCCGGTCGTGACGCTGGCACCGGGCGAATGCGAAACAATCATCCGTACCATGACGTTCGACGCTGTTAGTTGGGAGGAGGACCATCGCCCTGACATCAAGATCATCGCCTGGGCCCAGGAAGACAACGCCTCCCCGCCGGCGGAGGTCTATCAGGCGGCGATCATGCCCTGGCCGTTCCCACAGTCGGTTGCCTTGAGAATCAGCCTTCCCAACGGCGTGCCGGAATACATACCCGCAGAAGAGCCGACGGATATCGCTGTTCAGATCGAGGATAGCAGCGAGGTGTACGTGCCGGATTCAGCCCTATTGCACTACCGTTTCGACGGTGGGACTTTCCTGACCGTACCTCTCACGTCGCTTGGGGACGACCTTTACGAGGGCACACTGCCCTCGCCCGCATGTGACGATACGCCGGAATTCTACGTCAGTGCGGAGGGCGATGAGGGAACGACGATCTACAGTCCCGAGGATGCTCCGGCGAGTGTTTACAGCGCGCAAGTTGGAACGGTCACGATGTTGCTCGAAGACGACTTCGAGCTTGACCTCGGTTGGACCGTCGAGAACGAT
>Ga0180430_10000411_pt1 | contig 46429 bp, 39 predicted proteins | sample SS_ome_9_FD_132999 | JGI IMG/M metagenome (GOLD analysis project Ga0180430, IMG submission 132999) | Hypersaline lake sediment archaeal communities from the Salton Sea, California, USA - SS_1_S_2 metaG | ecosystem: Environmental > Aquatic > Non-marine Saline and Alkaline > Hypersaline >...
CATCCAAAAATATATAGAATATCAAGGACGGCAGGATCTTTCGCAGCAAGCAGGCTTCGAATTCTCATGACGCCTTTAGGAAACCCCGGAGAAGCGAAGCGCACTCCGGGGAGGAGGTCATTTATGCCCCGCGGTCGTGGCAGCGCCGCGGCTTGGCTTGCCCTGCGCCGGCGCACGTGTTAGGTCTCGCGGTGAGATCGGAGGTTCGGTTGACGAAGGAGTTCGAAAAGGCCCTTTCCGAGCGTACGCTCGTCTTCGACGGAGCCATGGGCACCATGCTGGCCGGCGCGGGGGGTGGAGCGGTCTGCAACGAGGGGCTCAACCTCGACGCGCCCGAGGCCGTGGCAGCCGTGCACAGGGCCTATCTGGCCGCAGGCGCGGACATAGTGATCACCAACACCTTCGGGGCATCGAGGGTCGTGCTGGCCGAGCACGGCCTGGCCGACCGAGTGCGCGAGATCAACGTGGCGGCGGCGGGGATCGCCCGCGCCGAGGCGGACTCAGCTTCCGGCAGGAGATTCGTAGCCGGCGAGCTGGGGCCAACCTCAAAGCTCCCGACCCTCGGCCACATATCCTTTGAGGATCTCTACGAGGCGTATCTCGAGCAGGCGCTTGCGCTCATCGCCGGAGGGGTCGATTTCATCATAACGTCGACCAGCCAGGACCCGCTTCAGGTGAAGGCGGCGCTGGCGGCGGTGGACCGCGCGAGGAAAGACAAAGGCGCGGCGCTGCCCGTCGTGGTGTCCGTGACGGTGGAGCCATCTGGCACGATGCTCCTCGGAACCGACATCAAGGCGGCGCTGGCGGCGGCGCTGCCCTACCGTCCCGCCGCCTTCGGCATCAACTGTGCGACCGGACCGGACGGAATGGAGGAGGAGCTCGGTACCCTGTCGGCAGCCTCGGCCCTGCCGATCTCATGCCAGCCCAACGCCGGCATGCCCAAGAATGTGGATGGCAAGCTCGTCTACGACATGTCCCCCGAGGTTTTTGCCGAGAAGCTCGGCGCCCTGGTGGCGAGGCACTCCATATCGCTGGTCGGCGGCTGTTGCGGCACGACTCCGGAGCATGTAGGTGCGCTCGTCGAGCGGCTGGGGCGGGCGAAGCCTGCGAGGCCTACGAGGCACAAGTCCTTCGAGTCCGTCTCCAGCCTCTACAACGCCTGCGCGCTCGACCAGGAGCCCAGACCCTTCATCGTGGCCGAGCAGACCAACGTCAACGGCTCGAAGCGCTTCAGGGAGCTTCTGCTCGCCGACGACTTCGAGGCGATGGCGGAGATCGCCCGGCGCGAGGCGGCCTCCTCCCACGCGCTGGATCTGTGCGTGGCATACGCCGGGCGCGACGAGGCTTCGGACATGATGGAGTTGGTGAGGAGGGTGGCGCCGAAGGCCGACGCGGCTCTCATGATTGATTCCACGAAGGCGGAGGTGCTGGATAGGGCGCTCGCCCTTGTGCCCGGCAGGGGCATCATCAACTCGATCAACTTGGAGGACGGCGGGGAGAGGGCGAAGCGCGTCCTGGACGTCGCAGCTAAATACGGCGCGGCGCTCGTGTGCCTGTGCATAGACGAAAGCGGCATGGCCAGGACCGCGGCCCGCAAGCTCGATGTCGCCGCAAGGCTCGTCGATATGGCGGGGCAGCACGGCCTCGAGCCGGGCGATCTCATAATAGATCCCCTCACCTTCACGCTGGCCAGCGGCGATCCGGATTCGGCCGACTGCGGGGCACAGACCCTGCGCGCGGTTCGAAGGATACGCAAGGAGATCGCCGGCGTCAGGGTAATGCTGGGCGTATCCAACTGCTCGTTCGGGCTGCCCGCCAGGGCGAGGAAGTTTCTCAACAGCGCGTTCCTCAACCGTGCGCTGGAGGAGGGGCTGGACGCCGCCATCATAAACCCCGCCAGGATCGTCCCGATGGACAGGATACCGGAGGAGCTCCTCGCCACAATGAACAGGCTCATCGACGGCGATGCGGGAGGAAGTGCGTTGAGCGAGCTCATCGAGCGCTTCCGGGAAGCCGAGCAGGGCGTCTCCTCGAGGGCCTCTTCAAAGGAGATATCGCCGCGGGAGGCGCTCTGGGCTCGAGTGGTAGACGGAAGCAGGGATGGTATGGAGGACTTGATCGGCAAACTCCTGGACGAGATGGAGCCCGGCAGGATAATCAACGATCTTCTGATGCCTGCAATGCAGGAGGTGGGCGCAAGCTTCGGCGCCGGGCGCACTCCGCTGCCGTTCGTGCTTCACTCCGCGGAGACGATGCGCGCCGCGATAGATATCGTGGCGAGCCATATGGAGGAGGGTCAGGGCGTGGGCAGGGCCAAGATCGTCCTGGCGACGGTGCGCGGAGACGTGCACGACATAGGCAAGAACCTCGTGGACGCGATCCTGTCCAACAACGGCTTCGAGGTCGTAAACATAGGCATCAGGCAGCCGGCGCACGCCGTCATAGAGGCGGTGAAGGCCAGCGGCGCCGACGCCATCGGGCTTTCTGGGCTGCTGGTGAGCTCTACGGAGATGATGAGGGAGGACCTGGGCATCTTCCGAGAGGCCGGCATCGACGTGCCGGTCCTGTGCGGCGGTGCGGCGCTGACCGAGTCTTTCGTCGAGGATGCTCTGGCACCCATGTACGGCGGGAGTGTCGCCTACTGCGCCGACGCCTTCGCCGGGCTCACTCAGATGCAGCGGGTCGCGGAGGCCAAGGATGCCTAGCCAAGGCTCCATATCCGCGCCCTTCCTAGGGTCCCGCGTGATCGAGGATATTTCCCTGGATGTGCTGGAGGCGCTGGTGCGCAAGGAGGTCCTCTTCGCGTCTAGGTGGCAGTTCAGGCAGGGGCAGTCGGCCGAGGAGTGGTCGAAGCTCAGGCAGGGCAAGATAGAGCCGCTCTACGAGAGCCTCATGTCGAAGGTGCGCGCCAGGAAGATCGTTGTTCCGAAGGCGGCCTACGGCCACTTCGCATGCGAGCGCATCGGAAACGGGCTTTTGATCAATGGGGAGCGCAAGGACTTTCGCTTCGACTTCCCGCGCGAGGCCGCCTCTCCGAACCGATGCATCTCGGACCTCTTCCCGTACGGCTTCGCCAGCTTCATGCTCGTCACCGCCGGACCGGGGGTCGCCAAGGCCGCCGCGGCGAGCTTCGCCGAGCACCGCTACAGCGAGGCGTTCTACATCAAAGGCCTGGCGGCGGAGTTCGCAGAGGCCGCGGCCTCGCACTGCCATCGAACAATAAGACAGGAGCTGGGCGTCGCGGAGGATGCGGGATGTCGCTACAGCCCGGGCTACCCAGCCTTCCCGAGCCTGGTAGATCAGAAGAAGATATTCGAGCTGCTGGGAGGGATGCGCATAGGCCTGGAGGTGACCCAGACCTGCCAGTTAGTTCCGGAGCACTCGATCTCCGCAATCGTGTCCGTCGATAGCAATGCTGTGCTCTTCAGGCCTTAGTCAGACGATGGGCAACATGAACGTTTTGAAGGGCGCCTGGCACGGGCCGATGGTGACGAAGTTGTCCGCGGCATGCGCCCTCAGGACGTCCATGTACTTCCTCCAGTTGCCGTTCGGCATGATCAGCGGTTCAGATCCGCCCATGCGCCCGCGTGCCACGATCGCCGGCACTTCGCCGGTCAGCCCCAGCCTCCCCATCGCGGTCGAGATATGCGCGCCCGCGCGCTTACGCGTGAGTTTGCTGCGCTCCGCAAAGATGACCAGCGTCCTGAGGGGGTTGACGAATGGATTTCTATCGGGGCTGTTGGGCACAAAGTAATCGCCTCTGATATAATCCTTGAGCCCATCGCCGGCCGCGACTAACGATTCCTGTGTCATGATAAGGGAGACGGGGTCCAGTTCATCGAAGGAGGCCTTCACATCCTCCGCGTCCAGAGGGGCGTCCATCATGTCCACCACCGTCACCCCATCCCCCTCCATCTCCTCCTTGAGCCCATGGGCGAGCCCGTCCTCCGCGTCGGGTTCGCCATCGGATATGAGCAGCACGGGGTGCCTCGAGAGCAGCTCCATCGCAGTATCCAGAGCGCTTTCGCCATCGCGTCCCTCGTCCACCTCGTCTACTGGGTTGACTATTGATACGTGCGATGCGGCCTCGTCGTATATCTCGTAGTAGACGCTGGGCGCCCTTCGATCCATGTCGCTGTGCCCTCCCGGTTCGAAGAGGAAAGTCCACGTGTCCTTGAGCCTCGCTGTCCATTCAGGGTCTATCCTGTAGCGCTCCATCTTCGACAGGAGTTCGTCGATCTGCTGTTTCTCCGTCGGGCCGACCGCGAACTTGAGCCACTGTCCCGCAAGCGCCTTGCCCAGCGGACGGTCGAACCTGTTGGCCACAGACTCCGCGCAGACCTTGAAGAGCATGAGCGGCGGAGTCCTCACTTCGGTCATCCTGGCCAGGCTTCTGAAGTTGTTGAATTGCGGCTTCCACGCTCGCCTGAGTTCGTTCACGGCGTCACGGGGCACCCCGGCTTGTTGCAGGCTTCCGAAGAAGCTCGACTCGGACAGACGACTTAGGGGGTCGAGATTGAGCTGCGCCACCTCCCTTGCACAGTCGCGCCTGAAATCGGTGAACTGGGCTGTGGCGCCCTCGACCGCTTTCCAGAACTCATCTATAGAAAATGACATCTCGCCCGTCCTCCTCAAAATTATCCGACACTCAATCGTCGATTAACACAGGTCGGGCACATGTAAAGCGCATTGATGTGCGACCTGCGGGGTGGCAGATTAATTGTCCAATTATTCAAATAGGTTAGGATCTTCAGCCGAGGGCTATGGCCGCCGCCTTCACCCACGGGTAGACGTGCTCCACGCCCATGCCGGCGGCGAACCAGACCGGGGCGTCCGCCATCTGCACGAGCCCGCCCAGCGACCCCTTGCCCTGGTAGCTCCAGGGGCAGCGGTTAAGCTTTGTGAGCGCGAAGCCGATCGCGTACTGCGCGACGAAGAAAACGAGGGTGTAGACGATTCCTCGGCCGTACCAGGGCATGCCAGAGATGCGCACCGCGATTATCGGATATACGAATGCTATCAGTCCGAATATCGGGAAGAGGGCTAGCGATGTCTCCGCTGTCCACTCCATCCTTCTCGCCGCGATGGATTTTTTCGCCGCGCCTACTACGAGGGTTGCCACCAAACCCAGCATGCCGAATATAGCGAAACGAATGAGCATGACTCACCTCCGGATGCTGGGATCATACCACAAAAAGATAAATCCTAAATGCTAAACTCTAAATCCTAAACAAATTCTAAATACGAAATTCTAAATCGTATTCCAGGAGCTCCTCCTCGCCCCTGAGCACCCGAAGCGCCCCTCCCACTATCGCCGCAGTCTCGGACTCGCCAGGGTATTGGAAGATGGGGGCTATGAAGTCGCAGTGCGCGCGGATGTATCTCACAAGCAGCGGACAGGCGGCGTAGATCCCCGTGAGGGCGATGGCGTCGACGCGGCCTCTGAGCACGGCTGCCAGCGCTCCTATCTCCTTGGACACCTGGTAGCCCATCGCCTCCATGGCGGCGATCACCTTCTCGTCGCCGTCGTCTATCCTGCGGTTGATATCGTCCACGTCGGTGATGCCTATGTAAGCGACCAGGCCGCCCTCGTTGCGTATCGTGTGCAGCACAGCCTCCTCGGTCGCTCCGTCTTTGAAGCACATCTGAACTACATCAACGATTGGCAGCGACCCGGCGCCCAACGCGGAGAAGGGGCCGTCCCCGTCCAGGGCGTTGTTGACGTCTATGACCTTGCCGCGCATGTGCGCCGCCACGGACGTGCCGTCGCCGACGTGCGCCACTATCGCGTTTATCTTCACGTAAGGCTTCCACAGGTTCCTTGCCATCCTCCTCAGCACCGACTTCTGGTTGGAGGCGTGGAAGATGCTGGCGCGCTTGATCTCCGGCAGCCCTGAGTAGTGCGCGACCGGTTCCATCTCGTCGACGACCACCGGGTCGACGATGAAGGCGTCGATGTCGTTTGCGTCGGCGATCTCGCTGCCTATCACCGCGCCCCAGTTCGACGGATGGTGGCGCCACGCGTGCTTCTCAAGGTCCTCGATCATGGCCCCCGTCACCCTGTAGACCCCGCCGGGCAGCGGGTGGAGGAAGCCGCCCCTGGCCGCCACCGCGTCGACCGTAGACAGGTCTATGTGCAGCTGCGCAAGCCTTCTGGCCAGCTCCTCCTTTATGTGCCTGAGCCTGCCCTCCCGCTCGCTGCGGTCCACGTCCAGGTCCAGCCTGTGGGGTATCGTGGTCTCGAAGACCGCCACGTCGTCGTCGAAGATCGCGACGCGCGTAGCCAGCTGGCTGGGGCAGACGGCCAGGATGCGGAAGCTTTTGAGCGCCCGCCTGGGCCTGATCAGCGCGCCGATGACGGCGAGCGTCGCGGCGGGGATCATCCATCCTATGCCCAGCTCTGTGAAGGGCAGCGCGTCGTATGCCCGGTTTAAGAACTCAGGGCCGACCCCGGTTGCGTGCAGCGAGTCGATGAGCCCGGTGAAGAACGCCCCGGCGACGGCCCCTCGCCAGATGTTGCGGTTTTTTAGCTTCCAGCCGGCAAGGCACAGGACGACGAGCACCATAACGACCGGATATAGAGTGATCAGCACGGGGACCGCGACGGAGACGATCGTCTCCACCCCCGCGTTTGCCAGCACGAAGCTTATCGCGGCCACCGCCACGCACACCATCCGGTAGTTGAACTTGCCGTAGGATAGCTTGTTGAAGTACTCGCCGCATACGACTGTGAGCCCGATAGCCGTGGTCAGGCAGGCCATCGATACCGCCACCCCAACCGTCGCCGACCCGGCCCCGCCCAGGAGCGAGCGCGCTATGAATAGCATGAGCTCAGTGCGGGTCATCTGCAGGGCGGCGCCGCTCGTCGTGGCCCCCAGGTAGTTCAGCCCGCCGTAGATCAGTGCGAGGCTCGTCGCCGATATTATGCCGGCCTTGACGATCGTCGATATCTGGGTCTGTTTGTCGAAGATCCCCTTGCTGCGCAGCTCGTTGAGTATGACGATTCCGAATATCGTAGCCGCCAGCAGGTCCATGGTCTGATAGCCCTCTATCAGGCTGCGCCCGAAGGCGTGCGGCAGGCCGGTATCCACCGGCTGCGATATCGGGTCCAGCATCCCCTTGGCTATCAGGAAGGCCAGCGACGCGAGCAGTATCGGCGTCAGTATCTTTCCGATCCTGTCTATCACCGACAGCGGATTGAGCGCGAAGAAGAGGACGACGGCGAAGAACGCCGCGGAGAATATCCATGAGTTGATGAAGGGGGCGTTGGGCAGGATGGCCAGCTCGTAGGTCGTGGCGGCCGTCCTGGGGATCGCCAGGAACGGGCCGATCGCGAGCATCAGTATGACGGACAGCGCCTTGGCCAGCAGCGGGCTTACGCGCCTGGCCATGTGATCTATGCCGCCCTCGGACTTCGCGACCGCAAGGACACCCATGAGAGGAAGACCCACCCCCGTGAGGAGAAAACCCAAAGACGACAGCGCGAAGCGGTCGCCGAAGAGCCTGCCCAGAGTAGGTGGGAAGATGAGGTTGCCCGCCCCGAAGAACATGGCGAAGAGGGCGAAGCCCAGGATCAGCGCTGTGCCTTTTTGCGTTCGCATGGGTTTGGAAATAGGTGGCGCACAGGTAATAGGAAAGGCGAGTGCAGTGCAACGCCAAAAACGCGATCTTCACCCTGTAGGCTTATGCGGTTCTTATGATGCGTCAGCTGGACTTGCCGGGGGAGATCTCATCGCCCACGCCGTAGCGGGCCAGGATCCGCGCCTTGGTTTCGGCCTTTGCTAGGTGCTCCAGGGCCATCTCCCCAAGCCCGTGCTCCTCCAGTATCCGTGCGGTCTCCCTGTAGATCCACGGCGAGAAGACGGTGAGGCTGCGGGCCAGTGTCCTGAGGTCGACCTCGAACTCGTCCATCATCCTGCCGCGGTTTTTCTTTGACGATACTATCTTGCCGATCAGCTCGTCCCACATATCGGAGAGTACGCCCATTATCCACTCTCGCTCTTCGTCAGGGACTCCGTGATGCTTCTTGAATCGGTCGAGAAAGGCCTCCGCCTCATTTGCCTCGTCGCCCTTCTCCAGGATGTTGTACATATAGATCGCGTTGCACAAATACAGCACGGTCCTAGCAACGAAGGGCTTGCCCCCTGGCGTGAGCGGCACGCTGATCTGGGCCATGTAGTTCGTCCCCTTGATCGCGAAGATCCGCTGCACGTCTGTCAGGCTCTTCATCACATCTTCGTCCGCGATTCCCTGAGACTCCATGATTCCGTGAAGTATGCTCGCGGTGGTGTGTATGTATGACAGCGATTCGGCAGGGTTTACATCGATGCCGCCGTGAGATGACGCGGTTATGGAGTCGGTGAGCCCGTCCACCGCATAGGCCATGAAGTGGAGCACGTCAAAAAACTCGCGCGCGTCGATGTGGCTGATCATCTCCGACCGGGAGTTCAATAGCTTAGAGACGCCCGTTATGTAGCGCAGCTCGTCATCGCCTTCCTCCATGAGAGCCATGTCGAGGATCAGCCTCTCCTTGAGCTCGGAGGCGTCTTTGAATGTCGGCATCGCGTCCGCGAAGGCGCGCACCGACCGCTGTGGCGAGATACGGCCCCGCCCGTCCCCGTTAGAGCCTCCTCCAGCGCCAGACGACGGCGGAGTGCCACCACGGAAGCACGGCGGCATGCGATGGAATAGGGCGCTCGCCCGGAGCCTGTGGACCGACTCGAACGGTGAGCCTATTTTCGGCTTCATGAGCTGAAACGATGAGAGTATTTGGCATTGCCCGATGGGGGCGTGGAGGTTTTTGAGGGACGCGTTCTGTGCGCCTACAGGAATTAGCCTTATATTTGAGGCAGTTATCAACTCATCCTCCGAGGGCCCAGCTCCTGTGCCTCATTATTTATCGCGGCCTGGCTCAAAATGTTGCGCACTTTCTGAGGCCCGGGTGCCGCCCGGTTTATGTTGTAATAACTACTGGAAATTGTTAAATTATGTCAAATTATAAGCATCGGGCGCAACCCAGATGGATCCTAACCTATTAGCTTTCATAGTTTATCTCGTCCTGGCGCTGGCCTTGGCCTGTGCGGTCGTGCTCCTGCCCTTGGCGGCGGAGGTTCTCCGGGGCGGCGCTACCTGGAGAAGGGAGCGCGCCGCCGGCTTCGGCGGAAAGTTCAGGGTGCCGTTCTTTTTGTTGGCAGCGTTCTTCGTCCTCGCCTTGATGGCTGCCCTAATGCTCATGCCGTGGGCGGTAGCGTTTCGTTGGGCCGTGGATTCCGGGGCCGGATCTTTCGCCATTATCCATCTGACGAGCTTCATCGCGCTCGTCGCCCTGGCGATGGCCTTCGCTCTGGGGAGCGGCGTGCTGGATAGGGAGGGTTAGCGATGCCCCGCGGTTATTTGACGGCGTGCCTCGACGATCTGCTCGCATGGGCGAGACGGGCAAGCCTTTGGCGCGCGACTTTTTTCGGGGCCTGTTGCAGCGCCGGGGCGTGTGGCGAAGATCTAGCGACCTCGCTCGCGCCGATCGAGGTGGCCCCGGAGGGCGCGGATCTGCTCGTGGTGGTCGGCGCCGTAACGAGAAAACATGCGCCGCTTCTTGCGGCGACCTACGATCGGATGCCCAAGCCGTGCTGGGTCGTGGCCTTGGGCGCCTGCGCATCTGCGGGCGGTCCCTTCGCCGGCTACGGGGTGCTGCCGGGCGCGGCTTCGGTCGTCCCGGTGGACGTCTACGTGCCGGGCTGTCCGCCTGCGCCCTCGCAGATTCGCAAGGCGATGCAGAGCGTGAGGGATTCGATCGGCGAGAGGGGGCTTGGGCTTGAGCGAAGCTGATATCCCCAAGGGGTTGGTGGACGGGCTGGCCGGTTCACTCGTGGGCGGGGCCGGAACGATCTCTGATCCGTTCGTCGTCAGGTGCGGAGCATGGCTTGAGTCGGCCGAGCTCCTAAGGCGCGCAGGCTTTGCCGTGCTGATCGACCTGTGGGGCGTCGACCATCCGGACAGGGAGATGCGCTTTGAACAGTGCGCCCAGTTCCTGAATCCGGAGACGGGTCTGAGGGCAGTGCTTACGACGTCATGTCCGGCGGACGATCCGCGCATACAGTCGCTGGTAGACGTCTACCCGAACGCGGCGTGGCTGGAGAGGGAGATCTACGACATGTTCGGCGTGAGCTTCGACGGACATCCGGCGCTGCAGAGAATTTTGTGTCCCGGCGACTTTCCTGGGCACGCCCTCAGGAAGGACTGCCATGTGGACGAGGAGGGCCAGGCTTGGCCGATTCGATAGAAAACTTTGAGCTGGGCTTTGGCCGCCATGCTCCTTATGGGCTTCGCGCGTCGGTCGACGGCGGCGCCGTGACCGGCGCCGAGGTCGAGATAGGTTACGCGCATCGAGGGCTGGAGAAGAGGCTGGAGCGCACGGCTTGGCTCGACTGCGTGGACGTAGCACAGAGCATAAGCTGTCGGTCGCCCTTTCACTGCGCTCTGGGAATGTGTCTGGCTTTGGAGGATCTCGCCGGCATCGAGGTGCCCAGGCGCGCCGTCCTCCTGCGCGCGATCGCGAGCGAGGCGTGGCGCGTGGGCGATCACGCCCAGTGCGCAGCCGAGTGCATGGATGCGACGGGGGTGCAGGCCTGGTCCAGGGCCTTGATGTCCGTGAGGGACTCGATGCGAGTGGCCGTCGACTGCGCGCTGTGCGTGGGCGGGCTCAAGCGAGACGCGGGCGCAGGGGGCCTCGATCGGCTCCGACAGAGCGCCGCTAGGGCCAGAATCATCCTCGAGCGGGCCAAGCGGTTCGTGGACGGCGACCTCATGCTCAGGGCGCGGGCTTGCGGCCTTGGAACGATCTCCAAGGAATCGGCGCTGACCTGGGGAATCACCGGGCCTACGCTCAGGGCCGGCGGTGCGGATATGGACCTCAGGCGGGACCGTCCGTACCTTGCATACGATGAGCTCGCGTGGAACGTGCCGACAGGCTCCAGGGGCGATGCGCTGGATCGCATCGACGTCCGCCTGCTCGAGGCCATTGAGTCGACGCATATCGTCGAGAGGGCGATGGCGTGTTTGGAGCCTGGTCCGGTGAGCTCGTCCGACCGCAGGTTTATGCTGCCCCCGAAGCACGAGGTGTACGGGGGCGTCGACGGATCGATCAGGCACTTCAAGATCTCGGTGGATGGGATAAGGATGCCGGCGCGCCAGCTATACCGAGCCGTCGAGTCGGCCGGGGGGGAGCTGGGTTTTCTCCTGGTCTCGACCGGCGGGCCCACGCCACACAGGCTGAGGGTGCGCTCGCCGTCGCTGGCGGCCTGCCAGATCGTTCCCAAGGTGCTGGAGGGCATAGATGTCGAGGATGTTCCGCTGGTGCTGGCGTCGCTGGGCATAGCGGGAGACGAGATGGACAGGTGAGGGGGGCGAGATGGACTTCGAGATAGCGGGCAGCGTGAATCGACCCGGCACTTACGAGTTGGAGAGGGGGGCGCCGTTTGCCAGCCTCCTCCTCGAAAAGGCGCAGGGCGTGCGGGACGGCCGCGCGCTCAAGGCGGTGCTGCCTCTGGGTACCGCTTGCCCGGCACTCGACGCGGCTGAGGCGCTGAGCATCAAACTGGACGAGGATTCCTTCGCCGGCCTGGGCTCCTGCCTGAGCGACGGCAGGCTGGTCGTCGTCTCCGAGGACGACTCCATGATAGAGTTGCTCTCGCGCAGCGTGAACGAATTCGCCCGGAGCTGCTGCAGGCGGATCGCGAGCTGCAGGGAGGCCGTGGGCCTGATGAGGTCGATATCCGATCGCATGTCCCGCCGCGGAAGCAGCGCGAAGGATGCTGGATGCATGCTGGATGCGGCCTTCGCGATGGAGGCCTTCGCCTGCTGCCCTCGCGGCAAGGGGCTTGCCAGGTTCGTCGCCGCCACCGTAACAAAGTTCTGGCCCGAATTCGCAGGCAACGCCTCGGAGGTGAAGCCATGATAGGTCTCGAGATAGACGGCAGGAGTGTCGATGCCCCGGAGGGCTCGACCATACTCGAGGCCGCGCGCCGCGCCGGAGTCGAGATACCGACTTTGTGCCATCACCCGTCCCTGTCCCCTGAGGCCGCGTGCGGAATATGCCTGGTTGAGGTAGCAGGCAGGTCGGAGCTGGTGAGGGCGTGTTCCGAAAGGGCGAGTGACGGAATGCGTGTGTGCACGGAGACCGACGCCGTGATGAGGGCGCGCTCCGACGCTATCGGCATGATAATGATGAGGCACGGAAACGATTGCGCGGGATGCGACAGCGCAGGCCTTTGCGAGCTTTCCGAGGTTTACTTCAGGTGTGCGCAGAGGCGTCCCATCGAGAGCGAGAGCTTAGGATCGGGCGGGACGATCAGTTTGGGCCCGAGGGTGCTGCTGAGGCCGGACCGCTGCATAGCCTGCGGAAGGTGCGTGCGTTTCGCGAAGGAGGTGGCGCGCTGCGATCAGATAGAGCTCGACCTCGAATGCGATTCGCCGCGCGTGACGAAGGCGCCGTTTAGAGACTTCGACAGCGCATACTCGGTGTGCGCCTGCGACATCTGCCCCACCGGGGCGCTCGTGCCGGACGTGGGCGAGCCAAGGTCGGTCGGCTGGAGGCTCGAGAGCCATGAGGCGATCTGTACCGGCTGCTCCAGGGCCTGCGCCGTCTGGCTCGACAGCGCCGACGGACGCGCGGTGAGGCTCAGGCCGCGCCGGGACGACGGCGTGAACGGCCGGTGGATGTGCGACTTCGGAAGGCAGGGCCTGCGTAGGATATTCGCCGAGGACAGGCCGCGCTCGCCCATGATCAGGGACGGCCTGGAGATGAAGGGCGCGGGATGGGACGAGGCGATCTCAGCTGTGGCCGACAGGCTCCGTTCCGTCGCGTCCGGCAAGGTCGTGGTCGTGCTCTCGGCCCAGTCGAGCGTCGAGGAAAACGCCGCCTTCCTTTGGCTCGCAAAGGCTTTGCCAGGCTGCGGCCAGGTCCTGCTCAGCGGTCGCGAGGATGATCTCTCTTTCGCGGACGGTCTGCTCAGGCGCTCCGATCGCAACGTCAACTCCGCCGGCGCGGCGTCCATGGCCGGCACAGGGTTGGACGGCATTGAGGCGGGATGCGGCGTCATCGTCCTGGGCTCGCCTGGGGACCGGGATGTGCTCCGCATAGTTGAGTCGTCCCCCGCCTGGGCCGTGCTCGTCACCTCCGACCCCTTGGGAGGGCAGAGATGGGCGGACGTCGTCCTGCCGAAGCTAAACGCGTACGAGCAGCGCGGCACCTATGTTCCGCGTGAGGATGAGGTGAGGGTGGTGGAGGGTTGCCTCCCGCAAACCGGTGAGACGAGATCCGCCCGCGACATAGCGCTGGCCATATCGAAGGCCTCCGACGGCGATTTCGACAGGGATGCGCGGGCATCGATTGATGAATATATTCAAAAGAGGTCCGACGCCTTTGGCGGCGACGACAGGAGGGTTTGACTTGGAGGTGGGGGAGATCTCAGCTGCGCTGATCAGGGGCGCCTTGATGTTCCTGATAGTCCTGGGGCTGGCGACGATCGTCTGCGAGTTCGACAGGAGGGTCCGCTGTGCGGGGGGGCGCCGTTTTCGCGGGCGCAACGGCTTTGTGCAGGTCCTGGCCGACGTCATGAAGCTCATGTCGAAGAGCTCGTCGGGGGGCAAAAGCGCAGTAGCCTCCGTCGGAGCGTGCGGACCTCTGGGACTGGCTGCCGCCTTCGCAGTGATCGCGGCCGTACCGTTGGCGCCCGCCGTATCGCTCGCCGGCATAGATTTCCAGCTCACCGCGTTGCGCCTGGACTCAGGGGTTTCGCTCTCGCTGGCCATGATGTCGCTTTGGGTGCTTGCGGCGCTGATGTCGAACATAGGCCTGCAGAGCAAGGGGGCCTTTTTGGACGCGCTGCGCCTGGCGTCCACATATCTGGGTATCTTTCTGGTCGTATGCTTCTCGCTCGTGTCGCTCGTCATGATGGCTGGGAGCATGGACATTGATTTTATCGTGGCCTCTCAGGGCGGACCGATCTGGAACTGGTACGCTGCGAAGCAGCCGCTGGCGTTCGTCCTGTTCTCGATTTCGATCTTCGCGATGTCCGATGCGCCATCAGCGTTTAGGACGGCAGACGGTGCTCAGGGAAGTCCAAGGATCGGAGTCGCAGGCGCAGGCATGAAGCTGGCGCTGGCCCGCATGAGCTCGTGCGTCTTTATGGTGGCCTGCTCTTCCCTCTGCGCTGCGCTCTTCCTGGGGGGTTGGCAGATTCCTTTCGTGGAGGCACAATCGCTCGGCGGCTTGCTGGGCGCCTTCACGCCAACGTGGGCGGTGCCCTTGTCGCTCATGGCGATCGGATTCCTCGTGATGCTCGCAAAGACGATCGCGATGTTTCTGATCGCAGCATGGGTCAGGGTGTCCGTGCCCAGCATGACTGCGAACGCGATGTTGCAAACAGGCTGGAGGTATATGCTTCCGATAGCGATGGCCAACGCCTTGGCTACGGCCGCCGTCATGTCGGCGCTTTGAGGGGAAGGTCCGGGGGTTGATTTGGAGATAGCGATCTTCGCAATACTGTCTGCGGCGGCGATCGTCACGGTGGCCTGCTCGGTCACCAGGGCAGATCCGCTCGTATCGGCGCTGTGGTTCGTCTGGTTCGAGCTTGCGGTGGCGGGCCTCATGGCCATGCTGGGCGCACCCCTCATAGCTTCTTCGATCGTCATCGTCTCGGCAGCAGCTGCGGTGGCGGTGGTCGTGTTCGTGATAACCCTGATAGACCCGAGGGGTAGGAGCAGGGCGAGGCAGGTGAAGTTCGGCAAGATCGTAGCAGCCGTGGCGGCCGGCTATCTGGCCATCGTCATGACGATAGCTGTGGCGGCCCCGCCTTTTTTGGGCGCCCCTGCTAGCGGCGAATATTTCGAATCCCCGGCCACGATCGGGAGGATAATGCTCAGCCGCTATGCGATTCCGTTCGAGATGGTGGGCATCATGTTGCTGATCGCTGCGGTCTCGGCCGTGTTGATAGGCAGGAGGGGGGAGGGCTGATGCAGATTGCGCTCCAACACTACCTGGCGCTCGCCGTCGTGTTGTTCGCAGTGGGCGCGGCCGGCGCCTGCGTCAGGCGCAACATATTCGTAATCTTCATATCCATCCAGGCGATGTTCTCCTCTGCGACGCTCGCGCTGTGCGCATTTGCCAGATGGAACCTGCTGCCCGAGGGCAAGGCGGCGGTCTTGTTCGTGGTGGCCGTCATGGCTGCACAGGCGGCAGTGGGGCTCGCCATCCTGGTGGCGGTGGTAAAGAGGTGCGGAACCGTTCAGGCGGACGAGATAAGGTTGCTCAGGGATTAGCTTATGCTGGAGTTCATATACAGTCGTCTCAGCCTCCAGTCAGTCATGTGGCTGGTCGTGCTCTTTCCGCTGGCCGGATCGATCGTCTCCGGCGCCTTCGCGTTGTGCACGGCCTCGTCGGGTGGCGCGAGGCTCAAGCCGCCGGCGGCGCTCCTGGGCGTGGCAAGCTCGCTCGGATCCCTGGCGTTTGCCGTGATCCTGTTCTTCACGCTCACCGGATTCGAGGTAGGGTCGCCCGCCGCCATAACAGGCCCGCTGTTTCGATGGTTGTCGGTCGGCGACCTCATCGTTGACGTCGGCCTCAAGGTCGACCAGCTGTCGTTGGTCTTCGTGCTGACAACTTGCGTCGTGTCCTCCTTCGTGCAGATATACTCTATCGGCAGCATGTATAGCGACGATGGCTTCCTCAGGTTTCAGTCGCTGACGCAGTTCATGCTTTTTTGTTCCCTTCTGTTCGTTATGGCGGAGAACATGTTCCTCATGTTCATCGCGCTTGAGGGGATGAGCGTCGCCGCCGCCGCGCTCATAGGCCACCGGCTGGATGACCGTTCGTCGAGAACCAGGGTGGCCGGCGCCGTAGCGATGAGCGCGATCGGAGACGCATGCCTGATCGCTGCGGCGTTCTTGATATTCGGCGCCATGTCCGCATCTGGAGCGGATCCCGAATTCGGTCTGTTCGGGTTCGAGACGATGGAGCAGCATGCGGCGTATCTGCTGCCGGTCTCCACCAAGCTGGCGATACTGGTGCTATTGGCTGCCATGGCCAAGTCCGCTCAGCTCCCCATGAACCTGTGGATGTCCGGATCTGCCAGGGCACCTCTGCCCTCCCAGGCGCTCATAGGGTCGGTCACCATGCTGGCGGCCGGGGCCTACCTCGTGCTCAGGCTCAACTTCATCTTCGCCCTGTCCCCCGCCGCCATGTCCGCAACCGCAATTGTCGGCGCCGTAGGGGCCGTGGCGGCAGCGAGCATGGCCCTGGCGGAGACAGACCTGAGGAGGATACTGGCGTATTCCGCGATATCCCAGTACGGGTTAATCTATATGGCGCTCGGCAGCGGTGCGTTTGCGGGCGCGGCCTTTCACGTCGTGACGCACGCGCTGTTCAACTCCCTTCTTGTAATGGCTGCGGGGAGCGCGATAGCCCAGGCCGGCGGCTGCGCGGACATAAGGGAGATGGGCGGCCTCAAGCGAAGGATGCCAATCACCGGATGGGCCTTCGTCGTTGCGGCGGCCGCGCTGGCGGGGCTGGCGCCCACATCCGGCTTCTTCAGCCTGCAGGCGATCCTGGGCGAGATCTTCGGCAGGGGAAATATCTGGATCTGGATAGCGGGGTTTGCGGCCTGTGGCGTGAGCTCCTTCTATATATTCAGGGCGGCGGGCTCCGTCTTCTTCGGCGATACGAGGATGCCGCTAAAGAGCTACAAGCGGGTGTCGGAGCCGGGCATCTCCATGGTCGTACCCATGATGCTCATGATGTCGATCGTGGCTGCGGCCGGCGTCATCGGGCTGCCCTCATGCCTCGGGGGCGACTTCGCGATAGGGCGCTGGCTCGGCGATCTCATTCCTGCCAGGATCAGCAGGTTCCCTGATATGTCCTGCGGAACATGGATAGTCCTCGCCGCCGTTACGTTTTTGTGGTCAGCCCACTTCGCTATACTCGGATGGCTGATCTACTCGCAGAAGCGCGACTGGCCCGCCCGCATCTCCAGGAGGATAAAGCCGGTAGTTACGCTCGTCTCGAGGAGATACTATTTGCCGGAACTGTATTCGGTTCTGGTGATCGGGCCGATCGGATGGATAGCCAGGACGATTGTGGACAGCGGGTTGGACAGGACTGTGGTAGGGGGGATAATCGTGGGTGGCGCGGGCAGGGCCGTAGGCCTCATAGGTTCGCTGGCCCAGGCCATGCAGACGGGCACCCTTCATCACTATCTGCTATATTTTCTCATAGGGGCGATAGCGATCATCGCCCTCGTGGCTCTGTGACGGCAGGGGCTATGGGATGAATGCACTTATGGAATACATCTTGACGCATCTGGTGAGCGGGGCCGTGTTACTGCCCCTAGTCGGCGCTGCGATAGTTTTTGCGCTGCCGGCGAGGGCAGCCCGAGGGTCGAGGGCCGTTGCGCTGGCCTTCTGCCTGGCATCGCTCGCGACCTCCTTGATTATTTTGTTCAGGGTGCAGGGGACCGGGGAGATAGAGCTCATCGATGTGCTGCCGTGGATATCCTCGCTAGGCATATCATACCGCGTGGGCGTGGACGGCGTTTCGGCCCTCATGCTATCGCTTGTATCGTTTACGGCCGCCTCGTCAGTCCTCGCATCCTGGAACGACGGGCGCGCCGGCGGCAAGGCCTATCATGTCGCTCTGCTTACCGGGCTCTGCGGGCTGACAGGGCTTTTCGTATCCATCGACGCCTTTCTCTTTATGGTGTTCTGGTGCGTCGCTATGGCCTCGTTTTGTGCGATGATAGGGATGGGCGGCGAGCGCAGCGCGATAAAGGCTGCGCTGGCGTTCGCTATATTCGCCGCCATCTCCGGGGCGGCGATGTTCGTGTCGATGGCCTATGCGGCCAAGTCGGCCGGCTCTTTTGATATTCTGCGCTGGTTTTCGCACCGATACGGCGTGAACGAGCAGATCTGGCTCTTCGGAGGGTTGGCGCTGGCCTTCGGCATCATTCTCCCGTTGGCGGGGCTGCACGTTTGGCTCAGGGATTCGGTCATGGATTCCAAGGCCGGAACGACTATGATGCTGCTCGGCGCTGTCGTGAAGGTGGGGGCCTATGGATTCTTCAGGATAGCGATGCCTTTAGCTCCTGCCGCGGTGTCATATTTCTCCACGGCGATACTCGTGTTTGCAGTCGCTGGAGCTCTTTACGGCGCCATGCTGGTGATAGCCGGAAGGGATTTCAAGTCCGTCATCACGGCGATAACGATATCTCAGATGGGGCTCGTGCTGCTCGGGCTGGCCTCGCTTCAGGACTATGCGGCCGCCGGAGCCGTGCTGCTAATGGCAGCTCACGGCGTAGCCTTGTGCGGGATCGTGCTATTGGCCGGCTCGCTTAGCTCCGAAGCGGGTGATGTTGCGTTCCGGGACTTCTCAGGACTTGCGGGCAGGGCACCGATCGCCGCCTTCCTCATGGCGCTGTTCTCGCTTGCGCTGGCGGGTATGCCTGGACTGGCCGGTTTCGCGGGCGAATCCCTGCTGCTCATGGGCAGCTTTCAGACCAGGACCGCCTACTCCGTAGCCGGGCTTTCGGCCGCGGCTCTGCTGGCGTGCGCGTTGGCGATCAAGGTCGCCGGATCGCTCTTCGGCGAGGCGGCGGACGACGAGGGGAGGCTTAAGGGAGTTCATGGATGGCGCCTGGCGACCCTGGCGGTCATCGCCACAGTGGTCGTCGGAATGGGCGTTTGGCCGGGCTGGCTGGCGGGAAAGGTATGGCGATCGTCTCAGGCCTTCGTCAAGCTCTCGAAACGGGTTGAGATGATAGTTCCGGCAGCGGCCGGCGAGGCCGGCTCATCAGTCGTGAGATCGGACGGAGATGACGCATGAATGATTCCTTTGAATCTACTGCGCTTGCGATGCTCTTGGAGTCGTTCTCCCCGCTTCTGGTGTTGCTGGTCGCTGCGGTCGTTGCCCTGATGGTCTCCGCCTTTGCGAGGAGGGAGAACTCAAGGCTAGAGCCGGCGATCGCCCTCGCCGGTATATTGATCGCGATGTTTCTAGGGTGGTACGTATGGCCTCGCGCAGGCGCCGTGAGCGTGCCTGCCATGGCCATGGACAGGCTGGCGCTCGCAGGACTTCTGATCGCCTGCGTGCCGTCGCTTATGGTGGTGCTCATATCCCCTGCCTACTTCGCTGCGCGCAACGCGGCCAGGCCCGGATTCTATTCGCTCGTCCTGCTAGCGACCTTCGGGATGGGCACGCTCATGGCCTGCCGTGATCTCATATCGATACTGCTGGCGCTCATGCTCATGTCGATGGCCCTGTACGCGCTCGTCGCATTTCTCAGGGGGAGGCCGCAGTCCGTCGAGGGGGCCTTGAAGTTCTTCATAATGAGCGCCTTCGCGGCGGCTTTTTATTGCATGGGGATGGCCTTCATATTCGGGAGCCTCGGCAGCACGGACCTGTCCACGATTGCTCATCGCTTCGACTATGTGCTCTCCGGCGAGGGCAGGAGCGTCTTTCTGTTCGGCCTGGCCATGGTCTCCTCCGGGCTGGCGCTCATGGTCACGGCGGTCCCTTTTCACGCTTGGGCGCCTGACACGCTGGACGGATCCCCCACGCCAGTTGCCCTGCTGATAGCCACTTCGGCGAAGGCCGCGACGCTCGTCGCCTTCCTTAGGTTGGCCATGTCGATCGCAGCGCCTGGCGGCGTGCTCTGGCACCACCTGGCATGGGGCATATCGGCCGCCACCATGTTGTGGGGGGCGCTGGCGTCACTGGGGCAGTCTAGCCTCAAGCGGTTGCTGGCCTACATCTCCATATCCAACGCCGGCTTCCTGATGATGGCCCTGCCTTCCCTTGCGATTGCCGGCGAAGGCATGACCAGGGCGCTGCTCATGTATTTGATCGCCTATTGCGTGTCGATGGCGGGGGCGTATGCGGCCCTGGTGTCGCTTGGCCTCACGCCGGGCGAGCCGGTCGACGTGAGGCACTTAAGCGGCCTCGCGAAGCGCAGGCCCTGGCTGTCGGCTGGGTTGACCCTCTTTCTATTATCGCTGGCAGGGCTTCCGCCTACGCTGGGCTTCTTCGGCAAATACTATCTGATCTACGAGGCCGCCGGTGCCGGAGATATATCGCTCGCCGCCGTGGCGGGACTCGCCTCCGTTATCTCGCTGGTGAGCCTGCTCAAGCCCGTCAGCGCCATGTATTTGAGGGAGGCAGTTTCGGGCAGGAGGGCTGGATCGCTCAGGAGTCTGCAGGTTCACAGGGGCGAGATCCTCGCCGTCATGTTGATCATGGCCCTGGCGGTGGTGTTCTTCGGACTGCTTCCCGGGAATCTGTTGGCCTTCGTATATTCCTCAGCCCTCTGACTACTCCACGAGCGTCTTGATCGCCGCCAGCAGAGTCTGAAAATCGAACGGTTTGGGTACGTATTTTGAAGAGTGATTCAGCTCCTTGGCGCCCGAAGGTACTAGCTGATCCCAAACGCTCAAGAAGATGATAGGAATGTCCTTGGTAGAGGGGCTTTTCTTCAGCTGCTCATACAGCTGTACCCCGGTCATCTTGGGCATCATGATGTCGAGTAGGATCAGGTCGGGCTTGACCCTTTCCATAGCCATAAGGGCTTCCTCGCCGTCGGCTGCCTCGACGGTCTCGTATCCCTCGAACTTCAGCCTGCTGGAGGTCGATCTTAAGAAGTCGGCCTCGTCGTCCACTATGAGTATCACGCGTTTCTTGTCCACTGTCATGGCGGATCCTCCACGCAAAGTTCTATGCTGAGTCAAGTCCCGCCAGTAGTTCCTTGAGGTACTGCTCAGCTGCCCTTTCTGACGAGTCGCAAATTACTGCCGATATGCCTACAGTATCGAGCTCCGAGATTCCTAGCTCGCGTTCGAGGAGCTCTATTTTCTTGTGAACCTCGGCTACGACCGCCAGGAATATGATAGCGGGGTCGTCAGAGACTTCCAACAGGTGTTCGTGCTTCGCGACTTTAAGCTCGATCGCCTCTATCAAGGAGCGCAGCGCCTTCACCCTGGCGCCCTCGTCCGATATCACCGCTGAGCGAGGTCTTATGGCCCATAGGAACACAGGTGCTGCGGCGACCCTACCCAGCCTGTCCGATATGTAGGCGTTTACGATGTCGCCGCCCTTCAGAAGGGGCAGGGTGAAGGCGAACCTGCTCCCGGTGCCTGGAGAGCTTGTCAAGCTGATCGAGCCGCCGTGCTGCTCGATGAGTTTCTTCGATATAGGCAACCCCAGCCCAACTCCCTTTTCGCCGGGGCCGTATGCCCTGCCTACCTGATGAAACTGCTCGAATATCGACAGCTGCTGATCCCTGGGGATGCCTCTGCCCGTATCTATGACCGCGACCTCCGCCTGCTCCGCCTTGGCGATGCATATTATCGTGACGCCTCCGTGCTCAGTGAACTTGATGGCGTTGGAGACGAGATTGCCTATGACCTCCCTCATTTTTTCCTGGTCGAAGAAGCATGCTACGGAATCCCGCGGCAGCTGCAGACGCAGAGCCAGACTCTTCTCCGCAGCCCGCTCCTCGTACTGCAGCGCTACCTCCCTCAGTACCTTGCATAGATCTCCACGACGGCGAGTTATGCCGAACCCCCCCTTGTCCATGCTGGATACGCTCAGCAGGCTGTCGATGATTCGCGACAGGCGCTTGGCGTTATTGTGGCACGTCTCGAGATTCTTTCGCACCTTTTCGTCGATCTCGCCCAAAACGCCTACCAGGGCGTTGGAGATGACGTTGCTGATTATCGCCAGCGGGGTCCTGAGCTCATGCGAGACGTTGCTTATCAGCTCGTACTTGGCTTCGTCGAGCTCCTTCTGTCTCGTCACGTCGCGCATTATTAGCATGGTACCAGTTCTATGTTCGGATGCGCCTACGGATATTCCCTCTATGCGCACCGTCCTTCTGGCGGCGACGCCGAGCGTCAGCTCGTGCGTGATTCTGGCGTCCCCCATATCCTCATATTTTCTTACGAAGTTGTCGAATATGCCGCCGAGTCTGGCCAGGATAAGAGATGCATCATTCTTCGATTTCTCATCCAGCTCGAGCATCGCTTTGGCGGAGGCGTTGACAAGAGCGAGCCGGCCCTGAGGATCGAAAAGTATAAGTCCGTCCACCATCGACTCGACCGCCGTCTCCATCTTGGCGCGCTCTGTTTCGATCTCCTCCCGCGACTTCTCGTTGTCGTCGAGCATGCTGAAGAGGACCGATTGATAGTTCTCGAGCTCGGAGGCGTGGGAGCGCAGCTTTTCGAGCAGAGCGTTTATCTCGCGCATATCTCGAGCCACCGTGACGATGCCGTGGACCTCGCCGGATTTGTCGGCGAGGGGAGCCGTGGAGATGGTGACCGGAATCCTGTGGCCGTCCTTTGTCCTGAAGTTGGCGGTCATGTTGGAGGAGGCTACCGTGAGGACCGTGCTCCACCTCGATTCGCTCATAGGGTGGTTCTCGGCGTCATAGAAGACGGCGTCCGCCGGCAGACCAACTATTTCACCGGAGTCGTAAGCCAGCATGTCCTGGAGCGCCCGGTTCACCGTGCTTATCCTTCGGTCGCTTCCCACCACCATCATGGACTCGTTCATCGACGCCATGATGTTGTCCACGTAGTCCTTCGACACCGTCGTCTCGCGGAGGGCCTCGGTCATGGTGTTGAAGGCCTTTGCAACTGCTGCGACCTCGTCCTCCCTGGTGATCGGAACCGTGACGTCGAGGTTGCCGTCTCGTATCTTCCTGGTGCTCCTCTCGAGCTCGGCCAGCGGCCTGGCGATTCTTCGACTGAGGAATATCGCCACCAGCGCTCCGAGGATCAGCATGACCGCACCGATGATCAGCGATATTATGAGTGCAGCTCTCTCGGATGCGGCCAGCCGCGCCTTGGAAAATCCTAGGCGCACCCATCCTATGGTAGTGAGAGGCTTGTCCTCCGCCTCCTCTTCAACGATCAGCATGTCCTCTCCGAGATCGGCTGCAACCTGTTCGGTGAAGACTGGGGCGTAGAAGCTTTCGATCCTCTCGTCTGATATCTCCACCGTTCCAGAGGATATCGAGCTTTCGATATCCTGTATGATAGCCATGGTCTGCTGGTCTATTTCGAGATTCATCGATACGCGCGACCGCCCGTCTATCAGTTGGCCCGCAACGTCGTAGGCGGCGACGAAGGCAACCATCGGGTTGTCCATGGCGATCTGAAAGGGCTGTTCCAAGAAGATCGGCTCCGAGGCTATGATGCCCAACCTGGAAGCCTCTGCGAGGCTTTTCGTTAGAGATGCGCTGGACTTCCCCTCGTAGTCCTCCAGGGTCCTCCTGTTGTGCAGCGTGAAGTAAGATATGAAAAGCGCCGTCATGAGGACTACCAGCGTTATCACCGTCATGAGGATGCGGTCGGCGAGTTTTTTTAGAGGGGAAAATCTCAAGGGGGATCCGCCTCCGGCTATCTGTAGACCTGTGAAGCCTCTTCGACTACCATCTTGGGGATGGATATCCCGAGGCGCTTGGCGGTCTTCTCATTTAGGATTACGCCGGCCTTAGCAGAGTACTCGGGCGTTATCGATCGTGCCTGTGTGCCGGCAACTATCCTGTTGGCGATAACGCCCGCCTGCGTCCCGTTCGCCCTGTAGTCGGTGGACAATGTCGCCAGCGCGCCGCCCTCGACATGTTTCTGTGCCAGCGCAAAGATCGGGACGTTGTTTCGCAACGACGACTCCAGAAGGGCCTTGAAAACGGGCTTCGTCGAGGTCACCAGATCGGGTATCATCCAAATGACGTCGCATCTGGTCGCGACGTTCACGCTCTGTCTCACGGCATCGGATATCTTGGGCGTCGGGATGCTCACGAGCTCGAGCCCCATTCCAGAGGCATAGCGCCTGGCATCGTCCAGGTAATTGCTGCCGCTGGAGGAGTGCATTACACCAACGCGCCTGGCGGCGGGCAGTATCCTGCGTATCGTCGAGAGCGCCAGATTGGGGGGCGGCTCGAGGTATACACCGGTGATGTTCAGCCCCTTCGTCGCTGCCGCGGAGGGCGAGAGCGTCATGGCGAAGACTATAGGCTTGTCGGTCAGCCTCAGGCGCAGGAACTTCAGGGCGCTGGAGCCCATGGTGAGCACGACGTCGCATCCCGTTCCGCTTATCCTGCCAAGTATCTCGCTTGCCTTGGACGGGTCCTTGGGCATCACGATCTCGTCGACGCTGCCCTTGAAGCTCTGCTTGAAGCCCTGCACCGCCTCCCTGTAAGGTTTTACGTCGTTTGATAGCACGGCGCAGGCCTTCTGGGCGGTAGCGCGCGCGGGCCACGCGATGAGCGCGAGCGCCGTAAGAATGAGCAGCAGCTTTGTTGCCCTACAAGTCATGCCTCTCCTAGAACACGTATCTTATCGATCCCCAGATGTTGAACTTGGGACGCTCCGCCAGTACCAGGCCGAACGTCGGGTCGAACGTAGGCGTCTGGGGTGAGTTATCGTCCAGGACGTTGTTGGCCGCCACCGCCAGCTCCAGGTGGTCCTTTATCGGCCAGTACGCGAGCCTAATGTTGAGCAGGTAGAAATCGTCCAGCCTCTCGACCGGTATGAACGGGAAGTTGACCCCGCCGTTTTGCTGGTAGTGCGCCTGCGTCCACTGGAAGTCGACGTTGGCGGTGAGCCTCCTGTCGAACCAGTAGCCCCTTAGTCCCGCCCCAACCTTGTTCTTTGGGTTGCCTAGGTTGGGCGTGGGGTTGACGTTGCCGTTGATGGCGTCGAAGTCCTCGTAGGCCCATTGGACGTAGCCTTCGAGCCAGCTCGCTATGTCGCCCTCGACTCTTATCTCTCCGCCGATAGCTTCAGCGCCGCCGTTGTTTTGATACTGAGCCGCGAAGGTGGTTGGCGGGACGATGAAGGCGGTGGGGTCTATAAGGTTGTTCAACCTGTAGTAGAAGAAATCGGCGTGTATGCGCAACCTGTCGATGGGCTGGATGATGTTGCTCACGTCCAGGTACTTAATCTTCTCCGCCTTGATGTTCGTGTTGCCCTGGAGGGCGCCTATGCCCGATGGGACTAGCGACTGCACCAGGTTGAGGTAGAAGTGGAGGTAGTTGGGGTTGTTGAAGGCGGTGCCATAGCCAACCCTGAAGGTGTACACAGGGTGCGCCAGCCATACGAGGCTTCCGTGTGCGGCTACGTTGTGTCCCACGAACGTCTTCTGGTAGTCGAATCTTGCGCCACCTGTGAGTATTAGCTTGTCGTAAAAGCGGAACTCGTCCTGCAGATAACCCGCGATCGTGTAGAGCTTGCGAACGGCAAGGTTGTCTATGTCGCCCAAGCAAAAGTCGAAACCGTAGGTCAGCGTGTTTTGTATACCGTCGGTAACCTCGAAGGAGATGGTGTGGCGCGCTTCGGATTCGACATCGTCCACCACGAGCGTTCCGATGGCGGGCAGGTCCGGCACCTTGAGGTAGGCTCGCTCCCAGTAGGATTTTATCGCCAGCTTGCCCCATCTGCCGAAGTCCTGATCGAAGTTGCCGTCGACGAACACCCTGCGATCGTCGCCCCTGAAGAGAGCTGCGAACTGCGCGAGGCCGTATGTCTGTGACGCACCCGCGTTGAGCTGAGCCCTCATGCCGTCGATCGGTTTGGCGAGGAATTTGCCCGTAGCCGCGAAGTCCTCCTCGGCCTTCTGTTTTCCGGTCACCCTCCAGTTGGTATAGTCGTTGTATCTGATGTAATGCCCGGTGACCTTGTACCAGTACTTCTCATCAGCGTCGAAGTTTCCGGCGTGCGTGAAGTCGCCCTTGCCCATCCAGTAAGATCCGCCCCCTCCCTCCAGCTTCGTCCGAGTCTCGTCCGGATCGTAGGTAATTATGTTAATTATGCCCAGCAGCGCCTTGTTGCCGTGGAGTGCGGACATGGGTCCCTTTATGACCTCAATTCGCTTGATGTCGTCCAGTGGAACGGGTATTTCGCCCCAGACCGTGCCGCTTATGAATTCGTGGTAGAACTTACGGCCGTCGATGAGCACGGCCATCCTCGTGCCATACAGGATGGGCTGGGCGAAGCCGCGCATCGAGACCTGCGTTTCACCGCTTGAGATGTAGATCGCGTCCATGCCCGGGACCAGCCTCAGCACCTCGGCAAGGTTAGTCTGGCCGGACTGTACTATGTCCTCGTTGGTTATGACGAAGATGTTGGCAGGCGCTTCGGCCAGCGGCACCTCGCGCTTGGTGGCACCGGTGACCATCTCGTCGTCCGCGAAGTACAGCTCCTCTTCGACAGAGGAAAGCTCGGCTTCCGGAGGCAGGCCGATCTGCTCACCCACCGGATGGTCGCCGCTTTCGACCTGCGTCGTGGGCGTTGCGGCCTCCTGTGCGCTGGCCTTGGGAAGGCACAGCAAAGATGCGCAGACGGACAGGACGGCCACGGCGATCAGGAAACTCGATCCCTTGACTACCTTCATACGCAGATCTCCTTCTTTGATTGAATATGCCGAGTCGGGCGCGCTCCCCAGCCGGCACAGCCCCAGATCCTAGGACAAGGTGTCAGAAATGCCAAGGGATAACCGTGATTTTGCTAGTTTTTTGGCGTTTCAACCTGTTTCGTGCACGCGCCTGGTCTTCGGCGTCCTGGACAGCGATGTCCCGTTTGGGATACCATCCGGCATCATGGCAGCTACTGCAAAAAACAGATCCCGGGTGCAGATGCCGACAGGCCTCGACGACTTCCTCGACGAATCGACGGAGCGCGGCCAGGTGGTGGGCAGCTGGGGCTTCAACCCCAACATCGACTTCACGCGCATGGGTGCGGAGCAGTCCAACGTCTGGTTCTTCGAGCAGATCTTCAACTTCCTCCGCTCGTTCTTCGGTTTGGTGGTTCCCGACAATATGGAGATCACCACGGTGGGCGCCAAGAACCAGATCACCAGGGACAACCTCAACCAGATGACCTTTCTGGACGAGCTCATGCTGGTGATGAAGGGCCTCAAGGAACCCATCTGGAGCATCCGGCTCAATCTCAATATAGTTGGTTTCTTGCGCACCGATTACGATCCGGACAAGCCGGTGAGGCTGCAGATCCAGGAGCCGGCGCACTTCATGGTCTGGGGCGGGCCGGACGAGACCGGCTTCCAGACGTTCTCGCTGGGCTATAGGCTCTTCGCCGAGCAGAAGCTGGCAGGCGAGCACACGCTGCTGTGGTCGATGAACCAGCCGCTGCTGGAGAAATCCCTCAAGAAGTGGGAGCGGCAGACCAGGCAGCGCATCGACGTGGTGAGATCGAACTCCGACGACCTGCCGATATACAGGCACGGTTTCAAAAAACCCGCGCCGTCAAAGCCCAGGACCAGGCCGAAGCCCAAGGACGAGGGACCGGTCGAGGACAGTCTGCCGGACCTAAACGATCTGATGCTGTGAATCATCGATACATCAAAATACGTACCTCAGCGATCCCCACAGGTTGAACTTCGGCCTCTCCGCCAGCACCGGCTGACCTGTGGTGTCGAACATCGGCACCTGAGGAGAGTTGTCGTCGAGGATGTTGTTCGCGGCCACAGCGATCTCCAGATGGTCGCGTATCGGCCAGAATGCGAGCCTGGCGTTCAGCAGGTAGAAGTCGTCCACCCTTACGGCGGGCGAATTCTGGAAGTTGACTATGCCGTTTTGCCGCTGATAGTGTCGTACGTAGTTGAAGTCGACGTTTAAGGTGAGCCTGCCCTCCAGGAACAGACACCTGAAGCCTGAGCTAACCTTGTTCTTGGGGTTTCCCAGGTTCGGGGTGGCGTTGGCATTTCCGTTTATCGCTCGGAACTTTTGGTAGGACCAGCTGGCGTATGCCGAGAGCCAGTCGAAGAACTCCCCGTTCATGCCGACCTCGCCCCCTATCGCCTCCGCCCCTCCGTCATTTACGAAAAGCACCGTGGGGGTTACGACCAGGGGCCGCATGGCGGGAGTCAGCATGTTGTTCAGGCGATAATAGAAGAAGTCGGCGAACAGAGTCAGACCATCGACCGGGTACACCGTATTTCCTACGTCCACGTAAAGGATTCGCTCCGCAGTCAGTCCCCGGTTGCCGATCAGGTTGATCCCGCCGGTGGCCGGTGCGGCCAGGTTGAAGTAATACTCGCTGTAGTGGGGTGTGTTGAAGGCAGTGCCTAATCCGACACGGAAGGTGTAGTAGGTCGGATGCACTATAGCCACCACGCTTCCATGGGCGGCGGTGTTGAGGCCAGCGAAGTCCCTCTGGTAGTCGACCCTGGCGCCGGCGGTGAAGATGATTCGGTCGTAGAAGCGGAACTCGTCTTGCATGAATCCGGCGAAATCGTTGATCGACTGCACAGGCTTGTTGGAGATATCCGCGAAGCGGTAGTTGAAGCCATAGGTCAGCGTGTTCTCGATGTTCGGGGTGATGTCGAATGATATAGTGTGCCTGACCTCGCTATCCACTATGTCGGCCACAAGCGTCCCCAGGGCCGGGAAGTCGGGGCTGGAACCGTAGAAGCGCTGCCAGTAGCCGTGAAAGTGCAAATCGCCCCATCTGCCGAAGTCGTGATCGATTCTGCCTTCCACCGTACCTATCCGTTCGTTCCATCTGGCGATGCCGCCTATCTGCATCAGCTGGTAGTTCTGGCTGCCGGTCGCCGTTATGCTGGCCCTGGTGGAGTCGAAGGGTTGGGCGACGAAGCGTCCGGTGAGCGCCAGGTTCTCGCGCGCCTTCGTGGATCCGTCGTTCATCCTATCCGAGTATTCGTCGTTTCGGATGTAGTTGCCGGTGACCTTGTACCAATAGCCGTCGGAGAACTTGCCGGCGTGGATAAACTCGCCGGTCCCCATCCAGTGCATACCGCCTCCGCCGCCCAGCTTGGTGTTAGTCTCCTCCGGCTCGTACGTTACGATATTTATGATGCCCAGCATCGCCTTGTTGCCGTGCAGCGAGGACATCGGCCCCTTTATGACCTCAATGCGCTTGATGTCATCCAGCGGGACAGGGATCTGGGACCACATGGTGCTGCTCAGGAACTCCTGATAGAAGGTGCGGCCGTCTATGAGCACGGCCATCCTCTGTGCCTCCAGCACGGGGCCGGCGAAGCCGCGCAGCGAGACCTCCTCCTCGGCACTGTCGACCCAGAATACGTCCATGCCGGGAACGCGCCTGAAGACCTCTGCGATGTTCTGGGCCCCCGACTGGATTATATCTTCGTGCGTGATGACTGTGACATTTGCGGGTGCCTCGCCCAGGGGCACCGGGCGTTTGGTCGCGCCGGTGACCATCTCCTCGCGCGAGAAGTACAACTGCTCCTCCAGCGAGTCCGGAGAAAGCGCTTCGATGACCTCATCAGCCTGAGCCGCACAGTCCAGCGGCACAAGCACCAGCGCAAATGCGATCGATGCCATGATGGGATGCAGCCTGGATCTCATCTCTGAAGCTCCCCCGGACGGCCCCGGATGCTAGTCCAGGGCTGATGAAATGCCAAGGGATATCCGATGGTTCTACCCCGCCCCGGAGGCCGGCCGCGTTCGTGGCGGCCGCCCTGGACAGCCGGCGCCCCTTTGGGTTACGATGTCGGCCTATGGCGGCTACGAAGAGCAAGGGCGAAATCACCGCCCCGATGGGGCTGGACGACCTGCTGGACGAGTCCACCGAGCAGGGCCAGGTCGTGGGCAGCTGGGGCTTCAACCCGAACGTCGACTTCACGCGGATGAACGCGGAGCAGTCCAACGTCTGGTTCTTCGAGTAGATCTTCAACTTCCCCCGCTCCTTCTTCGGCCTGGTCGTGCCAGACAACATGGAGATCACGACGCTAAACGGCGGCAAGCAGATCACCAGGGAGGACCTCAACCAGATGACCTTCCTCTTTTTCAGACAAGGCGGTATATTTCATATCTGGAATATATATTGCATATATGATATATAGGTTGCATCTATGCAAGATATGGCTTATGCTTCTCCTATGGGTTATTTCAGCAGAATCAGCGTCGAACTGCTCGGGGAGCGTCATCAGGCGGAGATCCTGCGCTTTCTCTACAGAAACAAGCCGCACCGCTTCTCCCAGCGGCAGATCGGCGATTCGCTCAAGATGACTCCCGCTACCGTCAGCAGGACCTGCAGGAGGCTGGAGGAACTGCATATCCTCGAGCGTCAGACCGTCGGAAAGTCGGTCCTCTATGGTTTCGAAGAGGATTCCTTCATTGCCCGAAGGATACTGGTGCCTGTTTTCAGAAATGAGGAACGTCTCTTCACCGAATTGATCGATGATATCATGTCGACCCTGAGCGGCGAGGTAGCGGAGGTCATCGATGAAATCTTGTTGTTCGGCAGTGTGGTTAACGGCGAGGATACACCAGAAAGTGATATCGATCTCGCCATCGTGATCGGCAACGAAGGGGAAAGGACATCTCTGACCGATAGTACGATGCAGGACCTGATCAGAGAGATCGAGGAGCACTTCATTCACAGATCGGTCGAATATAAGATCGATATGGATGTCCACATATTTTTCAAAGAGAAAGCATCAAAAAAGGAGAAGGGGATAGCGCTGGAGAAAGTGCGCGAGAAGGGGATGGTCGTTTGGAGACGACGAGATGAAAAATCATCCTAGGGAATCATATTCGGTTTTCGAGAAAAAGGCGAAGGAGCATCAGCTTGCCTCGCAGTATCTGTTCGATCAGAAGGCCTATGATGCTTGCGTGAGCGTCGTCTGTTTGAGCATCATCAATTATATGGATGCCCTTTCGGTCAATCTCTTCGGAAAGGACAACAAGGGCAAGAATCACGAGCAGGCCCCGATTCTGTTGTTGCAGAAGCTCAATCGGATAGGGAGCAGTGGTTTCAAGGCATTGTCATATAGGATCCAAAAAGTACTCTCGCTGAAGAATCTCGCCGCATACGAGAGCAGAACCGTATCCAGAAAGGAAGCCGCGCATTCACTCACGGTCCTCAAGGAGATGATCGCCTATTATAACAGGAACGTTCAAAGGACGATCTGACATGTCAGCCGAGGGATCTCGGTTTTGTCGGTTTTAAACGGTTAGCCCGTCATCCCCGCGCAGGCGGGAATCCAGCTGTTGTCTTGTGTTGTCATCCTGAGGCCTCGTTTCCGACTCCTGTCCGCCGAAGGATCCCGATTTTGCCCCTTGTATCGCCCGTTCGTCCTGAGCTTGTCGAAGGATGAACGGCGCTTGCTCGGGACAAGCTCCGCGACGCGGCAATCTCCTGAATTTCCACATCCCCCCTCCCTCGATGGGAGGGGGCAGGGGGAGGGTGCCTTTATGGACGCCGGGGCTGTGGATTCGGGCTAGGCCCTTCGCCTTCGCCGCCAACGCTCATGCCGGCGTCTTCACGCATTGACTGGAAGCTGCCCATCCGGAAGTGGGCCCAGCCCCGCGAATTGTCTTGGAAGCCGGCGATGAGCCATCAGCCGGCATGGCGTTGGCGTCTCGTCTCCCGGGCATGCCCTCATCCCCACCCCCGCCGTCCAGCGCTTCTACCGTGTCTAGCGGAGCGCCGCCGAAGCGTCCCGTCATGGCGGCACCCATCATCGCTGATCCCCGGCACCCTTGACTTAACCTCCTGATATATAAGCTTATATAAGGCGCACTGGGCGCGTGGATTGTTAGCAACATCTTTGCGCTATAGACCGATAAGGTGTCGAATTACACAAGGGAGTCCAGCTGATGAGTGGATGCGGTATACTTCAACTTTCGCCCCCTACAATTGCCGCACTGCCTGGCGGTCATGCGCTAGGTGCAACGTGGGGCTTGAAAGCGGCGGGTTGTGCCGAGCTTCTTCGCATGCAACCCAACTCGCCGGTTCCGTTTTATCTTCCGGATCAGCCGCATCACGCGGTTTCCCTAAGACCTAGATCTCTGGGCGGCCCTGACCGGGGTGCGCTGGACGAACAATACAGTAGGATTTTTTCCGCACATACAGCACCTGTTCCCTGGCTTGCCAGGAGCACTGCGCTCAATGAATTGCCGGGCGTGAACGAGACGTACCCATTTCTCATCGAACCGAACGACCCGATCGGCAGCAAAGCTAGGTTCGATAAGAGCGTTTCAACCTTGCTCGATGCTGACGATCGTTTAGGCGCCCTCCTCATGCCAATGCTGGGTGCATGGGATGGAGATGCTTATGGCGCCGGCTTGGTGAGTTTTGTTGCGGATACGGTGAACCCGGTCGCGCCTGATGAGATGCATATCGCGGTCGTCACGGGTTTGGGAACTCGCGCCGTGGATATGGGGAGGGGAGCGATTCTCATCTCTGTGGATCGCAAGACCGGGGAGATAGAGTTCTTTGGAAACAAGTCTCACAGGCATATGAGACAGTTGGGTGGAAGTGATGGACCGGTCATATCTATTGAGCACTATAAGCAAGGGAAAGTTTCTTTTTTCGATCCTGTAGCAGGGCGGATCAAAAGTAGGCATATCGGATATTGGGAGGTTGCACACGATGAGGACAAAACAGGCACACTGGTGGAAGGAAGATTTGTTCATGGTTTCGTAGAGGGAAAGGACCTGGGCCTCACGCCTTTTGGAAGCACGGCCATGATGGCAAACCTCATAAGCCTGTTGCAGTATGTTCATGCGGAATTGGGTCCGAGCCAGATTGAGGGGGCTTTTCTGACGAACAGATCGAATTACCCGCATCTGTATCAGCACATTCAAAGCCCTTCTTTGCGTAGGGAAACGAGGGAGTTGGGGGTAGCTAATCCGCATCTCATATCGGACCGCGTTTTGGGTACTGCACGCTTTGACGGCCCCCTCGTGTACTATTTTGGAGCGTATGAATCGCGTGACTTTTTTGATGATATTAGATTCGATGATCCTGAAACATTGCGGGAGATCGACAAGCGATTTGCGGAAACAGGCTATGCCCTATTTACGGACGATGTTTACTCTCGAGATCTAATGCATCTTACACCGCACTGTCGCTTTAGATTGACGAGATATCCTATGAATGCATCGAGTCATGCCGTAACCTTGACAAGGTATAAGTTGGCTGAAGATCCGGATTATGAAGGGGTGTTCGCTATGCAAGTCGTGCTTCCAGAATTTGACGAGAAATCGAAGTCGATAGCGGGCATTAAACCGGACCAGCGTTTTCCGACAGCCGTGGTGTTTTCCAATGCAAGCCTCGATTCAAACGGCCGCAGGATGGCCATAGAGGTTAAGCCTCCGTATGCACCGCAGCGACGCACATGGAGAAACCTCTGGGGACTCCGGCGTACCAGTAAATAACCGAACACACCTCGTTCAGGCCAATACATCATAGCGCTGAGTGTCATGGCCGTGCGGCCTCCGTGGTGGGGGCCGGCGCGAGCGAAAAATAGGGTGCCCTTTTTCCAGCTTCATCGGAAAATGGGTCATCCCTATTTTTCGCGGGAGTCGGCGCAGGATGCTTATGCCGTCCAGATCTGGCAACATCGGGATCCTTCGGCTGACAGGAGTCGGGATTCTGGCCTCAGGATGACAACATGGAGTTACTTTACCTTGGATCCGACTTTCACTTCCTTGAGGGGGGTGAGGATCGAGACGGTATCTTCGTCCGAGGCGGCGAGGAGCATCCCCTGCGACTCGACGCCGCGGAGCTTCGCGGGCTTTAAGTTCGCCACGACCACTATGCGCTTTCCGGTCAGCTCCTCCGGCGCGTAGTGCTGGGCGATGCCGGCCACTATCTGGCGCTGCTCGTCCCCAAGCGTGATCTGAATCTTCATGAGCTTGTCGGTTCCTTCGACCTTTTCGGCCGATACCACCTCGGCGACCCTGAGCTCGACCTTCGTAAAATCGTTGATATCGATCATATCGACCTTCCCCGTTTTCTTTGTCGGCTTCTCCGCGCTCTTTACCTTAGCCTCAACCTTAGCCTCAGCCTTTTCCTCCTCTATCCTCGGAAAGAGCCCCTTGCCGGGCCTTACGTTTATCTGCCCCTTGAGCGATCCCCAGCACAGGTTCGCGTCGTCGATCGGCTGGGTCTCCAGCGCGCCTGCTGCGTCGAAGCCCATCATCTCCCAGATGGACCGGGACGTCGCGGGTATGAAGGGGTTCATGAGCAGCGCGCATGAGCGGATCGCCTGGGCCACCTCCCATAGGACGCGACCTATCTCCGCATCCATGCCTGCCTTGGACATCTCCCAGGGCTTGTTCTCGTTGATGTGTCGATCGGCCGCCGCCTGGACGTCCCAGATCGCCGCCAGGGCCCGGTGGCACTCCACCTCCCCCTCCCTGTGGTCCAGCGCCCTGCGCACCTTGGCCAGGAGCCCCTCGACCGCGGGCCTGAGCTCGCCGCCGGGCGGCGTCTGGCCGGGCGCGGCTATCTGGCCCCCCCGGTACTTGGTGGCCATGCCCACGGTGCGCGAAACCAGGTTGCCTATGCCGTTGGCGAGATCCCCGTTGTAGCGCTCGATGAAGTGTTCCCACGTGAAATCGCTGTCGCGCCCGAAGCCGCCCTCGCGCATGAGGTAGAAGCGCAGCGGGTCGGCGCCGAAACGCTCCGCGACGTCCATCGGCGTGACGACGTTGCCAAGCGTCTTGGACATCTTCTCGCCCTTCAGATAGACGAAGCCGTGGCCGAAGATGGTGCGCGGCAGTTCGATGCCGGCGCTCATGAGCATCGCCGGCCAGATCACGCAGTGAAACCTGGTTATGTCCTTGCCGATGACGTGGACGTCGGCAGGCCACCACTTCGAGAAGGCCTTGTCGTCCCAACCGTAGCCGACGGCAGTCACGTAGTTGATGAGGGCGTCGAACCAAACGTAGACGATGTGGTCGGGATCGTCGGGGAGCGTCACGCCCCAGTCGAAGGAGGAACGTGAGACCGATACGTCCTGCAGGCCCTCCTCGAGCAGGCTCATGATCTCGTTTCTTCGCATTTCGGGCAGTATGAACTCCGAGTGCTTCTCGATGTGGGCCTTGAGCCTGTCGCGGTACTTGGAGAGGGCGAAGAAGTAGTTGTCCTCGGCCAGCCACTTCGGCTTGGACTTGTGGTTGGGGCACAGCCCGTCCTCCAGGTCCTTCTCCGTCAGGAAAGCCTCGCACGATTCGCAATACCAGCCCTCGTAGCGCGACTTATAGATGTCGCCCTTGTCCATTATGGTCTTGAAGAGCTTGCGGACGCCCGCCTCGTGGTGCGGGTCGGACGTCTGGATGAAGTCGTCGTAGGAGATCTCAAGGCCCTTCCAGATGCGCTCGAACTGCTCGCGCATGCCGTCGCAGTACTCCTTGGGCGCCAACCCCTTCTCGCGCGCGGCCTTCCAGACGTTTATCGAATGTTCGTCGTTGCCCATCTGGAAGTGGACGTCGAAGCCCATGGCCCTGCGCCAGCGAGCCAGCACGTCCGCGCCTATCTTCTCGTAGGCGGTGCCGATATGCGGCAGGCTGTTTACGTAGTCGATGGCCGTCGTGATGTAGAACTTCTTGCCGCGTGAGCTCATCAGCCCTTCCCCCCGTCCTTGCCCCTTTGCCTGCGGCCGTCGCGTCCCCGGCGCTGTTTGCGTTGGGAGCGCCTCTGGCCCTCCTCTCGGGCCTGCCTGGCCTTGTCTATGGCGGCCTCTCGCTCCTGCTGCGTTAGCTTGCGGCAGTCGTCGCATGGCATCCTCGCCTCGCCGCCCCCGTAGAGCTTCACGATGCACTCGCGCCTGAGGACGTTGTGGCCTATGACCTTGCCCTCGCCCTTGGGCGTCTCCACAGCCGCGCCGCTCTTGGGCAGTCCCTTTCGGCATTCGTCGTAGACCTGCTTCTCGTAATCGAGGCAGCACTTGAGCTTCCCGCACATGCCTGTGAGCTTGGCCGGGTTCGGCGCCAGCCCCTGGTGCTTGGCCATCGCGATGGAGATGGACTTGAACTGCTTGAGGTGCGTGGAGCAGCAGGTCGTCAGTCCGCACGGTCCCAGGCAGCCCAGCACCTTGGACTCGTCGCGCGAACCTATCTGGCGCATCTCTATGCGCATGCGCAAGAGCCCCGCCAGGTCCTTGACCAGCGTCCTGAAATCAACGCGGTTCTCGGCGAAGAAGACGAATATGGCCTTCTTCCCATCCTCGGCGATGTCCACGTCGACCAGTTTCATGGGCAACTGCCTTGCGAGTATCCTCTCGCGACAGGTCTCGAAGCACTCGAGCGCCTTCTCCCGCTGGCCGGCGGCCTTCTCCTCGTCTTCGGAGGTGAACTTGCGCAAGAGTCTCTTCACGTTCTTCGGCAGCTCGCCTTCGTCGCCGTCCTGCGGGGGCTTGGCCACGGTCCCGTAGCTCACCCCGCCCTCCGCCTCCACGACTACCTTGTCGCCGCGCTTGAGTGTGGCGTCCTCGGTGACGAAGGTGTAGATGTTGCCGGCCCGCCTGAAGCGCACGCCGACGGCGAGCCTGCGCAGGTCCTTCGCGGCTTCGGCCTCGACCTTCTGGCCGTTTTCCCTGGCTTCTTCTTCCATCTGGAATTCCCTTGGGGTTGCGCTCCTCAGCCGGTCAACGTAAACAGTAGGTCCTCAAACATCAACTGTTTATTTACGGCCGTGTCGGCTGTAAGTCGCGTCTCGTTTATCTTTGCCAGCGCACCCGTGATTCTAAAGTGGCCGAGCCCCCGGGCAGCATCGCGTGCCTCCCGGTGTATCGCACCGTCCGCGCTACCGGTAGTCTTGATCCTCAGGACATCGCGGTACCAGCTGGCCAGGATGTCGAAGATGAGCGGGATGCGCTCGGCGGGGGCTGATTTGAACGCCTGCGCCGCCTCCATGACGTCGGCGGTGGAGGCGCGCCGCGTGAGCGGCAGAAACCTCCCCATGACCTCCGCCACGAACTCGGGATCGAGCGCCAGCGCAAGCCCCATGCTGCCGCCCGACATCCTGGCGATCCGCGCGGCCTCCGCCCGATCCATGGAGAGCGTCCGGGCGAGGTGTCCCGCGATCCGCTCATCGCCCAGCGACGAGAAGGCGAGCTTCTGGCAGCGTGAGCGAATCGTCGCAAGCAGCGTGTGCGGCAGGGGCGTGATGAGTATGAAGTGCGTGGCTTCGGGCGGTTCCTCCAGCGTCTTGAGCAGCGAGTTGGCCGCCTGTGGCATTAGGTGCTCCGCGCCGTCTATTATAACGGATTTGGCCCGCGCCTCGAGAGGCGCGTACATGAGCTTGCCCGCGAGCTCGCGCACCTGGCCGATCCGTATGCTCCTCTTCGCGCCGCGCTCGCTGGTCTCCGGCTCCAGGACGAACGCGTCCGGGTGGTTGCCGCTGGCAACCTTTCGACAGGCAGGGCAGTTACCGCAGGCCTCGTGGTCGCGCTCCGTCGCCTTCTCGCAGACTATGGCTGCAGCGAGCGCGTCGGCGGTGAGCCTCTTGCCTATTCCTGAGGGGCCCGAGAAGATGTAGGCGTTGGGCAGCCCGCCCGACGCCAGCGCGCGCCTGAGCTGATCGATCTGCCTCTCATGTCCGAGTATCTTCGACCACATAATCCCTAATCCCTAATCCCTAATCCCTAACTCAATCGCCTTGGCCACATCCTTTTGTATCTCGCCCACGTCCCTGTCGGCGTCTATGATGACGAAGCGGTCGGGCTCCCTCCTGGCTATGTCGAGATAGCCCGCCCGGACGCGCTCGTGAAAATCCAGGGCCTCGCGTTCGAAGCGGTCGTGCGTGCGGCCCTCCTCGCTTGCGGCGTTTCGACTGCGCGCCCTTTTGAGCCCCACGTCGGCCGGGAGGTCGAACAGGAGTGTCAGCTCGGGCCACAGCCCCTCAGTAGCCACCTCGTGGATCGCCCTTATGAGCGCCGGGTCGATGCGCCGCGCGGCGCCCTGGTAGGCCGTGGTGGCGTCGGCGTAGCGATCGCACAGCACGGGCCGGCCGGAGCCCAACGCGGGCTGGATCACCTCCGCCACGTGCTGGTGCCTGGCCGCCGCGTAGAGCATGAGCTCCGTGATCGGCGTCATGCCCTCGTGGGAGGCGTCCAGGAGTACGGATCGGATCCTCTCGCCTATGCGGGTCCCGCCCGGCTCCCTGGTGGCCACAGGCTCCATCCCCCTTGAGCTCAGCAGCTCCGCCGCCAGCGCCATCTGGGTCGATTTTCCCGAGCCCTCTATCCCCTCGAACGTTATGAATGCGCCCTTCATAGCCGGCAAGGTGATATCTGATCGAGGCTATGGCCTCAAGGCTTTTTAACGCTTGCAGTGAGGCCGCCTACGTGGCCAAAGTCGACTTCAGGAGGCCAATGATGGACAGGCGGGGTGACGATTCGGACGGGTTCCAGCGCGAGATCGACGAGAGGGACATCAGGGCCCTTTTCGAGAGGGTCTCGGAGCACTTCGACGGCGCGCAGGACGAGGGGATAAGGGAGTTCTTCGGAATGCTCGTGAGGACGACGCTTCGCTACAGGGACACCCTGACGCATTCCAGCGGCAAGCCGCTGTCCGTGGGCGAGACCAGGGCCGCCCTGGACGTCTTCATGGGGGTCATAACCACGCACAGCATGCCTGAGGGCCTGGACAAGAGGGTGCACGACCTGGTCATGATGTGGCTAGAGGAGCTCAAGAAGAGGGCGCAGCACTGAGCCCCAAAGGGTCGAATATCAAGGTCCGCCCCCGATTTCGAAGGGGCGGATTTTTTTGTCATTTTTTTGTATAATAACAAGATTGAGGCCATTGGGGCCCCTTTGGGGGGAAGGTGCGCAAGGCGATCATAATCGTCACTATAGCGTGCGCCGTCATGCTCGTGATGGCGGCGGCCGTGCCCAGGCTCGTGCCGAGCTCTACATACAAGGACCTAATAGAGCGAACGCTCTCCAGGATGCTCGACGCCAGGGTGTCCGTGGACAGCTTTGACTTCAGGCTGATCCCTTACCCCGGATACACGATAAGGGGCTTCAAGCTCATCTCCACCAAACCGCCGTTTCTGGGCATGCCTGCCGTCACCGCCGAAAAGGTGGTCGGCAGCCTGTCGTTTTCGGCCCTGCTGGGCGGCGAGGTGGAGACGAACCTGGACGTGCGCGATGCGCTCATCCACTACAAGTCGGATTCCGGCATCTCCAACATAGGGGTCATGCTCAGGCTTGAGCAGGCTCCAGAGGAGGGCTTCGTCCCTGGTGCGATAAGGTCGATAGGCGTGCAGCCTGAGCCCGTGCATACCCCGCCGCCTACCCCCCCTCCACCCGGCTCCGTCCCGGAGATAAAGGCCCTGCCTGCCCCGTCGCTTGAGCCGCAGGGGGAAGCTCCGGACGAGGGCGAGGCGCTTCCCGAGATCAGGGCGCCCGGGCCAACAGGCGGCCTGATCGATCCCCTTCTGGTCGGCAGCGCCTATGCTGCCGACGAAGGCGAGGGCCTGGAGGAGTTGACCATAAAGAGCGTGAAGGTCGTAAGGGGCAGGCTCGTAATAGATTCTGAGGGTATGGTCCGACCCGTCGTCGTCGAGGATATCTCTCTGGCGGTCACCGACATAGATTCTGCGAAGGGACTCTCCGCCGCGGTGAACTTCTCGGCTTCGCTGGGGCAGAAGGCCTATCGCAATTTCACGGGCAGGGGCAGGTTCTCCTTCGACCGCGGCTTGAAGAGGATCGCGGCCGACTCGATATCGGCATACCTCATGGGTTCGCAGTTTGCTGCGGACCTTTCCGCATCGCTCGGGAGCCAGCCTGCCGGACTGGACGTTCACGTGTCATCGCCGGACCTCAGGATGACGTCGCTCGAGGGGATAGCCTCCATGATGGGCTGGCGGCTACCCGCGGGATTCAAGTGGGACGGCGCCCTGGGCGTGGACGCGAGGTACGCCGGAGAGCCGGAATCGGCCAGGCTTTCGCTGGGCGTGGACGCCCTTTCGGCCAGGATCTCCTTCGGCGAGGCCTTCGAGAAGGGGGCGCAGAAGCCTTTCAAACTATCCGCCAGCATCGACGTGCAACCAGAGGCCTTCGTCATCTACGACGGCAAGCTCAGCATGGGTTTCGAGGACCTCGAGATCGAGGGCCGGTTCGGAAGGGACGGCGGCATGATGTCGAGGTTCTCGATATCGGGCAGCGGTCTGAGTTCACAGGCGCTGGATGTTCTGATGCCTTGGGTCGCGGGGCTCATCGATCTGTCCGACGTGTCGGCCGAACTCGTCGTCGAGGGCTCCTTGGCTTCGCAGGCAGCGCTCGCGCAGGGGGGGAGGCTCGAGGCGCTCAAGGCGGAGGCGCTGGGGCTCGATTTCGAGAACGTCTCGCTGGCCTTCGAGCGCGAGGCCGACGAGATAAGGATAACGTCCATGAGGTCTGACTTCTCGGGGGGGAGCCTCAGCGGCAACGGCGGGATCCAGGTCGAGGAGAGGCCATCGGTGGACATAGACATCGTAGCGCACGGAGTCGACGTCAAGGGCATCAGCTCGATAGCGGATTCGCTCAAGGGCGAGGCCGAGCTCGTGGTCAAGGTGGTGGGCCTGGGTGAGGACGTCCGAGAGTTGGAGAGGGGACTTACGAGTTCCGGGACCTTCATGATGGAGGATTTCGAAGGTTCGATCGCCGAGTCCCACAGGGGTTTCTTCACGGAGGAGACCTGGTCGGCGCTGTCGAAGGAGCTGGCCTCCAAGCTCAACGGGTCCGTCACCGAAAAGCTCTCCGAGGGCGAGGGGTCCGGAAAGGATCTGAAGGTGACCTTCGAGTCCTCCGACCGCGGTCTCAAGATCGAGGGGGCCGAGTGGAAGGGGCCGGAATACGGAGTGCGTCTGTCCGGCAGTGTCACGGCGGCAGGCGCGGTGGAGGGTGCGGGGGAAGTGACCATAGATCGGACTGCGGCAAAGGGGCTCGTGGCGGACGCCGGAAAGGCGAAGATAATGCTGGAGGACGACGGGACGATCGAGCTGCCGGTGAAGGTGTCGGGGAAGCTGGGCGAGCTCGAGCTCAAGCTCTCGACGGATTCCCTGGCCGAGAGGATAGAGCGGCGCACGCGGCAGAGCCAGAGGCAGGCGGAGATCGAGAAGGAGGAGGAGAAGCAGCGGGAGCAGGAGAGGAAGAAGACGATGGTCAAGAAGACCATAAAACAGGAATCGCAGCCAAAGAAGGCGCCCGCCGCCCCAGCGAAAAAGGCCCCCCGCGCATCGCCCTCGAAGCGGAAGCGGCCGTCGCGCGGCGCGCCGATCGATAACGTGGAAGACATATTGAAGGTCATAGTGGGTGACTGAGGTCGGTGATGAGATGTGAAGCATCGCTTCGTTGAAAGATTATGGGACGCACTGCCGCAGCTGGCCATGGCGGCGGTCATGGCAGCCGCCGTTGTCGCGGCTGTGCTCTACGGCGGAGCCGGCGCGGGGGATGCGGCGTCTCGACCCGTGCTCTGGACCATACAGGATCCCAGGCCAGCGTGCCCCGAGGCCGGCCGCATAGACATAGAGGTGAACATAGCGGCGACCGAGCTCACGCTCTATGAGGACGGGGTGCCGCTCTTCAGGCGCGACATAGCGATAGGGCGAGGGGTGTATCCCACCCCGCAGCAGGCGACGCAGATCGAGATGGTGGAGTGGAACCCATGGTGGTTTCCCCCCGATGCGCCCTGGGCAGCGGGGGAGAAGCCCACGCCGCCGGGGCCGGCCAACCCCATGGGGCTTGCGAAGATGCCGCTCTCCAGGGAGATACTCTTCCACGGCACGAACCAGGAGTGGTCCGTGGGAAGGGCAGCGTCCCACGGCTGCATGCGCATGCGAAACAGAGACGTCACCGAGCTCGCGTGGTTCTTGCAGCAGCGCTCTAGCGGCCGGTGCGATCCGGCGCTGAGACAGCAGTACCGGGACAAGCCCTGGAGGACGTTCAAGGTGAAGTTCGACCGCCCGGTCCCGGTCGACGTCGTATACAGGCCTGTCGAGGTGAAGGACGGCGGCATCGAGTTCTACCGAGACCACTACGGCAGGCTCCACGGGAATAGGAAGGCTGCGATATTGACGGAGGTCATGCGGGCGGGTTACGACATTGAGTTGCTGGACGAGGAGCTGGTGGACGAGCTCGCTCATCGATGGCCGGTTGGAGAACGCGTCCCGATCATGAGCCTCATGAGGCGAGTGCCTTTCGAGCGGGGGCTCTGGACGCCTGAATGCAGTTAGGGAGACGGAGGGGGAGATGTCGAAAACTATTCTGGCCATATTGGCTGCTGTTGCCGCCGCGCTCGGCCTTTTCGCGCAGACGGCCCACGCGGGGCAGATGGACCTCATGCTGCGCAAGATGGTGACCGGTATGGCGAAGGGGCCCGACGTATCCTGGTCCAAGGCCGCCCATGACAAGGACGGGGTTTTGATGCTCCCCTGCTTCGTCAAGACTACGGATGCCGATGCGACCTCCCGAGCCATAGTCGACAGGGGCGGGAGAGCCTCGCGCGTCGCAGGGGGGGATTTTGGCGAATCGATACTCTCGGCGATGATACCCTACGATTCGATCGAGGGGATCGCCTCGCGCGACGAGGTGATCGTCGTGGAGGCCGCGGCCGTGCTCTCCCCCAAGATGGACACGGCCAGATACGCCAGCGATACGGTGAGCGTGCAGGACGGCACGGCTCTCGGACTTGCCTACGACGGGACCGACGTGGTGGTCGGCGTAGTGGACGACGGGCTGGACTTCGGCAACGCCGACTTCACCGACGCCGACGGCGTCACCAGGGTGCAGTATCTGCGCGAGACAGTCGCAGGCGAAGTCGTCGAGTGCATATACACCTCGATAGTGGACGGCAGCTGCACGCTGGATGACGGCGGCCAGGGCACCACCCACGGGACCCACGTCACCGGCATCGCGGGCGGATCCGACAGCGTCTACACTGGAATAGCGCCTGCGGCGGACTTGATGTTCGTGTTCAACGATGCGACCGACGCCAGCACCAGCGACTCGGGCGCGACCTCGCTGGCGACGGCGGTCGTCGACGGCGTGACCGCGATATTCGGCAAGGCCGACGAGCTGGACAAGCCGTGCGTGGCTAACCTGAGCCTCGGCACCTCCGTAGGCGCCCACGACGGCACCTCGCTTCTGGAGCAGGGGCTCACCGACCTAACCACCGACAAGCGCGGGCGCATCATTGTAAACGCAGCGGGCAACGAGCAGGTGACGCCCGCGGCACAGCCGGCCAGCCGGCGCGACTACGTGGGCGGCATACACGCCTCCATCGACGTCCCGGCGGGCGAAAGCCGTGGATATCGCATAGGCGTCTGGAACGGCGTCACGGCGGAGGCGACCTACGTAGGCGGCTCGATGGCGGACGTGTGGCTGGGGACCGGCCAGAAGGACGACTGCCAGATAGCGGCCTTCGCATACACGCAGGGCAGGGCGAGCTCCGACTTCACCTTCCCCGGGCTCGCCACGACCGACGACGCGTCGTTCGCTACCGCCGACGTCCCGTTCGCTGTGGACACGACCTCAAGCGTCACCGCGGACGACGGTACCGTGCAGGTGGCGATAGACGTGGACGATTCCGACGCCAGGAACCAAAAGCCTCATGCCACCGCGACATTCTCCTCGATGGCCGGGGGGCTTCTGTCCTCCGACCTGGAGACGAGGTGGTATGACGTGGTGGTGCGCTCAACCGGGGCCGCCTGCTCCGGACACATGTGGCTGTACTACGATGCCGTCTCGGTGCACGACTTCCTCAAGGGCATAGCGGGCGCCGGTCTCGACGTGGGCGACGGCGCGACATACGTCGGATACAGCATGGCCGAAGGCGACAGCCAGTACACGGCGACCATCCCGTCGACGGCAGTGGGCGTAATATCGGCCGGGAGCTGGATGCCTCAAAAACCCGTCGACTCAGGTGTCAGCGAATGGACCGGCGATAACGGCACGACCTACGACCAGTCCGACCTCACCGCGCCGGGCGGCACCGGATCCGTCACGGGAGATCTCTCCGCATTTTCGAGTCTGGGCCCCACCGCCGATGGAAGGACCAAACCCGCGGTGGTTGCTCCCGGCGAGCCGATCATCTCGACGAAGGCGACAGGCTCCTTCGTGTCGAGCTCGATAAGAGTGCGGAGCGACCATTACAAGAGCGCGGGCACCTCTATGTCCTCTCCTCATGTCGCCGGAATCGTAGCCCTGCTTCTGCAGCGGAACAACACCCTCAACGTCGACGAGGTGCGCACCGCCTTGGCGGTCGGGGCGACTACCGACGGCTTGACCTCGAAGAGCCCCGATCCGGCCAACAGCTACGGCGCGGGCAAGGTGATGGCCGCGCAGGTGCTGGCATCTGTAGGCGAGGACACCTCCGCATACAGCGGCACCGGCAATCTCGGCGAGAACGGCGGCGGGGGCTCCGGCGGCAGCGACTGCGGCTTGATGGCGGGCAGGGCCCCTTTGCCGGCTCTGTGGATCGCATTGCTGATGACGGCCTGCGCGCTGGGGGCGATCGCTTTTTCAAAGAAATATCTAATTAAAACAAATAGTTAGACAGAAGGGCCGAAGGCGCGCGAGTGTCCCTGAAAAATATCGCAACTTTTCCCTCCAGGGACCGACAACGTGGATGGAGGGGGTGGATGATAGTTATCAGGGGCAGATCGCATCTGGATGTCATCTCCGGAAAAGCACGCGGAGAGCGGGCTGGCGAGCGCTGCATCTACGTGGAGAACAGAAACGAGCAGCGCAGCGAGATGATCTGCGAGCCCGTAAAGGCCGCCGGATATGGCGACGGCTTCGTGAAGGTGGCCCCGGACTGGCTCGAGCAAAACCGCTTCTGGACCCTCATAGTCGGCTTGTTTTGGTCGCTGTAAAATAAGCAAGAATATGCGCCTAACAGAAAATTAACTTGAAGATTTGCGAGTTACTGCATAATTAATCATTAAGCTGCATATTTATCTTAGAAAGGAAGGGTGGAAGATGGACGGATTATACGGCAGAAAGGTTTTTGCTAACTCATTCGGCAGTTTCTTTTCGCAGGACTCCGGCGGCCGTGGGGTTGCCAATGATGCCAAGAAGACGACGTCGATCGACGAAAGCACCTATGTCGATGAGCCGAGCTGGTTCGACAGGTTCGCGTGCTTTTTGTCCGGGACGTCCTACTCAGGCGGCAGCTATATCGACGAGCAAGGCCAGTGCCAGGTGAAGGGATATCTTGTCCCCAGAAACCTTCGCGGAAGATGATCGGCGCTATCTGACTAACTGGAAGGATCCCGCGGCGGAGCTGTCCCCGCGGGATCCTTTTTTGTCCCGCGCGCGAGCCAGTCGGAGGCATCGGGCGAGAACGCGCCCACCAGGGGCCTTCGCACCAGGAGGACGGCCTCGGTCCCCCGCTTCATGACGTATGTGCTCCCGAAGTCCTGCCCGCTCTTCCCTATGATGAGATCGGCTATCACCTCGCCGTCCTCACCGAGCAGCCTGAGCTTCAACCCCGCCGGCCCGAGCTGATAGTGCCTGCGGTTCTCGGGGTTTCGCGAGACCACCACGCCCGCCTCGAGGCCGCCGAAGCTGCCCAGCGCTGTCTCCACCCTCGAGCGGTCGGCTGGTTGCCAATCGGCCTGGGGGAGATCTCTGCCCTCCTTCTCGTAGAGCTCCTCCTTGATCGCCGGTGGCATCTGCGCCACGCGCCAGCCGTCCTCGGTTCGCTCCAGCTGCGCGCCGCTAATGAGCTGCGAGATCTCCATTCGGTGAACCTCCGAGCTTGCGAAGTTCGGAATGAGGTAGGCCGAGACGCTGTCGTCGACCCGGGGCTTATCCGGATTTTCGATCAGGAGCACGGCGATGCCCAGCGCGATCGCCGCGAGGAGGTATATGGCCGGTCTGGTGAGTCTCATGTCCCCGAGCCGTAGATCATCCTTGCCCGCCTTCGCGCCCGCCTGCTGATGATGAGCGCCGCGAAGCCCAATGCCGCGAGCGCCAGCGGCCCCACGGCTACGTTCGCGTAGCGCAGGAAGGCCTTGGCGGAGTCCGGCATCAGCGCGATGGGCCTTGCCACGCCCTGTCTGCTGCGTATGCCGATGAGCACGTCGCTCATAGCGAGGTAGTCGAGCGCGTTCTGAAACAGCGTCGCGTTCTGGGGGAACCTCTGCAGGAAGCGGTCCTGCGCCCAGCGCGAGCTGCCTACGACGAAGAGTTTTGCTCGCGAGTCGCCCTTAGCGATCACGGTCTCGCCGGCCGGAGGCGTTTGGCCGGTTCCGGCGAAGTAGCTATCGAACGGGCCCTCAACGAGCGCCGCTAGGGTGAGCTCGGAGGAGCCGTCTTCGGCTACCAGGTTTGCAGCCTGCCTGGGCTCCAGGTCGACGCCCTTCGTCTCCACCGCGGCCGACTGGTCGGAGCTTTTCGCCACCGTCGCCTCCCTCTCCGGACCTTCCGAGGCGAGCTCGATAGGCGCGGTCCACGGCAGGACCACCGACTCCATATCCGCGGTGATCGGCTGCGCCCGGGAGAAGCCTTGGCCCCTCACCTCCGGCCAGAACGGGTAGTGTATGTGGTAGGTCACAACGCCCCCGGAGAAGGCGGCCATGGCGTTGGACTCGTCGACGACGAGCGCGTCCTCGATCTCAGCGCCGTAACGGGACATGAGCGTTATGGCGGCGGTCTCGACGGGCG